>Ga0066388_100003660_pt1 | contig 10059 bp, 12 predicted proteins | sample PanSoiMetaGPlot6_FD_64539 | JGI IMG/M metagenome (GOLD analysis project Ga0066388, IMG submission 64539) | Tropical forest soil microbial communities from Panama analyzed to predict greenhouse gas emissions - Panama Soil - Plot 6 (Hybrid Assembly) | ecosystem: Environmental > Terrestrial >... | reverse complement strand
GCCGACCTCGCACGCGAACTCGGCCAGCGGCTGGGCGTCCCGGTCGAGCTGGTTCCGTTCGACGCCGCCGGCAAGGTGTTCGAGGCGGTCAAAACCGGCGCGCTCGACGTGATGTTCTTGGCGATCGAGCCGGTGCGCGCGAATGAGATCGCGTTCACGGCGCCTTATGTTCTTATCGAAGGCGTCTACATGGTGCCGAAGGATTCAAAGATCGCCAGCGTCGCCGACGTCGATCGCGACGGAATCCGGATCGGGGTCAGCCGGAACTCGGCCTACGACCTTTTTCTGACGCGCACCCTCAAGCATGCGACCCTGGTGCGCGGGGACGATGGCATTGCGCTGTTCGTCAAGGATAAACTCGACGCGGCCGGCGGCGTGAAACAGCCGCTCGTCGCCTACGCCAAGACCAACCCGAACGTGCGCATCCTGGACGGGCGCTTCATGGAGATCCGGCAAGCCATGGGTACGCCCAAGGGCCGTGGTGACGCGGGTGCGCGCTACCTTCGGGCCTTCATCGAGGAGATGAAGGCGAACGGTTTCGTGGCCGATGCGCTCAAGCGCAGCAACCAGCCCGATGCCGCGGTGGCACCGCCGGCGAGCTAAAACAAGGGAGGATCAAATGGAAACAGCCACGCCAGCGCCGACAGCGGCCTCGGCAGCCGCCGATCAGCACTCGCACGTCGTTCGGCCGGCGGAGATGGAGTGGCAAAAGACCCGCTTCCCGGGCTGCGAGGCGAAGACCCTCCTGCTCGATCGGAAGACCGGGCTCGTCACCGCACTGATGCGGTTTGCACCCGGCGCCGTACTACCGGATCATGAGCACGTGCAGATCGAGCAGACCTGGGTGATCGAGGGCAAGCTCGTCGACAAGGAAGGGCCCGCCGCCGGTCTCGAGGTCGGTCCCGGTGAATTCGTGTGGCGCGAGGTCGGGAGCCGTCATGTGGCCTGGTGCCCGGAGGGCGGCCTGATGCTGGCGATCTTCCAGGTGCCCAACAAGTTCTTCGATCGCGACGGGCGCGTGACCGATATGGCCGGCAACGACTGGGCGAGCCTCTGGGGCCATACCGGCAAGGGCTAGAGCGTGTCTCACTGATCCTGCTGCATGCCGAATTCGCGGATGGTCGCCGCGACGTCGTCAACGGTTTGCGTGAGCACGCCGGCAAGCTCCGCGGGTGACGACGAGATCGGCATCGACCCCGACTTCGCAATCAGCGCCTGATATTCCGGCGTCGCCACGATCGCGACGATGTTGCGGTTCAACAGATCGATGATTGACGATGGCGTCCCAGCGCGCGCGCACATTCCGAGCCAGCCATAGCGCACGAAGTCGATTCCCTTTTCGAGCAAGGTCGGAATCTCAGGGGCGACATCGAGCCGCTGCGGGCTCGAGACTGCGAGAACCTTGAGCTTCCGGCTCTCGTATTGCGGCAATACTTGCAGTGTCGGCGCGACATAGAAATGGACAATGCCCGACAACAGGTCCTGCATCACTTGCGGGCCGCCCCGATAAGGAATCCGGTTCATCGACATGCCGGCGAGGCGCTCGAGCTGGCGCGCCAGGATCTCCTGCGCGGAGCCGATCCCGATCGAGATGTAGCCGACCTCGCCGGGATGCGCTTTTGCATATGCGACGAACTGTTCGAACGTGTCGGCGGGAATCGCCTTGGATAGCCCGAGCCCATAGTAGTACTTCGCAATCAGCGAAATCGGTGCGAGATCCTGCAGGGCGTATTGGGGATTGCGGTAGAGCACCGTGTTGATCGATTCGAAGTGCGTGCACAGCAGCAGCGTTTGGCCGTCGGCCGGCTGCGAGAGCACATCGCGCGTCGCCAGCATGCCGCCCGCGCCCGGTTTGTTTTCGACCACGACATTCTGACCAAGCCGCGCCCCGAGTTTTTCGGCGATGAAGCGTGCCGGGATATCGGTCGGACCGCCCGCCCCGAAACCAACCACCAGCCGGATTGGCCGGCTGGGAAATGGCTCGGCGGCCTGCGCTGCGCTCGCAACCACCAGCAGGGCCAGGATCAGGCCGCGCCGCAAGCACGCGCGGGTTGCCGGCAGAAAGGACACGCCTTTCCTCCCTGGTGCGAGACGCGACGCCATCGCCGCGTCCCAATTTTGCCTGCAAGATGCTTCCAGACTTTGACGTTAGCAGACTACACTCGTCCGGCGCAGCAACGATGGAGGATGCGGGTGAGAGTGCTCCTGGTGATTGTGACAACCGCATTGCTGACGCTCTCGGCCCATGCCCAGGGCCTGACCGGGGCGGGAAAGCGCGGGCAAAACGAGCAGGCTGCAGACAAGCAACGGCGGGAACAAAAGGCTGCCGAGGCCGAGAAGGCCTATAAGGCCGGGCTTGATAAGATTCCGAACGCCGAGACCAAACAGGACCCGTGGGCCGACGTTCGCGGCGCCACGCCGGGTAAAAACAATACCAAATCAAAATAGCCAGTCAGTCGCCAACTCAGCGCCCGGCGGCATAACCCTGCATGCCCCGCGGATTGGCCGCCGCCCGTCGCCGGGGGCCTATTCTCGACGCCGCGGTCAGGCGCCCCTCGGACCACGCCGGCCCCACCTCGACCTCGTGTCCGCGCGCGCGCAGCGCCTTGATCGTCGCCTCGGTCAGGCGGCTCTCCACCACCAGCACGCCCGGGCGCGCGGTGCGCGGCCAGAACGAAATCGGGAAATGCTCCGAGTGCCAGGCCGGGGCGTCGATTGATTCCTGCAGGTTGAGACCGGCGTGGACATGGCGCAGAAAGAATTGCGCCGTCCACTGATCCTGCTGGTCACCGCCCGGGGTCCCCCACGCGAGGTACGGTTCGCCGTCGCGCAACGCCAAGGTGGGCGTCAGCGTCGTGCGCGGACGCTTGCCAGGCGCGAGCGACGCCGGATGATCGTCCTCGAGCCAGAACATCTGCGCACGCGTGCCGAGACAGAAGCCGAGCTCGGGGATCACGGGCGAGGACTGCAGCCAGCCGCCGGACGGCGTCGATGACACCATGTTGCCGGCACGATCGATGATATCGAAGTGCACCGTGTCGCCCACAACCTCGCCCAGGCGGCCGACGGTTGGCTCGCCGGCACCGGCGGCCAGGGTCGCCATTGCGGCCCGGCGCACGCAGACCTTGGCACCAAATCCAGCAACTTCGCCCGGGCGGAGCTCGAACGAGGCACGGTCGGTCACGAGCTTGCGCCTCTGCGCGTTATAGGAATCCGACAGCAGGATGTCGATTGGCACCTCGACAAACTTCGGGTCGCCATAGAAAGCCTCGCGATCCGCAAAGGCAAGCTTTGCACATTCGACCTGCAGGTGGATGAACTCGGCGCCCGCCGGATCGAGTCCGTCGAGGTCAAACCCCTTCAGCAGCGCGAGCTGCTGCAGCAGCACCGGCCCCTGGCTCCAGACGCCGGCCTTGCAGACCGTGTAGCGTCCGTAGTCATAGGTCAGCGGCTGCTCGAGGCTCGGCTGCCACGCCGCCATGTCGGCGCCGGTCAGGACGCCGCGGTGCGGCTCACCCGACACATCCATGACCGCCTGCGTGCGACAGAACCGGTCGATTGCGTCCGCCACAAACCCCCGCGACCAGGCCGCGCGGGCGCGTTCGATCTGCGCCACGCGATCGCGGCCGGCGCTCTCGGCCTCCGCCAGGATCCGAGCATAGGTGCGTGCCAGCGTCGTGTTGGCAAAGATCGCCGCCGGCGCGGGCACGGCGTTATTCGGCAGATAGATCGCCGCCGACGTCGGCCAATGGACCCGGAACAATTCCGCGACCGACGCGATTGTCGCGCTGGCGCGCTCGGCCAGCGGATGACCGTTCTGGGCATATTCGATTGCAGGCGTCAGCACGTCGGCGAGCCGAAGCGTGCCGTAGTCACGCAGCAGCAGCATCCAGGTTTCGAAGGTGCCCGGGACGCAGGCGGCCAACAGTCCCGTGCCCGGCACCATGTCGAGGCCGAGTGCCCGGTAACGGGCGATGGTCGCACCCGCCGGCGCGACGCCCTGTCCGCAGATCACTTCGGGACGGCCCCGGCGCACGTCGAAGACAAGCACCGGCACGTCGCCGCCCGGGCCGTTGAGATGCGGCTCCACGACCTGCAGCGTGAACGCGGTCGCAACCGCAGCGTCGAAGGCATTGCCGCCTTTCTCGAGCGTCGCCATGCCGACCGCGGTTGCGATCCAGTGGGTCGAGGCGACAACGCCGAAGGTGCCTTCGATCTCGGGGCGGGTGGTAAACGGATTGGGATTGATGTTGGACATGGCAGCAAACAATGATCAGATGTCGCTTTCCAGCGCAACACCCTAACGGAGAGTCGTGATGCTGACGGTCGGCGTTGCATTCCATGTGGTCGCGGCGGTCATTTGGGTCGGCGGCATGTTCTTCGCATTGTTGGTGCTGCGGCCGAGCACCGGCCCGCTCGACCCCCCGGTCCGGCTGGCGCTTTGGCAGCGCGTGTTTTCCCGCTTCTTTCCGTGGGTCTGGGCAGCCGTCGCGGTTCTGCTGGTCAGCGGGTTCGCGATGGTGATCTGGGGCTTCGGCGGGTTTGGCCGGGTCGGAGCCTATGTGCACATCATGATGGGGGTGGGAATTCTGATGATGCTGATCTATGGACATCTCTACTTTGTGCCGTGGCAGCGGTTCCACCGCGCCGTCGACGCGGCCGAATGGCCAACGGCCGCAAAGCACATCGATCAGATCAGATTGCTGGTAACCATCAATTTGATCCTCGGCCTGATCACGGTGGTGGTCGGTGCCGCCGGGCGTTATTACGGCTAGCTGGACCAGCGGAGGATCATTGATGCTTGCAGTTTATACCTCGCGGGGCAGCGCGCTCGTGCGCAAGCAGATCGAAGCCGACATCGCGCTTCCCGAAAACGCGCTGTGGATCGATCTCGAGCTGCCGACGCCCAGCGAGGACAAGGCGGTCGAACAGGCGCTCGGCATCTCGGTTCCCACACTACGGGAAATGCAGGAGATCGAGATTACCAGCCGGCTCTATGTCGAGAACGGCGCCCGTTACATGACCGCGACACTGATGGCCCATCAGGATACCGAGGTGCCGACCACCACGCCGGTCACCTTCATTCTCGCCGGCCATCGCCTGGTCACCGTTCGTTACGACGAGCCACGCCCGTTTGTGATCGCCAATCACCGGCTCGAGCGGGCGTGCCCTGCGAATGCGACCGGCGAAACCATCATGATGGATATCCTCGATGCCGTGATCGATCGCCTCGCCGACGTTCTGGAGCACATGAGCAACGACGTCGAGCAGGTCTCGCGCGACATCTTCGATCCAAAGGCGCCGGCCGGCGACTTCAACAACTACAGCCGGATTCTGCACACGATCGGCAAGAAGGGTGACGTGACGTCGAAGGTGCGCGAAAGCCTGGTGTCGATCGGCCGCGTCCTGCTCTACCTCGCCAACGAAGCCGACACCATGAAATGGGCGAAGGAGCAGCGCGCGATCCTCAAGGGCATGCAGCGCGACGTGCAATCGCTCTCCGATCACGCCACCTACATATCGACCAAGATTCAGTTCTTGCTTGATGCCATGCTCGGCATGGTGAGCCTGCAGCAGAACAACATCATCAAGATCTTTTCGGTGGCGGCGGTGGTGTTCATGCCCCCGACCCTGCTCGCTTCGATCTACGGCATGAACTTCAAGCATATGCCGGAACTCGATTGGACCTACGGCTATCCGATCGGACTTTTTCTGATGCTGGTCGCTGCAATTCTTCCTTACCTGTTCTTCAAGTGGAAGAAGTGGCTCTGAACCGGGTTGTCATCTTTGCCAGGACGTCTTCATGCGACAAAGAATTTGGTTGCCCGTCGTTGTTTGCGCCGCGGTGAGCATCGGAACGCAGGCACGTGCTGCGTGTATCGACGTGCGGCAGACAGAGCCCCTGTCGTTCAAAGGAACGCTGAGCCAACCGGTCTTCCCTGGACTGCCGAACTATGAGGACATCAAGAAGGGCGACAAGCCCGAGCGTGCCTATATCATCAAGCTGGATGCCCCGATCTGCGCGACGGGCGATGAATTTCTCGACAGCAGCCAGGCTATCGACACCGTCCAGTTACTGGTGGACGGTACCGCGAAAGATGGCCTGGGGCTTTCCTCAAACCTGACGCGAATGGTCGGCAAGCGCGTCCAGGTCACGGGCAAATCAGGTTTTGGCGCGCAGACCGGGCATCACCACGCGCCGCTGCTGATGACGTTGGTCGGCATCACGGCCGATGGAGCGGGCGGAGCCGGCCGTTGAGCGCCGCCACGCCGCCTTGCACGCACCGCTAGCGTTCGGAACGTTTGCCCGCCTGCGCCGTTCCAAGGTGTGAGCGGAAACATGAGCAAAGTCATCAAACTCAATCGGCGCCTCACCCGGCGATCCGGGGCGCGCCCACCGCCGCGGCCCAACCGGCCGTCCAGGTCGGACGCCGAGGACGCGGTGCGTACCCTCATTCGCTGGGCAGGTGATGATCCGGATCGCGAAGGGCTGCGCGGCACGCCCGCCCGAGCGGTGCGCGCCTACGAGGAGTGGTTCGCCGGATATGACGAGGATCCGCGCGATTATCTCAAGCGCACGTTCGAAGAGGTTGCGGACTATGACGAGATCGTGCTGCTTCGCGATATCCGCTTCGAGTCCTACTGCGAGCATCATCTTGCCCCGATCATCGGGCGCGCGCATATCGGCTACCTCCCGCATACGCGCGTGGTCGGGATCTCGAAACTTGCGCGGCTCGTCGACGTCTATGCAAAGCGGCTGCAGATCCAGGAGCGCATGACTGCCGAGATCGCCGGTTGCATCAATAGCGTGCTCAAGCCCCTCGGCGTCGCCGTTGTGCTCGAAGCGACGCATCAGTGCATGACCACCAGGGGTGTGCACAAATCGGGAGTAACGATGGTCACCAGCCGGATGCTCGGCGTCTTCCGCACGCACCCCGAAACCCGGCAGGAATTTCTGGCAGCGATCAATATGAAGGAACGTAGTGGAGGCATCGGCAACTGAACGAAGCGGCGCGGCACGGAACTGATCCGTCACCCAATGGATTATTCAGGATGTGGGGCTCGAGCAGAGGCTAGGCATGGCACGCAAATATTCACCCGGTGCGTCCGAGGACGTTAAGCGCGCACTGCATCGGCGCAACCGCAGGACGCTCAAGAGCGGCAAGGGCGGGCGCGGCGGAACGGTGAAGAGCCGCAAGCAAGCGATCGCCATCGGGCTTTCGGAAGCGCGCCGCAAGGGCAAGAAGGTTCCGAAAAAGCGCGAGTCGAAATAAACGGCACGGCGGGCACGGCCGCTTACGATTTGACGCCTACGAGCATCCGACGCAGGACGTCGTTGTGCTTGATGAAATGGTGACGCAGCGCGCCGAGTACGTGCACTACGACGAGCGCCGCAAGCAGGTACGCCAGGATCTTGTGCGAGTCCTCGAACAGCCCATGCATATCCCGATCCGGGCTTTGATAGATTGCCGGCAACGCGACGCCGAGAAGATCGCGATCGAGTGGATTCCGAAACGTGCCGGCCAGCGCCCAGCCGGTCAGCGCGCAGGCCAGCATCAAAACATAGAGCGCGATGTGCGCGGCTTTGGCAGCGTGTCGTTCCCAGGCCTGGCCTTCCAATACCGGCACCGGATTGATCCAGCGCCACAGCAGCCGCAGGACCAGGAGCGCGAGAAAATCGTAGCCGAGCGCCGCGTGCAGGCCATAGTTCGCGAGCCGATCAGGTCGCGCCGCGAGGTGCGTCATCCACCAGCCATGCGCGAGCAGAACAATGATCAGCGCCGCCCCGACCCAATGCAGGGCGATTGCTGGCCAACCCCAGGCGGCCGGCGAATTGCGGATCATGCGGGACTCCCCGTAAACCAGATCAGACCTAATCGACCTTGATTCCGGCGGAATTGGACAGATCGGTCCACTTGGCAAGCTCGCCTGCTATGAAAGCAGCGAATTGCTGCGGCGTTTCGGTTGAGGGCTTTGCGCCGAGATTGGCGAATGCGGTCAGCATGTCGGGCGTGCGCAAGGCTGCATTGATGGCGCGGTTGAGTGTGTCGACGATGTCCACGGGCGTTGCGGCCGGCGCCACCACCCCGAAGAAGCTCGCCACCACGTAGTCCGGAACTCCGGCTTCGATCATGGTCGGCAGGTCCGGGAAGTCGGCCTGCCGCGTGCGGCTCGTCACCGCCAGCGCGCGCAGCCGTTGGTCCAGCACCAACGGGCGCACCACAGTCACATTGTCGATTGCAAACTGGACCTGGCCACCGACGACGGCGGTCATGGCCTCGCCACCGCTCTTGTAGTGCACGATCGCAAAATCGATGCCGGCACGCGCCTTGAGCAGTTCGCCGGACAGGTGCGTCAGGTTCCCGGCGCCGACGGCGGCATAATCGAGCTTGCCGGGGTTGGCCTTGGCATAAGCGATGAGTTCAGCGACCGACTTCGCGGGAAATGCCGGCGTGACCACCAGCAACTGATAGGAATCCGTCAGCTTGGCGATTGGGGAGAAATTCTTCACCGGATCATACCCGGCGTTCTTGGAAACCGCCGGAATGTTGGCAAGCGTCGCGGTGTTGCCCAGCATCAGCGTATAGCCGTCGGGCGGAGCCGCTGCGACCGCGCGCGCCCCGATCGCACCGCCTGCGCCGGCGCGATTGTCGACGATCACCGGCTGGCCGAGCGACTGCTGCAGGCGATCCGTGATCAGCCGCGCCAGCACATCGGTCGGGCCGCCGGGCCCGGCCGGCACGACCAGGTGGATCGGGCGTTCCGGCCAAGTCGCGGCGCTTGCGCCCGCCGCAAGGGCACCGGCAAGTGCCGCGGCAGCAACAAGCAACGGCGCCGGATTTTTGAGAACCATTAACTGCATCTAATCCGGCGCGACGCCGATCTCCCTGATCACTTCGCCCCAGGCCTTATATTGCCCCTGCACGTAGGCTGCGACATCGGCAAGACTGCCGGCGCCGTGGGTGTAGAACCCGATCTCGCGCAGGCGCGTTACGATCGCCGGATCATCGAGCACCAAAGCAAGCTCGCGGTTCATGCGCTGCAGGATTTCGGGCGGCGTCCCCGTGGGCGCCGCCACCGCCATCCATCCACTGAAATCAAACCCCGGAAACGTATCGGCGACCGGCGGAATCTGCTCAAAGCCCGGTGCGCGCTCTTTGGTGGTGATGGCGAGCGGCCGCAGGGCGCCGCTCGCAATCAACGGCGCCGCCGATGGGATCGCCAGGACCACGAGCTGCACGCGGCCGGCAACCGCATCCTGAATCCCCTGAGGCATCGTCGCATATGGCACTTGCGCAATCTCGGTCCCGGCGCGCTTGTTGAGCCAGGCGGCAATCAGCCCGGAGAAATTCTTTGGGCCGTCGGTCGCAAACGCGAGCTTGCCCGGTTCGGTCTTGGCGTAGGCGAAAAGCTCGCCAAGCGATTTCGCCGGCACCGCCGGGTTGGCCAGCACCAGGAACACGCCGTCGGCGATCTTGGCGACCGGCACGAAGTCGCGCGCCGGATCGTAGGGCAGCGGCTTGAAGGTATAGGGATTGGTGACGAGCGCGGCCGCGGTCGCCCAGAAGAACGTGTAGCCGTCAGGCGCCGCGCGCGCCGCCGCCTGCGCGCCGATGACATTGCCGCCGCCGGGGCGGTTCTCGACCACGATCTGTTGCCCGATCGCGCGGCCGACCCGTTCGGTGATCAGCCGGCACAGGATGTCGGGCGTGCCGCCGGCCGCCTGCGAGACGATGAAACGTACAGGATGCTCGGGCCAGGTCTGCGCCGTCGCCAGCTCACAGAAGCCGACAATCAACGCGAGCGAAATTGCGAGGCGCGCCGTAATGTTCATGAAAAGGCTGGCCGTTGGTAGCAAAGCCTACCACTCTCGCATCGCCGTGGTCACGCAGGCGCGCGGACTACTCCGCGGCGGTACGCGTCCCCTGCCCGAACCGGCGCTCGATGTAGTCGATCACCAGCTGCTTGAAGTCGGCCGCAAGGGTCGGGCCGCGCAAGGTCGCGGCCTTCTTGCCGTCGATGAAGACCGGCGCGGTCGGCTGTTCGCCGGTCCCGGGA
>Ga0066388_100003659_pt1 | contig 10060 bp, 11 predicted proteins | sample PanSoiMetaGPlot6_FD_64539 | JGI IMG/M metagenome (GOLD analysis project Ga0066388, IMG submission 64539) | Tropical forest soil microbial communities from Panama analyzed to predict greenhouse gas emissions - Panama Soil - Plot 6 (Hybrid Assembly) | ecosystem: Environmental > Terrestrial >... | reverse complement strand
GCCCCGCTGTGGTCATGGAAGCCCACTGTAGGCGTGGCGGGCGGGCCCGGCCTTCAGGTTGCGCTGAGCACTCCGGTGGACAGCAGCACCAGCAGGGTGCCGCCGACCAGCACCCGGTACCCGACGAAGAGGATCGTGCTGTGCCGGGTGAGGTAGCGCAGCAGCCAGGCGATGGACGCGTACCCCACCACGAACGCAAGCACGGTCGCCAGCACGGTCGCGCTCAGCGCCGGCCCGCCCGGTTCGCCGATCTTGCGTGCCTCGAACAGCCCGGAGAGCACGACCGCGGGGACCGACAGCAGGAACGAGAACCGGGCCGCCGCCTCGCGGGTCAGCCCGCGGAACAACCCGGCGGTCATCGTGGCGCCGGACCGGGACACGCCCGGGATCAGCGCCGCCGACTGTGCCAGCCCCACCGCCAGGCCGTCCCCGATGCTGATCTTCTCCTCGTCCCGGTCCCGGGCGCCCACGCGGTCCGCCCACAGCAGCACCAGCGCGAGCGCGATCATCGTCGAGGCGATCAGCCACAGGTTGCGCGCCGCGGTCTCGATCTGGTCCCGGAACAGGTAGCCGAGCGCCCCGATCGGGACCGTGGCGACGATCACGTACCAGCCGATCCGGTACTCCGCGCCGCTGCGCACCGACCGGTCGAACGTGCCGCGGACCCAGGCCGCGCTGATCTGCAGGATCTCCCGCCAGAAGTACGCGAGGACGGCGAGCATCGTGCCGATCTGGGTGACCGCGGTGAACGCGGCCCCGGGGTCGGGCCAGTCCAGCAGGGCCGGCACGATGCGGAGGTGGGCGGTGCTGGAGATCGGCAGGAACTCGGTGAGCCCCTGGACGATCCCGAGCACGACCGCCTGAAGGTCGGTCACGGGGCGGCGCCCGCCTTTCTCCCGGAGGACCGCGCGGTGCAGGGCGTCTCACGGGCGGGCACACCGCCGCAGCGGCGCGGGGGGCGGCGGCGGCGCGCTGGCGCGCTCACCCGACGCCGGACCTGTCCAGCGCTTCGGCGGCCGTGCGCAGCATCGCGATCCGCTCGTCCAGCTCGCCGGCGTGCGGAGCCAGGGTCAGCGTGGTGACGCCGGTCTCGGCGTAGGCCTGCATCCGGTCGGCGATCCTGGCCGGCGGGCCGAGCAGCGAGATCCCGTCCAGCAGCTCGAACGGCACCGCTGCCTGCGCGGCCGCGTAGTCCCGGGCCAGGTACTTCTCCTGGACCTCGGCGGCGGCCGCCTCGAACCCCATCCGGCGGGCCTGCGCGTTGTAGAAATTCTGCTCGCGGCTGCCCATGCCGCCGATGTAGAGCGCGGCATACGCGCGCACCTGGTCGGCCGCCGTCTCGACGTCCTCGCCGACCACGAACGGCACGGTCGGGACGATGTCGAAGCCCGCCATGTCCGCGCCGGCCCGGGCCCGGCCGGCCCGGATCGCGTCCAGGGACTCCGCCGAGTGCTCCGGCGAGTAGAAGAACCCCAGCCAGCCGTCGGCGATCTCGCCGGCCAGCGCGAGGTTCTTCGGGCCGATGGCGGCGAGGTAGACCGGGATACGCTCCCGGACCGGGTGGACGGTCAGCTTGAGCGCCTTGCCCGGCCCGTCCGGCAGCGGCAGCCGGTAGAACTGCCCCTCGTACTGCAGCGTCTCCCGGCGCAGCGCGGACCGGACGATCTGCACGTACTCCCGGGTGCGGGCCAGCGGCTTGTCGTACCGCGTCCCGTGCCACCCCTCGGACACCTGCGGCCCGGACACGCCGAGCCCGAGCCGGAACCGGCCGCCGGACAGGGTGTCCAGGGTGGCCCCGGTCATCGCGGTCATCGCCGGGGTACGGGCCGGGATCTGCATGATCGCGCTGCCGACGTCGATCCGCTCGGTCTGCGCGGCCACCCAGGCGAGCACGCTCACCACGTCCGAGCCGTACGCCTCGGCCGCCCACGCCACCGCGTAGCCGAGCCGGTCCGCTTCCTTCGCCAACGCCAGGTTCGCCGCGTCGTTGCCGGCGCCCCAGTAGCCCAGGTTCAGTCCCAGCCGCATGGGCGGTCACAGTAGGCGGTCGGCCGCAGCGGTCCCCGGCCGGGGTGGCTCGTTCTCGTTCTGGCGTTCGACATCGGTCCGGCGTCATCGGGTCCGGCGTTGCGTGGGCCGGGGGCCGGCGCCGGTCGGTAGCTTCTGCGGCCATGGAGCAGCGTGCGCTGGGCCGCAGCGGGCTGGCCGTGTCCCGGCTCGGCCTCGGCACCGCCACCTGGGGGCGGGACACCGACGAGGAGGACGCCGCCGCCCAGCTGGTGACGTTCCGGGAGGCCGGCGGAACGCTGCTCGACATCGCTCCCGAGCAGGCGTGCCTGCCGACCGAGCTGCTCGTCGGCCGCCTGGTGCGCGACGTGGTGCCCCGGCCGGAGCTGGTGCTCGCGGCCAAGGCCGCCGGCCGGCCCGGGCCCGGCGGGACCGGCTCGCGCGGGCACCTGCTGGCCGCGCTGGACTCGACGCTGCGCCGGCTCGGCACCGACTACGTCGACCTGTGGCAGCTCCCCGGCTGGGGCCCGCGCGTGCCGCTGGAGGAGACGCTGTCCGCGCTGGACACCGCGGTCTCCTCCGGCCGGGCCCGCTACGTCGGTGTGTCGAACCTCACCGGCTGGCAGACCGCCGCCGCCGCGACCTGGCAGCGCGCCTGGCCCGGCCGGGCACCGGTGGTCGCCACCCAGGTCGAGTACTCCCTGCTCGAGCGCGGCGTCGAGCGCGAGGTCGTGCCGGCCTGCGAGCACGCCGGCATCGGCCTGTTGGCCTGGTCCCCGCTCGGCCGTGGGGTGCTCACCGGGAAGTACCGCCACGGCACCCCGTCGGACTCCCGCGGCGCCTCACCGCACCTGCGGACCTTCGTCGACCGCTACCTCACCGACGCCGCCGCCCGGATCGTCGAGGCGGTCGCAACGGCCGCCGAGGGCCTGGGGACCTCCCCGCTCGCCGTCGCCCTCGCCTGGATACGCGACCGCCCCGGCGTCACCGCCCCCATCCTGGGCGCCCGCACCGTCGGCCAGCTCGCCGGCTCGCTCGCCGCCGACGCCGTCACCCTCCCCCACGAGATCCGATCCGCCCTCGACGACGTCTCCGCCCCACCCACCGGATACCCCGAGCGCTGAGCCCCACTTCTCCCGGCTTCCCCGGCGCTCGAGCGCCTATCGTCGTTCTTGGAGATCAACTAGCGACGATGACTCCTCGAGCGCTGCGGGAGAGGGGCCCGGGGTCAGCGGCGGGTCAGTGCGCCCAGCTCGAGGCGGAGGGCTGCCGGCGACGTGACCTCGACGACGCCCGCGCTCTCGATCATCAGTTCATAGTCGTCGTCGACCAGCAGGTAGCCGGTCAGCGAGACCGGTGGAGCAAGGTCAATGATCCAGTAGTGGCCGATTCCGGCGTCGGCGTACTCGGCGACCTTCATGACCCGGTCGGTCCGGGCGCTGCCCGGCGACGCGATCTCCACCGCGAGCAGGACCTCCGCCGCGTCGAACCGGGGTGGGTTCTGCTCCAGGACCGCTGTGGGCACGACCACGACGTCCGGTGCCCGCACCGTGGGCGGGAAGCCGGCGTCGATGAGCACCTCCACGTCGGGCACTGCGACCAGGTCCCTGGGAAGCCGGCGGTCGAGTTCGGTCGCCAACCTCGCCATGGCGTACTGATGTAGCGAGGCGGGCCGCGGCGCCACCAGCAGGACTCCCTCCACGAGCTCGTAACGGTGCAGGCGGTCCTCCGGCATCGCCTCCCACTCGGCGAGGGTGAGCAGATGATCGGGCCACGTGACCATGGTCATCCTCTGTTCATCCCCTCTCGGGTGCCCGCGTCCGCTCCGCCGCAGTCTACGAGGACACCAGCGTGCCGCCGCCCCGGCTCGCCGGCCAGGCCGGGCAACGGGGATCGTTGGGTCCAGGTCCAGGCCTCGAGCGGTCCCCCACTCAGCCGGTTGCGACGCTGATGTGCTTCACGAGCAGCATGGCGAGGTCGGGGACATCGAGGTGGCCATTCGCCACGGCGAGCACCATTGCCTCGGCCTCGTCGACCGTGAACACCAGGTCGCGGCCGTTGAGCAGGCAGAACACGCGGGTCGCCGACCACGACAGGCGCTCGTTCCCGTCGACCAGCGCATGGTTGCGGGCCAGCGAGTGCAGGAGTGCGGCGGCCTTCTCCAGGAAGCTGAGGTACGCATCCGTGCCGAACACCGTCGCCCGGGGGCGGGCCGCAGCCGAGGCGAGCAGGCCGACGTCGCGCACGACGCTGCTCTTGACGAGCGCAGCCGCGATCTCCAGCAGGTCGTCGACGGACAGGTAGTCCAGCAGCGCTGGTTCGCCGGTCACCGGCTGAGTCGGTCGAGCAGCTCGGCGTCCTCGGTGACCACCTTCGCGATGGCGGCTCGCAGCCGGGCCGGCCGGTCGCTGGTGTACTGCGCGATGGCGGTGCGGGCCACCTCTTGCATGGACCGGCCCTCCTCGACCGCCTTCCGCCGCAGGGCCTCGGTCTCGGCATCGGAGAGCCGGAGGTTCATCGCCACGAGCCGATGGTACCAAGGCGGTACCATACCGGTGGGCAAGGTCTTGGCCCGGTAGGGTTCGCCGGGTGGTCGAGAGCGGTCCCGAGGGTGCGGCGACGCGCATGGATCCGGTGTTCACGGCGTTCTGTGCGGCCGGGCTGTGGCCGGGGCTGGGGCGAGTGCTCACGCAGGCGCTGCCGGAGGCGGGGATCACCGGCCCGGACGAGGTGAGCGAGCAGCGGCTGGGCACGCTGCCGCGGGTCGGCGCGGTGCGGGCGGGGCGGCTGCTGTCCGCCTGGGTCGGCGCGGCCCACGTGTACGAGGTGGCCAAGTTGGTGGTGCCGGCGGGGCTGGCGGCCCGGCTGGCCGGGCGGGTCGTGGAGGCGCTCGGGGACGACGCGGCCCGGCTGCTGCGGGAGGACCCGTGGCGGCTGCTCGAGCTTGCCGACGTGCGGATCGTGGACGCCGACCGGGTGGCGGTGGCGGCGATCCCCGGGGTCCGGCGCGAGGACCCGCGCCGCGGGCGGGCGCTGGCCGGGTACGTGCTCGCCCGGGCGGCCCGCGACGGCCACACCGTGCAGCCGGCCACGGTCGTCGCCTCGCTGCTGCGCGCCGAGGGCGCACCCGACCCGGCCGCCGCTGTCACGGCCGCGTGCGACGCCGGCACCGTGGTCCCGGTCCAGGCGGCAGACGGGACGGCGCTGCTCGGGCTGGCCCGGTACGCGATGGCCGAGGACGGGATCGCCGAGGCGATGGCCCGGCTGGCCGCCACCGCGAAGCCGGTCGAGTCGGCCGGCGGCTCCAGTGCCGGCGCGGGGCCCGGGGCCGGCGGGCTGGACGCGACCCAGCAGGCGGCGGTGCAGGCCGCGCTGCAGCACGGGCTGAGCGTGCTCACCGGCGGGCCCGGCACCGGCAAGAGCCGTACGGTCTCGGCGCTGGTCGAGCTCGCCGCCGCGGCCGGCCTGCGGGTGGCGCTGGCCGCGCCGACCGGCCGCGCGGCGAAGCGCCTCGAGGAGCTGTGCGACGCGCCGGCCTCCACGCTGCACCGGCTGCTCGGCGCGCAGGGGCGGAGGTCGTCTCGCGGCGAGGCTTCGCCCGCCGGGGGCGGGGAGTTCGCCCGCGGCGAGGAGTGGCCGCTGGACGCGGACGTGGTCGTGGTGGACGAGGCGTCGATGCTCGACGTCGAACTGGCCGCCGCGCTGCTCGAGGCGTGTGCCGACGGCACCCACCTGCTGCTGGTCGGCGACCCGGCGCAGCTGCCCTCGATCGGCCCCGGCCGGGTGCTCGCCGACCTGGTGGAGTCCGGGGCGGCGCCGGTCACCGAGCTGAGCACGCTCTACCGGCAGGCCGAGGGCGGCGCGATCGCCCGGCTCGCCACCGCCGTGCGCGGCGGGACGCTGCCGCCGGTCGACGCGGCGGACCGGGAGGTGGTGGTCGTCCCGGCGGCCGGCTCGGGCGAGGCGGCGCACCGGGTGGTGCAGCTGGTCACCGACTCGATCCCGCGTGCGCTCGGCATCCCCGCCGACGACGTGCAGGTGGTCACGCCCGTGCACCGCGGGCCGGCCGGGACGGTCGAGCTGAACGCGGCGCTCAAGGCCCGGCTCAACCCGCACGCCGACGGTCCGGCTGTGTCCGGCTTCGACCCCGGCGACCGGGTCGTGGCCACCGCGAACCACCTGGACCTGGAGCCGGTCGGCTTCGCCAACGGCGAGGTCGGGGTCGTCACCGAGGCCGGCGACGGCGCGGTGACGGTGGAGTTTGCGGCCGGGCCGGCGACGGTGTCCGGCCGCGCGCTGGCCGACCTGCGGCACGGCTGGGCGGTGACCGTGCACCGGGCGCAGGGCTCAGAGTGGCCGGCCGTGGTCGCCGTGCTGCCGCCCGAGGCCGGCGGCATGCTCTCCCGCCCGCTGGTCTACACCGCGCTGACCCGGGCCCGCCGGCACCTGTCGGTGGTGCATGCCGCCGGACCGCTGCTGGCCCGGGCGGTCCGCGACGTCGGCGCCCGGCCGCGCCGGACCCGGCTGAAGGAGCTGCTGGCCGAGGCGGCGGCCGGCGGTGCTGGGCCGGTTGCGGATTCCGCCGACCTCGGCCCGCGCCGCGGTGACGAGGCAGAATCGCCGGTATGACCTTGACGACGGAGTACGAGTACGCACCGGTGCGCATCCCGCCCGGCACGGACAGCTCGACGACGGCGGCGCGGCTGACCCTGCACGCCGAGTACGGCGGGTGGGAGCTGGCAAAGGTACGGCTGCACTCCGACGGGTCCCGGCGTGTCTGGCTGCGCCGCCGGCTCAGCCCGGGCCACCGGCTGCCGCTGCCCGGCCTGTCGCTCTAGCTTGCTCGGGCTAGCTCGGGTCGGGCGCACCGCCCGGCAGGAGCACCACCTTGCCGGTGGTGGCTCGGGCGGCCAGCCGGGTGAGCGCGTCCGGCGCCGCGGCGAGCGGAAGCCGCTCGGACACCAGCGGCCTGACCGCGCCCGCGGCGTACAGCCGCAGCAGCGCCTCGTGCGCCTCGGCGACCACCGCGGGGTTGGCGGTCCGGTACAGCCCCCAGTGCAGGCCGACCACAGAGTAGTTCTTCACCAGCACGTGCCCGGCCGGCACCTGCGGGATCTGCCCGCCGGCGAACCCGACCACCACCAGGCGGCCCTCGAACGCCACGCACCGCCGCGACGCCTCGAACACCTCCCCGCCCACCGAGTCCCAGATCACGTCCGCGCCACGGCCGCCGGTCAGCTCCTTGACCCGCTTGGCCAGGTCCGGCTCGGCCCGGTAGTCGAGCACCTCGTGGGCGCCCAGCTCCCGGCACACCTGCACCTTCTCCGGTCCGCCGGCGGTCGCGACCACCCGCGCGCCGGCCGCGAGCCCGACCTGGATCGCCGCCGACCCCACCCCGCCGGCGCCGGCGTGCACGAGCAGCGTCTCGCCGGCGCGCAGCCCGGCACGGCGGTGCAGCCCGACGTACGCGGTCTGGTACGTGATCAGCAGCGCCGCGCCGTCCGCGGCCGGCATGTCCGCCGGCATCCGGAACGCGCCACCAGGCGGGAGGACCGCGAGCTCGGCCAGGCCGCCGCCCGGCAGCGGCGGCCCGCCGAGCACCCGGTCGCCGGCGGCGAACCCGGCGCCTCCTCCGGCCTCCAGCACTGTGCCGGCGATCTCCAGCCCGGGCGTGAACGGCGCCGCCGGGCGCTCCTGGTACTGCCCGGCGCAGAGCAGGACGTCGGCGAAGTTCAGCCCGACCGCGTCGACCCGTACCAGCACCTCCCCCGGCCCCGGCCCCGGGTCGGGCACGTCCTCCCACCTCAGCACGTCGCCCGGCGCGCCGAGCTCGTGCACCCGCCATGCCTTCACGCCTGCACCGCCTTCACGCCTGCACCGCCTTCACGCCTGCACCGCCTTCATGTCCCCACCTGCGTGCCGGTGCCGGTGCCAGCATCGCCCCACGCGGTCAGCTCGGGCGGTGCGACCGTGCCCCCGCCGGAGAGCACCGGCCCGGGCACGCCACGGAACCGGTACGTCGACGGCTCCCGTCCCGGCTGCACGAACCACGCCTCGCCCGACCGCCCGGAGTCCAGGATCGCCGCGAACGCGGTCGCCACCTCCTCCGGCGCGAGCAGCGGGAAGCCCGCGGCCTCGAACACCTCCCGGGCCACGCCGAGGATCCTCGTGTCGGTGAACCCGGGGCAGAGCGCGTTGATCCGGATGCCGTCGGCGGCCAGCGGCTCGGCCAGCGCCCGCACGTACCCGACCACCGCCGTCTTCGTCAGCGTGTAGAGCGGGTCGGACGGCATCGGCACGAGCCCGGCCAGCGACGCGGTGACCACGATCGACCCACCGCCGGAAGCCCGCAGCGCCGGCACGGCGGCGTCGATGCCGAAGACGACGCCGTCGACGTTCACTCCGACGACTCGTCGATATGCCGCCATGTCGACATAGTCGGTGGCCGACAGTCCAGAGGAGACCCCGGCGTTGAGCGCGACCACGTCCAGCCGGCCGTACCCGCCCACCGCCGCGTCCACGGCTGCCTGGCAGCCGGCCGGATCGGCGACGTCCACCTCCACCAACCGCCCGCCGACGCCGGCCTCGGCAGCAGCGACCGTGTCCAGGTCGGCTACCACGACCCGGCAGCCCCGGTCGGCCAGCAGCCGGCAGACCGCCCGGCCGATCCCGCCGGCCCCGCCGGTGACCAGCGCCACCGGCGCCTCCGTACGCTCCATCGCTCTCCCTCTCCGCGGCGCTCGAGGAGTCATCGTCGCTAGTCGATCTTCGGGAGCGACGATAGCTCCTCGAGCGCCGGGACCGCTGTGAGTGTGAGAGGGTCGACTCAGTCCTCGTCCAGGCCGAAGCGGTCCCGCTCGGCGGCGCGCTCGGCCTCCTCCAGCGAGGCGTACATCGGCTCGTACAGCGAGACGATCAGTGGCGAGTCGGGCAGCGCGAACAGCTGGTCGGCCTCGTGCGGCGGGGACGCCAGGTCGTCCGGGCCGAGGGTCTCCTCGACGACGTTGACAAGCACCAGGCCGCTCTGCGGCACCAGCTCAGGAACGTCCAGGCCGGACAACGAGCCGCCGCCGACGTGCAGCAGCTCGGAGACCGCCTCGCCGACGCTCTGCACCGACTCCGCGGCCCGCTTGTCGTTGACCCCTTCCCAGGCGGTGGCCCGGGCCTGCGTACCGGCCCGCAGCAGCGCCTCGATACGCGGCACCACGTAGTCGCGCCGCTGCCGGACGCTGATCCGAAGCTCCTCCGGCTCGGCCTCGCCCTCCGGCGCTGCACCCTGCTCGAGGTCGGCCGTCGAGACCTCGACGGCCAGCTCCTCCCCCACGTCCCACGGCGTCACCTCCCCGTAGGCGTCCTCCAGCAGCTCGTCGTAGGTCAGCGAGGAGTTGTTCAGCTCGACGTAGGCCGCCCACACGGCGTCGTCGTCGACTGCGCCGCCGGCAGCCTTGACCGCGCGCAGGTGGGCCCGGGCGGCGTCGATCACCCGCTCCAAGGCGGCATCGAGGTCGGACTCGGCGCTCACGGGACACCTCCGGAAGGGGCTGCCGGGACCGGCGACAGGACGCCGGTCTAGCAGCTGGCGAGCAGGCGGTCGAGGACGCGGACACCGAAGCGTAGGCCCTCCACCGGGACCCGCTCGTCCACCCCATGGAAGAGAGAGGCGAAGTCCAGCTCGGGGGGCAGCCGAAGCGGGGAGAAGCCGAAGCAGCGCAGCCCGAGCCGCTCGAAGGACTTGGCGTCGGTGCCGCCGAAGAGCATGTACGGCACCGGCCGGGCACCGGGGTCCTCGGCCCGCAGCGCGGCGCACATGGCCTCCACCAGCGGCCCGTCGAAGGTGGTCTCCACCGCCTGGTCGTAGTGCACCCACTCGCGGGTCACGCCGGCCGGCAGCAGCTGGTCCAGCTGCCGCTCGAACTCCTCCTCCTGCCCGGGCAGGAACCGCCCGTCCACGACCGCGCTCGCCGTTCCGGGCACGACGTTGCTCTTGTAGCCGGCCTCGAGCATTGTCGGGTTCACGGTGTTGCGCAGCGTGGCGCCCAGCGCGCGGGCCATC
>Ga0066388_100003658_pt1 | contig 10062 bp, 7 predicted proteins | sample PanSoiMetaGPlot6_FD_64539 | JGI IMG/M metagenome (GOLD analysis project Ga0066388, IMG submission 64539) | Tropical forest soil microbial communities from Panama analyzed to predict greenhouse gas emissions - Panama Soil - Plot 6 (Hybrid Assembly) | ecosystem: Environmental > Terrestrial > Soil... | reverse complement strand
CCTTTGAAATCGTCTGGCTTGGACCACGACGCTCGCATGCCAGAAATGAGTAACTCAATCTGATGATCTGTGAGTACGCCCCCAGCCTTTTGAGAGAATGCGGGCATGTTCGTGCCAGGCTGACCCTGGGAAACTACTTGTCTGAGCGCGTCATCAGGAACGAAAGACAGGTAGAGCGGATCGTTCAGTGCACGAGCGGCTCCATGCTTGCCGCCACTACCATGGCAGCCCGCGCAGTTGGTTGTGAAGAGTTCATTGAAATCGGATACGTCTGCCGGTGCGCGCCATCTTTCAGCTTCAGATGGCCTACCTGGTAACCGCACATTGCAACCTGTAAGTAAAAAGATCACGAGCAAGCCTGGAATCAGCCTTCCATAAAATGTCGCGCTCAACTGCGGCCGAAGCACTTCGCTGAGGAGCCACAATTTCTTTTGCCACCCTGCGGTCATTTCTCCTCCTTCGGCATCAGACCAGGCGCTTCGATTCCCGCACGTGCTGCCAATGGCCACGACTGCGCAGTCTCAACCCATCTCGAATGCGCGACGACGTACCCGGTAATCAAACCGTAGGCAACTTGCGATGCGATGAACCAACCCCACGCAATCTTCGAGTTAAGCGCCGGGTTGATGAGCTGCAGCGTGGAGGCGATTAGAGCTGTCCACAAGATCGGTGAAAAAAAGCTTCCCCAGAACGCTGTGAAGCGTGACGGCATCATTGGCAGAATCACCGCATAGAGTAAGCCGACTAATAAGGAACTGATCGCGTGAATTAACAGGGCAACGATAAATCCCGACACTTGAAAGGCCTTTAATACATCTGGTGTTGCGTTGGTTAGTGATGGCAGAGCCGCCGCGGCCAGCAGATTGACCGGATACCAGATGCTTCCGTGGGCCAACAGTCCATAGAGGCAGGCGATGATCGCCATCCCCACGCCACCAACGGCGCCTCCCAGCAATCCAGCCGAGTAAGGAGGAACCATTACCGGGATGTTGAGGCGATGCCCTTCCGCGCCAACTTCGAGATGGTCCACTGTTCGTAGCGACCGAGGAATAGCCGCACCGGGCAACGGGCGCAGTACCTGGACTAATTCCTCTTGCGACACGGGCAGCACATTGCGAAACCAACCAACCGCGCCTCGCAACAAGACAAGCAGTCCAACAAAGCTAACGCCTAAACTAGTCACGAGGCCGGCGCAGATCAGAGTGAGACCGAAAGCGGTTACAAATGGCCACGGCGTCGGTGCCGGCACCTCGACAAGCGCGTCTGATTTGTGCGCTCCGTTGTTTTCAGACATCTCTCTCAAGACTCCTTTACCCGATCAACGCCCGATGACATAAACCACGGTAAACACGATTACCCAGATAGCGTCGACGAAGTGCCAGTACCAGGAAACCATCTGTATTCGCTCGTGTTGCAGCGGCGTAACGAGACCACGAAGACTGAAAACCAGAACCAGCGTCAGCAGGCACATGCCGACGATAACGTGGGTGGCGTGCAGCCCCACCAACGAGTAGAAGGTTGTGCCGAACAAGTTGGTGCTGATGGTCAGATGATGGACCGTGATAAGGCGGTGCCACTCAATCGCCGTCGCGCCAATGAAGGCGGCTGCAAGCAAGATTGTGATCAACCACCAGAGCTGAAAGCGCCCTCGGTTCTCTCTACGCAGTGCCCGCTCCGCCAACATGATCGTCACACTGCTGCTGAGCAAGCAGATCGTGGGAATGATCGGCGTCTCCAACACTTCACGCGGGGTCGGGCCGGTCAAACTCTTGCCGATATAAAAGAGGTAAGCCGCGACGAAAATTGAGAACAGAGTCGTCTCAGTCAGGATCAGGGAGACGATCGCTGCCTTCCGAGGCGACGGTAAAGTCCAGTCGCCAGGTTCAAAGGCCAAGGGCAAAGATGCTTCGTTAATCATCGACTATTCTCCTTCCCTCTCGCCTTCACTCGTACTTCCAATCCGGATCTTCCGGATGTTTCAGGTCCCAAAGCGGACGACGACTGCGAACTGTTGGTATCGTTGCAAAGTTGTAATCAGGGGGCGGCGAAGTCGTGGACCATTCGAGCGTCCACGCGTCCCACGGATCATTGCCAGCCGGGTCACCTTTCTTGACGGAGCGGACAATGTTAATGGCCAGCAAAAGAACGGCAGTGGCTTGAACGAGCGCTCCGACTGTTGCGATCAAATTAAGTGTGTCCCAGCCACGCCCAGCGTCGTAAGTGAAGATGCGTCGCGGCATCCCGAGCAACCCCGCGAAGTGCTCTGTATCAAACGTCAAATGGAACCCGATAGCGAATAGCCAGAAATGCCACAGTCCGAGTCGACGATCGAGCATGCGGCCCACCGCTTTCGGATACCAGTAATAAAAGCCAGCGAAGATGCCGAAGAGAAATGCACCGACAAGGGTGTAGTGAAAGTGCGCCACGACGAAGTAGGAGTCCGTCAGCTGCCAGTTGAAAGGAGCGACGGCTAGCATCACACCCGTCAAGCCCGCGATCAAAAACTGAAAGAGAAAACCAATGCAAAAAAGCATCGGCACGTCGAAACGAATCTTGCCGCCGTACATCGTGCCGAGCCAGTTGAAAATCTTGATCCCTGTCGGTATGCCTACCAGAAAGGTGGAAATGGCGAAGAAGGTGTTACCGACTGAAGTCATCCCGACCGTGAACATGTGATGGGCCCACACGCTCATGCTGATAAGACCGATCATCGCAGTTGCGCCGACCATGATTGGGTATCCAAAGATAGGCTTGCGCGAAAAAACCGGAACTATTTCCGAGAGACAGGCGAACGCCGGAATCATCAGGATGTACACCTCAGGATGACCGAAGATCCAAAAGAAGTGTTGCCAGATCACGGCTGAGCCACCGGCCTGCGTGTCGAAGAAATGTGCGCCCAGATAACGATCAATCAGCAACATGATTTGCGCCCCCGAAAGCCCGGGCAGGGCCAACAGGATCATGAAGTTCGTTACGAGCATCAACCAAACAAGCAGTGGCATGCGCATCAACTTCATACCCGGACAGCGCAGCGCGATGATGGTGGCGATTATGTTGATGGCCGAAACTGTGCTGCCGATACTCGTGAGCATCAGGCTTAGAATCCAGTAGTCAGTACTGGTGCCGCGAGAGAAGGCGCGGGAAGTAAGCGGCGCGTAAGCGAACCAGCCGACGTCCGGCGCAGAGCCGTGACCCGCCAGGCCCGGTGAGCCGAGATAACTGAAATAGAGTAGTAGTCCACCAAAGAGAAACATCCAGTAGCCGAAAGCATTCAGGCGCGGGAAGGCCATGTCGCGCGTTCCGATCATCAGTGGCACGAGATAATTACCGAAGCCGGCAATTATTGGCATTCCCACCAGGAAGACCATCGACGTGCCGTGCATGGTGAAGAAACGGTTGAACACGTCGGGCTCGAGGAATGTGTTGTTAGGGATGATAAGCTGCAAGCGAATCGCGACCGCCATCAGCCCTGCGACTACCAGGAACCCAAGCGCCGTACCGATGTACATCAGGCCCAGTTTCTTGTGATCGACCGTGACGACAAGACCATGCAATCGATCAACGAATGAACTGCCCAACGCTCTGTCGACCGGTATTGTTATTTCCTGAGTTGCCATCCCGCTTTCCCTTCCTATTTGAGCGTTTGCAAGTAAGCAGTGATGTGGTCCACCTCTTGATCTGTCAGCTGCATATTCGGCATCAGACAGCCTACTTTGATCTTTTGCGGATCACGCACCCAGCGACGCAAGTTGTCGGGCGTATTGGGTACTACACCTGCCGCCAACATTTCGCGACTCATCAAGTGAGTGAGATCAGGACCGAACTTTCCTTGTGCTGACGTTCCACGAATGGTGTGGCAATTAACGCAGGAGTTCGCAAAGAATGCCTTGCGACCTTCATCGGCGTTGGTCGCCACTGAAGCGTTCTTTTGTTGTTCTGTGACCCAGCGATCAAATTCGTCTGAAGAATGCACAACCACGCGAATCAACATTCGTGCGTGCTGTGTTCCGCAGTACTCAGCGCAATTGCCCAGATAGGTGCCCGGCTTGGTGGGCTCGATCCACATCAAGTTTTCACGGTTCGGGATCAAATCGGTTTTGCCGGCAAGTTGAGGCACCCAAAAGCTATGTGCGACATCGGCGGATTGCAGCTTGAGAAATGTCGGCCGAGGTCCGCGACCATCGCTCGCCGGCACATGTAGTTCGTTGGCAGTCACGATATTCAGCCCTGGGTAACGAATCTCCCACCACCACTGATGCCCAACGATCGTCGTCTGAAGCGTGCCCTGCGGGGGCTTTCGATCCTGAATGTCGGCAATCGTGCGCGACGTCACTAGAATCAGCACGAACACAATCAGCACCGGCAGTACTGTCCAGGCAAGTTCTATTTGATTGCTTCCATAAACCTGCGGCGGCTCGCTCCCATCATCTCCGGCGCGGTGTCGAAAACGAATGAGGCCATAAAGGAGCAGGCCGGCAACAACGACGAAGATAACGGCGCAGACGGCGAGTACGAGAAAGGACGTCTCTTTGATCTCTTGAGCTGGCTGCGCTAGCGGTTTAAAAATGTTAGTTACGCCGCCGTCAATGCCGAAAACGGGTTCACCATGGCCTAGGGCGATGATGCATATCAGCGCCAACATGAGAAGAAAGAATCCTCGAAGCGCCCTCTGATTACCGAACAATTGTCGCCGCATGCTCACTCCAAATAGCCAACTGTCTAGTTCTGAAGGAAAGCATTTCTCATTCTCATGAATTGAAATGCTCGGACTTGATAAAGATCCGCACTGAGTTAGAGATCGCTTGCAAAACTTCCTGACTATCCCACCGCAATGGATGTACCAAACGAAAGGACTCGGAAGTTGGTTGAATTAGCCCATTAATCAATCCTCCTTAATCTCGATGAGCCGGAAGTGACGGCCATAGGCGGGTTGATCTCTTCAATCAGCCCGGCAATTTGAACAGGGCTGACGCCCAGGAACTCTATTATTCTCGATAAAGCTGTCGCGCTCGTGGGTCTGGCTAACCAATTGCTTCGTGACAGGAATAGAGGACTAAGAAATGAGCAACAATCCACACGTCGTGATCGTTGGCGCAGGATTTGGCGGACTCGGAGTCGCTGAGCAGCTGGCTCACGTTCCGGTTGATGTTACGCTAATCGATCGACACAACTATCACACCTTCCAGCCACTCCTTTACCAGGTGGCCACATCTCTGCTGAACGCCGAGGATGTAGGTGCGTCCGTGCGGGGCATTTTCCGAAGTCAGGAGAATGTGAACTTTCAGCTGGGAACAGTTACTGGCATCAATGTGCCAGGCCGAAAGATCCAACTAGAGGATGGCGGGGAAATAAGTTACGACTACCTTGTGCTCGCGGGCGGAGCGACGGTTAACTATTTCGGCACTCGTGGAGCAGCCGAACATGCATTCCCACTCTACTCGCTCATGAATGCAGTAAAACTTCGTAACCAGGTGATGAAGCAATTTGAAGCCGTTGATCGCAATCATGCACTCTGTGAAGATGGCGCTCTAAATTTTGTGGTGGTCGGCGCTGGGCCAACTGGGGTCGAAACGGCAGGCGCACTGTCAGATCTGTTCTACACCCTCCTACCGGATGATTATCACCAACTCGCAACCGACCATGCTCGCGTAATTATTGTCGAGATGGGCAAAGAGGTGCTCGCTACATTCAAAGAGAACTTGCGAGAGTATGCGCGAAAGGAGCTCGAAGACCGAAAGGTTGAGCTGCGTTTGGGCGAAGCTGTTGCTGAAGTCGGACCAACATCCGTGAAACTGAAGTCAGGCGAAGAGATAAAAACGCACACAGTCGTCTGGGCCGCTGGCGTGCAGGCTAGCCCACTCGCTCAGATGCTCGGAGTGGCGCAAGGTCGTGGCGGTCGCGTAAAACTCGATTCTGATTTGAGCGTACCGCAACATCCAGAGATCTTTGTCGTGGGTGATATGGGTGAAGTAGCCTCGGAAGGCAAGGTCCTTCCGCAACTAGGTTCAGTGGCAATGCAATCGGGCGACCATGTTGGGCGACAGATTGCCCGCCGAATCGCCGGAGAAGAAACTCAGGCCTTTAAGTATTGGGACAAGGGGTTCATGGCAACGATCGGACGCGGCTCTGCCGTGGTCGAATTTCCAAACCAGCGGACACTTCAAGGTCCGCTCGCTTATTTCGCGTGGTTGGGAGTCCACCTCGCATTACTCAGCGGAGCGCGAAACAGGATCGAGACGTTATGGAACTGGGGCTGGAGCGCTTTGACTCAGGATCGGGCGGCTCGGGTCATCATTGAGGACGATAAAGAGACACAAGTGGCGCTAAGATGACGATCAGGCTTCGATGACTTAATGATCTCTCAAAGCCACCAACGGATCGACCTTTGCAGCGCGACGAGCGGGAATCCAGCACGCGGCGAGAGAGACCAGCAGCAACAAAATCGTAATGGACACAAACGTCAGCGGGTCAGTCGCCTCTACTCCGTAAAGCAAGCCCGTCATCAAACGCGTCAACGCAAGGGCCGCAATGAGACCAATCACAGCACCAACCAGTGCGAGGCTCATGCCCTGTCGGATGATCAGGTTCACCACAGTCCGTCGTTGAGCACCTAACGCGACGCGTATACCAATCTCCCGCGTCCGTTGACTGACGAGATACGAGATAACACCATAAATTCCGGTCACTGCTAATACGATTGCCAACGTTCCCAGGACAAGGAACACGAAGGTCCGGAAGCGGGGCCGTGCTACCGACTCGGATAGCAAGTCTTCCATTGTGTGCACGTTGGCAATGGGCAGATCTTTATCAAGCGACCAAACGGCCTGCCGCACACTGGTAGCAAGCGCTCGTGGCTCTGAAGAACCGCGAACAACGATGTAGGTATCAGACCAGGAGGCCTGTTGGTAGTGCTCGTAAAAGGCTGGTTCCGCAGCCACTTCAAGCCCCCCATATTTAGCATCACCCACAACGCCCACGATCTCCATCCACGGACTGTTAGGTCGTTCTGGTCCACCAGTTTTCATTCGTTTGCCGATCGGACTTTCTTGCGGGAAGTAACGGTGCGCGAAGGTCTCATTAATAATGACCACGCGTGGTTTGTCCGCGCGATCCATTTCCGTGAAGTTGCGCCCCGCGAGCAGTGGAATACCCAACGCCTCAAAATAACCGGAACTAACAATGACATCGGGTGAACTGGGATCATTTTTACCTGGTGGCGCGCCTTCGATGGTGAACGTGTCGCTTATTGAGAGAAGATTTGGCGGCAGGCTCATACCGATTCCGGCAGCCTCAACGCCCGGGAGGTTTCGTACCTGAGTCATTAGTTGTTCGTAAAAGGTGTTGATTTGCGCCGGTTCCTTATAGCGAGCGAGCGGCAAGCTGATCTCAGTCGTCAGTATTCTTGCAGGAGCAAATCCCGGGCTAACACGTTTCAGCCGCAGGAAGCTGTTAAGCATTAATCCCGCGCCGGCGAGAAGCACGATCGACAAGGCAACTTCCGCCACCACCAGCAGCTTTCGCGTTCGGCGCCAGGCTGGGCTTCCGCTGCCAGCTCGAGGTGCGTTCCTCAAGTATTGGCTCAGACCAGTGCGAGACGCTTGCCAGGCGGGGACCAACCCGAATAGCAAACCGCTTACGAGCGAAAGAAAGGCGGTGAAAGCAAGTACACGACCGTCGATCGAAACTTCGTCCAATCTTGGAAGATAGTTTGAGCCAATCGTCCGCAACAGCTTTATTCCCCACCACGCCAGCAGCACTCCACCGGCAGCACCAACACTTGCCAGCAACAAACTCTCGGTGAGTAACTGTCTCATGATTCGGCGCTGACCAGCGCCCAAAGCCGTTCGAATCGCTATTTCGGAACCACGACTGGCAGCGCGTGAGAGCGAAAGATTCGCCACGTTGAAAGAGGCAATAAGCAGTACAAAGGCTACGCCTCCGAATAGAACAAACAACGTGCGACCTACGTCACCTATGATCGACTCTTTAAGCGACCGAGAAACGAAAGTGGTTTCAGCGTTAGTAAGCGGGTTGTCTTGTCTAATTCGGATACCAATGTTGTTTAGCTCTGACTGCGCCTGTTGCAGTGATGCATCCGGTTTCAGTCTGGCAATTCCGCGAAGGTAATAAGGACCTCGCCGCGTTGGCGGTGGCAGAGGGTGCGAGATCCATAGGTCCACGTCGCCGGGCAGTGAGTGCTCGTCGGCTGAAGGAAACGTAAAGGAGTGCGGCATGACACCAACAACCGTGCGGCTACGACCATTTAAGGTAATAGCTTTTCCGACGATTTGTGGATCTGAACCGAAACTCTGTTGCCAGGTTCTTTGGCTGAGAATGACTAACGGTTCGCGATCCGCCGCGTCTTCACCTGCTGAAAAAGTGCGCCCGAATAAGGGCGCGGCTCCGAGCGTCGAGAAGAATCCCGCCGTAACCCAAACTCCTTTTAGTCGTTGGGGCTCGCCATCACCGGTTAGGCTGAACCAGTTGTCGGTGTAAGCGGCAAGGTCCTGAAAAACCTGGTTCTGAGCTCGCCAATCCAGGAAGTCAGCGACGGAGAGTGGCATGTTATCGCCACCCAGTCGGGGGTTGGCCATTGTGACCGTCACTAACTGATCTGAGTGCGGAAACGGCAGCGGGCGGAGTAGGACCGCATTGACTACACTAAAGATTGCCGTGTTCACGCCTATGCCCAGAGCCAAGGTAAGCACAACCACACAGGTAAAGGCTGGCTGTTTTTTGAGCGTACGAATGCCGTAGCGAATGTCTTGCATTAGTGTGTGCAGGAAAAGAATTTTTGGTTCATTCGCTATGGGTGGCTCAACCCGCCGCAGCTCTCGCGTAAACCTGTCGTTGTCGATCAATTCCGCGAACACAACTCGAACAGCTTCCGCTTCTGCCACTCCCTGAACCAACAACTCTTGATAGCGATCCTCAGCATGTTGGGCCAACTCCTCGACGATCTCTGCTTCGCGCACAGGAGCGAGTTGTAGCACCGAGAGGCGGCGTCTAATTTCATCCTTCCAATCGGGCATAGCGTCTTTACTCACGCGGGATTGATGCCAGCTACGCGATCCAGGGCCGCAAAAAACTCTTTCCACGTTTGCCGCTGTTCTCTCAATATTTTTTGCCCGGCCGCGGTTAATTTATAAAAGCGTCGGCGCCGTTGGCCGGCCTTTTCCACCCAGCGCCCGCTGATGAGACCGCGTTTTTCCAGGCGGTACAGCAACGGGTAAAGCGAGGCGACGTGAAATTGCAACACGCCATCGGAACGTTGCTCGATCAACTTTGCAATCTCATAGCCATGGCGCGGCCGGTCCTCCACCAGCGCCAGAATTAACATTTCCGCGCTGCCTCTTTTCACTTCCTGCTCAAGCATATATTCTGCCGCCAAGGGGTATTGAACGTCACAGTCAGTACCATCTCGCGGTAGCGGATGGGTCAATACATTGACGATTTTTGATTGGTCTTCTCGGTAGCGCCAATCGAAAATCAAAAATCGGCAATCGGCAATCACAAGACCCATCCGCTACCGCGAGATGGTACTGACTGTGGACCACTGATTGAGTTAGTTCCACCTGTGGCGTCGCCATATATATACGCGCCACTCTTAAAATGCAAGCAGTATTTTGATACCACCAACGGGAGTTGGTGGTTCGTTCAAGTCCTTTTTACAAAGAGAGGCCCACAACATTTTCTGCGCCGAAGCTTTGAGAATAATCAGATACCACACGCTTTAGCGTCGTGGAGTCTCAGTTTCTTGCTAAACCCAGCGCTCCTGAAAAAGCCGCAAGATACCACCTGCTTCAGCAGCGTGGAGTTTCAATTTCTCGCTGGAGGCATCAACTCACTGAACATTAGACAGGAGCGAGAAGTTGAGACTCCACGCTGCTGAAGCAGGTGGTATCTGCCAATTTGTCTTGGTACGTAACCTAGCGAAAAATTGAAAACTCCACGACGCTAAAGCGTGTGGTATCTGATTATTTTCACAGCTTCTGCCGTTGGTGGTATTCGCAGCCCTGAACTGCCGCCGAAGCGCTTGCAGCAGGCGGGTTGAGTGTTGGT
>Ga0066388_100003657_pt1 | contig 10062 bp, 9 predicted proteins | sample PanSoiMetaGPlot6_FD_64539 | JGI IMG/M metagenome (GOLD analysis project Ga0066388, IMG submission 64539) | Tropical forest soil microbial communities from Panama analyzed to predict greenhouse gas emissions - Panama Soil - Plot 6 (Hybrid Assembly) | ecosystem: Environmental > Terrestrial > Soil... | reverse complement strand
CTATTGCGCTTCAGTCATACTTTCTCGCACTATACGTCCCTACTTGCCCATAGTTTGGGGCCGCAAGCTCCTGGTGTTAACCTCGAGATAAAGACAAGCCGTGTCGCATTCACGCCGACTCACAGCGATCCTGGCAGCAGATATCGCCGGTTATAGCGCGCTGATGAGTGCGAACGAGACTAGCACGGTCGCCGATCTCAAAGGTCACCAAGCGGTCGTTCTACCGATGATTGCCCAGTTTGGCGGCCGCATCATCGACACAGCCGGAGATGGACTCTTCGCCGAGTTCGTGAGTGTCGTAAACGCTGTTGAATGCGCGCTCGCCATCCAGAAAACGATGGAGGAACGGAATGCGGCTGTCGAGCCGGAGCGCCGCATGAAATTTCGCATCGGCCTCAACTTCGGGGATGTCATTGCCGACGAAAGCCGCATTTATGGTGACGGGGTGAACGTCGCCGCTAGGCTTGAAGGCTTGGCGGAGCCGGGCGGCATCTGCGTATCCGCCCGCGTGCAGGAGGAGACCGCCGGCCGGCTGAACATCCGCTTTGAGGACCTCGGAGAGCACCGGCTAAAGAATATTGCGGGGCCCCGGCGTCTCTTTCGCGTGCTGATCGATGTGCCAGGAGCAGCGATGGCAAATGCCGGCGTGGCTACGAATCGCGCACCAATGCCACAGTCGGTGGCCACCGCGGCGTTACAATCTCCAACGTTGCCCGATGTCGCCCGAAAACCGGAGCCAACGCTACCAGATCGCCCCTCCATCGCAGTCCTGCCATTCCAGAACATGAGTGGCGATCCCGAGCAGGAGTACTTTGCCGATGGCGTCGTAGAGGACATCATTACGGCCCTGTCGCGGTTTTCCAGCCTGTTCGTTATCGCCCGCAATTCGAGCTTCACCTACAAAGGCCGCGCTGTGGATGTGAAGCAGGTCGGGCGCGAACTTGGAGTGCGCTACGTCCTTGAAGGCAGCGTGCGGAAAACTTCGGACCGGATGCGTATCACCGCGCAGCTTATAGATGCCACCAACGGAGCGCATTTGTGGGCGGATCGTTTCGATGGCGCCCTCGAAGACGTTTTTGACCTGCAGGACCGAGTGACGGAGGGAGTTGTCACCGCAATCGCGCCAAAACTGGAGCAGGCCGAGATCGTACGTGCCAGGCGCAAACCAACCGAGAGCCTCGACGCTTACGACTATTTCCTGCGTGGGACTGAGAGCCTGCATTTGAACACGCAAGACGGCACCGTCGAGGCGTTACGGCTGTTTTTGAACGCGATTGAACTCGACGCCAATTTTGCCGCTGCCCACGGTATGGCCGCATTTTGCTATGTCGCACGCAGGGCAAGCCGCTGGATGACTGACCGTGCGCAGGAAATTGCTGACGCCGAAAGATTAGCCCGCAGAGCCGTGCAGCTCGGCGCCGACGATGCGGTGGTGCTCGCCAGAGGTGGCCACGCCCTTGCCTATGTTGTTGAGGACTTCGACGCCGGCAAGCTTTTTGTCGATCGGGCGCTCGCGCTCAACCCCAACTTGGCCCCCGCATGGTTTGCGAGTGGCTGGCTCAGGGTTTGGATCGGCGAGCCTGAGACCGCGATCAAGCACACTGCACGTCTCATGCGTATGAGCCCGCTCGATCCTTTCCTGGCCTGGATGCATAGCGCAACCGCATTTGCTCATGTTTTCACTGGACGCTATGACTTGGGCGTAGCGCACGCTGAGCTGGCATTGAGCGAGAAGCCGAACCTGCACCAAGCGCTGCGCGCCGCCGCCACGAGTAACGCGCTTGCTGGGCGCATCGAGCAGGCGCGCAAGGCAATAGCGCGCCTGCGTCAGATTGACCCAATCCTGCGCGTTTCTAACCTGAAAGATCTGACGCCGCTGCAGCGGCCGGAAGACATCGCCAAGTACAATGAAGGAATGCGACTCGCGGGCTTACCTGAATAGGCGCAGGCCGGGTCGGATCAAATAAAGACATTGACCCATTTTCCGGGTGCCCGACCTGATGTAGCCTACAAGCTGCCAGCGGGACCTGCCGCCCCATTTGTTTCAGGGGCAGCATCAGCTGCCGACGGCTGGCAGGCATTCCGAATGAAATCCATTGCGCGCAAGCGCAACAGCGCTTGGCCCAATGAACGGGAATGGACGGGAGGGTAGCATGAAAGTGCAGCGGGATTTCCCTTTGGTGGCGACTTTGGTGGCGGCGCTTGCGACCCCCGCGTTGGGTCAAATAGGGCCGCCGGAGGCCGCCGATATGTTCACCGGCATCTGGTGGCACCCTACGCTTCCCTCCTTCGAGCCGCTGGCGGCGGGCCCCAAGCCGGTAACGAACAAGACGCGGTACCGGGGCGTGAGCGACTACAACAACCTGGTCGGCGACTATAGCAATCCGATCTTGAAACCGTGGGCGGCCGAAGTCGTGAAGAAGTACGGAGATGTCTCGCTGTCCGGTCAGGTCGCTCCGAGCCCAGCCAACCAATGCTGGCCTGAACCGCCGCCGTTCATCTACAAGAATTTTGGGCTGCAGATGTTGCAAAAGCCGAACGAGATCACGCTCATCTACGAGCAAGATCAGGAATTCCGCAAGATCCGCATGAACGAGAAGCATCCCGAAAAGGTGAAACCCTCGTTCTACGGGGATTCGGTCGGCCATTGGGAAGGCGACACGTTGGTGGTCGAAACCGTAGGGGTGAAGGTCGACCGGCCGTACGCCATGATCGACCTGTTCGGCACACCGTACACAGAGAAGCTGCGCCTCGTCGAACGCTATCGCATGGTCGACTACGACCAGGCGAAGGATGGTCTGGACCGCGGCTTTAAAGAGAATTGGTTCCCCCCGGGACTCATGTCAACCGTCGATCGTAACTATCGCGGTAAGCATTTGCAGATCCATGTGACAATCGAGGATGAAAACGTCTTCACGACGCCCTGGTCTGTAACGCTGACGTACATGCGCGGCAACGTGCCATGGCCGGAAACTATCTGTGCTGAAAACCGGTTTGAATTCAACGGCCAGACGCATGTCCCGACTGCGAACAAGCCGGATTTCTGAAGCGCGCGACGGAGTGGCTTGAGCAGCACTGTGCGCGACCGTGATCGATGGACAATCTCCGCAGGCCGCTAGACCGTGATTCGATTAAGTTGAACCGGGATCATGGTCTAGCTTTTTTGTTGGAGCATGATCTTTTTCCGAAAACCGGTTCCGACCCCGGATCAAGTCCGGGGCAGGCTTTTTCGGGATCATGCGCTAGCCACGCAACAACGATGCGGAGAGCCGGCCGAGGCCATCGCGCACCGGCCCAAGACGCTGAGCGCTCGGCCCGGCGATCAGACGCAGCATGTCGACGACCTCGCGCTTTTCCTCCGGGCTGCATTTGGCCTCGATCGGCGCGACGAGCTGATGCAGGCGTGAATTGAGGTCGCCGTGAAGGCCCCTGGCCAGGCGCTTGCCGCCTGCGAGGCACGTTCGGGCGAGGTCGGGCTCAAGCCTGACCCTGGAGATAAGCTGCGAGAGGATGCGTCGCTCCTGCTCAGGAGTCAGCGGGCCCTCCTCGGTTGCCACGGCATACATCATGGCAGCCATCGCCACGCGCGGGTCGTTGCTGCCGGCCGATCCCCAGTCTCGGCCGCTGCGCGGCAAGCGCGGGATGCGGTTGGAGAAGAACTGATAGACGATGAATGCCAAAAACAGTGTGACGAACAAGGCCAAGATCAAAAGCACGGCGCTGCTCCCCCAATTTGAAGCGCGTGGCGTTCATAGGAGATCAAAATGGCAAGGCAAGGCCATAGCACGCCTTTGCATGGTCCCCGGGTAAGGCGAGCCTCCGCGCCCCGATTTCCATTCGAATTTCAAGATTGTTCGCCGGGCGTGCTGCTTCACCAAAACGCAGCGCGAGCCTGCAAATTTTTTGGACAACTCCATGAACCGCGCGGATGGCCGTCGTGCCGTTGATCGGGCTGCATCATGCAGCCCGCTCCGCGCCCATCGCTGCACGCTCCTCGTGGGTGCGGCGTGCGCCAGCCGTGATATGAGCTCATTCTCCGCTGACAGCTCCTGCCGAACACTTATCGTTTGACAGCCGGTGTGTACTATGTCATACACACTCAACATGACAGGGTTCGGCGACTACGTGCGCACCGCACGCGCGACACGCGCCGAGACGGACGTGCGGTTCAGCCTGCGCCAGGTCGCGCAGCGCATCGCTGTTGAGCCGGCCTACTTGAGCAAGATCGAGCGCGGTCTTGTGGCGCCGCCCTCGGAGGCGACGATCATCAGGCTGGCGACCGATCTGGGCGAAGACCCGGACGTGCTGCTCGCCCTGGCGGGGAAGGTTGGGAGCGACCTGCAGGCCATCATTCTGCGCCGGCCGAAGCAGTTCGCGGAGCTGATCCGGCAACTCAAGAACGCTCCGGATCATGCGCTTTTGAAGGTCGTCAGGGAGGTGCGCGACGGCAAGTGGTGACGGTATTTGGGCTGGGGATAGTGCAACGAAAGGTAGGCAAATGATCACACTCGAGGCCAATAGCCTGATTTTTAGATTCCCCAAGGTTCACGACAACGCCAAGAGCGCGATTCAATTTCAACGGACGCTGCGCATTCCGGACGATGGCAAGCACTATCCGCTCCCGCCGGGGCTGGGCGCGTTTCCGCTGCGGCATGTCGAAGACTTTGCCGACCGCGTGCCTGAGCAGTGGCATGAGCGAGCAGGCGTGATGATGCCGCTCTACCAGGCCGAGGCGATGTGGATCGCCTTCCGCGGCGCGGGTTGGTGGTGGAGCAGCCGCTATCCCTTCGCCATCAAGATCGCCGCCGGCAAGATCAACGCCGTCAGCGGCAAACCTTGGAAGCCCGAGCTCGATGGCTCGGAGCGCGACTATATTGTCCTGCCGGAGCAACCGTGGCTCGACGGCTTCTGCGTCGCCAAGGACGTGATACGGCAGTTCGTCGCCATGCCGCTCGGGTCGGGCTACTCGGTCGAGGAGCAGATCACGGGCAAGCCCGAGCACGGCGGCTTGCAGATCATCGTCTATCCGATGCGGAGGGAGCGTTACGAGGCGCTAGAGCGGCGACGCGAACGAGTGTTGGCAAAGCGTCAATTGTTCGCCGCTCCTGCGCGAGCGCGAGCGATGGGTCTCGCTGCAGGCGGGCGAATGACGCAACAAATCTATGCCGACCCGCACGGGCTCGACGCCTGGGATCAGTCGGTATCGAGCCGCTGCTTCGTAAGTCTCGTCGACGCCGTGCAGTGGCGCGAGATCACTGGCGAGGCACCTCCGACGAGGCCGCCGACCGCGGCCGACTACACCAAAGCCGGGTTGCCGTGGTTTGATTACTATGCCGCCGACCTCGAAACACTCGGCGGCGCGCAGGCACTGGCACTCGTTAAAAGCGTCGCCGAGATGGCTGAAGCAAAGGGCGAGCAGGTGTTGGGCGCCGACGGCGAGGTGAACCCCGACACGATCATCCACCTTGGGCCTGGCAAATTGCTGCGCTCGAAAGGGCGACCCGTGCGCGAGGGCAAACTTTAGAAGCTATCACTTCCGTCGCGCGCGGCACTCCCGTTGAGGACTCCTTGTCGATGGCATCCCAACCTGTCGCGCGCAGCGAACCCATTGCGGCCTTCATTCCCGAGCTTGAGCTTCTCATCGCGGAAGCGATGGACGAGTGGAAGGTTCCGGGCCTCGCCGTCGCGGTGGTGCAAGACGGCGAGGTTGCGCTCCTCAGGGCCTATGGCCTGCGCGATGTCGAAGCCGGCTTGAAGGTGACAACCGACACGCAGTTCCTGATCGGCTCGGTCACGAAGTCGTTCACCTCCACGGGCTTGGCGCTGTTGGTGGACGAGCGGCGCCTTGATTGGACCAAGCCGGTGCGGGATTACATCCCGGAATTCCGGCTGCATGACGCCGTCGCCACCGACCGCCTCACGGTGCGCGATTTTCTCTGCCATCATTCCGGGCTGCCGCGCCACGATTGGATTTGGCTACCCGGCGATCTGTCACCCGCGCAAATGCTGGCGGCAATGCGTTATCTGGAACCGAGCGACGACATCCGCAGCACCTTCCAATATCTGAACCTCGGTTATCTCGTCGCCAGCATGGTGACCGAACGCGTCAGCGGTCAGAGCTGGACCGAATTTACCCGCGCTCGATTGACCGACAAGCTGCACATGACTGTGACGTTCACGGTGGAGGCACTCGCCGCAGCTGCCGACGCGGCCGTCCCCTACGCGATGGACGGGGACACCCGCCTGCGCGCAGAACGCTTGCCGATCCACGTGACGGCCGCCGGCGGCATCAACACCTCGATTGCGAGCGTCGCGAGCTGGCTTCGGCTGCATCTCGATAAGGGCGAGTTCGAGGGAGAACGGCTGTTATCACCGACCTTGATCCAGGAGCTTCAGACGCCGCGCGTGCATATCAGCGCACCCGAGTTTGCCGAGTACGGTGACACGCACTATGGCCTCGGCTTTCGTTTGCACAGCTATCGCGGAGAGCGCGTCGTGTGGCACGGCGGCGGCTGGATCGGCTGGGGCACACTGATGACGATGCTGCCCGATCGTGGCGTCGGCGTTGCTGTGTTCACCAATCGTAGTCCGAGCGCGGTTCCGGAAATTCTCGCCACTCATGTCTTCGACCGAACGTGCGGCAAAGAGCCGATACCCTGGCTCGATCGTCTGCGCGAGCGGCGCCGCAAATTCGTGGCGCAGCTCGACGTTGACCGACAGGCGCGGAAAGCAACGCGGCGGCTCAACACCCGGCCCAGCCACGACCTCGCGGATTATGCCGGTGATTACGACCATCCCGGCTACGGACGGATCACGATCACCCATGCCGAAGGCACATTGAACTGGGCGTATCGCGGCATGTCCGAGCCGCTCGCGCATCGGCACTACGATACGTTCGAGCTGCCCGAGGCGCCCGCCCGCTTGCTGCCTGACCGCCTCACCATCACATTCTGCACCGACCGTGAAGGAAACATTGCGAGTCTGGCGGCTCCGTTCCAGCCGCTCGTCAAGGACATCGTCTTCACCCGCAGTGCGGCCGGCGATTGCACGAATGGCTTATCTACTTCCCCGTCTGGGCCGAGATGAAACTCCACCTGGAAGCCCTCGAGAACGGGCGCGTCCCGCGATGTCTGATTTTGCGCCGCTGGCGGGACAAGCGGGCATCAACCCGCTAATCTGAGCGTACCGATGAGCACACGACCTTGAAGCAACAGGGAGGATGACATGCGCGGCCTCGCTCTCTTCGTCGCCGGCACACTGGTCGGCATAGCGGCAACGTCCATGGCCCAGAACCAGGGTCCCAACCGAGGCGTGGTCGGAATCAATCACGTGGCATTGGCCGTACCCGACATCGACAAGGCGGTCGAGCACTACACCAAGGTGATGGGCTTCCCCGAGGCGTTCCGCGTCAAGACACCGCAAGGCGACGTCCAACTGGTTTACATCCAGGTCAGCAAGGACACCTTCATCGAGCTGCAGACAATCAATGCCCAACGCCCGGCCGGCATCTACCACTTCGGCGTCGTGGTCGAGGACATGGCCCAGGCGACGGCCATGTGGAAAGCGCGCGGCGCCGACGTGCGCGAGATCACGCCGAGCAGCGGCACGAAGGCCATCCTGTCGAACATCTACGATCCGAATGGCGTCCGAATGGAGCTGCTGCAACTGCCGCCGGAGTCGCTGCACGCCCAGGCGACCAGCCGCTGGAAATAATGTCAGACAGCGGGAACACGGCTACAATTAGAGATAAGCGTCGATATACTGAAACAAGAGCCAGCGGAGGAAGCGTAAGATGAAACGCATTGCCGTCGCACTGCTTGTGGGGGCCTTCGCGTCAAGCTGCGTAGCAGCATGGACGCAAACAGCTTGGGTGCCATCAGCTTGGGCGCAAGACGCGTGGCCATCAAAACCGGTCACGGTCGTCGTGCCGTTCGCCGCCGGCGGCAATACCGACGTGTTGGCGCGCATATTCGCTGAGCGAATGTCGCGCCGGCTGGGCCAGCAGTTCGTGATCGAGAACAAGGCCGGCGCTGGAGGCACCACCGGCATTGTCTCCATGACCAAGGCGCCGGCAGACGGCTACACGCTGGCAGTCGCGACGACGGCCGGCCTTGCGAGCAATGCAGTCATCATGAAGGACAAGCTTGGCTACAACGCCGAGAAGGACATCGCCTACCTCTACAATATGGCGACGCAGCCCAACCTGATGGTGGTGCACCCCAGCGTGCCGGCCAAGACCCTGCCCGAGCTGATCGCCTGGCTCAAAGCCAACCCCAAGACGCCCTATGCCACGTCCGGAATCGGCTCGAGCCAGCACATCTGCGGCGAGATGCTCGCTCAAGAGGCCGGTCTTCAGATTGTGCCGGTCGCTTATCGCGCCTCCAACCAGCAGATGCAGGACCTGATCGCGGGCCAGATCAAGCTCGCCTGCGACAACTTCTCGACCGCCTGGGAGCAGGCCAAGGCCGGCAACGCGAGAGCGATCGCGGTTGGCTCGTCGAAGCGCTATTCGTTCTCGCCAGACGTTCCGACATTTGCTGAAACGCTGAACGGTTTCGAGGTGCTTTCGGCATTCGGCTGGGTCGGCCCCGCCGGTCTTGACAAGGCAATCGTCGCAAAGCTCATCGCCCAGTTGACGGCGGTCGGCCGGGATCCTGAGGTCAATGAGAGGCTGAAGGCGCTTGGAGTGGAGTCGAGCACGCTCGCCGGCGATGCCTTTGCGGCATACATGCGCAGCGAGCGCCAGCGCTTGGCGCCCATTGTCGAGAAGGCAGGAATCCAGCCGCCGTGATTGCCCGGTGACGTGATCTTGCAACTGCGGCAGACGCGGCAAAGCACGTATGACTATCGCTGGGTTGTCCTGGCGGTTGCCACGCTCGCCCAAGCAACCGCTTCGTTCGTCACTCAGGGATTGGGCATCCTTGCCGGATTTCTGCAGCAAGATTTCCAGCTGAGCAATTTGCAGGTGGGACTTCTGATAGCTGCGGCAAATGCGGCTTCGATCGTTGCGCTTCCCATCGTGGGCGATCTCCTCGACCGTCGCAGCGAACGCCTGATCGTTGCAATCGGAGCCGCCATTCTCACCACTGGCGTCCTTCTGTCCGTGTTGGGAACAAGCTTTGTTTGGCTCCTCGCCAGCCTGTTCATCGTCGGATGCGGATACAGCACGACTCAGCCTGGCGGCAGCAAGTCTGTCACCGCCTGGTTCCATGGGCGGCAGCTCGGCTTTGCAATGGGCATCCGACAGGCCGGCCTTCCTCTCGGAGCAGCAGGGGCTGCAGCGATTTTGCCCGTCATCGCCAGCATCTGGAGCTGGCGCGCTGCACTGCTGATCGGCGCAGCAGCGGCGCTGGGCGGAGCGCTAGCCTTCAGCGCGCTCTATCGACGGCCCTCCGCAGCAAGCGCTGACCCGAATCGACGAAGCCCCCCTGCTCTGGGCCTTGCCTCCTTGTTGGCGATGCTGGGCCACCCTTGGATGCGCGGCGTCGCACTTTCAGGCATTGCGCTTGTCAGCGCGCAATACGCCATCTTGACCTATTTCATGCTGTTTCTCCGCGACGATCACTTTATCCCATTGGCGGATGGTGCGTGGCTGATGTTTGCCGCGCAGTCGTGTGGTGTTGCCGGCCGTGTGACGTTAGGCGCCTGGAGCGACCGACCCGGTCGATCGCGCTTCTGGTTCGTGATCGCAAGCATGCTTGCCGTTGGTTTGGGCCTACTCGCGCTCGCGCTGCTCCATTCGCAGATGCCGCTCTGGGTTTGGATAATCATCGCCGCCTGGCTCGGTTTCTTTGGCCTGGGCTGGTATGGACCTTGGATTGCATTCATTGCCGAGGTCTCGCCGCCCGACAGACTTGGTCTTGCTCTCGGCACTGCGATGTCGCTCAATCAGATCGCAGTCGTCGCAACTCCTCCAGTGCTCGGACTGCTTCATGATTTGACAGGAAGCTACTTCGCCGTTTGGAGCTGCCTCGTCGCGTTGCTCGCCGCCGCTATTTGGGGAGCGCGCGGAACGAAATGATGCAGCTATGAGCAACGCCTTAGACTTTGAGCCGATTAGAT
>Ga0066388_100003656_pt1 | contig 10064 bp, 9 predicted proteins | sample PanSoiMetaGPlot6_FD_64539 | JGI IMG/M metagenome (GOLD analysis project Ga0066388, IMG submission 64539) | Tropical forest soil microbial communities from Panama analyzed to predict greenhouse gas emissions - Panama Soil - Plot 6 (Hybrid Assembly) | ecosystem: Environmental > Terrestrial > Soil... | reverse complement strand
CGACGCGCCCGCCGATCGAACTTGAGTACCTGGAGCGCCTGCTCAAGCGCTTCTGAGGCGGCATGCCGTGCCGGCGTGCGGCGGATTGTCCACCATGCAATCTCCGGGGGGCATGGACGCGCCGATACCTATTGGTGGGACGTAGCGTCTCACTTTGGATTTGGTGCACCCAGCGCTCACGGGATAGGGTGGCGCGGGCGGGACGAACAGAAGAACCAGGGCGCGGCTGGCCGCGTAAGCGGCTTCGGCCGGGAACACGATTCTTCTGCGGCAGGGAGCACGCATGGACATTCAGGATATGCGCATTTTTGCGCGCGTCGCCGCATTGCGAAGCCTGTCCGCAGTGGGTGCGGAATTGAGCCTCACTCCGGGAACGATCTCCAAGCGGCTTCAGGCCCTAGAGGATCAGCTGTCGGCGCGCCTGTTCGACCGCTCGACGCGCTCGATCCGCATCACCGACGAGGGCACGGCCTTCCTTGTGCACGTCGAGCGCATCCTGGCCGAGGTCGAAGCCGCCCGCGCCAGCGTCGACGACAGGGTAAGCAAGCCCAGGGGCAAGATCAGGATGGCGGCCCCGGCGGCGCTGGGCCGCCGCTATGTCGCGCCTGCGCTCTGCCGCTTCCTGCGCCACTATCCTCTGATCGAAGTGCACTTCGACCTCAGCGACCGCTCCGTCAACCTGCAGGAGCACGGCTACGATGTGGCCGTCCGCAGCGGCACCCTGTCGGACTCCTCCGTGATCGCCAAGCGATTGGCACCCGACCGGCATGTCATCGCGGCCTCGGCGGACTACCTCGCCGAGCGGGGGCAGCCGCTGCGCGCGGAAGATCTGTCTACCCACAGCTGCCTCATCGTCGGCGACCGCTCGCAGTGGTCGTTGAGCAAGGGTGAGGTGGAAAAAACGGTGCGGGTGAGCGGTCCGTTCAGGTCCAATGACGGCGATCTCATGCGCCGCGCTGCGATCGAGGGCTACGGCCTCATCCAGGCGTCCGAGCTGGAGATCCTGCCCGAGTTGCGCTCCGGCCGGCTGGTGCAGGTCCTCTCCGACTATGAGATTGCCGGCAATGCTGCGGTCTGGGCGCTCTATCCGAGCGGCAAGCACATGCTGCCGCGCATGCGCGTGCTGCTGGATTTTCTCACCCAGTGGTTTCGCGACGCGCGCAGCCAGGCCAGCGACGGGCAAAGCCTCAAGGCGGCGGCGCCATAGCGCGGCAGGCCGTTCATCGCACCCGTCATCCCGGAAGCCGAGCCGCAGGCGAGGCTATCCGGGACCTCCGGGAACGAGTCCAACCCTCCCGAGGTCCCGGCTCGGAGCGTTGCTCGCGCAAGCGCTCGCTTCGCTCCGGCCGGGATGACGGGTAGTAGCGCCTACTTCGTGCGCGGGCCGGTGTACTGCTCGATGGGCGGGGTGCCGTGGGTGTGGAAGGTCTCGATGGTCTTGAGACCCCAGGCCTGGCCCTTCTTGCGCTCGGCCTCGGTCCACACCACGGGCTGCCAGTCCGGTGCGAGCACCAGGCGCGCGCCGGCGTTCGCCACCTCGACGCGGTTGCCGCCGGGCTCGTAGACGTAGAGGAAGAACGTCTGCTGGATGGCGTGCTTGTGCGGGCCGGTCTCGATGTGCACGCCGGCCTCCAGGAAGATGTCGGCCGCGCGCAGGATCTCCTCGCGCGAGTCGAGCGCGTAGGTGACGTGGTGGAAGCGGCCCTTGGCGCCGTAGTGGTCGAGCGTGAAGGCGCAGTCGTAGCTCTTGTTGTTGGTGGTCACCCAGGCGCCCGCCTCCTTGCCGCTGTCGAGCACGATCATTTCGGTGGTCCTGAGGCCCAGCACGTTCTCCATGAAGCGGCGCAGCTCCGCCACGTCGGAGCAGAGCAGGTTCATGTGATCGAGCCGGCGCACGTTGACGCCGCGCGCGGGGAAGCGCTGCGCCTGGTTCTTGAGGGCGGGCTTCAGATCCGGCGGGGCCTGGTACCACTCCGTCTCGTAGTAGATCTCCATGTTGTGGCCGTCGCAGGTGGTGAAGGCGTAGGCCGGCCCGTGGCCCAGGTCGCCCTTGGTCCAGCCTTTGCCGAAGCCCGCCTTCTCGATCACCGCCACGCGCCGCTCCAGCGCGCCCGGGCTGGTGGCGCGGTAGGCGAAATGACCGAGGCCGGCGACCTTGGCAGCGGTGAGCTTCAGGGTGTGATGCTCATAGTCGTCCCAGCCGCGCAGGTAGACCGATTGGCCCTGGCGGCCGCTCACGGTCATCCCCATGACGTCGGTGAAGAAGCGCAGGCTCTCGTCGGGCTTAGGCGTGAGCATCTCGACATGCGCGAGGTGCGCGAGATCGAAGGAGCGGAGCGTCGATTGCACGGGAGCAAGACCTCTGTAGCGGGGCTGGAGCGACAGCATAGCGGCAACGCTAGGCCTGCGACAGGCCCGTAAGCGCCAGGCTCAGCTTGCGCAGCCGCTCCCGGGCGGCCGCATCGTAAGCCTGGGGATTGGCCCGAGCCTCCTGAAGGCCGCTGAAATAGAGGCCGGTGCGACCGTCGAGCGCCGGCGAGAGCGCCAGGTTGAGGATCGCCGCGCCACCCTCCTCGACCGTGCTCATAGGGGCAACGCCGGCCTGCCGCACCATGGTCGTGTTCATGAAGGTCGCGGGGTGCAGGCAGTTCGCCGTGATGCCGGAGCCCGCAAGCTCCGCGGCCAGATCGAAGGTGAGCATGATCTGCGCCAGCTTGCTCTGGCGGTAGGCGCGCGCGCCGTCGTAACCCTTGGTGAGCATCACGTCGGCGAAGTCGATGGCCTGCTGGCCGGCGGACGCCACGTTGACGATGCGGGTGGGCGCGCTCGCGTGCAGCAGCGGCAGAAGCAGATGCGTCAGCAGGAAGCCCGCCAGGTAGTTGACGGCGAAGCGCAGCTCATGGCCGTCGACGCTCGTGCGCCGGTGGTTGCCGCCCCAACCGGTGCCGATGCCCGCGTTGTTGATGAGGAGATCGAGCCGCGCATGGTCTCTACGCACGGCCGCCGCCAAGCCACGCACAGCCTCAAGCGAGGCGAAGTCGGCTTGGTAGAACGCCGCCTCGCCGCCCTTGGCGCGGATCTCGCCCAGCACCTCCTCGCCCCGCTGCCGGTCGCGCCCGTGCAGGAGCACCTTGAAGCGCTGCCCGGCGAGCCGCACGGCGACAAGGCGGCCCACGCCATCCGTCGATCCGGTGACGAACGCGGTCTTCGTGTCCAAGGGTATCGCCTCTCACGCGCTGCAGCGCAGGCCCGGTTCCGGTCCCCCCGCAGCCGGCACGACAGATGGGGGCTTCGGCTACCACATCTTGTTGGCGATCTTGAGCGCCTCCAGCTCGAACAGCTCCAGCGCCTGCTTCTGGGCCAGCATGACATCTCCCGTCACGAGGTTGCCCTCCGGGAAGAAGCACCAGCCACAGATGCGCCGGCCGTTCTTGTCGAGCTGGTCGATGTTCATGGAGCGGCCGTGGCGGATGCGGTAGCGCTTGCCGGATCTTCCGCCGACGACCTCGAAGTACCCGTATTTGTGGTACTGCTGCAGTTGTGCGGGCGACAGGTTCTCCTTAAGGAGGCGCATGCCGCGTTCGTGGGCTTCCGAGCGCCCCTCGTCGAGGTAGGTGCGCCCGCCGAAGCCGGCGAAGCGAAGCGCCTCACGCCGAGGCCTCAGACTGCGTGCCAGCCCGCGTCCGAGCCGGCTCATCTGCTCGGTGACCCACGCCCGTCGCCGTCGCTCGCGCATGTCGGCCTGTTCCTGGAGCATGCGCGCGTAGGCAAAGCGCGCTTCGGTGAGCAGCGCGCGGCGAAGGCTCACAAGGTCCCACGCCGAATGGCGCTCGCAGAAGGAAAAGCAGTCTTCCGGCAGCAGCGGCGCCGAGGTGCGATAGCCATTGGAGAACTCAACCCAAAGCCGCGGCTCCGCCGCGCTCTCAATGGCGACATCCACAAGCGCCGGGGGTTCGCGTTCGTTCTCCCCGAGGGCCCTTCGCAACAGGGCCCTCAGTATCTGAACAACACGCTCCATCAACCGCCTTGCAGTTGCGGAATGAACAGCGTCTGCTCCTCCTGCGGGTCAAACCTGCCGAGCAGCTTGCCGGAACCGCCGTCCTTGGCGAGAGCCACCGCGCGGAAGCCCTTGCCGGTCAGCTCGCGGAACCGCTTCTCGGCGAGAGCAACCGATCTTGCGTCCGCGGTATCGAACTCGTGCCGCGTGTCGCCCGAGCGATCCATAACAATTTGGACACCCATGTCTACGCTCCTTCTCGTACCAAGTTGTGCCATCTTACAGCGACAACCAGTAGCTTGCCAACGCAATTGGGCCCAATTGCGTTGCCTTGTGCTCGCTTCGACATCAAGATTTGTTTTGGCGTTAATCGCCTATGGGCACGAGAACCGTGCGCTCGAAGCTCATGAACACGGTGCCATCGGGCTTGAGCCCGCGCGTGCGCACAGTGACGACGCCTTGGCCCGGCCGGCTCTGCGACGGGCGCTTGGACAGCACCTCGCTTTCTGCATAGATGGTATCGCCGACGAACACGGGCTGGGTGAGCTCGACCTTGCTCCAGCCGAGATTGGCGACGGCCTTCTGGCTCACGTCGGCGACGCTCATGCCGGTGACGATCGACAGCGTCAGGCAGCTGTTGACCAGCGGCCTCTTGAACTCCGTCCCCGCAGCGTAGGCGGCATCGAAGTGCAGGGGGTGCTGGTTCATGGTGATGAGCGTGAACCAGACGTTGTCGGCCTCCGTGATGGTGCGGCCCGGCCGGTGCTCGTAGACGTGCCCCACGACGAAGTCGTCGTAGGTTCGGCCCATCTCGATGCGATAGCGGCCGGGGGCGATTTCCTTGGTGCCGGGCATGCGGTTCTCCTTATAGCGAATAGGGAGTAGCGAGTAGCGAATAGGGGGAATACGGTTCTTTCTGCGGCACTTCCTACTCGCTACTCGCTACTCGCTATTCGCTCTTTTGAAGGAGCGCGCCGTCGTGTTCTCCGAGCATGGGCTCGCGGAGCACCGGCCCTGCGGGCTCGTCGAGGAAGCGGACCACCGGGGCGATGTGCTCGCGGCCGAGGTCATCCTTCAGGATAAGCCCGCGGGCGCAGACGTTGGCATCGTCGAGCGCCTCGCGCAGGGTGTTGACCGGCGCGAAGCTGACATCGAGCCCCTCGAACCAGGCGCGCCAGTGCTCCAGCGGCTTCTCGCGGAAAACCCCCTGCAGGTAGGCGATCACCGGCGCCTGATGCGGGCCCGGCCCGCGCTCGCACAGCGGGACCAGATCGGGTCGCCCGAGCTTATCGAGCAGATTGCGCGCGAATTTCAGCTCCTGGGCGCCGAGCACGAGATGGCGGCCATCGGCGGTCTCGTAGATCTGGTAAAAAGCGGAGCCGCCGGTGGAGCGCTCATGCTTCGGGTTTGGCTGCGGCCGCCCCGACATGGCCGCACCCATGACGTTGGGCAGCGCCGCCAGCGCCGCGTGCTGCATGGCGATGTCGATGTAGTCGCCGCGGCCGGTGCGCTCGCGCCGGTAGAGCGCCATCAGCACACCGGAGAGCGCCTGCAGGGCACTGACGATGTCGGCGACGGCGATGCCGGGCATGGCGGGCGCGCCGTCGCGTCCCAGCGTGATGCTCAGGGCACCGGCGAGCGCCATGGTGGCGAGGTCGTGCGCGGGACGATCGCGGTAGGGCCCGTCCTGGCCGAAGGCGCTGATGGAGCAGTAGACGATGCGCGGGTTGCGCGCCGCCACCGTGGCGTAGTCGATGCCGAGGCGCTGCATCACGCCCGGGCGGTAGGACTCGACGAACACGTCGGCCGTATCGCAGAGCTTCAGGAGTGCCTCGCGTCCCTCCGGCTTTTTGAGGTCGAGCACCACGCTCATCTTGCCGCGGTTGACGTTGCGGAAGAATACCGTCGACGGACCATCGGCAAGGCCGACGTTCCGCACAGGGTCGCCCTCGCCCGGCGGCTCGACCTTGATCACCTCGGCGCCGTGATCGGCCAGCGCCATGGTGAGATACGGCCCGGGAAGGAACACCGACAGGTCGACGACCTTGACACCTTCGAGCTTCATGACGATGCGAGCGCAGCACGCTCATCCGTGTCATCCCGGCACTTGTTGCCGGGATCCAGCGCAAAGCAAGCGCCGGAGCGAGTGGTTGGATGGCTGCCGGGAACAAGTCCCGGCATGACAAGGGTTCGCTTTTTTGGAGCCAAGACTACAGCCCTCACTCGGCGGCGGCCCTGGGCGCGGCGGGGCCGAGCAGGGCCTCGTTGTCGGCGCCCATCGGTGAGCAGACCTTCTGCTCAAGCCGCTTACCGTCGATCTTCAGCGGGTTGGCCAGCATCTTGAAGTCGGGCTTGGCCGGATGCGGCACGTTTCGCACCATGCCGACAGCGTCGATGAAGGGGTTGCTCAGCGCCTCGCCCATGTCGTAGATCGGCGCCGCCGGCAGCACCCCGGTGAGGACATCGAGCCATTCCGCCGTGGTGCGCCTCATCATCGCCTCGTCGAGGACGCGCGTGAGGTCGGCGCGGTTGGCGCGTCGCGCCTCCGGCGTCGCGAACTTCGCATCGGTGATGTACTCGGGGTGGCCGATGCGCTCGGCCAGCGCCTGCCAGAACTTCTCCTTCATGCACATGAGGTAGATCCAGCCGTCCTTGGTGCGCACGGTCTGCACCGGTGTGAGCGCAAGATGCGCGCTGCGCGCCAGGCGTGACGAGGCGGGGCCGCCGTTGATGTACCAGGTGCCGGGGTAGGACAGCTGGTGCACGGCGACATCGAAGAGCGAGATGTCGACGTCGGCGCCGGTGCCTGTCTTTTGCGCCCGGAGGAGACAGCTGAGCAGCCCGACGTTGCCGGTCATGCCCGTCATGAAGTCGATCATGGAGGCGCCAAACCGCTGCGGCGGGCCGTCGGGCTCGCCGGTGAGGGCCATCAGGCCGGCTTCCGCCTGCATGAGGAAGTCGTAGCCGGGCCAGGCCTTGCGCTCGTTGTCGCGGCCGTAGGCGGACACGTGCAGGCAGACGATGGCCGGGTTGAGGGCCGCCAGGCTCTTGTAGTCGAGCCCCAGCTTCGCCGGCAGGTCGCCGCGCAAATTGTTCATGATGGCGTCGGCGGTGGCGACCAGCCGGCGCAGGGCGTCCTGCCCGTCCTTGCTCTTGAGGTCGAGGGTGATGCTCTTCTTGTTGGAGTTCATGCCCTGGAAATATTCGCTGTCGCCCTCGCCCAGGAGGCGCGGGCCCACATGGCGCGCGGTATCGCCGCCGGTCGCGGCGTTCTCGACCTTGATGACCTCGGCACCGAGGTCGGCCAGAAACATCGAGCCGTAGGGACCGGCGCCGAACTGCTCAACGGCGATGACGCGTATGCCTTCGAGAGGTTTCATGCCACGGGGTTCCGCTTGATCCATTGCCTGGCGATGATGATGCGCTGCATTTCGTTGGTTCCCTCCCCGATGCACATGAGCGGCGCGTCGCGATAGAGCCGCTCCACGTCGAACTCCTTGGAGTAGCCGTAGCCGCCGTGGATGCGCAGCGACTCGATCGCGTTCTCGAGCGCCGCTTCGGAGGCGAAGTACTTGGCCATGCCGGCCTCCAGGTCGCAGCGCTCGCCGCGGTCGAAGGCGGCGGCGGCATCGAGCGTCAGGAGACGGGCGGCGCGCGCCCTGGTGGCCATCTCGCCGAGCTTCAGCTGGATCGCCTGGTGCTCGCAGATCGGCTTGCCGAAGGTCTTGCGCACCTGGGCGTACTCGGTGGCGAGCTTGAGCGCGCCCTCGGCCACGCCGACGCCGCGGGCGGCCACGTTGATGCGCCCCAGCTCCAGCCCGCCGGTGGCCTGGAAGAAGCCCTGGCCCTCGATGCCGCCGATCAGGTGATCGGCCGGAAGGCGATAGTCCTCGAAGACGAGCTCGCCTGAATCGATCGACTTGTAGCCGAGCTTCTCGAGCTTGCGGCCGACCTTGAAGCCCGCCTGCTTCGGGGCGATGAACATGCTCATGCCCTTGTAGCGCGGCTCCGCCGCCGGATCGGTCTTCACCAGCAGCGCGAAGCAGCTGCCCTCGATGCCGTTGGAGATCCAGGTCTTGGTGCCGTTGATCACATAGCCGCCGTCCGGCTGCCGCCTTGCCGTGGTGCGGATCGCCTGCAGATCGGTGCCCGCGTCGGGCTCGGTGAGCGCCAGGCCGCCGCGCACCTCGCCGGTGGCGAGCCGCGGCAGCCAGGCCTGCTTCTGGCCCTCGGTGCCGAATTTCTCGATGGCGAGAGCCAGCATCAGGTGCGAGTTGAAGATGCCGGTGATGGCCATCCAGTCGCGCGAGATGCGCATCACGATCTTGGCGTAGGTGCCGGCGGGAAGGCCGAGACCGCCGTACGCGGGGGAGATGGTGGCGCCGAACAGCCCCAGCTCCTTCATCTGCTCCACGGTCTCGGAGGGGTAGCGGTCGGCGTGGTCATAGTCCCGGGCGATGGGTTTGACCTCTTTCTCGACCCAGCGGTCGATGGCGGCGATGAGCTGCGCCTCATCGTCGGGATCGATGTTGCGCAGCTTGGGCGTGGCGGGCATGCAGCGTTCCTTGCGGCCCGGCCCGTTGATGCTGGCCCTGGCCGGCAAGGCCGAGACTGCCACAGGCCGCGCGGCCCCGACAACACGCCGCCTGCATACCCGTCATCCCCGAAGTCGAGCGAAGCGAGACCATCGGGGACCTCGTGAAGCGAGTCGAACCTCCCGAGGTCCCGGATCAGGGCGCGGCTCCCCTGCGGCTCCCGGCGCTCTGTCCGCGTGACTGGCGGAACTCGGGATACCGGGTGGAAAACTGCGATGGCGGGTGGAGATCGGCCTGGGTGTCCTAAACAACATAAGACCGGCGAATCACATTAAGAGTTTGAGGCACAGAGCCGTAGGGCTCTGACAATAAGGGCCCGGTGCTTCTTCACAGAGGACCGGGCCCAATCCGAATCACTGGGCCCTCGGTCTTGTCCCTACGGACCGAGGGCTTTTTTCATGCTGGATTGTACGTCAATCCCGCCGGTGCGGCGCGGTTGCAGAAGCGATGCGGGAATCGCGATCCCGGGCACCGCCCTTGCCCGTCTCGGGTCAGGGGTACTTGGTGCCTGACTGGGCGCGGTGGCCCTAGAATCGCCTCCTACGCAGCCGGAGAGGCCATCCAAGGGCGAGCGCGCCCCACACGCCCAACGCACGGCCGTTGTCAACACAACCAGCTCACCCGGCGGCCAGGGCGCGCAGGCCCTCGCGGTAGGTGGGGTACAGCAACTCGACGCCGAGGTCGCGGCGAATGCGGGTGTTCTTCACCCGCTTGCACTCGGCCCAGAAACTCGCCGCCATGCCGCTCAATCCGGCCTGCTCGAAGGGAATCGTGGGGGGAACCGGCAGACCCAGCAACTCGGCGGCGTAGGCCACCACGTCCTCCGGTGGGGCCGGCTCGTCGTCGCTGACGTTGAACACCCGATGCCCCGTGTCCTTGTCGATTGCCGCGGCGAGCACACGCGCTACGTCGTCGACGTGGATGCGGTTGAACACCTGGCCCGGCTTGACGATGCAGCGCGCGGTGCCGGCTTTCAGGCTGTCGATGACGCTGCGCTCGGGCCCGTAGATGCCGGCGAGCCGGAACACCTCCACCCGCCGGCCGGTTTCGCCGGCGAAGGCGAGCCAGGCCTGCTCGGCCTCCAGGCGCAGCAGACTGCGCTCCAGCACCGGGACGGTCGCACTCTCCTCGTCGACCCAGGCGCCCTTGTGGTCGCCGTAGACGCCGACCGTTGACAGATAGCCGATCCAGGCGAGGCCGGGCAGCGCGGCGATGTCGCCGCGGTAGTGGCGGAGCACCACGTCGCCCTCCAGGTCCGGCGGAATGCTGACGAGGACGTGCGTGGTGCCGGACATCAGATCGCGGACCTCGGCGGACGCCAGATCGCCCCGGTAGGCGGCGAGCGCCACACCAGGCTCGGAGGCATCCTGCAGGTTCCTCCTGGTCCCGGCGACACTGAGATTGCGCGGGCTCAGCCGCCGCGCCAGGCTTTCCGCCGAATAGCCAAATCCGAAGCAGAAGAGCCGCATCAG
>Ga0066388_100003655_pt1 | contig 10064 bp, 6 predicted proteins | sample PanSoiMetaGPlot6_FD_64539 | JGI IMG/M metagenome (GOLD analysis project Ga0066388, IMG submission 64539) | Tropical forest soil microbial communities from Panama analyzed to predict greenhouse gas emissions - Panama Soil - Plot 6 (Hybrid Assembly) | ecosystem: Environmental > Terrestrial > Soil... | reverse complement strand
GCGGGGCGAGCCGCTCATCGCGATCCCGGTCTTTCCCTCCCAGTCCTTCCGCCACTCGGCCGTGTTCGTCCGCGACGGCGCGGGCATCCGCGAGCCGCGCGATCTCCGCGGCAAGCGCATGGGCGTGCCGAAGTATCACATGACGGCGGCGGTGTGGATCCGCGGCATCCTGGAGGACGATTACGGCGTGCCGCCCAAGGACATGCGGTGGTTCGAGGGCGGCGAGGGCGCCGCGGTCAAGGAAGTCGACGTGACGCTGCCGCCCGACGTCGAGCTGCACCACGTGCCCGGCGATCGCACGCTCGGCGAGATGCTGGCCGCCGGGGATCTCGACGCCTACATGGGCGCGCGCCGGCCGGCTTGCTACGGCAAGGGCGTGAGCCGCCTCTTTCCCGACTACCGTCGCGTAGAGCGCGCGTGGTACGAGCGGACCGGCATCTTCCCGATCATGCACACCGTGGTGCTGAAGCAGGAGCTCGTCACCGAGCATCCGTGGCTGCCGCGCAGTTTCTATACCGCGTTCGTGGAAGCCAAGCGTCAGGCCTACGAGCGGATCGACTTCACGGCCGCGCTCCTGACCTCGCTGCCCTGGCAAATGGCCGAGGCGGAAGAGACGCAGGCGCTCATGGGTGACGACCCCTTCGCGTACGGCATCGCGCGCAACCGGAAGAACGTCGAGACGCTCGTCGGCTACAGCCACCGCCAGGGGCTGGCGCCGCGCCGACTGGCCGTCGAGGAGATGTTCGTCGAGTCGCTGCTGGACACCTAGGCGACGCTCTCCAGCCTGGCCCGGATGCAGCCGGCGAAGTCCGTGGCCATCTGCCGCGCCTTGCCCTTGATGACGCCGAGGCCGAGCGCAGCGAGCTTGCCGAAGACGGTGAGGTCGATGTGATAGGTCACGTCGGTGGCCGCCTCGCCCAGCGGCTCGAGCGTCAGCGCCGCGCTGAGCTTCACCCGCTCCTTGATGCGCGCGTCCATGCCCTCGGCGATCGACACCAGCCGCCGAGGCTCGTCGATCTCCGTCACGGTCACGTCCATGGCGAACGACATCGACAGGAACGACACGCGAGCGCCGGCCACGACGTGATAGTGCATGTCGTCGCGCACGTCGATGCGCTCCATCCCGGGGACGCAGGCGCCCACCCGCTCGGGATCGCGCACGAACGCCCACACCGCCTGGACAGGGGCGTTCACGGTGAATCGGTCCTCGAAGATCATGACGGCTCCTCGCCGGCCTTCGGCCCGCGTGCGAGCATCGGGCCTCGGCGCCGTCGACGTCAAGGCCGCGGCGGTTCTCGACTACAATCGGCGCGATGAGCGAGCATGCCGACCTGATCCTGGTCGGTGGCCGTGTGCACACCGTGAACGCGGTCAACGACGTCGTTCCAGCCGTCGCGGTGGGCGATGGCCGTATCCTGCTCGCGGGCAGCGACGCCGACGTGCGCGCGCTGGCGGGACCGCGCACGCGCGTGGTCGAGCTCCACGGACGAACCGCCCTGCCCGGCTTCATCGACGCCCACGCCCATCTGGCGAGCCTCGGCATCGCGGAGAGCGCGATCGACTGCAAGGCGCCGGGGATGCAGTCGATCGCGGCCCTCCAGCAGGCAGTTCGCCAGCGCGCGGCCGCGCAGCCGGCGGGTACGTGGATCCGCGGGCGTGGCTACGACCAGTCGCGACTGGCCGAGCGCCGGCATCCGAACCGCATCGACTGGGACGCCGTCGCGCCCGATCACCCCGTGATCTTCACTCGCACGTGTGGCCACATCGCGTCGGTGAACTCGCGGGCGCTGTCGGCGGCGGGCGTCGACGACCAGACGCCCGATCCGCCGGGCGGCCGCTACGATCGTGCGGACGGGCGCAATCTCGGCGTCGCTTACGAGACCGCGCAGACGCCGCTGCAGGCCGCGGCGCTGCCGTCGTGGCAGGAGTTTCGCGAGGCGCTGATTGCCGCCGCGCGCGCGTGCCTGGCCGCGGGCTGCACGAGCGTTCACGACGCCGGCGGTCTCGTGGGCCCGGCCTTCGGCCCGTGCCAGGAGCTCGTCGCTGGGGGCGAGATCGACCTGCGGATCTACGCGTTCACGACGGTCAACAGCTGGAAGCACCCGCTGCTCAGCGTGCTGTCGAGCGGTATGCACACCGGCCTCGGCGACGAGCGACTCAAGCTCGGCGCCTTCAAGGTGATGACCGACGGCTCGTCGAGCGGGCCCACGGCGGCGACCCGCGAGCCGTACACGTCGAACTGCCAGGACTGCGGGATCCTCTACTGGGAGCAGGAAGAGCTGGACGAGCTGCTGGGCCGCGCCCACCGGCTGGGCTTCCAGTGCACGGTGCACGCGGTCGGCGATCGCGCCATCGAGCAGACGCTGAACGCGATGGCCCGCGCCCAGCGGGAGACGCCGCGCGACGGGCTTCGTCATCGGATCGAGCACTGCGGGATCTGTCCGGGCGATCTGCAGTCGCGGGTGCATGCACAGCGCATCGTCCCGATCATGCAGCCGGCCTTCTTCTGGGAGTTCGGCGACGGCTACATCCGGAACTACGGTCAGACGCGCGCCGACACGATGTTTCCGGCGAGGAGCCTGATCGCGCGCGGCGTGCCGGTGGCCGGCAGCTCCGATGCGCCCGTCACGCGACAGGCGCCGCTGTTCGGCATCGAGCAAGCGCTGACGCGGGCAACCATGGATGGACAGGTCTGCGGTCCCGCTGAGCGCGTCGATCTGACGACCGCCATCCGGATGCACACCATCAACGGCGCGTTCGCGTCCTTCGAGGAGCGGCTCAAGGGCAGCCTCGAGCCCGGCAAGCTCGCCGACGTCGTGGTCCTGGCCGAGGACCTCACCCGCGTGCCGGTGAACGAGACCCGCCAGATCCCGATCGCGATGACCGTGAGCGGCGGCCGCGTCGTGTACGAGGCCTGAGCCCGGCGGCTACCCCGTCAGCTTCTTTTCCAGATCCCCGACGCTGTCCGCCACCAGCGCTACGAGCTGATCGACCTCGGCCGGCGTGATGCAGAGCGGCGGCGCCAGCCTGAGCACCGTCCCGCGCGCGTACACGATCGCGCCGCGCTCCCACGCCATCCGGTCGAGCTCTGCCACGTGATCCGCATCGAGCGCCCGGCCAGAGCCGTCCGGCTCGACGAAGTCCACACACACGAGCAGGCCGCGGCCGCGCACCTCGCCGACGATCGGGCTTCGCCCCACCGCCCGCGTCAGGCCGTCGAGCAAGCGCCGGCCCATGGTCTCGGCGTTTTCGACCAGACGGTCCTGCTCCATGATCTTGAGATTGGCCAGCGCCGCGGCGCACGCCACGGGATGCGCGGCATACGTGTTGGGATGGACGTTCTCCTCCGTGCGGTCGTCGGCGAACGCCTCGGCCAGGCGCGGCCGCGCGATGCTCGCTGACAGCGGTACGTACCCTGAGGTGATGCCCTTGGCCACGGACATGAGATCGGGCACCACGCCGTCGTGCTCGCACGCGAACCAGCGGCCGGTCCGTCCGAAGCCGGTGATGACCTCGTCGGCGATCATGAGCACGTCCAGCTCGTCGCAGACCGCCCGCACGGCACGTAGCCATCCGATGGGCGGCATGATGAAGCCGCCGGAGGACAGGACCGGCTCGAGGATGACGGCGGAAACCGTCTCGGGCCCCTCGCGCACGATCGCCTCGCGGAGCTCGGCGGCGCGCCGCGCGATGAGCTCGGCGTCGGTGCCCGTGCCGCGGTCACGGAAGGGATGCGGCGGCAGCACCTTCACGAACCCCGGGACGTAGAGCGGCGCATAGGGCTGGGCGAGCTTCGGCAGCCCGCACACGGCGAGCGTCCCCGCCGTCGCGCCGTGGTAGCCGCCCTGGAACGAGACGATCTTGTGCTTGCCGCCGCGGCCTCGCGCGAGCCAGTACTGCCGGGCGATCTGCATGGACCGCTCGTTGGCCTCCGAGCCGCTCACCGCGAACATGGTGTAGGCGAGGTCGCCGGGGGTGAGCGCGGCGAGCTTCTCGGCGAGCTCCGCGGCCGGACGATTGGAAAACTGCCGCGTGCTCGGATAGTAGGCGAGGCGCACGGTCTGCTCGGCGATCGCCTCGGCGATCTCGCGCCGCCCGTGCCCAACGTTCACGACCGCGAGCCCGGCAAAGGCGTCCATCAGCTTCTGCCCACGCTGCGTCCACACCCACACGCCCTCGGCGCGGTCGATGACGAGCTCCTCGTCGGGCAGCCACGGATGGTCCTGCGTCTTGTGCGTCCACAGATGACGGATCGTGTCGCTGTCGATCATCGCGTGCTCGCCTCCTGAACGTCGGTCGTCGTCATGGTCGACGCTCCCCCACCCGATGTCAACTCTCGGGGTCGCGTCGTTGACACGAGAGACGTGGTCCCACATAGTCGGGCGGCGCACGGGATGCGCGCGAGGAGGTTCGGCGATGGCGTACGAGACGATCCTGTACGAGACGGCCGGGCCGGTAGCCACGATCACGCTGAACCGGCCGCAGGCGCTCAACGCGATCAACCCGCAGCTGACCGCCGAGCTGCACACCGCGCTCGATGAAGCCGATGCCGATCCGAGCGTACGGGCGATCATCCTCACCGGCGCGGGCCGCGCGTTCTCGGCAGGGTACGACATCGCCCGGCGTCCGGACGGTCGATCGTCGCTCGACCCGACCGGGGTGGAGGTTGCCGACTTCCTCAAGCGCTGGTGGACCACGGACGGCAGCTCCACGCGGCACCTGCTTCATCTGTGGGAGCTCGGCACGCCGATCATCGCGGCCGTCCATGGTTGGGTGATGGGCGGCGGGTTCTGGTACTCGCTGGCCTGCGACATGACGATCGCCGCGGACGACAGCGTCTTTGCCCAGCCGGAAGTCCGTCACATCTCCAACACGACGTTCCTGTTCGCGGCGCTGGCCGGCTGGAAGGCGGCACACCGTTACGGCCTGACCGGCGACCACTTCGATGCGGCCGAGGCGCTGCGCCTGGGCATCGTCAACGAGGTGGTGCCGGCGGCGGAGCTGATGACGCGGGCGCGCGCGCTCGCCGAGCGGATCGCACGCGTGCCCGAGCCGTCGGTACGTCTGAACAAGGCGGTCACATGCTACGGGCTACTGGCCATGGGCGTCGGCGCGGGCATGCTGACGAACATCCCGCTCTCGGCCCTCGCGCACGCGTCCTTCAACGACGACCGTGGCAAGCTGCTGGACGCGATGCGGACCGGTGGGCTCAGGGCATTTCTGGACGCGCGCGACGGCAGCTTCGTCCCCGAGCCATTCGGCCCGAAATCGAAGAAGCCCTAGGACACGCGCGCCGCCCGGTCACCACTCGAAGCCGTAGCGCTGGCGCATCAGCTCGAGATACTGCTCGTCCGTCATCTCGCGCCCGTTGGCGATGAACTCCTCGTCAGTCATGCGGCGGCGCCCGACGTCGAGCCGGCGCGCGTCCTCGCCAACCAGATGACGCAGCCGGGGTGTCTCTGCGGTGACCGCCTCGTGGATGACGCGCGCCACGTCGGCGGGCTGGCTCGGCGTCTTCATCTGCATCTGGTAGAAGAGCAGCAGCCGCCGAACATGGACAGCGTATGGCGAGGCGGGATCGTTGAAGCGTCTGGCCTTCGTGAAGATCGGCGTCACCACCACGCCCGGCTCCACGATCGCGACGCGGATCCCGAACGCGACGACTTCTTGCGCGAGCGCCTCGCTGGCCGCCTCCAGCGCGTGCTTGACCGCCGAGTAGTGTCCGTGACCCGCGATGGCGACGCGGCCGGCGATGGAGCTGACGTTCACGATGACGCCGCTCCGGCGCTCGCGCATGCCCGGCAACACCGCCTGGATCATCCTGATCGCACCGAAGTAGTTCGTCTCGAACAGCGTCTTGGCCCATCCGACCGGGACGTCGCCGATGGGCCCGCCGCCGCCGATCCCGGCGTTGTTGACGAGGACGTCGATCCGCCCGGATCGGCGGAGGACCTCGTCGACCGCGCTCGTGACCGACACCGCATCATCGACGTCGAGCTTCACCGGGCGGACCGGCAGCCGTTCCTCTTGCACCGCGGCCGCCAGCTCGGTGGCCGTCGAGAGATCGCGCACACCAGCGTGCACGTCGTGACCGAGCCGCGCGAAGTGGAGCGCGGTGGCCAGCCCGATGCCGCTGCTGCTGCCGGTGATCAAGACGGCGGACAAAGCGATCTCCTCCTCACCCGGTCGGAGGACCCGGCGGCGGGCCCGAACGCCGGATGTCGAGCATCGGCGGAAGATCGGACGACCATCCGGTGGACGCCTCCAGACGCGTGATGCGCACCATGTGAGCGACGATATCGCGGATGCGCGCGACCGCGGCCCGGGCCGGCGCCATGCGATCGGAGGTGGCGCGGCCGTCGCGCTCGATGAGGTCGAGCGCGCCGAGCACCACCGTGAGCGGATTGCTGATCTCGTGCGCCGCCGCGTTCGCGAGCTGGGCCACGGAGCGCAGCGTGGTCGTCTCCTCGGCGCGCTTGCGGTCGGTGAGGTCGACGAGCACGCCCTCGTGGATGGGGACGTCCTGCTCCACGAGTCGGCGCACGCTCATGGCGACCGGCACCGGCGAGCCGTCGCGACGCCGCGCCGTCACCTCCACGTCGATGACCTCCTCGCCGGCGGAGATCTTCGCCACCACCATGTCGCGATCGACGGCCGAGGCGTAGTGGCCGACGATGCTACGGCCCCGCACCTCGGCGGCACTGTCGTACCCCAGGATCCGGGCGAAGGCGTCGTTGCACTCCAGCACGATACCGTCCGACCGCGTCCGGAAGATGCCCACGAAGCTGCGCTCGAACAGCAGCCGGTAGCGCTCCTCCGAGCGGCGGAGCGTTTCGGCGATGGCGCGCAGGCGGCCCTCCTGCTCGCGGAGGGTCTCGTCCGCGCGCTTGCGGTCGGTGATGTCGAGCGCGACGACGTCCCAGCGCGTGGCCCCGTCGGCGAGCGCGCTCGGGCGTCCGCGGAGGTTCATCCATCGGACGTCGCCGGACGGTGTACGCATCCGATACTCGACATCGATCGGCCCGCCGGTGTGGATCGATTCATCCGCCGCGGCGCGGATCCCCGCGAGGTCCTCGGGCAGCACCATGCGGTACACGAGGCCGGCGTCGGCCATCGCCGCGCTCGCCGTCACCCCGAACCGCGACTCGAGCCCCGAGCTCATGTACGGGAAGTAGTTGGAGCCGTCGGCCCGGCGCACGACCTGGTAGATCACCCCGTCGGGCAGGTTGTCGCCGAGATTGCGGAGCTGCGCCTCGCGCTCGCGCAGCGCCTCCTCGGCGCGCTTGCGTTCCGTGATGTCGAGCACGATACCCTCGACGTGAGCGTCCGCCCCCTCACCGATCCGGGTGGCGTTCATGATCACGGTGAACGCTTCGCCGTTCGCCCGTCGCCAGCGCGTCTCGTGGTTGGCGACCCGACCATCGGCCCGGAGGCGGTCGACGAACTGCTGCCGCTCGGCGCCGTCCAGGTACAAGTCCCACACGCTCTGCTCGAGGGCGTCCTGCGGCGTGCGGTGACCCAGCAGCTGGGCGAACGCCTCGTTGCATTCGAGGAGACGGCCGTCGCCCCGGCTCCGGAACACACCGGCGAGGTTGCGATCGAACAGGAGCCGATAATGCTCCTTGGCGGACTCAGCGATGCGCCGGCCGATCTCCGCGTCCTCCACCAGACGAGCGTTTCGCAGCAGGACGCCCACCTGCTGGCCGATCGTCTGCAGCAGGGCCGCCTCGGTAGCATCGACGCGACGGCGCGTCGTCCACCATACGAGCGAGAACGCGCCCGCGAGCCGCCCGTCGACGATGAGCGGCACGACGACCGCCGATTGCTGAGCGACGCAGCGAAACAGCGGGAACTCGAAGCGCACGTCGTTCGCGACGTCGTCGGTCCACACGACCTCGCCGTCCGTGACCGCCGCCGGCCAGAACGGCGGCCGGTACACCGGACTTCGCGACAGCGCCTCGAGCGCGTCGTTGGGAACGTGGTAGCCGGCGACCGGTCGCAGCTCCTCACGTTCCCGATCGACCAGAAGGGCCCCGACCGTATCGGCGCCCGTGATCCGCGCGAGCTCCCGACAGATCAGCCGGAGGGCGGCGACCGTGTCCACGGTGCCGCCCACCACCCGGGCGATGGTGAGCACGCTGTCCCGGACGCGGAGCGCGGCCTCGGCGTCGCGCAGTCGCACGAGGTTGGTCGTCGCGGAGACCAGCTCGGCCGGCTCGAAGGGCTTCGTGAGGTAGGCGTCGCCGCCGCTCTCACGGCCGCGCAGATGGGAATCGAGATCGGTGGACGTGGTGGAGAGGAGCACGACGGGGATCGATCGGGTGCCGGCATCGTTCTTGAGCCGGCGGCACACCTCGAACCCGTCGACGTCCGGCAGCCGGACGTCCAGCACGACGGCGTCGGGGACGACGCAGGCCGCGCGCTCCAGCGCCTCCGTGCCGGTCACGGCCTCGATGACGGTGAACCCGGCCCGCTTCAGAACGAGCGCGATGAGATGACGAGAATCAGGGGTGTCGTCGGCGACGAGAATCGTGTGAGAACTCTGCATCGATGCGGAGAGCGATTATGGCACGGCGACCGGCCCGGCACGAAATTCCGCCGCGCGCGCCGGGACACCGCGAGTCAGACGCGCGCGACGCTTGGGGTCAGCGCATGGCGCAGCACCTGTTCGGCCTCGTCGACGAAGAGGAAGCTCATCTCGCGGCGCAGCTCCCCCGGCACGTCGTCCAGGTCGCGCTCGTTGCGGCGAGGCAGGATGACCGTGCGAATGCCGGTGCGATGCGCGGCCAGCATCTTCTCTTTGATGCCGCCGACGGGCAGCACCTTCCCGCGTAGCGTGATCTCGCCGGTCATCGCCACGTCGGGGCGCACGGACCGGCGGGTCACGAGGGAAGCGACCGCGGTCATGATCGTGACGCCGGCCGACGGGCCGTCCTTGGGGATGGCCCCGGCCGGCACGTGGACGTGGATCGTCTTGCCCTCGAAGACCTTGGGATCGATGTCGAGCGCCTCGGCGTTGGCCCACACGTAGGAGACGGCGGCCTGCGCGCTCTCGCGCATGACGTCGCCCAGCATGCCGGTGAGAATCAGTCGCTCCTCGCTGCTCGGCATCATCGTCGCCTCCACGAAGAGCACGTCTCCGCCGACCGGCGTCCACGCGAGCCCCGTCGCCACTCCCGGCCGTGCGGTGCGCTCGGCCACCTCGTCGAAGAAATGCTGCCGGCCCAGGTGCTCGACCACGTCGTCCGCGGTGACGCGAACGGGCCCACGCTCGCCCTCGGCAATCCGTCGCGCGACCTTCCGCGCGATGGCGGCGATCTGACGATCGAGGCTCCGCACGCCGGCCTCGCGCGTGTAGTGACGGATGATCTCGCGGACCGCGTCCGGCTCGAAGGCGAGCTCGTCGACGGCGAGGCCGTGGGCGGCGAGCTGCTTGGGAATCAGGTAGTCGCGCGCGATGCCGATCTTCTCCTCGTCGGTATAACCGGAGAGCGCGAGGATCTCCATGCGATCGCGAAGCGGCCCGGGGATCGTGTCGAGCGTGTTGGCGGTGGCGACGAACAGCGTCTGCGAGAGATCGAACGGTACGCCGAGGTAGTTGTCGACGAACGTGTAATTCTGCGCGGGATCGAGCACCTCGAGGAGCGCCGAGGAGGGATCGCCCCGCCAGTCAGCGCCGACCTTGTCGATCTCGTCCAGCATGAAGACCGGGTCGCGCGTCTCGGCCCTGCGGAGCGCCTGGATGATCCGCCCGGGCAGGGCCCCGATGTACGTCCGCCGGTGACCGCGGATCTCGGCCTCGTCGCGCACGCCGCCGAGCGACATGCGCACGAACTTGCGGCCGAGCGCGCGAGCGATGCTCTGGCCGAGGCTCGTCTTGCCGACGCCGGGTGGGCCGACGAAGCACAGGATGGGCTCACGCGCCGGCGAGTCGCCGGTGACGGCGGGGGGCTCGGCCGGCCTCGCCTGGCCGGCGCGCTCCTGGCGAAGCTTCTTGACGGCGAGGTACTCGATGATCCGGTCCTTCACCTTGTCGAGATCGTAGTGATCCTCGTCGAGCACCT
>Ga0066388_100003653_pt1 | contig 10067 bp, 22 predicted proteins | sample PanSoiMetaGPlot6_FD_64539 | JGI IMG/M metagenome (GOLD analysis project Ga0066388, IMG submission 64539) | Tropical forest soil microbial communities from Panama analyzed to predict greenhouse gas emissions - Panama Soil - Plot 6 (Hybrid Assembly) | ecosystem: Environmental > Terrestrial >... | reverse complement strand
CCGTCACCTAAGTTTTGTTCCCATGGCTCCAGCGCGTTCGCTGCTGGGCAGGTAAAGCGCCACGTTACCCCCGACGGCTTGTAGTCAAGCTCGACCTCACCGCCGATGGTCATCTTCGCCGGGGCGACCCGCAAGCTGGCCGAGTTTCGAGCAGGTAAGGGCAATAGTTTCGAATAACCGGGTGACAAATATTATACCGGCAGTATGGGAAAATGAGCCCGTAAGGAGCATATAATACGGCGGGCCGCCGAGGTGCTGGTAACACCAAGGCGACCCTACCACGGCAACCCTGCAACGGAGGGTCACCATGGGTGCAAACGCAACTATCACGAGTCCGCTCGCTCCCGCGAGTGTCACAAAGTCGTATCCCCAGGGGATTCAACTCAACTGGGCGAACCTGAAGGATAACCTCGCCGCGATCGAGCCGCCTGAGCTGATCGGTCGTGCGGCCGACGCCGATGATATCGAGCGGCGAGCCAACCACCTCCGCGAGGTGCTCGACGAGGTCACGGCCTATGTCCGCGCCGTCGTCGGCGACACGCGCTATCGCGCCGCCATCAACATCCACGACGAGTCCGGCCTCCTCACCGATGCCGCTGCCGACGTCGTTGGTGCGCTGCGCAAGGCCGCTGATCGGGCGGCCGAGGAAAGGAGCGCGGCATGAGCGCCACCAAGATCCTCGCCGACTATTGGCCGAAGCCGATTCCCACCAGCCGCTTTGATTGGACGGCTGTGACCGACGGCTATGAGCCCGGCCAGCCGGTTGGCTACGGCCGCACGCGCGAGGAGGCCATTGCTGACCTCAGGCAGCAGCTCGACGAAATGGACGGGTGGGAAGATTTCCCACCCGACGAGGAGGACGGCCAATGACGCTCAACCGGCAACTCAACGTCCTCATCGAGAAGCATGGTCTCGCGCCGGTGCTCGGCGCGCTGATGAATGTCTGCTACTCGCGCCGTTGGCCGTGCACTGCGGTTTGGCTCGACGAGGCCCATGACGTCGCCCTCGCCTATGATGAGGGCACTGACGCCGAAATGCATGTGCCGGAGGATGTGGCATGAGCGACGCTCTCACTGTCCCCTCTGCCGAGCCCGTTGCCTCGCCATCGCCTGCCGCCGACGTCGCCGACACCTGGGTGGCCGTCATCGAGCGTGCCGCCCGGGATCCGACCGTTGACGTCGATAAACTCGACCGCCTTCTGCAGATGCGCGAGCGCGAGCATGCCCGCATCGCGGAACGCGCCTTCAACGAGGCACTGGCCGCCGCCCAGGCCGAGATGGATGCCGTTCGCGCCGACGCCGACAATTCGCAAACACGCAGCCGTTACGCCTCCTACGCGGCCCTCGACCGCGCCGTGCGGCCAATCTATACGCGGCATGGCTTCGGCCTCACCTTCGACACTGGCGACGCGCCCGGCGCCGAGCAGGCCCGCATCGTGTGTGAGGTGTCACACATCGGTGGACATACGCGGCGTTACCATCTCGACATGCCGGTCGATGGCAAGGGCGCCCGTGGCGGCGACGTCATGACCAAGACCCACGCGATGGGCAGCGGTATCACGTACGGCCGCCGCTATCTGCTCGGCATGGTCTTTAATCTCGTGACCGCCAAGGATGACGACGGGAACGCGGCCGGTGGGTTGCGTCGCCGCGATGCGACGCCGGTGTTCGATCGCCTGCTTGCCGAGCTTCGCGCCATCCGCTCGATGCAGGAGCTCGATGCCTGGGGGAATTCGATCGGCGTCACCGTGGCGACGCTGTCTGCCGACCTGCAGCGCATCCTCCGGCTCAACTATGCCGACAAGCTCAAGGCGCTGCGCGCTTCGCCGGAGGCGCGTGAGCCGGAGGTGGCCGTTCCCATCAACCAAGAGAGCAGCCGGCCGCGCACCGTCATGCCGGCGCCGAAGGTTCGGCTCAAGGCCGGCGGGATCGCCGAGCGCGCGCTGTCCGTTCGCTATGCCAGGTATGCGCGCGTGCAGCCGAACGAGCGGGCTGACAAGCGCTACGAAGACCACATCCGCAGCGACTGGAAATTCGACCGCGGCCGAGGGTTCTCGGCCTGGACGGCGCCGCCGAGTGGCGCGCCGCCGATGGTCGACACCACAGAGCGCGACGGCATCCCCGGGTTTCTCCGCCGCAATCCGAACGACGATGGAGGCACCAGTGCTTGAGCACAACGAGCTCGCGCTCGCCATCATCCTCCTCGTGCTCCTGGTCGTCATCTTCGCTCTGTTGCAGCGCTACGCCGAGCGCCGCGGCCGGCGTGTGAACCTCGTGCCTGTCGTCGTGGGCCTTGGCATCTATGCTGGAATCGGCGCGGGGCTCACCTCTCTCCTCGACGGCACCTGGCTCCTCGTGGCGCTGCTGGCCGATGTGCTGGTGGTGAGCGCGGTCTTGCTGGCCTGCAATTGGTTGCGGTCGTTGGCGACGCGAAACGCCGAGTGGCGCGATGTCGACCTGCCCAAGGTGGTGCGCCCCGTGCCGCGGCCATCGCGGCCTCGGTCGCGGGCAAAGCGGCCCGGCCGCGCCTCCAGCGGCCGCTACATCAGCCCCAGGAGCCTGAAATGAGCCACCTCGCCGATCGCAAGATGATGCTCGACTGGGCGCGCCTGGACGCGACCGCGGTTCGGTTCGAGGAGCACGCCCGCAAGGCCGCGCACCCGGACATCGTGCGGGATTTACAGGCGGCCGCCCGCATTGCTCGCCGATTGGCCAACCTGCGCTCCCGCGTGGCCTTGGTCGCCCACCATGCAACCGTGAACCCTGAGGGGTGGGATCTCGCCGCTATCGCCGAGCGGCTGCGGGAGGCGCTGCGGGACAACGGGGAAAGCTGATGCCGCGGTCATTTCCTGCCGCCCTTTGCCTGCGCCTTTTTCCAAGCCTCCAGCCCCAAATCAAACAACTGGCGGACGGCCTCGGCGTTGTTGGGCGGATCATCCTGCTGCTTGCGATAGGCCTTCAGCTCGGCAAGCCGCTGGTCGTCCAGACGAACGGCGATCAAATTCGTCATCTTGGTTCCCTTAGGCATGGCAGCAACTTAACGCTGCCGGTAACTTTGCCGTTGCAGTACTTGAGATAATGAGTAACTCTATAGCTCGGGATACGCAAGTGGGGCGGCCAATCTGGCCGCGTGCCCACCGGAATCTGGAGGAAGGGCTGCTGAGTATGGACACCACCGCGCTGGGCAGCAGCGACGTTTCGCTCGCTCTGGTTCTTGGCCTCGTTGGGGTCGTCGGCGTGTTCGCGTGCGCGATGGGATTGTGGGGGCTCTACTACAAGATCGGCGATGTCGAGAAGCGGCTTAGGTGATCGCCGGGTGCTCTGCCTCTGGCCGGGCATGCCCGGTCATGGGGAGCGCATCCTCGCTCCGCAAGGCGGGCCACCAAGGTGCGTGAACACCAAGGTGGCCCTACCACGCAACCCTTACGAGGAGGGTCACATGGGTCTTAATACGGAGACAAAGCCTATCATTGCACTGGACATTGAGACGCTCAACGCCGTCAGCGCGCGGCTGAGGGATCGTGCAGAGTCGATAAATCAGTTCTCGCTGGCCGAGTTGATCGCGGATTTGAGGATCGCTGCGAGGTGTGCCGACCTGCTGGCGCACCTCAAATTCGAGCTTGGGGAACTCGCCACCAAGACGACGGACTCGGACACCCGCCTGGAGATCCGTGGCCTGCTCGACGACGTCGATCGGGCCAACCCTGGAATTGGGCAACCCTGATGCCGGCGCGCACAAACCCCTCCAGCGGCCTCGTCGTTTCGTTCTGGCGCGACGACACGGAGCTCATATCTCGCCTCTGCAGCGACGGCGAAGCGGCCAAGCGTGCCGCGCTGGACGTCATTCTCACCATCCCCGCGCTAATGGCCGGCGACAGACTGACCGTTAGCGACGAGAGTCTCTGACATGAACCTCAATATGTTTGGCGATCCGGAAATCGAATGCGCTGCCTTCCGGCTGCAGGTTCTGCAGCTGCTTGGGCAGATAGCGTTTTGCGCCAAGGTGCTGACAACCATCGCTGCCGGCGTGGTCACGACGGTCGTGGTCCTGGTCGCGATCTATCATTGAACGACGGCCGGCGCCGCTCGTGTGGGCCGGCCTCTTCGAGGTTGAAAAATGCACCCGGAAACTTATGTCGGACACGCGCGTCATGGCGTGGCTGGGCGAGGCAAGGCGGGACGGGGCCCGGCACGGCGCGGCATGGCTCGGCCCGGCGAGGCGCGGCCCGGCCCTGCCAGGCGGGGCAAGGCAAGGCAAGGCATTTCCAAGTTTGCGTGGGCGGGGTTTGCGATGACCGCCGCCTGCCTGCATGCCGTCATGTGCCGGCTCGACAATGTCCTCCACGCGGCCGTCTTCACGATCATCGTCGGCGTCACCGCAGGGCTGCTAACGCTGGTCGTGTGGTTTCTGCTGATGATGGCGATCGTGCGCGAGCTGCCGTTGTTCATGTTCTACGATCCGTTCTATGCGCTCATCTCGCCATGGACGTGGTTTGCAGCCGGCGCGCTCGCCGGAATGGCTTTTGCAATTCTGGATTTTGAGGGAGAGGATTTCTCTTAAAAGGAATAAATGTCACCAATAAACTCGGAGAAAACTCGTTGTAAAACTCTGGCAATACGCCCTATATTGGTTATCTGTTGATTGGATAACTATCCCATGCTCGCACACAAAAGAACCGCGCCGAGCCCACCGCCGCCGATGAAGATGACCACGATCTACCTCGACGAGGAGCTGATCGAGGCCGTCGACGAATGGCGCCTGCACCAGGAGGGCAGGCCCTCCCGCTCCGATGCTATCCGCCGACTGACACGACGGGCGCTCAAGGCGGCGAAGGAGACCGGGCGGTCATGAGCAACATCGACAACGTCATCCCGATCGCCGGGCGCGACCGGACCAATGCCGAGCGCCAGCGGCGCTACCGCGAGCGACGGCGTAACGGTGTCGCCGGGCGGCGTAACGGCAAGGCGCGGGCTGCCCGTAACGGCGTTACGGCATCAGCAACCCGTAACGGCGTAACGGAGACCTTGAAAAATCAATCGGTTGTGGCTGCGGCCAGAGCAGCCGCCGAGGCCTTGGAGCGACTTGCGGCCGTAACGCGGGACATCGCCGAAGGCGTAACGGCAGAGCCGCCGCAGGCCATCGCGCAGCCCGTAACGGAGCCAAAGACGGAGGCGGGCATGGCAGAGGTGATCGAGCTGTCGGCAAGGCGCCAGGTCGACCCGCCGACGTCGCCGGGACCAACATCACCGGCACAGCCTATCATGGCCGCGCCGGCACCGGTGACGCGCCGCCCCGGCCGTCTGGGTGACCTCCTCGCCTATGCCGCAGCTGTCGGCCTTGCCGGCATCGCCGCGTGGTTCAGCCTCAAGGGCCTCGCCGTTCTCTTCCCGGGCTCGCCGGTGGCCATTCTCGTCATGGGCGCCACGATGGAGGGGTCGAAGATTATCGCCGCCGGCTGGCTCGCTGGCGCATGGCGCGACGTCCCCTGGGTATTCCGCGGTGTTCTAATGCTTCTTATCGCAGGTCTAGCGGTAATTAATGCCGCCGGGACGTTCAGTCAGCTCACGGCCGCCCACGTCGGCAACGCTGCCCTCAATGCCGGCGCGCATAACATGCAGGCGGTCGATGTCGACTCCCGCCTGGAGATCGCCCTCGGCAAACTGTCCGACCTGGACAAGCAAATCGGTGGCATCGACGCCATTGTGGCCGGCGCGGCAGCAAAAGGTCGTGCGGTAACGGCGCAGGCGGCACTGGCTGACCAGCACAAGGCGCGGGCGGCGCTCATGCAGCAGCGTGAGCAGGCAGCGGCGGCGGTCGCGATGCTCAAGACCGAGCGCGCCAGCGTCAAGGCCCGGGCCGCGGTCGCCGAGAGCGAGGCCGCTCCGATCATGTACGCCGCCGAGGTGCTCGGCATCGGGTCGGACCCCGAGAGAGCCATTCGATTTTTGATTGTCCTGATGGTGCTGTGCTGCGACCCGCTTGCGATCGTCCTCACAGCGGGCGTCAGTGCGCGGCGAAAGGCTTGAGCAATGGCCTACGCTACCAGAACCAAGGTTGACGCTGCCAAGACCCGCCTGGAGATCGAGAAGCTCCTCCAGAAGGCCGGCGCGACCACCATCGGCGTGATGATGCATGCGAGCATGGCCATCGTGGTGTTCGAGGCGAACGACCGCCGGCTGCGGTTCACGATGCCGCTCGACGAGCGCACCGACGCCAAAGGCGTCCAGGCCCGCCGCTCGCAATGGCGTGCGCTCATGCTCTGCATCAAAGCAAAACTCGAAAGCGTCGCCAGCGGCATCGAGACGTTTGAGGAAGCCTTCCTTGCTCATGTTGTGGTGAACGACGGGATGACCGTCTACGAGCACGTGCGCCCAAAGCTCGTCCAGATCGCCAAGACGGGCGAGATGGTGCCGCTGCTGCCGGCGAGTTGAGAAGGACAGACCTAACAATGAACTCGCACGGCATTCCCGTTCACGAGGCCTTCCTCCACATCGGCGCGGCGCTCGTCCTCATCATGGTGACATGGTTCGCCATCCAGTACGAGGGTTTCCGCCGCTTCCTCTTGTGGACGGCCGGCGTCGCATCGGTGGCGCTCGTTGTCCTCGTCATCGTGCTGGTCAACAGGGCGCCGGCACAAGGACAATCGACGGATGTCGAGGTGGCCCTTCGACATGGCTGCTTGAACAAGCAGACACAGGAGCCGGCAAACCAAAGCCTTCGCCCCCTTGCGATCTATCAATATTGCGATTGCGTTGCGAAATACACGGCTTTCTGGATGACGCCGAATGACGTTTCTTTTCTGAACCAAGGCCTCAAGCCACCAGCGTTCGACCGCTTGGCGCAAGAAGCCGGGCATGCGTGCATGAAGAGGTGAAGGAGGTTCTGATGTGGGGGCCGATGATTGGTGTGGCCGTTATGGTGCTTGCAATCTTTGCGATCGATCTGGCTGTCGACGGCCATCTCAGCGAGCTGCATAAGAGCGACGGTTTTCTCGGCTGGATCGTCATCGTAGCTTTCCTGGCGGCGATTTACGACGAGGCTCGCAAGATCCGCCGCCGGCTGGAAGGCAATGCTTTGCCCGTTCCGCCGGAACCAAATCCCGAGGAGTGGGGATCTTTGGAGGAGGCAGTTAAGCACCGCCAGGAGAGAACTGCGCGGCAACGCGAACAGGGCGGGCTCGCCGATGGGTGAGCACAAGCGCCGTCAGATGCGGCACGACGAGATGGAGCGCCTTCTCGCCGCCGGCAACCGCGCCGAGATGCGCGCGGTCATTGACGAGCTCACGCGGCACCTCGCCGACAGCGGCCGGCTTATCGAGGCGGGATGGCTGTCGCTCAAGGTGATGGCGATCCCTGACGACGCGCCGCCGGTGCAGATCCAGGAAATGCGCAACGCCTACTATTCTGGTGCACAGCATCTGTTCGCGTCAATCATGTCGATGCTTGACGAGGGCGAGGAGCCGACAGAGAAGGACCTGTCGCGTCTCGACAAGATCAAGGCCGAGCTCGACGGGTTTGTAGAAGATTTCAAGCTCAAGAATTTTGAGGCGGCCGGGAGCGCGTGAGGTGCCCATCAAGAAATTCAAGCTCGGCCCGGCATGCGTCGCCTTCACGTTCCTCTGCGATACTGAAGGATGTGGAACTCGTCGGACCGAGCGGACGGGTCCGGGGTGGGACGAGAGCCGCGTGGCCTGGGCAAATGCCAAGGCTGCCGGATGGTTCCTGGAGAAAGAATTTGAATCCGGTCGTGGGCGCACAAAACGCACGAAATGGCGGGCGCTATGCCCGACCTGCAATACGATCGAATGGAAGCAGACGCCGGAGTATGGGGAGGGGTGACACCATCATGGACAGAACCAGCAAGATCTTGCTTGCCGTGGTCGCGCTCGGACTGTGGGCCAACGCCGCGGCGACGGTGATGCCGAACGTTGTCGGGACGGCGTCCGCCGGCTATCTCCGCGGCCGACCTACCGAGTTCGCGAAGAGTCTAGAGGAGGCCGTAGTGTTGTTGGCGAACGGCAACTGCAACAACTCCAAGCTCTGCTGACGAGTCATTGGTCTGGATACGAAAAAAGCCGCCCGGGTTTCCCCGAGCGGTGATTGCAAGCACGGATGCGCTGGATTAAATGTTGGAATGCGCGATCAAGCGTAGTGACGAAAGCTTAACGAGTGAGTGACAGATATGCGGAGTTTGCGAGAGATGCTTTAGAACAGATGGGACCGGGAAAACTCGAAGAATTGCTTCGAAGGGCCCCGCCGACAACAAACAAGGAAGAGTTGGGATTGAGGGCGGCATGTTGGGCCGCCCTTTGGCTTGAGGGGAAACGCAGCGAGGGGGTGCTGGGCGAGTTTTTCCGGGCGCATAATGCTCATGTGGAAGCGATATTGGCACGGGCGAGAGAGTTGCACCCGGAGGAATTTGAGGAGACCGAGGAGGACCGGGAGCGGATGGAAGACCTGCACCGGTCGCTTGATCGTCTGAGAGAGCAGTGGGCCGAGAAAGCTCGGATGGAGCGGGAGCGCGCCGAAAGATGGAAGGCCGAGCAGGCTGAACAACGACGTCAGGCTGAGGAGAGGGCGAGCTGGCCTTGGTGGCGCCGGTGGGTGTACTGGTGGCGCCTGAGGAAACAAACATTTCACGAAAAACTCAGCGGCACATTCGCGCGGCTCCGTCATTCGGATTTCGTGCCGAGGCTGATTGACGTGTCGATCGTGCTGGTAAGCGTGATAGGGACCGCGCAGTTTGTGGAGTGGCTGGGTTTCGACATAGAGGACGAGGATGGTTGGGGTAGGGTGCTGCTGGCGTATGGTGCGACTGCCGTCATGGTAGCGCTGTTGTTGCCGCTGTACTACCTAAGGCGTTGGTTGGAGCAGCAGGGTCATCGACGTAGATTTTGAGTAACGCGCGAAAGGCCGCCCGGTTTCCCGGAGCGGCCTCGTCGTCATGCCGCTTCCCTACAAGGAGTCGTCCCGGCCTTTAATCTCTCCAACCTCCTCCGCTGGCGGCCGAGCTTGGTGAGCGCGGTCTCGGCCCGCCGCCGCTTGCTCTCCCATCGCTTCATGCGCTCGGCGAGGTTTGCCAGCTTAGCCGTGGTGCGCTCCTCTGCGGTAGGCGGCGGCTTGGGTGCCCGTGCCGGCCGCTTGAGCTTACCCTCCAGCCAGCCCGAGTTGACCACGTGCTGGATCATCTCGCGCTCGATGAAGGCGTGCGTGCCGCGCGCGTCATGCGGCTTGTGGTTCGGGTGCAGTCGACCGTGCACATAATGCGAGAGCAGGTGCACGATGTCTTTCCAGCCCTGGTCGATGGGGCCGTTCTTGCGGCGGTTCGGGTTGACCCAGAACACGGATGCACCCTTGAAGGTGTTCGGGCAGCACGACGAAGGCACGCCGGCGCTCGATGCGGGTATGGTGCGCCTATCGAGACGCGGTGCGGCAAGCTAGCCTGCTCGGAACTCACGAAGACACTTCTCAATTTCTTGATCACATTTTTCTTTCGGGTTTTCGAACCACGCTTGCCGATCAGTGCTCATCCTGAAATCGAATATGGAAGATTCCGGCCGTGCAACGTGCCGAGGCACTAAGAAGGCCGTGACATCATCTCGAATCGGCACCCGCGCATGTGGATTGTGATAGATTTCCATCTCAAGCTTCGAGTCGGCGGTTTGGCGCAGCGCTGCGACGGCGCTGATCGAGGTATTGTGGTTGCGAGTGAGCGCCGCCTTTTTCCCAAATCGCTGGCCGAGAAAACGCGGCTGATGTTGAGGGTCAGCGGAGACCTCGAAGGTCAAGATTTCCTGCCCGAACATCGCTTGCTCGACATGGAAATGCTCCAGATAAAACCGAATGGTCCTATCAAAAAAGCATATGACCGTTGGGAAACCACGGTGCGAGAATTGCCGTAGTTGGCACGCGGCGTCCTTGATAGATTGGCGGAGCCTTTTGCCCAGCGGTTGCTCCATCCAGTGAGCCTGGGGCCAGCCCGACAGTATGTATTCCAGCAGGGCCCTATCCTCGGCTTTTTCGGCTATCTCTTTGACCTCGACGATCCACCAGCGCTGCCCGACTTTG
>Ga0066388_100003652_pt1 | contig 10067 bp, 8 predicted proteins | sample PanSoiMetaGPlot6_FD_64539 | JGI IMG/M metagenome (GOLD analysis project Ga0066388, IMG submission 64539) | Tropical forest soil microbial communities from Panama analyzed to predict greenhouse gas emissions - Panama Soil - Plot 6 (Hybrid Assembly) | ecosystem: Environmental > Terrestrial > Soil... | reverse complement strand
AATCATGAATCATCTTGCGCAAGAACAGTGCGCGGCATTAATTGAAAGTATGTTCGGGGTCACCACCTCCGATGATTATCGGCCGGTTGCGTGGATGGGCCGCTATCCCGTCGACGTGACCACGATGCTGGTTGGACTGCACGTCGCGGCCGCAATTCTCACGGCCATTCTCGTGGCGGTCGGAGCACATTCTGTTTTGGCGTATTTACAATTCGATAGCGCGGCAGTCTGGACGGGCCAAGTCTGGCGGCTTTTCACGTATGCGTTCGTGCATGCGCCGTCAGGACTGCTCTGGTTCGCGATCGAGATGTACATGCTGTTTGTGTTCGGGCGTGAAGTGGAACGCTTTATTGGGCGGCGCGCGTATATTGCCCTCTACCTTGTTTTGCTAATTACGCCAGCGGCGCTGCTAACAATTTGGGGTCTTTGGCAACGTTCGGCTCTCGCCGGTTCGCCCGCACTGCACTTTGGAATTTTTGTTGCTTTCGCCACCATCTATCCGCGTGCTGAATTGTTCCTGAGAATCATGACCAAATGGGTGGTACTGATTCTCGCTGCCGTTTACACGTTTCAACTGCTCGCGTATCATGCCTGGAGCGACCTGATGGTCGTTTGGACAAGCATTGGCGCAGCGTTCCTCTTCATTGAGATGCATGGCGCAGGGCCGGAACTTGTCTGGTGGGAGACGTTGAAAACGCGTTTCGCGCCGAAGCCGAAGTTCCATGTCGTCCCCAAACCGCGTTCTAGTCGTTCGGCGGAGCCCGATGAGGTTTACACTTCCATCGATCCGATCCTCGATAAGATCTCAAAATTTGGAATTGGTAGTTTGACCGCGAGCGAGCGCCGCCAGCTCGATCGCGAGCGCCAACGGTTGCTGAAAAAGTCGGAATAAACAGAATTTTCGGTCGGCGAAATACGCCAATGACACGAAAGGAGGGAGCGTGTTTAGTCGGCTTTTTTCTATCCGATAAGCCGAACCTCGACTGTCTCGCACAAAACGTGCAGCAAAAGTTGGTGCGCTTCCTGGATTCGGGCAGTTGAATCGCTGCGAACCAAAAGGTCGACGTCAGCCCGCCCGATTGTTGATCCGCCGTCGCCACCCAGGAAGGCAATGGTCATGAGCTCGCGCGCTTTTGCTTCTTGCAGTGCGCGCTCAATATTCCTGGATTTGCCGGAGGTCGTTAGACAAATCAGTACATCGCCTGGACGACCGAAAGCCGCCACCTGGCGACCGAAAATCTCGTCAAACCCATAATCGTTCCCTGCGGCGGTAAGAAGGCCACCATCGCCGGCGAGACAGATTGCGGGATAAGCGGGACGATCTTTCATCAAGCGCACCACAAATTCTGTTGCAAAATGCGACGCATCAGCTGCGCTGCCACCGTTCCCGCAAACCAGCAATTTGTTTCCCGCACGTAAACATTGTTCAATCAACTCTGCCGCTTTTCCCACCTGCGAGTCGAGGTCCATAAGCGATTGCAGCGTCTCTTTCGCTGCCTCGATTGCGCTCTTTAAGACCTCAGAGGACTGGCCCATACTTCAGTTCTAAACCGTAATTGAAACAATCTTGTAAAAACGAGACCTTTTTTGCCTTGGAATAAGCCTTCTAGGGGAACTTCGGCCATCCATTTCCGTAGAAGTGCTTGTGCAGGGTGTAATACTCGACCTCACACTTCAGCTTCTCGTTCTCCACGCTCTCGCGAGGCTGCTTGGTCCTCTAGGGAACTCGGCCAATCACCAGAGAACCTGGCCCCAACCGACGCCTTGCCTTGCAACATTAAACAAACGGAGCGTACAGAATGGCCAGCAGCCAGCTGGGACAACGACGAATGGATTTTACCGGCCTTACTGATTCCCTTTCCGCGACCCCGCATGAGCACGATGAATGCCCGCACTGTTGCAGTGTCGTGCGAGTTCGTAATGGACTTTGCCTCGGGTGTTTAGTGCAAACGGGACTGGCTGAACAGGACGGATCCGAGACCGAGAATCTCGACGCTCTCCTAGCTGAGATCGAATAAATGTGCGGATTGATCGGCTGCGATCATCGCTCGTTGTATTTGGGAGCTCGATCTTCGGATTGTGACAGTCCCGTTAAATTCCCTCGTCCTGCAAAATAATCGGAACCTTCGCCCGCTAGTTTCCGTAGAAGTAAGCGTGCGGGAAATTAGATCAATCCGACAGTCTTCCCCAGCGTGCCGTCAAACGTCGTTCTACTGGCGTGATTTCGATTTTCGTTTTCTGCTTTGCCCCCCGGTTTTCAATTTTTTCAGGGTGAGATTTTCGAGGGCCCGTTCCTTGGTCGCGTTTCGTTGATGGACAGAAGACCTAGATGCGGGTGCCTCCTCACTCACACAATCCCGCAGGATTAGCGGGTTAGCAGGAGTCGGAGGAACCCACTAGATGAGGATAGAAGGTCATCTCCCGCATGTTGGGCGAGCGACCAAGGGCGGCAGCTTGCCCTATAACAGCTCGAACGGGAATGGAGCGAAAGCTCCACGTGTTGCGATCGACTTTCCAGAGGCGCCTGTAAACAGGATACCTGGCTGGAAAACGGCTCTTGACATCACATGCATTCTCCTGGCGCTACCGCTTTGGTTGCCGCTGATGATCTTACTTATGATCGTGACGCGAGTCGCTTCGCCAGGACCGATTTTCTACCGACAGAAACGCGTGGGTCTTGGGGGAAAACATTTTTCTATCTGGAAATTTCGAACAATGAAGGTGAGCGCTGAGACACACGCTCATGAGCGTCACCTTGAAGAATTGATCCGGGCCAATTGTCCGATGACGAAGCTTGACGCGTACGGTGATCCGCGTCTGGCGCCCTTGGGGCGATTTCTGCGCGCGAGTGGTCTGGATGAATTGCCGCAAATTTTCAACGTCCTTTGTGGGGAGATGAGTCTGGTCGGTCCCCGGCCATGTCTGCCAAATGAATTTGACCACTATCAACCGTGGCAAAAGGAGCGTGTGAATGGTCTCCCTGGTCTCACCGGATACTGGCAAGTGAATGGTAAAAATAAAACGACGTTCAACGAGATGATCGCAATGGATCTTTTTTATCTGAAGAACGTGTCGCTCCTGCTGGATCTGAAGATCCTTTTCAAGACCTGCGCCGTTATCGCGGGGCAACTCTTCGAATCCCAGGCGGCAGCGCAACCCGTCCGCCAGGTTGAGCGCCTTCGCTCGCCCGCGCCAACTTTGCAAAGACTGGCGGGATCAGCTCGAAAAGTATGAAGAAGCAAGTCTCAGTCGGTATAATCGGGTGCGGTTACTGGGGACCGCTTCTGGTTCGCAACTTTAAAAGTCTTCCGGACTGCCAGCTCAAAGCCGTCTGCGATCTCAATACTGAGCGACTAAAACACATCCGCGCACTGTATCCGGACATCGAAGGCTTGACACAAACACAGCAGCTTCTTAACGGCACAAACGTTGACGCGGTCGTCATTGCCACCCCGGTGAAGCACCATTATTCATTGGCCAAGGCAAGCCTCCTTGCAGGTAAGCACACGTTCGTCGAAAAACCGATGGCGTCGTCTTCAGCCGAATGCGAGGAGCTAATCGAAATCGCCGAGCGCAACGGTTTGGTTTTGATGCTTGATCACACTTTTCTCTACTCTTCGCCAGTACAAAAGATTGCCCAGATTGTTCAAGCCGGAGATCTGGGCGAGATCCGCTATATTAATTGCCGGCGTCTCAATCTGGGACTGTTCCAAAAGGACATTAATGTCGCGTGGGATCTAGCGCCGCACGACATCTCAATCATTCTCCATATTCTGGATGAATTTCCCACTGCGGTTAACTGCCAGGGAAACGCTCACATCACGCCAGGAGTAGAGGACGTGACAAACATGTCGCTGTCCTTCTCGCGCAAGCGCTTTGCAACCATCCAGAGCAGCTGGCTCGAGCCACGGAAAATTCGCGAAATGACGATCGTCGGTACACGACGCATGATCGTCTATGACGATTTGCGGACACGTGAGAAAATCCGCATTTACGATGCACGGGTAGAACGTCCCCCGCACTACGACACGTTCGCTGAATTTCAATACTCCTATCATTACGGAGACAGTTACATCCCGTACCTCCATCAGGAGGAACCGCTAAAGCTGGCCTGCCAGCATTTTGCTGACTGCATCAAAACGAATTCTCAACCGCTAACGGATGGCCGTCGGGGCCTGGAAATGGTCCGAATCCTCGAGGCAGCCAGCGCTTCGCTCAAGATGAACGGCGCCCCGGTGACATTTTCTCATTCAAGCAGTGCTGTCCCGGTGCAGGCTGTTGCCCGTGTCCAAGCAGAAAAAAATCCTGAGGTTGAAGCATTCGCTGGATGAGTAGCGAATCGGCCCCGCACCAGGTTATCGCTCCGGATGTAAAGCTTGGGCGTAACGTCCGGATTCACGCGTTCGTCAATCTGTACGGCTGTGAGATTGGCGATGAAACAAAGATTGGCCCGTTCGTTGAAGTGCAAAAAGGCGCGAAGATTGGCGAGCGCTGCAAGATTTCGAGCCACACCTTTATCTGCGAAGGCGTGACCATCGAATCGGAAGTTTTTGTGGGACACGGTGTGACTTTCATTAATGACAGGTATCCGCAGGCGACAACTTCCGCAGGTCAGTTAAAGACGGAGGCGGATTGGACTTGTCAGAGTACGCTGGTTAAACGACGCGCATCCATCGGCTCCGGAGCGACTTTGCTGGGGGGGGTCACTATTGGGGAAAATGCGACCGTGGGTGCGGGAAGCGTTGTCACTCGCGATGTGCCGGCGGATACGATTGTCTTTGGGAATCCAGCGAAACCGAAAGGAAAGAAAAGCTAAAAAATGAGAGTTCCGTTCCTCGATCTGAAGGCGCATCACGCTTCTTTAAATGAAGAGTTCGAACTCGCTATTCGCGAAGTCATCGAGAGGAGTGCGTTTGCTGGAGGAGTGTTTGTAGAAAAATTCGAAGAAGAGTTCGCTGCATTCTGCGGTTCTGCCTACGCGATCGGCGTCGGCAATGGCACAGACGCGCTTTGGCTTACTCTTCTGGCGCTTGGAATAGGTGAAGGCGATGAAGTGATTACGGTCCCGAACACATTTATCGCCACCGCCGAGGCGATTACTTACTGCAAGGCTCGACCTGTGTTTGTGGATGTGGACAAAGACACATTCACGCTGAGCCCGGCCGAACTTGAGAAGAGTCTGACGGAAAAAACGAAAGCAATCATTCCGGTCCATCTTTTCGGGCAACCGGCAGACATGGACCCGATTTTGGAATTTGCACACGCGAACGGACTTTTCGTCGTCGAAGATGCCGCCCAAGCGCACGGGGCTGAGTATAAAGGTCGAAAAGCAGGTACTATGGGCGATGTGGGTTGCTTCAGCTTTTATCCTGGAAAGAATCTTGGCGCCTTCGGCGAGGCCGGCGCAGTCGTAACGAACGACCCTGAGTTACGGAAACAAATCCAAATGCTCCGAGATCATGGCCAGTCGCAAAAATATCACCATGCCCTGATGGGATGGAACTGCCGTATGGACGGGATTCAGGCGGCGGTCTTGTCGATCAAACTGCGTCATCTTGACAAAGCAAATTCTCTGCGGCGCAAACATGCCTTGGAATACAATCAGGCTTTCGCGGGGATCGAACAGGTTCTTACACCGTTCGAGGCCGATTACGCGCGGCACGTTTACCACGTCTATGCCATTCGGGTACAGGAACGCGACGCGGTTTTGCAATATCTCCAGGAAAAAGGAGTGGGGTGCGCGGTACATTATCCGGTTCCGATCCATCTCCAGCAGGCCGCCCGAAATCTCAGCTACACAAAGGGCGCATTCCCAATTGCGGAGAATCTGGCCGATGAATTTCTTTCTTTGCCGATGTTTCCTGAATTGACGCAAGAACAGATCGAGTATGTAGCTGACTGCGTTAGGGAAGTCGTCGGTGTGGAGGCACTCGTCTAGGAAACGAGTTTGAAAACTCTCGAGCCAGACAAATTGCAATCCGCGGAAGAGACCGCCTTTTCTGCTGAGGATTCCTTCGTAGCGCCGCAGGCGAGTGAACAATCGCTACGGATGTCGATTATTAATCCCGTTCAAAATCCAGGGTGGGATCTCGTAATTGCCTTGCATCGCGACGCCGGTTGTTTCCACACCAGCGCTTGGGCGAAGGTGCTTCATGACACTTACAACCATCAACCTTTTTACCTTCAATTTTCCCGCGGACGGAGGTTGGCCGCGCTGGTACCTGTGATGGAAGTGCGGAGCGCGCTGACCGGACGCCGCGGCGTCTGTCTCCCATTCAGCGATGTGTGCGAGCCGCTTATTTTTGATCAGGGAGCGGTGAACGGCGTACGAGATCGCTTCGTTCAGCTTGCGCGGGAACGCCGATGGAAACACCTAGAAATCCGCGGAGGTAAATCGTTTCAATCCACGTCGAGCTCGGTACCGCAATTCTACGGGCATACGCTCGATCTCCGACGCGGCGTTGAGGAAATCGCCGATCGCTTCGCCAGTCAAGTCCGTCGTGCTATCCGCAAGGCGGAACGTAGCACCGTGAGGACACTTGTTGCTCGTGATCGCCAGGCTATCGGCGATTTTTACCGCCTCCATGTCAAAACGCGTCGGCGTCACGGTCTCCCGCCGCAACCAGCGTCGTTTTTCCTGAACATTTACAAGCACATCATCAAGCCCGGTCTCGGGTTCGTTGTTCTGGCGCGACGCGGGCCACGCCCGATTGCTGCGGCGGTTTTCTTCAGCTTCGGAAAGAACGCCATCTATAAGTACGGCGCTTCCGACAAGAGATTTCAGGAATTCCGCGCGAACAACCTTGTCATGTGGCAAGGCATCCAGCTCCTGGCGCGTAAGGGTGTAGAAAAATTACATTTCGGGCGCACCGATTGCGAGAACGACGGGTTGCGTCGATTCAAACTTTCCTGGGACACGCAGGAAGAACAAATTGATTACTTCCGTGTCGATCCGTCGGGACGGCAATGTTTAGCGCCGGTCCGCCGTGACTCCAGATTCCACAAGAGGATCTTTGGCAGGCTGCCGCTGGTGTTCAACCGGCTGGCCGGCTCAATGATCTATCCACATCTCGACTAGGAGTTAAGTTATGACTGAAATCCGACATGAAACGCAGCATCACTCGGCAGTGAAACTGAGTGATATTCTTTTTGCTCTGTTTAAGCGGAAGCGAATAATCATCGCGTGTGCGGGGTTGGGTATTATTGCCGCTGCGGCGGTTTATTTTCTCTATCCGCCTTCCTACGAATCGCAAGCCAAGCTGTTAGTGCGCTATGTCACGGAAAGGAGTGCCGTCGATCCGATAGAGGCAGAGAAAGCCGGGGCCTCAGCGAACAACGAAGCGGACAGGGTCATCGGCGCTGAAATCGAGATTCTGACCAGTTGGGATCTAGCTGTGGAAGTCGCTCGCGCGATCGGTCCAAAACGATTGCTGCCGGCGGTCAAAGACCCATCAGAGGGTGCCGCGGCTGGCAGCATCGTTTCCGGTTTGAAGGTAATTCCCACTAAAGGAAGCAACATCATTTTTGTTTCCTACAAGAACTCTAATCCAGAGGTTGCAATACTCGTTTTGCAGGAACTCTTGAGTCGTTATTTTGTCAAGCATCTTGAAGTGCACCGTTCTGCCGGCGCCTTCGATTTCGTAACTCAACAAACCGATCAGGTCCGCGCGCGCTTAAACCAAACCGAGGACGCCCTGAAGTCGCTCAGGGAGAAGACAGGAATTGCGTCGCTGAAAGAAGGCTCAGCAGCCCTTACCAGCGAGGCCGCGAAAACCCAGGAACAACTCAATACCGCCCAGGCGGACCTGGCGGAACTGCAAGCCTTCGCTAATCAGAACGTAGAGAAAAAGACAAAAGGGTGGAGAACAAAGACTTCGTCATCTGAAACGAGCCCGCAGTCTGTAAAGGCCAAGGTTGCCGGCACGCAGGCAAAGATCGAGGCACTTAAGTCCCGGCTTGCCGATGTTCAGCGCAGGACGAAGCAGCTTTCAGAACTAGCTCCCCAAATTGAAGACTTAGAGAGGAAGCGAGAGATGGACGAAGCGAATTATAAGTACTTCGCAGCATCGCTCGAAAAGGCGCGCATCGACGAGGCTTTGGATCCGACCAAAATGCCAAACATTAGCGCGGTACAGCGGCCCTCCCCTCCTGGCTTGGAGACCAAAAAACGTAATAAGATTGCCCTGGGACTGGCTGCCGGCGGGATAGCCTTGGGCATTGCGATTGCATTGCTAAAGGGTTTGGTTTTGAACCAAACCGTCGGGCGCCCGCTCCAGCTCGAGACGCAGTTACATATTCCCCTGATGCTCTCGATCCCATATAGGAACGGACACTTCTCGTTGCCTAGTAATGGTTCGTCGGCGAATCCGGAAGCGCTTGCGACAAGTCGGCACCGCCGCAACCTGGCACCTTGGGAACCCGGCCATTTCATTCGGCCGTACTGCGACGCCATCCGTGACCGCCTCGGTCTGTATTTTGAACTTAATCATTTGACGCATAAGCCGAAACTGGTAGGTGTCGCCGGTTTTTCAGACGACGCGGGGACTTCTACACTCGCTGCTGGCCTTGCTGCCTCACTCTCGGAAACGAACGATGGTAAGGTGCTTCTCGTCGACGTGAACCTCGGACCCGAGGAAGTTCATCCATTCTTCAAAGGCAAGCCTGCCTATCCTCTGAATGCAGCTCTTAAACCATCCGGGACAATTGTCTCGGCCGCCGATAATCTCTACCTGGCCACGGTGGGATCGCCCAATACCGGTGGCCCAGCCCAGCTCGGTTTGAAGAAGTTCTTCGACATGATGCCGAATATGAAAGCGAGCGATTTCGACTACATCATTTTCGACATGCCGCCGCTCGATCAGACCAGTCCCACATGGGGGATGGCTGCTTTCATGGACAAGCTTTTGCTCGTAGTCGAAGCGGAAAAGAACAACCGTGAGGTTATAAAGCGCAGCTACAGGAAGTTAATTACGGAACGAAACAATCTCGCAGTTGTCGTCAACAAGGCGCGTTCCTACGTCCCGAAGTGGCTTGATGTGGAATCTTGATTTGCCGAATTCATATCGGCTGAACGGCGGTTCGAATTCTTGCAAGCTGTCGTTTCCTGTTCTTTGGGATCGTTGACCGAGTATGAAAGCGCGCGAGGGGCAGGAGACGCGCGAGAGCTTTTCGACGCTCAGTTGGGTTTCTAGCACCGGCGATTAACGCGATCGCTCAACTCGCGATATCTCATGTTACGCAATAGGATTTATTACGGTCTAAAACCTTTCGTTCCCCAAACTCTTCGAACGGCGATTCGCCGGAAGCTGGCTAATCGGTTACGCAAGCACGTCGGCGATGTTTGGCCGATCATACCGGGGTCCGAGCGTCCACCAAAAAACTGGTCAGGCTGGCCAGAAGGCAAGAAATTTGCATTTGTTCTGACGCACGATGTCGAGAGCAAAGCCGGTGTCGACAAGTGCCTGTCCTTAGCGCAACTAGAGACGGAACTTGGGTTCCGTTCTTCCTTTAATTTTATCCCCGAAGGAAATTACCGGGTTCCAGCGGAATTAAGAGAGAAACTTACGGCCCGGGGATTCGAGATTGGCATACACGATCTTAAACACGATGGCCGTCTCTTTGCCTCGCGTCGCAAGTTCAAACGGCGCGCCTTGAGAATCAATCACTATGCGCTTGAGTGGGGAGCGTCAGGGTTTAGATCGGGGTTCATGTTGCGGAATCTCGATTGGCTGCACGATCTGGAGGTGCAATACGACGCATCGACCTTTGATACGGACCCATTCGAGCCGCAGCCAGACGGAGGTCACACCATCTTTCCGTTCTGGGTTCCGCGACCAAACGGCGACTCGATCACTAATCACCGATCAACCGTCAACTCCTCTTCGAAGGGCTACGTCGAATTGCCCTATACGTTGCCGCAGGATTCCACGCTTTTCTTGCTTCTGAGGGAAAGCACTCCCGAAATCTGGCTGCAAAAACTCGATTGGATCGCAGCTCACGGTGGGATGGTCCTTGTTAACGTTCATCCCGATTACTTGCGGATGAATGGCGAACTTAGCTCGAAGCGA
>Ga0066388_100003650_pt1 | contig 10069 bp, 8 predicted proteins | sample PanSoiMetaGPlot6_FD_64539 | JGI IMG/M metagenome (GOLD analysis project Ga0066388, IMG submission 64539) | Tropical forest soil microbial communities from Panama analyzed to predict greenhouse gas emissions - Panama Soil - Plot 6 (Hybrid Assembly) | ecosystem: Environmental > Terrestrial > Soil... | reverse complement strand
ACTTGTGGAGCCCGGTCAAGTAGTTGCCGTTGGACAGACTGTAATGCGCATCGCGCGATTGGACGAGAAGGAGGCGCTTGTAGACATTCCCGAACCTCTGCTGCACCTCGCGCACGCTTCCGGCGCTTATCTTACGCTGTGGACTAAGCCGGACAGGCACTATGCGGTCCGGCTGCGCGAACTTGCGCCTGCCGCCGACCTTGTCACTCGCACATACTCCGCTCGCTTCAGCCTCCTTGAGCCAAACCCGGACGTCGCCTTCGGAATGAGTGCCAGCGTGACGCTCCCAGGACCCGCAGGCCCCAAAGTGGCGCGATTGCCGCTTTCGGCCTTGGTCAACACCGGCACGGGGCCCGGACTATGGTCGGTCGGTAGTGATGGGGAACTGGCGTTCCGCCCTGCACACATACTGCGTTACGATTCGACATTTTTGTTGGTATTGAGTGGTGTCGCCGAGGGCGAGCGGGTGGTCGCTCTGGGCGCGCAAAAGCTGGATGCAGCGCAAAGAGTCCGTGTGCTAAATGAGATTAGTCCGTAGCATCAGCACTATGCAGCGCTTCAATCTGTCAAAATGGGCAATCCATCATCAGGCTCTTGTTCTATTCCTAATTTTGATGGCGGCAGCCTCCGGTGCACTATCCTTTATACAGCTCGGTTGTGCCGAGGATCCCCAATTTACCTTCAAGGTCGCCCTCGTCAATGCGGAGTGGCCCGGCGCCACGGCCAAAGACATGCAGGATCATGTCGCGGACCCAATTGAAAGGAAGCTCGAGGAAATTCCCAATTTCGATAGAGTGCAAACTTATACGAGGCCATCGGTCACAACGATGGTGGTGGTATTTAAGGACACGACCCCGCCAAACGAAGTGGCTTGGTTATTCCATTTATTGAGGCAGAAGCTTGCAGATGTCCGGGGTGACTTGCCTCCCGCGGTTATTGGTCCGGTCGTCAATGATGACTATGGAGACGTCGACTCCGTTTTATATGCGATCTCGTCTTCTGATGCCGAGTACGCGCAGTTGAAGCGCGTTGCGGAAGGGGTGCGGCAACGCTTGCTGCGCGTGCCAGACGTCACCAAAGTGCACATCTATGGTGCCCAGGAAGAAAGGATATTTGTTGATTTTTCCCTGGCTAAGCTCGCCAACTTGGGAGCCCCGGTTCAGAGCATTCTCGACAGCTTGGCGAAGCAGAACGCCGTCGTACCCGCGGGCATAGTCGAGACCAGTGCGCAGCGCGCGCCCGTGCGCATTTCGGGGGCGCTTACCGGCGTGAATACGGTCGAGCAGACGCCGGTCGATATCAATGGCCGAGTCTTTCGAATTGGCGACGTTGCGGAGGTGTCGCACGGTTACAAGGACCCGCCGGATTTCTTAATCCGGCAGAGGGGCAAGCCTTCGCTTGTTGTCGGCGTGGTCATGGCCAAGAGCGGCAATCTGCTGGCGCTCGGGGGCAATCTCGATGCCGCAATCAAAGAGCATCTTTCATCGATTCCGTTGGGGATCGATTTGGAGAAGATCGCCGATCAACCGAAAGTGGTGCGGAGTATCGTCGTCGAGTTCGTCCAATCCTTTCTGGAAGCGCTGATCATCGTGCTGCTGGTTGGCTTCCTGTCGCTAGGTTGGCGGACTGGCGTGGTCGTAGGGTGCTCGGTCCTCCTCGTTCTCGCGATCGTCTCGATCGCAATGTATGCGGCCGGCTTCAATCTGAATCGTATCACGGTCGGTGCGCTCATCATCTCGCTTGGCCTGCTCGTCGATGATGCCATCATTGCTGTCGAGATGATGGTCGTGAAAATGGAACAAGGATTGCCACGTCTGGAAGCAGCAAGCTTCTCCTGGGTCTCGACGGCCTTTCCGATGTTGACTGGTACCCTCGTTACGGCGGCTGGGTTTCTTCCAGTTGGGTTTGCGGCATCTTCGACCGGAGAATATGCTGGCGCGATCTTCTGGGTTGTCGCGATATCTCTCGTCGCATCGTGGTTTGTGGCCGTGATCTTTACACCATATCTTGGCGTCAGATTGCTTCCGGACCAAGGCCGCTTCGAGGGACCTCATGATCCCGACGCTATTTATCAGACTCGAACTTACCGAAGACTGCGTAGCCTCGTTGGATTCTGTGTGGACCACCGCTGGCTTGTAGTGGCCAGTACGCTGGCCGTGTTTGTATGCGCTGCGCTATCGTTTGCCCAGGTCCGCCAGCAGTTTTTTCCAACCTCAGAGCGGCCCGAGTTGTTCGTCGAAATGCGGCTGCCCGAGGGAACGGGGGTGAACGCGACGTTGGAAACCGCAAAACGGTGTGAGCAACTTCTTGCCGCGGACGATGACGTAGCGACGTGGACAACCTATGTCGGTCAAGGCACTCCGCGATTCTGGATCGGACTCATTCCACCCTTGCGAAACGAATCCTTTGCGGAGGTCGTGGTGGTTGCTAAGGGACTCGAAGCGCGGGAAAGGCTTAAACAAAGGATCGAAGTGGCGCTCGCCCATGGCGCCCTTGCCGAGGCGCGCGTGCGGGTGGACCGCTTCACGTTCGGTCCACCGGTCGGATTTCCGGTGCAGTTTCGCGTGATCGGGCCGGATGCTGCTCGTCTACGCGATATTGCCTACCAGGTGCGCAGCATTATGCGTGCCAATGCCAATGTGATCGACCCCAGTCTCGACTGGGACGAGCAGCAGCTTTCGGTGCGCCTAGAGCTCGATCAGGATCGCGCCCGGGCGCTCGGAATTGATCCTTCCTCGCTCTCCAGCACTTTGCAGATGCTTCTATCAGGCGTGGTCATAACGAGTGTCCGCGAGGGAATTGAGAAGGTGGCGGTAGTCGCCCGCGCTGCCGCCACGGAACGGCTAAATCTCGGCCATCTTGGCGACCTCCCAATCGCAGCGCGCAACCGCACTCACGTGCCGCTTTCACAAGTCGTGCAGATCGCCTACGAGCATGAAGATGCAATTATGTGGCGACGCAACAGTGAGCTGGCGATCACGGTGCGTTCCGACGTCGCCAATGGCGCACAGGCCCCTGACGTTTCGAGGCAGATTTGGCAGTCTCTCGCCGATTTACGGTCACATCTCGACCAGAGATATCGAATAGAGATGGGTGGGACGATCGAGGAGTCCGAAAGAGCAAACGCCTCCCTATATGCCGTCGTTCCGGTCATGATTGCGCTTATGCTGACGATTGTGATGCTTCAACTACAGAACTTCACCAGGCTATCGCTCGTGCTTGTAAGTGCCCCGCTAGGTATCATCGGTGCGTCGATTGCGCTCAATCTGTCGGGGGCTCCTTTTGGTTTTGTGGCGCTGCTGGGACTGATAGCACTTTCGGGCATGGATATGAGAAATTCGATTATCCTTGTTGACCAAGTGAGGCAAGACCTTGCGCGAGGACTCGGCTATCGGGATGCTATCATCGAGTCCGTGGTGCGGCGTTCGAGGCCGGTCGTGCTAACGGCGCTGACTGCCATTCTTGCTATGATACCATTGTCTCGCTCTGCCTTCTGGGGCCCCATGGCGATAACCATCATGGGCGGTCTTTTCGCAGCGACGTTCTTGACGATCTTCTTCCTCCCGGCGCTATATTCATTGTGGTTCCGGCGAGCATTGGAACGGGAAGCTTTGTACAGGACCATCCACCAGGCGCGTGGTACGCCAGCGTTTGCTCATTCCGCCGCCGAATGAGCTGGCTAACAGCTTCTTGCGGACAGGCGGAGCCTGCGCGAAGTGTCGTTTTCCGTCGGCGTGAGAAGAATTTCGTCGTAACATAGTGTCCTGATCGACAAATCAGTTACATTCTCGTGATCTTGAAGCAAGGGGGCGGGAATGGCGAAAGGCCGAGCGGTAGCGATTGTACTGGAAGCGGCAGAAAAGAAGGCTGTTGTGGCGCTGACGCGCAAGCATGGTGCGCCGCAGGCATTGGCGGAGCGGGCACGTATTGTTCTGGCTGCCGCCGACGGCCTCAACAACAAGGAAATCGCAGCCGAGGTCGGGGGCTGTACCGCGACGGTCGGCGCATGGCGCAATCGCTTTGCAAAGAGCCCGTATGGATGGTCTCTATGACGAGCCGCGACCTGGCGCGCCGCGCGAGATTGGCGACGACGAGATCGCAACCACGATCCGCAAGACGCTGGAGACGCTCCCGAAAGGTGCGACGTACTGGAGCCTGAGGACCATGGCCAGGGAGATTGGCCATGCGCCTTCGACCGTGCATCGCATCTGGCGCGCCTTTGGGCTGCAGCCGCACCGCGTCGAGACCTTCAAGCTCTCCTCCGATCCGTTGTTCGTGGAGAAAGGTGCGCGACATCGTCGGGCTCTACTTGTCGCCGCCCGAGCGCGCCGTCGTGCTGTCTGTTGACGAGAAATCGCAGGTGCAGGGCCTCGATCGCACGCAACCTCTGCTGCCGATGCGTCCCAGCCAGGTCGAACGATGCACCCACGATTACAAGCGGAACGGAACGACATCATTGTTCGCGGCGCTGGACGTGAAGGCTGGAACCATTATCGGCAAATGCATGGCCCGGCATTGGGCGACGGAGTTCCGCAAATTCCTTGACGAGGTCGAGCGCAATGTGCCCACCGATCTCGACATTCACGTCATCATGGACAACTACGGCACGCACAAAACAAAGTTGATCCGCAACTGGTTCGCCAAGCGCCCGCGCTGGCACGTGCACTTCACACCGACATCCGCGTCATGGATCAATCAAGTCAAACGCTTCTTCGCGCTGCTGACTGAAAGAGGTGGCCCCGGAATTTTGAACAGGGCGTTAAGTGGAAACTCGGCCTGACGGCAGGCATGTTGTGCTTGCGAATCAGGAGCGAAGATGAAGAAGCGAGCCCGCCGGAATCACACACCGACCTTTAAGGCGAAGGTGGCCCTGGCTGCCTTGAAGAACGATCGAACAAATTGCACAGCTTGCTGAACAGTTTGACGTGCATCCCAATCAAATCACCTCATGGAAAGAGCAACTCCTTGCGGGCGCTGCCGATGTGTTTGAGCGCGGTGGCCAAGCGAGATCGTCGGCCCCTGAGGTCGACCTCAAGGCCCTGCATGCCAAGATCGGCGAACTGGTCCTGGAGAATGATTTTTTAGAACATGCGCTCGGCAAGGCGGGATTTCCGAGCGCAAAGCGATGATCGACCGTAACCACGGGCTTGCGTTGATGAAGCAAGCGGCGCTCCTCGGCATCAGCCGAGGTAGCGTCTACTACGAACCGGCGCCGGTATCGGATATGGACCTTGCGCTGATGCGGCGGCTCGACGAGCTGCACCTGGAGTTCCCTTTCGCAGGTTCGCGGATGTTGCGCGGCCTGTTGGCTGCCGAGGGGAGCAAGGTCGGCCGGCGTCATGTCACAACATTGATGCGGAGAGTGGGGATCGAAGCGATCTATCGCAGGCCCAACACATCGAAGCCTGCGCCAGGTCATCGCATCTATCCGTACCTGCTGCGCGGATTGGCGCTCGATCGGCCGAACCAAGTGTGGGCGACCGACATCACCTACATCCCAATGGCACGCGGCTTCGTCTATCTCGCGGCCGTGATGGACTGGTTCGCGCGACGCATCCTGGCCTGGCGGCTGTCAAACACGATGGAGGCTTCGTTCTGCGTCGACGCCCTCGAGGAAGCTCTTGCAGAACACGGCTGCCCGCAAATCTTCAACACCGATCAGGGCAGCCAGTTCACCAGTGCCGAATTCACCGGCGTGCTGGTCATTCGGTGAAGCATTTCGATCACACCTTCAAATTTTTTGTCGCAATCGATCCGCAATGCCGCCACGGTTCTTGACACGCATCAATTGCTCAATGCCTTATATTACGGATGAAGCGGGGAGTACCTCTGTACCTTCCTCAAGGATTACTGGCTGGACCGACGTCTTGGGAGACCCCCACGGCGAGTCGGTTTTTGTCGTAGTATCAGGAGGAGTTTGGTATCAATGGTTACTTACGGTCTCAATCTCACGCAACTTGACAGCTATTTGGTAGGTCAAGGAGCGAATGCAGCATCAATCGTGGCGATCAATCAATACTTAATCTGTGCTCATGATACGACTGAAAGAGGTCACCCAGCAAACGCGGTGGTTCAGCAGAGCCCCCGTATACACCGGACACAAGTTTTCGTCGCTTCACCGTCGACCAGCAACAGCGACACCTATGTTGATCCTGACTCAACGTCGTCGGCCTGGACGCTGACGTGGCCGCGACCAGGACGCAGGCGTTACTACCGTCGCGTTGACCGACACACGCCGGGTATTCGGGATCTCTTATGCTGAGATCCCTGCCCTTCATATAACAACACCATCAATCTTCACCCTTAGCCTGTAAAATCGAGATGTTGGCCACCTGGTAGATCGTGCCGTGGAAGTCACCGGGCGCGTTCCTTGCGAGGATGGCAATCCAACACATCACTGAGAGTCGTGATGAGCATGACGGCGAAGATCGGTATCGATATTGGGAAATTCCTTCAGCCCGAGGAATTGAACAAACCGTCCAGTCTCGGTTGCCTTGTCATCATCGCACGGCACCACGGTCTGCATCTTTCTACGTCCCAGCTCATCCACGACAATATACTGACCGGCAGGGAACCATCAGTTTTAGAGCTGCTGAAATGCGCGAGATCGGCCGGGCTCAAGGCCAAGGCGCTGCATCCGAAGTGGAGCGGACTCGCCCGTCTCAAGAAGGCGCTACCGGCCATTGTCATGCTCAAGGACGGCAGCAGCATGGTGCTGGTGCGGGTCGATGGCGAGAGCGACCAAGCCCGCGCCGTACTTCGGGACCCCAATGCGAGCGACGACGCATTGCTTGTCATTGATCGTGTGAGATTTAATGACGTCTGGACCGGCGAAGTCGTTCTCGTCAAACGCAACTACGAGATTTCCGACGAGACCCAGCCGTTCAGCATAGGTCTTGTTGCCGCGCTGATATTCCGCGAACGGTGGATTATTCGCGACATCGCCATCTGTGCGCTCGTCCTGAGCTTGCTCGCGCTGACGCCGATCGTCTTCTGGCGGCTGCTCACCGACAAGGTCCTCTATTTCAAGGCCTACAACACCTTCTTCGTGCTGTGTCTTGCAATGGTTGTCCTGGTGGTCTTTGAGACGGTTTTTGCCTATCTGCGCCAATTCCTCATCGTTCATCTGACGACGCGTGTCGACGTCAAGCTCGCCACCTACATGTTTGATAAGTTGCTGAATTTGCCGATCGATTTCTTCGAGCGGACGCAGGTGGGCCGTGTCACCCATGATGCACACCAGATGTGGAAGATCCGCACTTTCCTAATGAGCCAGTTGTTCGGAACCGTCCTCGATTCCGCAACGATACTGGTTTTTGTGCCGATCATGGTTTTTTACAGCCCGATCTTGACCGCAATCGTGCTTGCATCTTGCAGTCTCATCGTCATCTGGCTGATCCTTATGATACCCTATCATCGGCGGCGTTCCGCGGCCGTGGAGGCCGCCGAAGCGGCCCGTGGGGCATTTCTCGTACAGACGATTCACGGCATCCGTACTGTGAAGTCACTTGCACTCGATGCGCGCCAACGTCATGTCTGGGACGTGCTGACCGCGCGTGTCGCGAAATTGCGCTTTGCCGAAGGCATGGCGGCCAACATGATCCATTCCATGGTGCGGCCATTAGAACGGTTCGCTGTCTCGGGCTCGTTTGCTGTCGGCGTCTATTTGGCTTTGTCGACCGGTGATCCGGTCTACATCGGAGCACTGTTTGCTTTCCTTCTGCTATCACAACGACTAGCGGCGCCCCTGCTGCAGATGGCCAAGCTGATCAATCAATATGACGAAGCACGTATTGCCGTCGCCGTCGTTGCACAACTCCTCAACCAACGCCCCGAAGAGGGGCGCACCGGCCATGGTGTCCGCACCCCGATCGAGGGGCATGTCCAGCTATCAAACGTCACGTTCAAGTACCAGGGTGCATCCAATGCGGCTCTGCAGGATGTTTCTTTCGGGGCGCCAATGGGAACCACATTGGGCATCATGGGCAGAAGCGGCTCGGGCAAGACCACCATCGCGCGGTTGCTGCAGCGCCTTCACTCCAATTATGAGGGGTTGATCAAGATCGACGGCATCGACGTGCGGGAATACGATGTCGATCATCTGCGGCGCAGTCTAGGCGTAGTATTGCAGGAAAATTTCCTATTCACCGGCACTATCCGCGAGAACATTATGGCCGCCAAGACAGATGCAACTTTCGACGAAGTCGTGCGCGCTGCGCGCTTGGCAGGCGCCGAAGAATTTATCGACAAGTTGCCGCGTGGCTACGAGACTCAAATTTATGAGGGCTCGCCCAATCTTTCGGGCGGACAGCGGCAGCGCCTCGCCATCGCACGCGCGCTGATCGTCGATCCTCGCATCCTGATCCTTGACGAAGCGACCAGCGCCCTCGACGCCGACAGCGAGGCGATCGTCAATGCCAACATTTCGCGCATCGCACACAGCCGCACTGTGATCATCATTTCTCACCGCCTGTCGTCTCTGGTATCGGCGGACGCGATTCTCGTTCTCGAGCGCGGTCGCGTACACGACATGGGCCGGCATAGCCAGCTGTTGGAGCGATGCGACATCTACAGTAGCCTATGGCATCAACAAACCCAGCACGTCACCTCTGCTTCGACTCGAGGTGACAAGCGGCCGTTCGGAGGGCCGATCCGTGTTTCTTGAAGGGTTATTGAACGCCGGCAGACGGCATTTAAGAGCAAAGGCAGAAGCTCTTCGAGAAGCGGCGACTGCTGATATCATTCGGCAATTCCAGTCGGAAACTGACGCCATTCGCGAAGCGCCGGAGCCGCGCTGGGCTCGAGTCACGGTGCTGACGCTCGCTGCGCTCTTGTTGAGCATGATAATCGTCGTGACCTTGACGCGACTCGACCGAGTCGTGTCGAGTATTGGCGGAAAGATCGCAGCCACTGAACCGATCAACGTCTTTCAGGCGCTCGACCCGTCGATCATCAGGAGCCTCGATGTACGTGAGGGAGACGAGGTTCGACAGGGGCAACTTTTGGCAACCCTCGACCCGACTTTTGCTGCCGCAGACGTCAAGCAGCTGAGCCAACAAATTGCCAGCCTTGAGGCGCAAATCGCTCGCGACCAGGCGCAGCTCGACGGTCGCCCCCTGGTCATTCCGGAACAGTCCGATCCCGAGTTAATGAAATATGCGATTCTGCAAAAGGGCTTCTATGACCAACAGGTTGCCCAGCACAAGGCGCAATTGACCAGCTTTGACGCCAAAATCGCGCAGACGCGCGCGACAATTCAAAAATTTCAGACCGATCAATTGCGATATCGTGACCGGGAAGAAATTGCGCGCAAGATCGAGGACATGCGTTCGACGCTCGCCCAGCACGGCACGGGATCCCAGTACAATTTGTGGACATCGCAGGATCAGCGCTTGGAGCTGCTCCGCACCATCGAATATGGCAATAATACCCTGGTGGAAGCTCAGCATACATTGGCGTCTCTGACCGCTGACCGCGAAGCCTATATTCAGCAGCGGTCAACGCAGCTGAGCCAGGACCTCGTCACAGCGCGTAACAACCTTGATGCCGCCAGAGCTCAATTGGACAAGGCGACTAAGCACCAGGACCTCGTCAGGCTCACCGCGACGGAATCGTCGGTTGTTCTCACCATGGCCAAGCTGTCGGTCGGATCTGTGTTGAAGCAGGGTGACACGCTATTCACCTTGATGCCCGCGAATGCCGCTGTGGAGGCGGAAATTCGTATTTCGTCAAAGGAAATCGGCTTTTTGCGGCCGGGAGATCATTGCGTGCTCAAGATCGATGCTTTCAATCACATGGAGCACGGCACGGCCGAAGGTGTGGTGCGCTGGATCAGCGACAATGCCTTTACCCTTGATGATGATGGCAGGCCCGTCGATTCCTATTACCGGGCGCGCTGCAGCATCGATGCAACGATGTTTCGGAATGTCCCGTCAAAGTTTCGGCTGATCCCGGGCATGGCGCTCGAAGCCGACTTGAAAGTCGGGACTCGTCCGGTCGCCGCGTATCTGCTCAGCGGCATTCTGCGCGGATTTAGTGGATCGATGCGAGAGCCATGAGGTTCGCTTGC
>Ga0066388_100003649_pt1 | contig 10070 bp, 7 predicted proteins | sample PanSoiMetaGPlot6_FD_64539 | JGI IMG/M metagenome (GOLD analysis project Ga0066388, IMG submission 64539) | Tropical forest soil microbial communities from Panama analyzed to predict greenhouse gas emissions - Panama Soil - Plot 6 (Hybrid Assembly) | ecosystem: Environmental > Terrestrial > Soil... | reverse complement strand
AGGCGCCGGTTGCGCTGTTGCCGCTGCCCGAAGCTCCGGCCGCGGCGGTCGAGGCTGCGCCGGCGCCGCCGGTCGGCTTGGAGGCAGATGTTGATGCAGCATCGCCGATCGCGATCGCGCAGGCGATCGATTGGCTCGCGGTCGCGACGGGTATCTATCTCGCAGTGGCCGGCGTGCTGCTGCTGAGATTGCTCGTCGGCATCATCCTCACATGGCGTCTGGCGCGCGCCGCTCGTCCGATCGACGAGGGCTGGGCTCCCAACGTGCGGGTGAGCGACGTGGTCGGCGTTCCGGTCACGTTCGGCACGACCATTTTGCTGCCGCCCGACTGCGCGCAGTGGACAGCGGCAAAACGCCGGGCTGTGCTGTCGCACGAGGGTGCGCATGTCGTGCATGGCGACTTTTATGTGTTGCTGTTGGCGGCACTCAACCGCGCGCTGTTCTGGTTCAGCCCGTTCGCCTGGTGGCAGCTCACCCGCCTCGCAGAGCTTGCTGAAATGATCAGCGATGACGCCGCGATCAAGGTTCTGGCCGACCGTCCCTCCTATGCGGACATTCTCCTCGATCTCGCGGGCGACGTTCGCCGCGCGCCGGCGGGGCTTGCCATGGCGCGCGCCGCCACCGTTTGCCAGCGTGTCGAGCGCATCTTGACGGCGCGCGGCTTGCCGGAGCCGACCAGCTGGCGCAAGCAGGCCGTGGTCGCCGCGGCGCTGGTTCCACTGGTAGCGATCAGCGCTATGACGATCGCCAAAAGCACGATCGCGCAGGACGCGTTGCCGTCATCGGCCGGCGCCGACAGCGCGAGCGCCGCCAACGACCTCGACGCCTACGTCGGCTGGTACCAGCTCAATCCGCTGCACGTCATTGCGGTGACCCGTGAAGGCGGCCGCCTGTTCGCGCGGCAAACCGGCGGTCCCAAGTTCGAATTGCTGGCGCAGGGCGAGCACAGCTTCGCGGCTGTGGACGGCAGCGCCTTCGTCGTGTTCACGAGCGGTGGTGATGAGGGACCTGCGAGCGGACTGACGCTGCGCACCGCAACGCTTCCTGACCGTCACGCCAAGCGGGTCGACGCGCTCGCGGCGAAGGAGGTCGAAGATACCTTTGCGCGCCGCATTGCGGCGGCGCCAGATCGGTTCCGGAACCAGACGCCGGCCGAAGGCGGCCGAGCCGCGCTGCTCAAGGTGGTTGCGGAACTGCAGCATGAGGCTCCCGACTTGACCCACATGAGCGCCACCTTGGCCGAGCGCATGCACCGCATGCCCGAGCTCGCCGCGATGCTGACGGCACTTGGCGCGGTGGACTCGATTTTTTTCCGCGGCGTCGGCCCGGGCGGCTATGACATCTACGGCGCCAAATTCGCCGACGGATTCGCCGAATTTCGGCTCTTGGTGGGAGCCGACGGGAGTGCAGAAGATCTGATCTTTCGTCCCGACGGAAATGCGATGCCGGGCGGGCTCGCGGCCTGCGCGCAGGAACCGGCGCTGCGATCCGTATCCGGCAACGCGCCGATCAAGCTCCTGCTCTACAACACCAGCGGAGCCGACCTCCAACTGTTCGAACTCGACCAGGATGGCAAGCGGGTGCGCCGCGCCGGCGTCGCCGACAATCGCGTGGTCCCGATCATGACCTACGTCGCGCATCCCTGGGTCGTTGCCGATGCTGCCGGGCAATGCCGCGAGATCGTGCTGCCCGGACAGCGCACGCGGTTTGTCACGCTGGGGCCGGCGCAATCCGGCGAGGGTCTCGATCGCGCGCCGGGGCGGCGCTCGGCGCCGATGCCAGGGAGCGAAGAGGCGCTGCGTCGATACATCGACGCAATGACACGCGGCGAGCCTAACTACGATCAGATGACGCCGGAGATCGCAGCGGCATCGCGCGAGCAGTTCGCGCTCAACCACGCGATCCTGGGGAAGCTCGGCACGCTGCGCGCCATGTCGTTCCGCGGGGTCACGCCGCTCGATACCGACATCTATATGGCCTACTTCGCCGGCGGAATGGCGGAATGGCGGATCGGCCTGACCAAGGACGGCAAGATCGGACGTCTCGCACTCGGCCCGCAATACTGAGGCTGTTGCACGCGGACGGATTATATGCTACGAGCAGTAGCATTACGTTCGGTGGCAGACATGGCCCGAAATCAAATGCGTCGGGCACGACCGCGACGGAGCGGCTTTAAACCGCGTCCGGGACGAGCCGGGGCGAACGTGCGTGCGCCGCGATTCGGCGCGCGCGCGAGCGAACCCGCGCAAGCGATCGTGTTCGCGGCGCGTGTCGCTGCCGCCCGCGCGGCTGCGCAGGCGATAGCGAGTGGCCTGTGGATATGCTACTGATTGTAACATTAGAGCGACGTCGCGCCCGATAGTCCGATGGGGTGAGGCCAATGGTTGATGATCGCACCCGCGAGGCCGCCTTCGCCCTGCACCGGTTTGGTCTCGGACCGCGCCCGGGCTCGATTGCGGCGATTGCCTCGGACCCGCGCGGCGCACTGCTGGCAGAGCTGGAGCGTCCCGGCGTCGGAACCATCAACAATCCCGACTTGCTGACCAGCGCGCAGGCTTCGCGTGCCGGGTTCGAAGCGCGCGCGGCGCGGCAGGCGAAGAATGTGCTCGCGCAACGCGCCCAGAAGGAAGCCGAGCGGCTCGCCGCCGAGCAGGGCCAGGCCATGAGCGAAGAGGCGGGCAAAATGGCCGAGCTCGCGAAGCCGGCCGCCGTGCCGCAAGTCGACCCCGCCGACACCCCCGAGCGCCAGAACTTCTTCCGAGAGGTCAGGGCGCGGCTCGACGCCGCGCTGCTCGCCGAAATCGGCTTTGCCGAACGGCTGGTGTGGTTCTGGTCGAACCATTTCTGCATTTCCCGTGATGTTGTGCCCAACATGGCGGGCGGCTACGAGCGCGAAGCGATCCGCCCGCATATTCTCGGGCGCTTCGCCGACATGCTGCTCGCGGTCGAAGGCCATCCGGCGATGCTGATCTATCTGAACAACCAGGTGTCGATCGGTCCGAACTCGGTCGCCGGGATCAATCGCACGCGCGGGCTCAATGAAAACCTCGCACGCGAGATTCTCGAGCTGCATACGCTTGGGGTGCGGACCGGTTACAGTCAAGCCGACGTCTTCAGCTTCGCCAAGGTGCTCACCGGTTGGACGATCCTTCCGCCGGTCGACAATCCCGAGCACGGGGCCGAGTTCGTGTTCAACACACGCATGCACGAGCCCGGTCCACAGCAGGTCATCGACAAGACCTATCCGGACACGGGTGTCGAACAGGGCCGCGCCGTTCTCGCGGACGTGGCGCGCAACCCGGCGACCGCGACGCATGTCGCGACCAAGCTCGCGCGCCATTTCGCTGCCGACGATCCGCCGCCGACGTTGGTCGAGCGCCTCGCCAAAACCTTTCGTGACACCGACGGCGATCTCAAGGAAGTCACAAAGACGCTGGTGGTCTCGCCTGAACCTTGGTCGTCGCCGCGCGACAAGCTCAAGCGCCCGAGCGAATGGGTCGTCGCGTTGTCGCGTTCCATCGGCGGCCGCAGCGACCCGCAGCGGTTCGTCAACGGGCAGCGGCTCCTCGGCGAGCCGCTGTGGCAGCCGCCCGCGCCGCAGGGCTTCGCCGACACCGAGGGAGCATGGATCGATGGCGTCGGCGCCCGGCTCGACATCGCCAACAACGTGGCGCAACGCGTCGCCGGTCGCGTCGATCCAGGCGAAGTCCTCGCCGATGCACTCGGACCGCTGGCGTCGGCGGAAACGCGGCAAGCGATCACACTTGCCGAGACCCGCCAGCAGGCGATCACGCTGGCGTTCATGGCGCCGGAATTCCAACGGAGGTGAGCATGCGCGCTCCGACTCCATCCACACGACGGGACTTTCTGATCGGCTCGGGCGCATTGTTCGCCTGGGCGCATACGCCGCGCCTGGCGCGGGCGGAAGGCCGCGATCCGCGCGTCCTGGTCGTTGTGCTGCGCGGCGCTCTCGACGGGCTTGCGGTCGCGGCGCCGGTCGGCGATCCGGATTGGGTCAAGCTGCGCGGCGATCGCGCGCTGGTGCTTGACGGGAAGACGCCGGCGCTGCCGCTCGATTCGTTCTTCGCGCTCAACCCGGCGATGCCAAATCTGCACCGCCTCTTTCAGGCGCAGCACGCAACGATCGTGCATGCATCGGCGACGCCTTATCGCGATCGCTCGCATTTCGACGGCCAGGACGTGCTGGAGAGCGGCTTTTCGAAACCGGGCTCGTACGACAGCGGGTGGCTTAATCGCGCGCTGTCGCGGCTCGAGGCCGACGGCGGCGTCAATCCGCGCGGCAGCCGCGCGTTCGCGGTGGGCCCGGTGACGCCGTTGGTGGTGCGGGGCCCGGCGCCGCTGATGACTTGGGTGCCGCGCCAGCCGCTACCGGCGAGCGAGGATACCCAGGCTCGCCTGTTGGATCTTTACCTCCATACCGATCCAAAGCTCGCGCGGGCGCTCGAAGGCCGCAGGGATCTCGTGGCGCTCGCGCGCGATAACGGAATGGATGCGAAGCCGGCAGGCGACCAGAAACCCGCCCTCGTCGGCATCGCCCGGGTGCGCGAATATGCGGCCGAGGTCGCGAGCACGGCTGCGAAATATTTTGCGCAGCCCGATGGGCCGCGTGTCGGCGCGCTGAGCTTCACCGGTTGGGACACCCACATCAATGAAGGCGCGGCGTCCGGGGCGCTCGCGGGTCTGCTCGGCGTGCTCGACGCTACGATCGCGGCGTTCGAGCGCAGCATGGGGGCCGCCTGGAGCGAGACCGTGGTCGTGCTGATCACGGAGTTCGGCCGCACCGCGCGGATCAACGGCACCGACGGGACCGATCACGGCACCGGCACGGTTGCGTTGCTCGTCGGCGGCGCGCTCCGGGGCGGTCGCGTCATCGCGGATTGGCCCGGGCTGAAGGACGCCAACCTCTACGAACATCGTGACCTTGCCGCGACGACCGATCTGCGCGCGGTCCTCAAAGGCGTGCTTAAGGATCATTTGAGGCTCGACGACACCGTGCTCGCCAATACCGTGTTTCCGGGCAGCGCCGACGTCAAACCAATGCCGGGCCTGCTGGCGTAGTTCGGAGTCCCTGAAGTTGTAGCAAACGGCGCAGCCATATCATTCGCCCCCGGCCGCGTCGTCTTGCTGGCACCCCGCGCGTCAGCGCGGGGTGCCCTTTTTTCGGTCACCGATGTCGTTAGCGCGGGCCGAGCCGACCCCCTGTCGGCTGCGGCCGATCATGCCTATGTTCTCTGCGCAAAATCTTGGAAGGAGGACGTGATGTCGGAGCCCGCGCGGTTGGCCTACTATCAGATTGCACCCGATGCGCTCAAAGCGGTGATTGGCGTTGAAAACTACATTCAGCACTGCGGGCTCGAGAAATCGCTGATCGAGCTCGTGAAGATGCGCGCCTCCCAGATCAATGGCTGCGCCTATTGCCTCTACGTTCACAGCACCGACGCGCGCAAAGCCGGCGAGAGCGAACAGCGGCTCTATCTGCTCGACGCCTGGGAGGAATCCCGGCTCTACACCGAGCGCGAGCGCGCTGCGCTCGCCTGGACCGAAGCGGTCACCAGGGTTTCGGAAACCCACGCCCCTGCCGCGACCTATGAGGCGCTCAAGCCGCATTTCTCCGAGAAGGAGATCGTCGATCTCACCGTCCTGATCGGAACCATCAATCTGTGGAATCGGCTCGCGATCAGTTTCCGCTCCCAGCATCCGATGCCCAAGGCCAACGCGGCCTGAGCGCGCCGCGGGCGCGGCCACAAAAAGTCCATCGCAAGCCTCGTTTTGGCCTGGAATTCGTGGCCGCCCTGCAACAGGCGGCGAGTATCTTGTGTTTGTCCCCACAAAGCGCTTGAGGGGGCGGCATGGCGCTCTAAGCTTACCGTTAATGATTTGACGAGGAGGTGCGTGTTCTGGGGCGGGGGAGCAGGCCGGGGGACGTTTGGCGGTCCTGTTCAAAATGGGGGATGAACATGGCTCATATTTATCTGCACCGATCCAACGAGCAGGGTGTTGTGCTGGATCAGAACGGTAGCGATGTCGCTGATCTGGCCGAGGCCCGGGCGTGCGCGATGCGCGCAATTCATGCTCTTCTGATCACTCCCGGTCCGGAAGACTGGCGCGAGTGGATGCTGCACGTCAGCGACGAGGAAGGCGAAGAGATTTTCTCGGTGCCGTTCGCGTTGGTTCTTGGCAGACTGCACTGACCGTTTTCGCCTGAGCCGCGGCTGAGCGCCGATTTGGCGCGCAGCCTTTGCATCATCGTCATGCCCGCGTCGGTCGCGGGCATTGTCTTTTCTAGCCCCTTTCGGCGGCATGGTTTGAGCCGCTATGATGCCGGTGTTGTGGGATCGCGGGGCAAGTGGTGAGACACACATGAACGCATCTGTCCTTTTGCGCTTGGCGGCAGGCGCCGGCCTTGCCGGCATGCTGGCGCTCTCCCTTGCAGGAACCGTCGCCGCGGCCCCGGTTCTCTCCAGCACCGCGGAAGTGAAATCCGCCGCCGCCACTCAGGCGATCGACGCCCGCTGGCGCAGGTGGAGATGGCGCCGCGGCTATTTCATCGGCTCAGCCTATGGCTACGGCCGGCGGTACAGCAACAGCGGATGCCATATCCCCGGCGGGTACTACCGTCCCAACGCGTGCTGGTGAAAGACGCCGCTTCACGGTGAGTCTCGGCGGACAGGCTCGATTGGCCGCGTCCGAGAGGGCACGAGTTGCGGCATTTGATCATATAGTCAACGCATGCCCTCCTTCTTCGCCGACCTCCTGCAGGAAACCGAACTCACCGCGCGGGCACTGCTCGACTGGGGCCACCATCTGATCAACCCGACGCTGCGGCTCGGGGTCACGGGCCTCTCGCGCGCGGGCAAGACCGTGTTCATCACCGCGCTCGTGCATGGGCTCATTCGCGGCGGACGGTTTCCGGTGTTCGAGGCGCTGTCGGGCGGGCGCATCGCGCGCGCCTATCTGGCGCCGCAGCCCGACGATGCGGTGCCGCGCTTCGACTACGAGACACACGTGCACGCGCTCGCGGCCGAGCGGCGCTGGCCGGATGGAACGCGCTACATCAGCGAGCTGCGCCTCGTGATCGAGTACCAGGCGCGCGGCGGCGCGGACCGCACGCTGACCCTTGATATCGTCGACTATCCGGGCGAGTGGCTGCTCGACCTGCCGTTGCTCGGCATGAGCTATGAGCAATGGTCGGCGGAGAGTCTCGTTCTCTCGCGCCAACGCCCGCGCGCCCCGCTCGCCGCTCCCTGGCACGGCTATCTCGCAACGCTTGATCCGGACGCGCCCGAGGACGAGCAGGCGGCGCTCAAGTCGGCCGAGCTGTTCACGGCCTATCTGAAGGCGTGTCGTGACGAACGCTACGCCATGAGCCTGCTGCCGCCAGGGCGCTTCCTGATGCCGGGCGATCTCGCCGGCTCGCCCGCCCTCACGTTTGCGCCGCTCGAGCTCGACGGCTCCGCATCGGCGCGTCCGCATTCGCTGCGCGCCATGATGACGCGCCGGTTCGAGGCCTACAAGGACGTGGTCGTGCGCCCGTTTTTCCACGACCACTTCGTGCGCCTCGACCGTCAGGTCGTGCTGGTCGATGCGCTCGCCGCGTTCAACGCGGGACCGGACGCGGTGCGCGACCTCGAAGGCGCGCTCGCTGCGATCCTGGATTGTTTCAGGATCGGCCGGCGCACGCTGCTGAGCCAGCTCGTGCGTCCGCGCATCGACCGCATCCTGTTCGCGGCTACCAAGGCCGATCACCTGCATCACCTCAATCACGATCGGCTCGAGGCGATCCTGCGGCGCATGGTCGAGCGCGCGGCGGAGCGCGCCACGCTCGCCGGCGCAACCATCGACGTGATCGCCTTGGCGGCGGTGCGGGCGACCCGCGAGGCTCAGGTGCGGCGCGCCGGCGAATTGCTGCCGTCGATCATCGGCGTTCCTGCCGCCGGCGAATTCGCGGCCGGCACCAAGTTCGACGGGGCAACCGAGGCGGCGATGTTCCCGGGCGACCTGCCGGCCGCCCCGGAGGCGCTGTTTCGGGCCGATGCGGCGAGCTTTCGCGGCCTCACCGCCGTCAATCCGGAAGATGCCGATTTCCGGTTTCTGCGCCTGCGCCCGCCCAAGCTTGAGCTCGGCGATGACGGCGTTGCGGCGCTGCCCCATATAAGGCTCGATCGCGCGCTGCAATTCCTGATCGGAGACCGGCTGGCATGATCGAGCGTCCTCGCAAACCCGCGGCGTTTCGGCTCGACGACCCGGACGTGGTGGTGACGTCGGCCGACGATGCCCCCGCGCGCGGCCGCACCGTCCTGGTGACGCCGGAGCCCGAGCCGGCCTTGCCGGTGCCAGTCGAAACCGTCGCGCCGCCCCCGCGGCGGCGCTGGCGCTGGGGGACGATGTTCTGGTCGGCCTGCGCCGGGCTCGTGCTGCTCGGTCTCGGCGTCAGCATCGCGCGGCTGGTGCAGGACCTGTTCGGCTACAGCAGCGCGCTCGGCTACCTCGGTGTCGTTTTATCGGCACTCGCCACGCTCGCGCTCGCGGTCGTCGTCGGCCGCGAAACGCTCGGGCTGCTGCGGCTTGCGACGGTCGAAAAGCTGCAGGCGCGAGCCACCCGGATCCTTGTCAGCGATGATCGCACCGAAGGCCGTGCCGTGGTGCGCGAGCTGCTCGCGTTCGAGCGGGCAACACCGCGGCTCGCGCACGCGCGCGCCAATCTCGAGAGTCATCTCGCCGAGATAATCGACGGCGCCGATCTGATACGTCTCGCCGAGCGCGCGCTGATGGAACCGCTTGACGTCGAAGCGCGTCGCATGGTCTCGAACGCCGCAAAGCGGGTCTCGCTGGTCACCGCGGTGAGCCCGCGCGCCGCCGTCGACTTGTTGTTCGTGCTGTTTACCGCGCTCTCGCTCATGCGCCGGCTGGCGCGCCTCTACGGCAGCCGCCCCGGCACGCTCGGCATGATCCGGCTGTTTCGCCTGGTGCTGTCTCACCTGGCACTGACCGGGGGCATGGCGGCCGGCGACAGCCTGATTTCGCAGGTGCTCGGCCACGGCGTCGCGGCCCGGGTCTCCGCCCGTCTCGGCGAGGGCGTGCTCAACGGTCTGCTCACGGCCCGGCTCGGCCTGGCCGCCATCGAGGTGACACGTCCGCTGCCGTTTGCGGCGCTGCCGCCGCCCGCGCTCAATGATCTCGCCGGCGAGCTCGTCCGCCTGCGCAAGGATCCGGTCAAGGACGAGCGTTAGTGCCGCCGATTTGAAATTCCTGCACCACCTGCCGCCTGCTCGTCCAGGCACTTCAAATCGAAAAGCGGCACTACAATCATATTCTTGCTAGTGCCCGTTCGTTTCCGAAGTTCGTGTCCGAGCATACCGCCATGTATCACGAACTTCGGAAACCGGGCACTAGGCCGGCGCGTGACGCGGAAGACGCAAGGCGTGCGGCCGGCCGGGTACGCTTACGTCAAAGCAAAGCGCCCGCTGGGTAGCCCGTTGCGGAAGCGCGTGCATCCAAACCAGCGTCACATTTTCTTGTGAGGCAAACGGGATTATCTGCGCGCGTGACTACACTCGCGTGAAGCGCCGCTTGATTGCTATTCATGGCAACATAAGCGCAACACCAGTTGGTCATCGTCACGGTATGATGCGCGCATGACACAGCCAATCGTGGAACCGTGCGGTCGCGGCATCGTCCAGGCGCAGCCGTGTCCGCGCGAACTCGGACGCGAGATCTCGCTCCCGCGCCGCCGCATTGTGCTCGCGGCCTGCGTGCTTGCCTCCTCGATGGCATTCATCGACGGCTCGGTGCTCACTGTCGCGCTGCCGAAGCTTCGGGCGCATTTTGTCGCCGACCTCGCCTCGGTCCAATGGGTCCTCACCGGATATTTACTCGCGCTCGCCTCGCTCACCCTGATCGGCGGTGCGCTGGCCGACGTCTACGGCAAGGCCCGTGTGCTCGCGATCGGCTGCATATTGTTCGCGCTGGCGTCGATCGGATGCGCGCTGGCGCCGTCGGCTGCCGCGTTGGTTGTCGGACGGATCGCGCAAGGCGTTGCCGCCGCGCTG
>Ga0066388_100003648_pt1 | contig 10072 bp, 5 predicted proteins | sample PanSoiMetaGPlot6_FD_64539 | JGI IMG/M metagenome (GOLD analysis project Ga0066388, IMG submission 64539) | Tropical forest soil microbial communities from Panama analyzed to predict greenhouse gas emissions - Panama Soil - Plot 6 (Hybrid Assembly) | ecosystem: Environmental > Terrestrial > Soil... | reverse complement strand
GCTGAGTCAGTAAGGACTGTCCGCGTAATGGATTCGTCAGAACGGACGATAGTTCCTTCATAGTAGGCATAGAAGAAGAGCTTGTCTTTGCCGTAAGTGCCAGGTCCACCTTCACCGAAACGTGGCAGGACGAATGGACCACCAACCTGAAAGCCAAACTGGTTTTGAATCAACTTCTCATTCGGAACGCCGGCGGCATTGTTGAAAAACGAATTAGCGTCGAGCGCGTCGTTACGGTGATATTCGAACAGGCTGCCGTGAAAGTGAGTAGTGCCTCGCGGTGTCACCAGCTTCACTTGCGCTACGCCCAGAGCGTCGCCTGGTCCAGCATTCTGAGTCGTAAGCGTGAATTCGGCTACACCGGGAACACTCGGAGCAGCATCGCCGAACAAGGAGTCAGTACGAATGAAGTTATCGTTGATGTTGATGCCATCCCAGGTCAGGTTTGAAAACGTGCCGCGTAGACCGTTGATGGTCGCAGTGCGATTGGTGGCGCCGGCAGAGACTCCGGCTTGCAGACCAGCCAGTGTGAGTGGATTGCGACCATTCAGAGGCAGATCATTGATCTGTTGCTGTCGCACAGTGGTGGAGAGTTCGCCATTGGTTGTGTTGATCGGTACAGCCGCATCGGAAGCCGATACAGTGACGGTTTCTTCCACACCGCCGGTGACAAGTTCGAAATTCACGGTCACCGGAGTGCCTACGTCAACTTTGACACCCGGGACGTCCTGCTTCTTGAAGCCTGTCAGTTCGGCAAGTAACGAATAGGTTCCGGGGCGAACATTCTGAAAGACATAGTAGCCTTCCGTGTTTGTGGTGGCGGTAGTCTGCCGACCGGTGGCTTTGTCGGTTAACGTAATTGTTGCGCCGGCGATGAACGCGCCAGCCTGGTCCTTGACGCTGCCATTGATGGTGGCGTCGACGCCTTGAGCGGGCGCGGGTACACATGTGAGTAAGCAAATAAGGATTAACCATAGAGTCATTGAGGAGTGAGAGAGTCTGAAGCTATTTACGGTGTAACGTATCTTCATAAAGTTCTCCTTCGACTGATGCTGATTGGATCCATCACATCTGTGTTCCCGGCTACGGAGACTTGCATGTGTGTTCGTTAATTCGGATGGACCAATCGTAGTGTGAGCACAGGGACTGCCAATTTTTTGGATTTGCTTCGTAGTCACTCACTCAGCTTGTTGTGAGTGAGTCGGTGCACATAAAAGAGTGCAGCAAGAGAGAGGCCAATAGGTTGGCTGAGGGAAAGGAAGATGTTACCGCTGAGCGTGACTCGCAGCAGTGATGAGAGGATTGCTACTTTTGGAGAACCGATCCGAAAGCCGAAATGCGAGCTTTAGTTGGATTCGATCTGAGTGGTCCAACAATTCAAATAATTGAAAGGTGATCGATTTCTACTTGGGAATGAGTTGTACGATGAAGTGGATGAGTACTCGAAGACTTGGATGCTGGGGATAAAAGCCATCCACAGATTACGCAGATTAGACTCACCCGTCTGCATTAACTAGTCGCAGGAATCGGGGTGTGTAATAATCCCGCCGCTCCAGGGTGGTTGCGAATCTTTACCACGTCAAATCGCACACAACTTAATCATTACGGTCTGCTGAAATACGAGGCTCACCAGGAGAACCATCATGTTGAAGCAACACCATCGCTTGTCGAGACTAAGTCTATTGATAGGTTTGTTCCTCGCGTTACTTCCTTTGTCCCAGGCTCAGGAAAGTACCCGCGACGTGCTCGGAAATCTCCGTTATCGATTTATCGGTCCGGTCGGTAATCGACTTACTTCAGTGGTTGGGATTCCCGGCGACTCAAACACTTACTACGTCGGAGCCGCTTCAGGAGGGGTCTGGAAAACTTCTGATGGTGGTGTGCACTGGGAACCGATCTTCGACAGTCAACCCGTCTCTTCGATTGGTGCGCTCGCGATTGCTCCGTCTGATCCAAACATTGTTTGGGCAGGCACAGGTGAGCCGTGGATTCGCAGCCACATCTCAGTTGGACAAGGCGTTTACAAGTCAACGGACGCGGGCAAGACCTGGCAATTCATGGGACTTGAGAAAACCGGTCGCATCAGCCGAATTGTGATTGATCCCAAGAATCCCGACATCGTGCTAATGGGCGCAGTGGGCCATGCTTATGGCCCGCAGCAGGAGCGCGGTGTCTTCCGCACCATCGACGGCGGCAAGAATTGGGAAAGAGTCTTGTTTACTGACGAGAAGAGCGGGTGCTCGGATATCGTCATGGATCCGGCAAATCCGCGCGTGCTTTACGCGGGGATGTGGCCCATCGAGATTCATACCTGGGGCAGAGAGAGCGGTGGGCCAGGCAGCGGTCTGTTCAAATCTACTGATGGCGGCGCTACCTGGAAGCGTTTAACTGGTAATGGCCTGCCGACTCGAACGACGGGAAAGGTTGCGCTGGCGATCGCGAAGAGCAATCCCAATCGCATCTACGCACTGATTGAAACAGGTGATGGCGTTCCGTTAAATGGTCAGGAAACAGATCGAGGAAAACTCTGGCGGTCTGAAGATGGCGGCGCAACGTGGCGCTTGGTGAGTTACGACCGAACGCTTGGCGGTCGCACTCACTACTATTTCCGCCTGGCTGTTTCCCCCGACAACGAAAATGAAACTTACTACCTGACCGCCGCCTACAGTGTTTCGATTGACGGTGGCGAAACCATTCGGCCAGGTTCTCCAGGCAGCAGTCCTGGTGGTGACAATCACGACATGTGGATTGATCCTACGAACGCCAATCGTATTGCCGTGGCCAACGATGGTGGCGTTTCGATCTCTACTACTCGAGGCCGCACGTGGTATCGCATCCAGTTGCCAATCGCGCAGATGTATCACGTTACAGTTGATAACCGAATTCCCTATTACGTCTACGGCAACGAGCAGGATGATCCATCTTATCGCGGGCCAAGCCGTTCAGGTGGTGGTGGCTTTGCCGGTCAGATTCCTCGCAGTGCCTGGCACGCAGTGGCTGGCGGAGAGAGTGGTTGGGCCACACCCGATCCGGTCGATCCCAACATAGTCTGGTCGAGTGCGTCAGGCTCCGGGAGCATTGGCGGCATTGTCGAGCATTATGACCTGCGCAACGGTCAGGCCAGAAACGTAGAAGTGTGGCCGGATCAGACTAACGGATCACCAGCAGCGGATCTGAAGTACCGCTTTGTCTGGACTATGCCGTTGACTATATCTCCTCACGATCACAACAAAATCTATGTCGGTAGTCAGTATGTACACCAAACAACGGACGGTGGGCAGAGTTGGCAGGTGATCAGTCCGGACCTCACGCTCAATGATAAAAGCCGGCAAGGTTTTTCTGGCGGTCTGACCGGCGACAACATTGGCGTGGAATATGCCGGAGTGGTGTTTGCGATCAGTGAATCGCCGAAAGAAGCGGGATTGATCTGGGCTGGTACAAACGACGGCCTGGTACAAATTACGCGTGATGGTGGTAAGAGCTGGGCCAACGTCACTCAGAACATTCCCGGCCTACCACCATGGGGCACAGTCAGCAACATCGAAGCCTCGCGTTATGACGCCGGCTCTGCCTACATCGCAGTCGATTTTCATCAGGTTAATAATCGCGATCCTTTCGTTTACAAGACGAAGGACTACGGCAAGAGTTGGAAGTTGATCACCAACGGTGTGCCGCACAGCATGCTGAGTTATGCGCACTGTGTTCGCGAAGACCCGACGCGAGCGGGCTTGTTGTACCTTGGCACAGAGAACGGACTCTATGTCTCTTTTGACGATGGCGAAAACTGGCAACCGCTGCAGGCCAACCTGCCTCATGCGCCAGTCTACTGGATGGTGGTGCAGGAACACTTCAACGATCTGGTGATCGCCACCTATGGTCGGGGGTTCTGGATTCTTGATGACCTGACACCAATCCAACAAATGACCGATTCAGTGCGTGCAGCAGAAGTGCATTTGTTTGCGCCCCGGCCGACCTATCGGTTTCGTCAGGGAACAGTGCCGGTGACGATGTCGGACGATCCTTCGGCCGGCCAAAACCCACCCTATGGGGCAGCGATCAATTATTACCTAAAGAATGCCGTCTCCGGTGACGTGAAAATCAAGATCGAAGATGGCAAGGGCGAGACGGTACGAACCTTGACGGGAACGAAGAATGTCGGCCTGAATCGCGTAACCTGGAATCTCGAAGGAGAGCCGACCAGGGAAGTGCGCCTGAGAACCACCCCGCCTTACGCCCCTGAGATTCGCGTTGGACCAGACGGAACACGAACAGCTCCGGGAGCTCCGCGCATGTCCCTGCTGTTGTCGCCGGGTAACTACACCGTCAAGTTATCGGTCGGCAATCAAGAGAGGTCCCAGCCGTTGATAGTAAAGAAGGATCCCAATTCCGACGGCACCGAAAGCACCATCGCGTCCCAGATGGAGGTCTTGCGAGATCTGAGAAAAGACCTCGATAGTGGTGCAGAGATGGTAAATCAGATTGAGTTCCTGCGGGCCCAACTTTATCAGTTTAGTGTCGCAGTTAGTGGGGATGCGAATGGCGCGGCGGCTAAGACGGCGGCCGACGAACTCGATAAGAAACTGATCGATATTGAGGAGAGTTTGATCCAGCGGAAGTTGACGGGGCAGGGCCAGGACACAACGCGCTGGCCGCCGAAACTTCTGGCCAAGATTAACTATCTGGCGAGTGGACTGGCTGATTCGGATTTTGGACCGACCAATCAGCAGCGTGAAGTGCAGGCGCTTTTGCATGGGCAGCTAACGACGCAGCGGGGTCGCCTGGATACGGTGATGAAAGATGATCTGGCGGCGTTCAATAAGTTGTTGCGTGATCGCGGGATTCAGAATATTAGTGGGCGCGCACCGTAGAGCCGCGCATCCACAGATTATGCATAGTAAGATCATTTAGCGGCTAGGCTAATTATGACTTGACAATAATTAGCCTACAGGCTAAATATTAACCGACATGACGAAGCGGAGGGTGAGGCGCGAGTCGAAGGCAAAGATGGATGCCTACGAGGCGGTCTTCACCGCACTGGCACACCCGGCCCGCCGCCGGATCATGCTGACCCTAAACTTTGCTGGTGGTTCGATGACGGCGGGGGAGATTGCTGACGTTTTCGATCACGCCTGGCCGACGACCACGCGACACATACAAGTGCTCGAAGCGGCGGGGTTGATTACTCAGGAACAGCGTGGCAGGGTACGGATTTATCACATCAACCGACCGCGGTTGGAATTGGTCCAGGACTGGTTGGCGTGGTTTTCAAAGGATCCGCATTAGGAGAATTTAGATTTGGAAGGCGAACAGCCTGTAGGGGCAAGAGTCAGTACCATCTCGCGGTAGCGGATGGGTCTTGCTCAACCCCACTTTAGTCGGCCAGCCGCTACCGCGAGATCGTACTGACTCTTGCTGCGACGAGTTGACGCGGCCCAAAGGAGGAATGGAATGGTAACTAAAAAGAAGACAAGTAAGAAAAAAGCAAGTACGAAAAAAGTAACTAAGAAGAAGGCGAGTAAGAAAAAGATGGTGAAGAAGAGCGTGGTGGATGTACCGAGTCTGTTTCGGTTGAATATCGAAGTGGGAGATCTGGACGAGGCGGTGGAGTTCTACAGTAAGTTATTCGGTTTGGAAGGCCGAAAGCAGGCCGGGTCGAGATTCTACCTGACCTGTGGCCCGGTGACGCTGCAGGTCGTTGACGTTTCCGCTGTCGGCAAGCCTCATCCGGCAGCCAAGGCCCTGTATTTCACGGTTAAAGATCTGGACGCAATGTTTGTCCGCGCCCAGGAACTTGGTTGCTTGTCGCAGGGAGATGTGCACGGTGTATCGGGGGGCAGTATCAGCGTGCGTCCCTGGGGCGAGCGTTCTTTCTATGCGGAGGATAAGTGGGAGAATCCGCTCTGCTTTGTGGAGGCAGGGACGATCTATCCTGGTTAGTGGAGGGCCACTTCATTGAAGGCTCAAGGATTGTGTTGTAATGATTCACGAAATCACACGAAGCAACACGGAATTGGCCCGCTTTGCGCCGAGGTCTGGTAGTCAAATGATTTTTTCGTGTCTGTTCGTGTGATTTGGTGGATCGCGTTACTTCTGTACCAGACCATCCACGAAGTCACACGAAGCAACTCCAAATAGAGGCACGAAAAAGGAAATTGGGTCCGTTCGAAAGCACTAAAAGAAGTAAAAGCGCAATCGCGGCGTCGAGATTTACGTCTGGGCTTGGCGGATGATGAAGTAGGGTTGGTTTAGCAGATCTTTTGTGAAACCTGGATACAGTAGAGTCTCACCAGCGTTGGTCTTTACTTCAAAGTAATACTGAAGTGGATAAGCCGACTTGGTGTAGTCGCCTGGGATGCTGGCGTGGTACTCCATATTTCGGCGGTCCAGGGGGAGACTTTGGAAACGTTCGGCCTGATTGACGCGGCGGTAATACAGCTTTGCCACCGAGGTCGGAGTTTCGACGACCAGATCGATTTCCACAGGTTTGCCAGACGTAAACTGTTTTACCGGAGTGTGGCGGCAACTCAACTGACTGCGCTCAGGTCGGCGGAGCACCTTATTTATGAGGGCCGTGCTTGAAGAAGTGAGTGGGATTGGCTTAATCCAATCCAACTTCGCAGTGAGGCCGTTAATGTCATAATCAATCGCGGGAAGTCGATCAAGCCAGTGGCCGTGGAGTTGAGGAAGTTCGCCGACCGTTATATCTGAGACGTAAACGTCCTTTGCCAGGTTTGCGAAGTTGGACCAGTGTTCCCGAGCTCGTCGATACTGATCTATTGAAGCTGCGAGGACGGCACGATCTCCAGTTTTTTCGAAAATGCGATACAAGACCGCACTGCGAAACTTCGCGGCGAAGAAGTATCCGAGTCCGGCCTGAATAGCCACGTCAATTGGGATGCGATGATCTTCCGGACGGTTCGGAAGCTTCGGCCCCGTAAAATTTGAGAGTGGTAGGAAATGGATGGCAGCTTCAGCATAATCGTCGAGCCACCGAGCTACTTCTAACGGGGAATATTTTCCACTCAACGAATTGTTCAGCAGGTCGTCGGCGAAGTCGTTGATGCGGTAGAAGAGTTGCGGGTCCAGTGGGCTAACATTGCCGAATACTCTCGGCACTGGCGTATCACTATATGAGCCACGACTCTCAGCATCGAACAGCGATTGATTGACGTACATCTCAGGCCAGTAGTTGTTGTTTGCGGCAGAAGGCAGGTGCGCGGTCGTGATAAGCGGCAGTATGCGACTGGCGCTGGCCAGCGACGTTGCCAGACCGTCGCGGCTGTCGGACTCCCTGCGCAAGTAACGTTGCCAAGAATCTGGATCGGAATCGGCATTGTAGAGTAAACGACCCCAGACGCGATAAGTATATGCGTACTTCTGCCAATCCCAACGCGTGCGCAAAGTAGTGTCAGCATAACCACAGCGATCACCGGCAAGTCCGGACCCACGGCGACCCTTGAAGGTGAGTGGTTCCATGAGCTCCGCGCCGTCGCTCCCGCAAAAAGTAAAAGCTCTTGAATATGCGGCCGCAAACGCAGGGTCACCCCATAACAAGAGGCGTTGACTGCCCGGCCAAATGCGATGAATCACCCGCCAGGCGCGGTCCTCGCGCAATAGATCGCCGTAACCATAGCGCATAAAGCTGCGTGAACCTTCGCTCAGGTTCATTAGGCGACTTGTCTGTTTGCCGGCAACAGGCACTTCCAGCCCACGAATATCAGTTTGGTGATAGGGCAACCCCAGATGCTCAGCCCAATACTTTGGCGAGACGGTGATTGGCTGACGCGTGGCGAGGGCGTTCTTCAGCATTGTCTCGTCCAATCCTTTTGGGTGCAGATCAATTTCCACCTTTCGGCCGCATGACGCGACGCCGTCGAATACCGTTTGCCAGAACTGATAGCTGCCTTCCTCAACGCCACTCTCACCGTGCGTTCGTATCGTTACTCCGCCAATTGCTGGACACGTTTGTAACAAGAGTCGCAACGCGTCGCGACAGTATGGACCATGGTTCTCAGCCGTTAGTCCGGTGATGGTGTAGTTGGCATTAGGGCTGTCGATCCATTGATAGCCGTGCATCCAGAGACCTAGTTGGAACTGCAAGCCGCGCAAAACTGTTTGCTCGCTGATGAATTTCAACATGGCGAGATTACGATCGCGTTCGGCGTCGGACAGCTGTGGCACGCGCACGTTGTAACCCGGGACGGCAAACAAGAAAGGATAGGGGAAGAGGAAGTAGGCATCAGTCACGCGACGGAGGAAGTCGTAGCCAAGACTGAGGCTCAGGTTGAAGCGGTTGAAACGCTGCGTCGCGAGCATGCTGAGATAAGACTGCCAAAACTCGCGGTCGTTGAACCACGGTTTATCTTCGACTTCGCTGGCGAAGAGCCGCAAAACGCTGCGGATGGAGTTGGTGGGAGTTTCAACGGTCGGTGAGGGAAATGTGATGGTTGAGAATGCGGGCGAGCCGCCAGTGGTCCCAGAGTTGAGGCGATCGGAAAGTTCGAGAAGTGCGTAGACGAGGCCGCGCTGGTCACGACCGCAAGCCAAGGTGACAGTGCGACCGTTGTCTCTCGTGGGAACCAGGGCAAGCGACTCGGGTTTATCAGCTACAGCAACTCGTGACCGCGTCAATATCATTACGGCCAGAGGCGATTGCGCACCGGCAGCGACAATACAAAAATCACCTTTACCAGCTTCAGCAATCTTGGGGATTCGATTTACCGCGAGGTCTTTTTCGATCAACGAGCTTTCAAGTTCGTTGGTCGCCCAACGAGCTGCGGGTGCGTTGGCGACAGTGTCCTGTGGATCAATCACCAAAGACACTTGCGGCCTCACGACTTGATTGAAATCCAGCCACGGCAATGCGGCCAGGGAACAACTCGCTCCCAGGAACTCGCGACGGTTCAGCTGCTTGGACTTAGCCACGAATTACGCAGATTACACATAATCAAGCTGAAGTGGAATAGCGTAACGTAAGACGGGAAGTCCAAGGATCCAAAGTCAAAAAGTTCAGATTAAAGACCGTTACGCATGTTGAATTTGGTCCAGTAGTTTGTGAGCGTCGTTGGAAGCCTCTTTATATTCGGGCAGGTAATTCTGATCCGGGTTCATTGAGAGGATCGTATTCAGTTGCTTGCGCGCATCTTCGTTGCGGCCCACCTTGAGATACGCCTCAGCCAAGTGCAAATGCAGGAAAGCGTTTGGCTCGCCGCCAAATTGCAAGCCCTTTTCCATTAAATCGACCGCTTTCTTTGGATCACCACCGACGATACCCGGCGCGTTGAGATAGAGTAGGCCCAACACCATGTAGGCACTGCCATTCTGGTAGCTCTCGTCGAGACGCAGCACTGTCTGCATCTCGTTGCGAATATCATCAAAACTCGATAAGCCCTGGATCGCGGAATGTTGAGCGGCACCCCCATAATTAGCGCCGAGCCAGAAGTGACCATCCGGCTTGCCGTTCTGTAATTGGACCGCCGCCTTGCCAGCAGTGATGCCATCGCGAAATGCCTTGTCGCGTTCTTGGCTATCTTGCGTGTGGGTGGCAAGGTAGTAATTGAATTTCGCTAGTTGCCAGGCAGCGTCGTAGTTACCTGGATCTTTGGTGGTAGCCTGACGCAGAGACACAATCGCTTGCCGGAGCTTCATCAGATCATCACGTTGCGCATAGAGCTGTTGTGCCTGCGCGATGTCGTCTGCCGCAGAAGGCGTATTTTCGACAGACACTTGCTCGCCGGAATTTGGACCACAGGCGGATAAGAAACAAAACAAGCCAACAACGGTTACAGCCATCAAGACTCGAGACGTATTAGTCATGTTGAGTGAGATGCAGTTGCTCAGAGAAGAGTTCCCACAGTTGTGTAAGCAAAGTGTTAAGAGTTGATGTTCGATCCACAGCTGGCGCAGATTTAGATTGTAATTAGGTTAAGAAACGGTTCATCAGATCTACGAGATCTCAGATTGCAAAAGATCGTATTGCGATCTCTGATATCTCAGAAGGTTCTAAAAGGGAGGAACCCGGCAAGAACAAATTCTTGCCGGGTTTCGTTGGCAGGACTTCGTGAACTGCACC
>Ga0066388_100003647_pt1 | contig 10072 bp, 10 predicted proteins | sample PanSoiMetaGPlot6_FD_64539 | JGI IMG/M metagenome (GOLD analysis project Ga0066388, IMG submission 64539) | Tropical forest soil microbial communities from Panama analyzed to predict greenhouse gas emissions - Panama Soil - Plot 6 (Hybrid Assembly) | ecosystem: Environmental > Terrestrial >... | reverse complement strand
TGACGATATGCGCCTGGTGCTGAGCCGCGGGGGCCGCGCGCTGGCCGCGGCGGCGGTCGTGCTCGCCCTGGCCTCCGGGTGCAGCGGCCCGGTCCAGGCGGGGAAGACGCGGATCCCGCAGGGCCTGCGGGACGTGCGGCCGTGCCCGGGCATCCCGGGGTTCAACTGCGGTTCGCTGAGCGTGCGGCTCGATCCGTTCGGGCCGGCGCCGGGACGGCTGTCGCTGCGGGTGGCGGTGTCCGACGTCGTCGCCGCCCCGCACGGCGTGCTCGTGCTGCTGACCGGCGGTCCCGGCGAGGCGGGCGTCCCGTTCGCCGCGCGGCTGGCCGGCCGGCTGGGCCCGGCGCTGCGCGGCTACCGGATGGTGATGCTCGACCAGCGCGGCACCGCGGCGGGCGCGCTCGACTGCCCGGCGCTACAGCAGCAGATGGGCGCGTCGGACCTGACCGTGCCCGCGCCGGCCGCGGTCCGGTCGTGCGCGGCGGCCATCGGGCCGGACCGCGGGTACTTCGCCACCGCGGACACGGTGGCCGACCTGGAGACGCTGCGGCAGGCGCTCGGCGTCCGCACGCTCACCCTGGACGGAATCTCGTACGGCTCCTACGTCGCCGAACGGTTCGCGCTGGCGCACCCGGCCGAGGTGAGCCGGCTGGTGCTCGACTCGGTGGTGCCGACCTGGAACGTGGACCCGCTCCAGCTGGACACCATGCGGCGGACCGCCGTCGTGCTGCGGGACGCCTGCGCGGCCCAGGCGTGCAGCACCGATCCCGCCGCCGACCTGGCCGCGGTGGTCCGCCGGTACCACGACGGGCCGGCCCTGCTCGACACCCTGGTGGCGCTCAGCATCGGCGCCCCGGCGTTCCCCGGCGTCCCGGCCGCGCTGCACGCGGCCGCGGCCGGGCACCCCGCCGCGCTGGACGCGCTGATGGACCGGGTCCGGGCGGCCCAGGCCGCCCCGGCTGGCTTCCTCAGCCAGGGCCTGCACGCCAGCACGCTCTGCGCGGACCTGCCGATGCCGTGGGGCGGGCCGCAAACCCCGCCGGCCGCCCGGGCCGCGGCGCTGGCCCGGGCGGTCGTCCGGCTGAGGCCGGCCCAGGTCTGGCCGTTCGACCGGGCCACGGCGGCGGGCAACGGCATCATCCAGACCTGCCTGTACTGGCCGCCCACGCCGGTACCAGCCCAGGGTCCCGCCGGAGCCGGGTCGCAGGCCAGGCTCCCCGGGGTTCCCGTCCTGCTGCTGGCCGGCAGCCACGACCTCTCGACCCCGCTCTCCGGCGCCCAGGCCCAGGCCGCGCGGGCGCCCGACGGCCGCCTGTTCGTGGTGCCTGCGGCGGGCCATTCGGTGCAGAGCCGGGCGGCCGGCGACGCCGCGCAGGCCGAGGTGGCCAGGTTCCTCGGCTGACCCCTCAGATGCGCTCCTCGGTGGCCGAGTCCGTCACGCCGCCGAAGTACTGGTCCAGGACCTGGCGGAACACCGGCTCGCCGGGCGCCGCGCGGGCGAACAGCGTCATCGACGAGCCCAGCTTCATCGCGTCGACCCCGCTGAAGATCTGCTCCGCGGTACGGCCGCGCAGGCCGGCCAGGATGCCGGCGCACTCGGCCAGGCGCGGGCCCAGGACCGGATGCGCCAGGTAGGCCCGGGCCTCCTCCAGCGAGGTGATCGCGTAGGTCCGGGCCATCGGGCTGTACCCCAGGCCGGCGATCTGCGGGAAGACGAACCACATCCAGTGGCTGGTCTTGCGCCCGGCCCGCAGTTCCGCGACGGCGCGCTGATAGATACCGCCCGCGTCCTGGGCTGTCACGAACCGCTGCAGGTCATAGGGGTCGTCCGTGGCCATACCGGTATTCTGCCCGGCATGGGAGACGGACGGACGTCGTTCGACGTGACCGGGGAACCGCTGAAGACGCAGCTGGAGACGTTCATCGACGAGTACAGGGCCGCGCTGCCCGCGTGCCTGGACGGGCTGACCGAGGAACAGGCCCGGCGTTCCCTCGTGCCCTCGGCTACCACCCTGCTCGGCCTGGTCAAGCACGTGACCTTCGTCGAGCGGGTGTGGTTCGGTGAGGCCGTCACCGGGCGCTCGCGCGAGGAGATGGGCCTGCCGCCGGCTGCGGCCGACGCGTTCATCCTGGCCGCCGACGACACCATCGAGTCCGTCCGCCAGACGCACGCCGCGGCGTGCGAGGCGTCTCGCCAGGCCACGGCCGGCCTCGGCTTGGACGACACGCTGCGCGGGCACTGGCTGGGACCGCTGCCGCTGCGCTGGGTCTACCTGCAGGTCCTGCGGGAGCTCGCGCAGCACTGCGGGCACGCCGACATCTTGCGGGAGCAGATCCTCAGCGCCGGCTAAGGGCGGCCGGGGTACGCTGCTAGGCAAAGGGAAGTGGGGTCAGATGCGGCTTTCCCCCTCGGCGTACACCGACACGTTCTGCCGTGACCGGCTTCCCCCGCCGGCTCAGTGGCCGGAGTTCCGCTTCGACCTGCCGGAACTGCGGTATCCCGAACGGCTGAACTGCGCCGCCGAGCTGCTCGACGTGACCGCCGCCCGCGAGGGCGCCGGCCGGCCCTGCCTGCTGTCGCCGGCCGAGACCTGGACCTACGGGGAGACCGTCCGCCGCACCAACCAGCTGGCCAGGGTGCTGACCGAGGATCTCGGGCTGCGCCCGGGCAACCGGGTCATGCTCCGCGGCCCGAACACCCCGTGGCTCGCCGCCGCCTGGCTCGCGGTGATCAAGGCCGGCGGGGTGGCGGTCACCACCATGGCCCTGCTGCGGCCCAGGGAGATCGCCGCCATCGCGGACCTGACCGAGCCCAGCCTGGCCCTGTGCGACCACCGCTTCACCGCCGACCTGGCCGCGGGCGCGCCTGAGCTGACCACGATCAGCTACGGCGGCGGGCCTGACGACGCTAGCGGGCTGGCCGCCCGGTGTGCGGCCAAGGACGGCACGTTCGCGGCCGTCGACACCGCCGCCGACGACGTGGCCATGCTCGCCTCCACCTCGGGCACCACCGGCCTGCCCAAGGTGGCCATGCACTTCCACCGGGACGTGCTGGCCACCACGGACACGTTCTCCCGGCACGTGATCAAGCCGCGGCGGGACGACGTGTTCACCGGCACTCCCCCGCTCGGCTTCACCTACGGGCTCGGCGGCCTGCTGCTGTTCCCGCTCCGGGCGGGCGCGGCGGCGCTGCTGCTCGAGCGGGCCACCCCGGCCGAACTGGCCGACGCGATCGCGGCCCACGGCGTGACCGTGCTGTCCACCGCGCCCACCGCGTACCGGGCCATGCTGGCCGCCGGGAAGGTTAAGGGGTCCGGCGCGCTGCGGAACCTGCGCCGCTGCGTCTCGGCCGGGGAGCACCTGCCCAGGTCGGTGTGGGAGGAGTTCCACCAGGCCACCGGCATCGCGATCATCGACGGCATCGGCTCGACCGAGATGCTGCACGTGTTCATCGCCGCCGCCGACGAGGACATCAGGCCCGGCTCGACCGGCCGGGCCGTGCCCGGATACCGGGCGGTGATCCTGGACGAGGACGGCGCGCAGGTGCCCGACGGCACGCCGGGACAGCTCGCCGTCCAGGGACCGACCGGCTGCCGGTACCTGTCCGACGAGCGGCAGCGGAACTACGTGCAGTACGGGTGGAACATCACCGGCGATACCTACATCCGCGACGCCGACGGCTACTTCTGGTTCCAGGCGCGCAGCGACGACATGATCATCTCGGCGGGCTACAACATCGCCGGGCCCGAGGTCGAGGAGGCGCTGCTCGGCCACCCGGACGTGCTCGAGGTGGCCGTCATCGGCGCACCCGACCCGGGCCGCGGCATGGTCGTGCAGGCCTACGTGGTGCTGCGGGAGGGCGTGGCGGCGGACCCGGACAAGGCCGCCGAGCTGCAGGAGTTCGCCAAGGCCTCGATCGCGCCCTACAAGTACCCCAGGGTGATCGAGTTCGTCTCCGAACTGCCCAAGACCATCAGCGGCAAGACCCAGCGATTCCGGCTCCGGCAGATGGCCGGTGACAGACTCCAGGCCCGTTCGGGATCTTAAAGATCTGGAACCGAACGGGCGTGGTACGCGCCCGGGAACCGGCTACCCGAAGATCCCCCTGGGCAGGGTCATGGACACGACCCAGTTCGGCACGTCCACCACCTCGCTGATCTTCAGGTCGCCCGCCACGCTGCACAGGGCGTAGGCCTCGTGCAGGCTCACGTCCTGGTCGGTGACCAGCCAGTCGATCATGTCGCGGACCGCGTTCCTGGCGTTCTCCATCAGGTCGGGCCCGGTGCCGGTGGTGTGGTAGTAGCCCTGGGCCAGCATCTCGGCGGACATGGCCAGCTGGGTGGGGTCGGCGGCGGGCACGATGGCCCGGGTGCCGGCGATGACGGTGTTCTTGATCACCTGGAACCGCAGCGTCACGGCCATCAGCGTCTCGATCGCCGTCACGCACACCTCGCCGTCCCCCTGGGCCATGTGCCCGTCCCCGGCGGAGAACTTCGCGCCCTCGGCGTAGACCGGGAACTGGATCCGCGCGCCCTTGACGAGCTGGCGGATGTCGGCGTTGCCGCCCATCGCGCCGCTGACGTTCGGCGGCAGGGTGCGGTACATGCCCTTGCGCATGGGCGCCACCCCGTAGATGCCCATGAACGGCGCGATCGGGATGCGCGCCTGCTTGCCGGTGTCCATGCCGGTGAAGGTGGCGAACCCGGTGCTCTGGCCCCGCTCGAAGTGGAACAGCTGCACGAACGGGGCGCCGGTGTGGTACGGCTGGTCTTCCGGGATTGCGCCCGCCGCCGGGCCCGGGGTCGGATCGCTGAGCTGCGAGGCCTCGGTGAAGTTGGCCAGCGGCGCGGCCACGTGCGGCCGCAGCGACCCGAACAGGCCCAGGGCCGGGCTGATGACCACGTAGCCGAAGTCGACCAGCGGGCTGACGTCGAGCACCTCGACCTCGAGGATGTCACCGGGTTCGGCGCCCTCGACCTCGACCGGGCCGGTCAGCGGGTGCACGCCGCCCAGGTCGAGGGTCAGCGACCGTTCCGGGGTGAGCGTCCGGGCCGCCTGCCCGATGTCCAGGGCGTCGCGGCAGAGCAACTGGATCACCTCGCCCGGGCGCACGGTGGCGGCCGGGGGCAGGTCCCGGTTCCAGCGGTTGTGCAGCACCTCGCGGTACCCGTCGAGCACCCGCTCGGCTCCGGCGCCGGCCACCACGTCCGGGCCGCCCGATCCGGCCACGTCCATGCCGGTGGACCAGGTACCCGCCGCGACGCCGGAGAACGCGGCGGCGGCCGCCTCGCCGATCGCGGCCCGCTGTACCAGACCCCCTGCGTTACCCGAATGGACGAAACACATCGTGGCCTCCCTCGCGCCTGGACATCATCTGCCCCTACTTTGGCGTAAACCTCAGGGGTCAGTCCATGTGCAGCACGATCTTGCCGCTGACACGGCGGTCCAGCAGGGCGTCGATCGCGGTACCGATCTGACGCCATGAGCACTGCCGTTCCACCTGGCCGTCCAGCCGCCCGCCGGCGGCCAGCGCGCACAGGCGGGCGAGATCGGCGGCCCCGCTGGCGTGCGACTCGAGTTCGTCCGGAAGGTTGAGCGTGTAGATCGTGGCGCCGTAGGCCCGGTCGAAGCGCCTGGCCCGGAAGCTGACCAGCTCCTGGCCGGCCTGGGTCGCGAGGTTCACCACGACCCCGCGCGGCGCGAGGTGCTCGATGGCCAGGCCGAACGTGGTCCCGCCCACGGCGTCGACGATGACGTCGAAGTCGCCGTCGATGTGCTCGGCCACGGCCGCGGCGCCCAGGCGGGTCATCAGCTCGCCGGACGCGGCGGCGTCGCGCACCAGCGCGGTGACGTGAGCGCCGCTGGCCCGGGCGAGCTGGACCGCCATCCGCCCGACTCCGCCGGTCGCCCCGGTGACGAGCACGCGCTTGGCGAGCACCAGGCCCCCGACCTCGAGCGCCCGCAGCGCGGTCAGCCCGGCCGTGGGCAGGGCGGCGGCGTCCGCATCGGAGACGCCGGGGGGTATCACGGTCAGCCGGCTGACCGGGACCGCGGCCAGCTGCGCCCACGCGCCCCGGCGGACCAGCCCGGCCACCCGCGCGCCCGCGGCCGGTCCGCTGCCGTCCTCGGCCGCTCGCTCGACCACGCCGGCGACATCCCAGCCCGGGATCGATCCCGGCGGCGTCTTCGGCAGGTCCTCGACCTCACCGCGGTTCAGCGACGAGGCCACGACCCGGACCAGGGCCTGATCGGGCCGCGGCCGGGGTTCGGCCACCTCGGTGAGCGTGACGTGCGGGGCGGCCGGGACCGTCGTAAGCGCGAGCACGAGACGACACCCTACGTCACTCCGGGCCGGCGTCGTTCAGGTCGCGGCCTGAGCCCGGGCGGCGTCGAACGGAGCCCGGTCGAAGACGAACCGGCTGTGGGTGATCTTGCCGTCGGAGACGGTGACGCACTCGGCGCCGGGCGCGCTCCTGACGGGCACGGTCGCGGTGTCGTACATGATCAGTGCGGTGGTGTCGTCGCCGAAGGCGGCGATGAGTTCCGAGCCGGTGAGGATCTGCACGAACGGGCCCATGAAGCCCCGGTAGGCGGCGGCGCCCTCCAGGCGGCCCGCGGGTGCGTCGCAGACGATGTCGTCCGCGATGTAGCTCATGGCCTTGTCCAGGTCGTGGCTGGTCCAGGCGCGGTAGTAGGCCAGCGCGGTGCGCAGGGCGGGACTGGCGGTCTCATTCATCGAATTCGTCTCCTTCGTGGTCGTCATGCCTATGCAGACACCGAAGTGACGGCGAACGGAACGCTGCCCGGGGAAATGACGGACCAGCGTGGCAAGCTGGTCCGGTGGAGCAGGCCACGATGGAGCGCGCCCGGGCCGGCGATGAGCGGGCGTTCGCCGATCTCACCGGCCCGTACCGGCGGGAGCTGCAGGTCCACTGCTACCGGATGATGGGCTCGCTGACCGACGCCGAGGACATGCTGCAGGAGACGATGCTGGCGGCCTGGCGCGGGCTGGCCGGATTCCAGCAGCGATCATCGTTGCGCTCCTGGCTGTACCGCATCGCGACCAACCAGTGCCTGAACGCGCTGCGCGCCGCGAGCCGGCGGATCCCGGCCGAGCCGGTTCCGCCGTTCCAGCCGCCCGAGCCCAGCGGGCGCGGTGAGATCACCTGGCTGCAGCCCTACCCCGACGCCTTGCTCGAAGGCATGGCCGATATGGCCCCTGGCCCGGAGGCCCGCTACCAGGCCACCGAGGCCATCGAGCTGGCCTTCATCGCCGGCCTGCAGCGCATGCCTCCCCGCCAGACCGCCACGCTCGTGCTGCGCGACGTGCTCGGCTTCGCCGCGGACGAGGTAGCCGGCATGCTCGGCACCACCCCGACCGCGGTGAAGGGCACGCTGCAGCGCGCCCGGGCCGCGCTGGACCAGCACCGCGACCAGACCGGGTACGGCCGGGTACCGCGGCCAGGATCGGACCGGGAACTCGCCATGGCCCGGCGTTTCGCCGACGCGTACGCCGCCGCCGATATCGACGGCGTGGTGGCGCTGCTCACCGACGACGCCTGGCTGTCCATGCCCCCGGCGCCGCACCAGTACCACGGCATCGTCGCGATCCGGTCCATGCTGCGTGCCAGCTTCGCGCACCGCGGCGACCGCGGCATGTACCTGGTACCCGCCCGGGCCAACACCGCGCCCGCCCTGGGCAGCTACCTCAGCGAGCCGGCCCGCGGCACCGCCATCCCCGCCGGGCTGTTCGTGCTCGACATGGCCGGCCCCAGGATCCACGCAATCACCCGGTTCCACGTCGATGAGCTCTATCCGCGCTTCGGGCTGGCCGGATCGCTGTCCGAGGGCGGAACGGGCTAGCCCGGAACCGCGGCGGCGCGGTACAAACACGGCATGGCACGAGGGCCGGTCGGGCCTGGCCGGTAATCCCCGGACGCGTACTCGACGCCGGGATCGCGCTCGGCGTGGCGCTGCTCGGCGTGGCCGGCGGGCTGGGTGCGGCGGCCAGGAGCACGCAGGGCTGAGGCTTCAGCGACAGGATGGAATGCAGTTGATATTTCATTCTGTCAATTGCCCATGCCCGCCTATTTATCGGGGAAGTTTTCGGCTTTGGGGAAGATTCAGGGGTCTATAGCCCTCCAGATCTTCCCCATAGCCTGAATCTTCCCCATTAATTTGGTGGAGGAGCGCACCACGGCTCTCTTCTGCATCACAGCTCGCAAGGCAGTTCTTGACCGGGTTGGGCGCGATGGTCAGGGCGGAGCGGGGAAGCCGGACCGTTCGGTATGAATAGTGCCGGACGGACGGGTGGGTGGTCGCGGACCGTCAGGAGCCGCTGGGCTTGGGGGCGGTGCAGGAGATCTTGGGGTCCAGGCCGACGTAGTTGAGCGGGCCGGCCACGATCGTGAGGGCCATCGTGGCGCCCGCGGTGCAGTCCAGGTTGGCGGCGCTGAAGTAGCCGCGCTGGCCGGCCGCGGCGGCTCCGATGATGAGCCACAGGAAAAGGATCACCGTTCCCTTGCTCATCATCGACTCCGACTCCTCCGACCGGACAGGCTTGGTGCGATAGTAGTCCGCGAATGCGGATATGGGGCTTAGCCGCGCCGCAGGAAGGCTTCGACGGCGGCCTTGTAGGGTTCGCGGTCGTAGCTGGCGATGTAGGCGCCGGCCATCCGCACCGGATCGCCGAAGAAGTAGTACTCGTACAGCGCCTGGCGGCCGGAGAAGGCCGAGATGCAGGTGTCCCAGACCAGCCGGAACAGCCGGACCCGTTCGGCCCCGCCGAGCGTGGCGGACTGCAGGTAGGTCTCGATGTCGGCCGCGGCCGGGCCGGTCACGTCGGCCTCGGTGGGCGTAGCCATCAGCCCGGACGCGCCCAGCTTGCGCAGGATCTCGGGGAACCGCTGGTAGAGCCGGGGGTAGAGGTTGCGGGCCGTGTTCAGCGGCGGCCACGCCGGGGTGAGCACGCCGAACTCGTTGGGCGCGGCGTCGGCCTCGGCCGCTCGCAGCAGCGCGCGCAGCGTCTCCAGCGTGGTGATGACCTCGGCCACGTCGGCCTGCACATGCTGGAACTGCTCGATGCCGATGGCCTGGGTGAGCAGCGAGACCAGGCCGAGGATGTACTCGGTCTTGGCCGTGGTGCGGGTGACCACCTGGTGGGTCATGTGCACGACGGCCGAGGTGTGCGTGTAGAAGCCATTGCACAGGTCCGGGTCGCCGAGGACGAAGCAGCGCTCGTACGGTACGTGCACGTCGTCGAAGATCACCACGGCGTCGGGTTCCTCGAACCGGGAGCCGAGCGGGTGGTCGTGCCGGGGGCGGCCGTAGTCGAGCGGCTCGCGGGCCAGGTAGCGCAGGCCGGCCGCGTCGTTCGGGATGGCGCAGGCGAACGAGTACTGCTTGTCCTCTGGCGTGTTGCGCAGCACCGTGGACGGGAAGACCAGCAGCTCGTCGGCGAACGGGCCGATGGTGGCGAGCATCCTGGCGCCGCGGATGACGATGCCGTTGTCGTCCTCGCGGACGATGTGCGCCATCAGCGCGCCGCCGGCCTGCTGGCTGCCGGAGACCGCGCGGTTGGCCTGCGGCGGGATCAGCGTATGCGTGCAGAGCAGGTCTTCCTCGCGGACCTTCTCGTAGTAGCGCCGGATGTTCTCGCCAAATTGCCCGCCAGCCTGGCCGAACCAGTCCTGCGCCGAGGCGAGCGCCATCAGCGCGCTGTTCAGGTAGTCGCCGGTGCGGCCCAGCATGCCGAACGAGCGGTCGGCCCAGAGCTTGAAGGCGTCCCTGCGCTTGGCGAGGTGCGCGGGTGTCGTGGGCGTGAGGAAGGCGGTCGCGACCGGCTCGCCGGTAGTGGGCGAGGGATAGGTGAGGACGTCCCGGTACGCGGGGTCGTGCTGCATGTCGTAGAGTTCGGCGAAGCTGCGCACGACGTTGCGGAAGGCCGGGTGCGCGGCGACGCCGCCGGTCAGCGTCTCGCCCTGGATCTCCACGTGCACCCGGGCGGCGGCCAGCCGCCCGAGGAACTCGCTGCCGTTACGCGCCGCCATACCGGGACGGTACCGTCAGGGCA
>Ga0066388_100003646_pt1 | contig 10075 bp, 13 predicted proteins | sample PanSoiMetaGPlot6_FD_64539 | JGI IMG/M metagenome (GOLD analysis project Ga0066388, IMG submission 64539) | Tropical forest soil microbial communities from Panama analyzed to predict greenhouse gas emissions - Panama Soil - Plot 6 (Hybrid Assembly) | ecosystem: Environmental > Terrestrial >... | reverse complement strand
AACCTCCTCCGGCAAGGCCACTCAACCCGTGCGACCTCGTGTCGCACCGACCTGGTGCTGTCGACCCACACCCTGCACCATGTCGACGACTTGGACGCCACCCTGATGCGGATCCGTAGCCTGCTGCGACCCGGCGGGCAGGCCATCCTCGTCGACAATGTGGATCCGCGCCGACAGGTGCCGCGGTCGACGTTCGTCCGGGAGGCCGTGCGCGGGCTGGTCGGCGACGTGCTGCACCATCGGCGGCCGGTAGTCGAGGCGGTGGAGATGTTCCGGCTCTGGGTGCACCCGGCGTGGCTGGACCACGTGAGCACGGACGTGTTCCTCACGCCGGCCGAGTTCGTCGCCCGCTACGGCGCGGTCTTCCCCGACGCCGAGATCACCCCGATGTACCGGGCCCGCGCGCTGCACTGGCGGCACACGCCGCCGGCCGACGGCCCGCGGGCGGACAGGACCCACCGGTGACCGCCGCCACGGCCCCGCTGCTGGGGCGGCTCACCGCCGACCGGGCCTGCCGGCACTGGGTCGCGGCCATCACGCCGGATCTGTCCGCAGTGGACGGCAGCCGGGCGCTGGCGGTCGGGCGCCGTGCGGCCTCGTGCACCGCGCTGCTCGCCTACCGGCACCAGCACGTGCTGCTCGCCGCAGGCGCGCTCGGCCAGGTGGCGGTCGTGCCGGGCGGTGCAGGCAAGGCCACCGTGCGGGTCGACCGCCGCGAGTTGCTCGAAGTAGAGCCGGAGATCGACGGCCGGTTCGACCTCGTCCTCGCCGTCGACGCGGTCCGCCGCTCGAGCGTCGACGACATCGTGCTGCCGCACCTGGGCTGGCTGGTCGCCCCCGGGGGCCACCTGCTCATCGTCGACCCGGTCGGCCAAGCGGACTGGCCGGCCGTCCGCAGGCGATACCTGGGCTACCTGCCCGGGGCGCGGATCGATGAGGTCCAGGTCGAACTGATGGGAACGTGGTGGGAACGTCCGTTCAAGGTCGTTGATCCCAGTGAGTAGTGGACAATTACCCTATAGTGGGATTGACAACCTTACCATTTGTACCGACTGTAAGAGGCCCCACCGCCGCCCGGGAGGTTGTCATGTCCTTGTCCGTTTCTCGTGTGCTCCGCGAGCAGGCCGAGCGGGGGCCCGTCGAGGCCGACGACTTCCTCGCCTGCGTTCGGGAGTCGCTGCCCTACGCGTACGGGACGGTTGCCGGTCTGGCCGGCGAGCTGAGCCGGACGGACCGCGAGTTTGTCGACAACGTGGTTCCCCCGCCGGACGAGCAGGCGCACGGGGAGCTGCTGCGGGCGCTGGCCAGCGATGCGATCCGGGGAGCCATCGAGCGGCACTTCGACGTTCGTCTCGCGTTCCAGAACTGCCACCGGGTAGCGGTCTTCCGGCCGGGCGCCACCGGAGGAGCCGCGTACCGGGACTTCACCTCGGCCCGCTCACAGGTGCTCAACCAGGCGCCGGACCTGGTCAACTGCTGATCCCGTTGCCACATCCTGCGGTTCGCTAGAGGAGTGTTGCTCACCAGGCTTCGCCCTCCGGCCCCTGGGACACCCCCAGGAGGCGGGAGCCGCCGCGCTTATTGACAACCGTTTTCGATTCGAACTAGGGTGGTGATCGACACAGATCTGTCGAGGAGCGTTCCGTGCGCCTTCGCGCCCACCTCATTGGCGCAGTGTCCGGCCTCACCGTCGGGCTGGCCGCCACTGTCGGGCTGGCCGGTTGCCACGCGGCGGCCGGGTTCGGCGCGTCAGCAGGTGACGCCGGAGGCGGTGCGGCGCTGCGAGTGGTGGCCACCACGACCCAGGTAGCGGACTTCAGCCGGCACATCGGCGGTGACCGGATCGAGTTGACCCAGGTTCTGAAGCCGAACGTCGATCCGCACGACTACGAGGCCTCGCCGGCGGACCTGCAGGCGATCGTCCGCGCGGACGTGGTGGTGAAGAACGGCGTCGGGCTGGAGAAGTTCCTCGACGACACGATCGCGTCCGCCGGCTTCAGCGGGACGGTGGTCGACGCCTCCAAGGGAGTGACCATCAGACCGGGCGACCAGCCCGGCGAGGAGGGCGACCCACACATCTGGCACGATCCGATGAACGCCAAGATCATGGTACGCAACATCGCGGACGCGTTCGCGGCGAAGGACCCCGCCGGGAAGGCGACCTACGAGGCCAACTACGCCGGCTACGCCGCCAGCCTCGACAGGCTCGACGGACGCATCAGGGCGGAGCTCGGCTCGCTGCCTCCCACCCAGCGGAAGCTGGTCACAAACCACGACGCGTTCGGGTACTACATCGCGCGGTACCGGCTGCAGTTCGTGGGGTCGATCATCCCCAGCTTCGACAGCTCCGCGGAACTGTCCGGAAAGGACGTCGCCGACTTGGTCGCCAAGATCAGAGCCTCCGGAGTGAAGGCCATCTTCTCGGAGAGTTCGTTGCCGCCGAAGACCGCCGAGGTGATCGGCCGGGAGGCCGGGGTGACGGTGGTCGAGGGCGGCGGCGCGCTCTACGGAGACTCGCTCGGCCCGGAGGGCTCCGACGGGGCGACCTACCTGGCGATGGAGCAGCACAACACCGACACGATCGTGGCGGCGTTGCGTGGCTGACCGCGAGCTCTCCCCGGCGCTGCAGTTCGAGCACGCCTCCGTCGCGTATGGACGGACACCGGTCGTGGAGGCGGTGCACGGCGACGTGCACCCGGGCGAGGCGGTCGCGCTCATCGGTCCGAACGGGGCCGGCAAGTCGACGCTGATCAAGGCGGTCCTGGGTCTGGTCCCGGTGGTCGGCGGGCGCATCACGGTGCTGGGGCGGACGCCTGCCCAGGCGCGCCGCGAGGTCGCGTACGTCCCGCAGGCCGACACGCTCGACCCGGAGTTCCCGGTGTCGGCCGGGCAGGTCGTGCTGATGGGGCGGTACCGCCGGATCGGATGGGTACGCCGCCCGCGGCGGGAGGACCGGCAGGTGGCTGCCGAGGCGCTGCGCGCGGTGGGACTGGCCGATCGGGCCGGCGACCGCTTCGGCCTGCTCTCCGGTGGCCAGCGGCAGCGGGTCCTGCTGGCCAGGGCGATCGCCCAGCAGCCACGGCTGCTGCTGCTGGACGAGCCTTTCAACGGGGTGGACGCGGTCAGCCAGGACGCACTGCTGACAGCGCTGCACGGACTGCGAGCCGGCGGGGCGGCGGTCGTCGTCTCCACTCATGACCTCGCGCTGGCACACCTGACCTGCGACGAGGTCTGCCTGCTGAACAGGCACCAGTTCGCGTTCGGCCCGACCGAGCAGGCGCTCACCCCGGAGCTGCTGCGGGCCGCATACGGAGGACAGGCGCTGGTCACCGACGAGGCCGTGGTGGCTCGGTAGGACACCGCGAATGCCGTACCGCCTGTTCGTCGAGCCGTTCCAGCTCCCGTTCATGGCCCGGGCGCTGGCCGAGGCGCTGCTGCTCGGGGTGCTGGGCGGGGTGGTCAGCGTCACCGTCGTGCTGCGCCGGCTGGCGTTCGTCTCCGACGCGCTGACCCACACGGTCTTTCCCGGTGTGGTGATCGGCTACCTGGTTGCCGGCACGGGCGGCATCGTGTGGGGAGCGCTGGGCTTCGCACTGCTCTCGGCGGTGCTGCTCACGGTGCTGCCCAGCAACCGCCGGGTCACCGAGGACGCCGCCCTGGCGATTCTGCTCACCGGGTTCTTCTCGGTCGGCGTAGTGCTGGTCTCGCGCCGCAGCAGCTACACCGCAGACCTCACCGCGTTCCTCTTCGGACGTATCCTCACCGTCGACCGGCGAGAGATCGTGGAGACGGCCGTGGTGACCGCTGTCGTCCTCGCGGTGCTCGCCGTGGTCGGCAAGGAACTGCTGCTGCGGGCGTTCGACCCGGGTGCCGCCGCCGCGCTCGGCTACCGGGTCAGGCTGCTCGACCTCGTGGCGAACGTCGTGGTCGCCCTCGTCGTGGTGGCCGCGGTCAAGGCCGTCGGCACCGTCCTGGTCATCGCGCTGCTCATCGTGCCGGCCGCCGCCGCCCGCCTGCTCACCGGCCGGCTGGCCGTGCTGGTCGCCGTCTCGGTGCTGGTCGGCACGCTCGGCGGATACCTCGGGCTGGCCGCCAGCTACCAGGCTTCGGTCTACTACGGACTGAGGCTCGCCTCGGGCGCGACGGTCGTGCTCGCCCTGGTAGCACTCTACGTGGTGGCCTTCGTGGTCGGTGCGCTGCGTCGGGCGGGAGGGCGCCGCCGGGCCGACCGGCGCGAGGCCGACCTCGTTGCGGAGGCGGCATGAGCGTGTTTTCCGACGCCTATGCGCGGCGGGCGCTGGTCGAGGTGCTGCTGGTCGGCGCCCTGTGCGGGGTGGTCGGCGTGCACGTGGTGCTGCGCCGGCTGTCGTTCTTCACGATGTCGATGACGCACGCCACCTTTCCCGGCATCGTTCTGGCCGCGCTGCTCGGGCTGAACCTCTACCTCGGTGCCGGCGTCTTCGGTGCGCTGCTCGTGCTCGCCATCGCCTGGCTGTGGTCCCGGCCCGGCACCGACGAGTCCAGTGTGGTCGGAGTGGTGCTCTCGGCCGGCTTCGCGCTCGGCGTCGTGCTGCTGTCCGCGCAGTCCGGGTTCACCAAGAACCTGTCCGCCTACCTCGTCGGCTCAGTGCTCGCCGTCCAGGTAGGCGATCTGGCCGTCACTGCCGGCGTCGGCGTGGCCGTGCTGCTGCTGCTCGCCGCGCTGGGCAAGGAACTGGTGCTGGGTGCGTTCGACCGCAGCGGCCTGCGCACGCTCGGGTATCCGGCGCGGTTGCTCGACGTGCTGCTGTTGCTCGCCATCGAGGCCACCGTCGTCAGCGCCGTGCCAGCCGTCGGCGTGATCCTGTCGGTGGCGCTGATCGTGGCGCCGGCCGCGACCGCTCGACTGTGGACAGACCGGCTGGCCACGATGACCGTGCTCGCGGTCGGCCTCGGCGCGCTCAGCGGGCTCGCCGGGCTGGTGATCTCGCAGCTGGTCGGTGTCTCCGCTGGCGCCGCGATCGTTCTCGTGGCGTGCGGGCTCTTCGCGGTGTCCTGGCTGGGTGCGCCGCGGTACGGGGTGCTGAGCCGGTTCCGGCACCGGGCAGCCATTGCATGAACGTATTCGCAAAAGCTAATATAACGGCCGTGCAGACTCTCGACCGGGTCGACCGGCGCCGGCTGGACACGGCCAGCGAGCTGCTGAAGACGCTCGCCGCGCCGATCCGCCTCGCCGTTCTGGTCGAGCTGGACCGCGGGCCACGGTATGTGCACGAGTTGGTCGACGCGCTGCAGGCGAGCCAGTCCCTGGTGTCCCAACACCTTCGGGTGCTGCGGGCGGCCCGGCTGGTCGCGGCGGAGCGGCGCGGCCGCGAGGTGGTCTACCGGCTGGCCGACGAGCACGTCAGCCAGATCGTGCTGCAGGCGATTCGGCACACGGGGGAGAGCCGGCCGTGACCGGTCCGGAAGCCGAGCTGGAGGTCACAGGGCGCGCGCGCGGGACGAAGCCGGCCGCGGGAGCGGACACGGCGCGACCGCCCGGTGCGGTGCGGGCGACCCGGCAAGGCGCGGCGGTACAGGCGGTGCTGGCCGGGTCGACGTCGTTCCGCAGCGCCCAGGACCTGCACGCCGAGCTGCGGCAGCGGGGGAAGTCGGTCGGGCTCACCACCGTCTACCGGCACCTGCAGATGCTCGCCGACGCCGGCGCGGTCGACGTCCTGCACACCCCGGAGGGCGAGACGGTCTACCGGCTCTGCGGCACCGGGAAGCACCATCACCACCTGGTCTGCCGCGGCTGCGGGCTGACGCTGGAGATCGAGGGGCGTGAGGTCGAGCACTGGGCGCACAAGGTCGCCGACGCGCAGGGCTTCGTAGACATCGACCACACCGTCGAGGTGTTCGGCACGTGCGCCGCCTGCGCGAGCGGGACCAGGCGGTCTGGGACGAGGCGGTGACGCCGAGGGGACTCCGGCTCAGCTCGTTCGGTCTCGAGCGGAGCCGGGGTCCCGGCGCGCACCCAGGTCGGCGACGAGGTCGTCGCGGGCCCGGGCGACCCGGGACCGGATCGTGCCCACCGGGCAGCCGCAGACCTCGGCTGCCTCGGCGTAGGACAGCCCGACCAGTTGGGTCAGCACGAACGCCTCCCGCCGGTCCGGGTCGAGCCGGGTCAGCAGGGCTCGCAGCACGACCCCGTCGCCCACGTCCGGGGCGCCCGCCGGCTCGGGCTCGGCGACCGCCGCGGCGAGGTCGACCCGCGGCTGCCGGCGCTGGTCCCGTACATGGTCGGCACACACCCGGCGGGCTATCGCAAGCAGCCAGGTGCGGGCACTGGAGCGGCCGGCGAACCTCGGCAGAGCACGGAACGCCCGAAGGTAGGTCTCTTGGGTCAGGTCGTCCGCGTTACGCCGATCGCCCAGGTTGGCGCAGAGTCGCCAGACCTCGGCCTGGGTCGCCCGGACGAAGCGGGCCGCCGCGGCGGCGTCACCGTCCTGCGCAGCCAGGGCCGCCGCAGTCACATCGTCGGTTTCCACACCTCACTCGCAGGTCGCGGGAACCAGACGGCTCCCGGTGACGACTATCCTCATCGTGGGCGCCACTATAGGTTGTCTCCGGATCCGGGACGCACTCTCGGCTCAGCTCGACGGCGAGCCGATGGGGATGCGTGCCAGTGAAGTTGATTCGCACCTGGCGGGCTGCCCGGACTGCGTGGCCTGGTACGCCGCGGCGGCCAGGGTGACCCGGCTGGCACGCGTGGCTCCGGCCGCGCCGACTCCCGACCTCACCGCGCGGATCCTGGCCGCTTCCGGCCGGGTCAGCCCCCCGCGCCGGTACGCGATGACCGTCGCGCGGGTGGCGCTGGCGCTGATCGGTCTCGCTCAGGCGGTCTTGGCGGTGCCCGCGCTCGCCCTGGGTGCCGACGGGATGCATCCGCCGATGCATGTCGCGCACGAGGGCGGTGCATGGAACCTGGCGCTCGCTGTCGCGTTCGTCGCCGCGGCGATGCGCCCGCGGTCCGCGGCCGGGCTGCTCCCTGTGCTCGGCGCGTTCGTCGCCGCGCTGGTCGTGGTGAGCGTGCCGGACCTCGCCACCGCGGACGTGCCGGCCCTCCGGTTGGCCGAGCACCTCCCGGCCGTCATCGCGCTGCTGCTGGTGGCGGTGCTGGCCCGAGGGGGCAGGCGGCCGCGTGTCCCGCCGCGGCGCGGCAGGTCCGCCGGAGAGGGAGGGCTCACCGCGGATACCGGGGGTGCGGACACCGGAAGTCCGGTGGTGCTGCAGTCCGATTCGGACGGTGCGGTGGGCGGCTCGGCCGCGGTCGAGGGGCGCGTGTCGGATGGGTACGCCGCCAGAGTTCAGGCGTCCGGGCACGTCGCATGAGGCGTCCGCTCACGGTGCTCGCGCTGCTGGCCGGCTGCCTGGCCGGTGGGCTGGCCGGTGCCGCGCCGGCGGCGGCGCACGCGGTCGTAGTGGCCACCGACCCGGCCGACGCCGCCCGGCTGGCCACCGCGCCAGAGCAGGTCACGATCACGTTCTCCGAGCAGGTGACGTTCGGCAGCGGCTACCTCAGGGTCGTCGACAGCTCGGGCCGGCGGGTCGACACCGGCGGCCTGCGCAGCCCCGGCAACGACTCGACGAAGATCTCGGTCGGTCTCCGTCCCGGGCTGCCCGACGACAGCTACATCGTCAGCTACCGGGTCGTGTCGGCCGACTCGCACCCGATCGACGGCGCGTACTCGTTCGTCGTGGGGAACGGCCCTCTCGTCGCCGCGACCGGCCTGGTGCTCGGCGGCACCAGCGACCCGGTGGTCGGGGCCGCGTTCACGGTGACCCGCTGGGTGTCGTTCGCCGGCCTGGTCCTGCTCGGCGGGCTGGCGTTCCTGTTGGTGTGCTGGCCGGCCGGACGGGAGGTAGGGCTGGCCCGCCGGCTGGTGTGGACCGGCTGGAGCATGGCAGCGGCGGCGGCCGTGCTGGGCGTGCTGCTGCAGGGCCCGTACGGGGCCGGCACCGGGCTGGGTCAGACGTTCTCGCCGTCGCTGTTGGCCTCGACGCTGAGCACGACGTACGGGCGGATGCTGTGCGTCCGGCTGATCCTGCTGGCCGTGCTGGCGGTGCTGGTGTCGCGGCTGCTGCCTGGCAGCGGGCGGCCGGAGCAGGCCCAGTCCAGGGACGAGGACCTGACCGCGATCGTCGGGCTCGGCGTGCTGGCGACCTACGGCGGCACCGGGCATGCGGCGGCCGGAAGCCAGCCGACGCTCGCTCTGCTCAGCGACTCCGCGCACCTGTCCGCGGTGTCGGTCTGGGTCGGCGGCCTGGTGCTGCTGACCGTGTGCCTGTTGCCGAGCCGCCGGACCGAGGAGATGGCCGCCGCGCTGCCCCGGTTCTCCCGGATCGCGCTCGGTGCGGTCTCGGTGATCGTCGTGACCGGGACGTACCAGGCCTGGCGCGAGGTCCGCCCGCTGCAGGCGCTGTGGACCACCGGGTACGGGCAGCTGCTGCTCGCGAAGATCTCCTGTGTCCTGCTGATCATCGCGGTGGCCAACCTGAGTCGGCTCACGGTCCGCCGCCGCTACGTGCTGCCGGTCGCCCATGCACTGTCCATACAGGACACTGTCGTAGCTACTGTTGCAGTGGAACGGTCCGAAGAGGACCGGATGCTGCGCCGGCTGCGGCTGTCGGTGGGCCTCGAGCTGACGATCGCGGCTGCCGTGCTCGCCCTGGCCTCGGTGCTGGTGTCGACCGCGCCGGCCCGGGCGAGCTACATCCACCCGTACTCGGGCACGCTGACCCTGGCCGCCGGTGGCACCGCGAAGCTGGCCGTCACGCCGGCCCGGTCCGGCGCGAACACCGTCCGTGTGTCTGTCTTGGACGCCGCCGGCCGACCGCGGGACGTCCGCGACGTCTCGCTGACCGCGGCTCTGCCGGCCGAGCAGATCGGCCCGCTCCCACTGACCCTCACGAAGGTCGGCGCGGGCCAGTACCAGTCCACGACCGTGTCGCTGCCCCGACCGGGCAAATGGCAGCTCGTCGTGCGGGTCCGTACCTCCGAGTTCGATGTCAGCGTCGCACAGGCCGACGTGCCGGTGCGCTGACCACTGTCCTGAGAGGAGCCTCTTTCTGTCATGTCCCGCCTCCTGCCGCGACTGCTCGCCGTCACCGGGCTCGCCGCCCTGCTGGTGGGCCTGGCCGCCGGGCCGGCCAGCGCGCACGTCAGCGCGAGTGCCGAGGGCGCCACCCAGGGCGGCTTCGCCGTCATCGGGTTCCGGGTGCCGACGGAGAGCGCATCGGCGTCCACCGTCGGCCTGAAGGTGCAACTCCCGCCCGACCAGCCGCTCGCGTTCGTGTCGGTCAAGCCGCATCCCGGGTGGACCTACACAGTGACCAGGGCGAAGCTGGCCACGCCGCTCGAGGCCGAAGGCGAGGACGTCACCGAGGCGGTGTCCGTCGTGCAGTGGCGCGCGACCTCGGCGGCGACCGGGATAAAGCCGGGGAGTTCGACGAGTTCGAGGTCAGTGCCGGGCCGCTGCCCAAGGCGGACACGATGACGCTCGAGGTGATCCAGAGCTACTCCGACGGCAGCGAGGCTGCGTGGATCGACGAGCCGGTGCCGGGCAGCACCGCCGAGCCGGAGCATCCCGCCCCGACGATTGCGCTGGCCGCGCCGCAGGGCGAGCCGGCGGCTGCCACACCGGCGACCGCGCCGAGTCCGGCGAACCCGCCGGCCAGCCCCGGGTCGGCCGGGTCTGCGGCGGCGGGCGCGAGCACCGGCACGGTCGTCGGCGCCTATGTCGTCGGGGCGCTCGGCCTGCTGGCCGGGCTCGCCGCCCTGGCGTCCGGGCTCGGTGCTCGGCGGCGGGCTCAGCCGGCGGCGCCGGTGACCGAGGAGGCGGCTGAGGGCGTACGAACCGGGGTGGAATGAAGCGCGTACACCCGGCGCTCGCCGCCGCCGCGGTTGCGGCAGTGGTGGGTGTGGCCGGGGTTGTGGTAAGCCGCCAGTGCGGGCACGAAGCCCGGCGCCGGCTGGCCGGGCTCGCTGGGCTGGTCGGCCTGGCGTTCGGGCTCGGTGCTCGGCGGCGGGCTCAGCCGGCGGCGCCGGTGACCG
>Ga0066388_100003645_pt1 | contig 10076 bp, 11 predicted proteins | sample PanSoiMetaGPlot6_FD_64539 | JGI IMG/M metagenome (GOLD analysis project Ga0066388, IMG submission 64539) | Tropical forest soil microbial communities from Panama analyzed to predict greenhouse gas emissions - Panama Soil - Plot 6 (Hybrid Assembly) | ecosystem: Environmental > Terrestrial >... | reverse complement strand
AGCACGGCGACGTCCCGGTCCGGGTCGAACAGCACCACAGTCGCGTCCCGTCTCCGGCCGTCGACCTCCACCCGCGGCCTGGTCACGCCCGCGACCACGTGCGCGTTCGTCATGACTCGCTCCGGCGCGTACACGAAGCCGGTGCCCTCGATCCGGCGGGAGCAGGACGGCGCGACTCCAGTGATCTTGAGCACCGACGGCCGGGCGGAGCGAACCGCTGCGCTGCCAACCAGCCGCGCGTCGGGCGGGTTCACCGGCCGCACCTGGGTCGGCACGAGCTGGCCGAACACGTCCGGGAAGTCGTAGCTCCGCACGATGTCCCGCAGCGACTTGTAGAGTTCGCGGACCGGCGAGGGCATCAGCGCGTCGACGATCTTGATTACTTCGCTGCGGCGCACGGCGGAGGAGAGCGTCGGGTACGGCGAGGAGGCCAACGGTGCTGCCACCATCCAGGCGACGAGCAGCACGGCGACCACCGACACGACCGCGCCGAGCACCGAGTCGACGGTCTGTGCCGGCTGCCAGGTCAGCTGCCGGCGCAACTCGCCGCCCACCCAGACCGCGAGCAGCTGACCGGCCAGCGCGCAGACCAACACGACCGCGACCGCCAGCATCACTCGGCTGTTCGACTCACCACCCACTCTGCTGGCGATCGGCTCGGCGATCTGAGCTCCGACCGCCGCCGCGCCGAAGAACCCGATGAACGACAGCAGCGCGGTGATGAAACCCTGCCGGAACCCGCTCACCGCGAACCCCACGGCGAGTATCAGGATCACCAGGTCGAGGACGCTCATCGCCGCCGCGCTCGCCGCCCTCCGACTCGGCCCTGTACCCGTCCGGACCGATCCTGGCCCGGCGGGTCGCTACGGCGCGACGACCAGCGTGCCGGTCTGGCCCTGCGCCTCGTGGATGGTACAGACAAACCGGTAGCGACCCGGCCGCGCGACCGTGAACTGCACCGACTGGGTCTCGCCCGGGCGAACCAGGCTGACCCGCATGCCCGGCACGGCGGCGCCGTAGAGCGTGTGCGGGGCGCCCTGCCCGACGTGGTGCAGGGTGAGCCGGATCCGGCCCACCCGTACGTTGATCACAGCCGGCGAGAACCGGTAGTCGTCGCCGACATTGATGTCCACCGCCTGCACCCCGTCCGGCCCGGGACGGACCGTCGTCTCGGCCGGCCCGCTCGGCGGCGGTCGCCTCATCTCCCGGTTGCTACACCCACTGAGCACGACACAGCCGACCAAGAAACAGCCGACCAACACCGAGCCGGCCCACACGCGGCCGGCCCAGACACGCCGCAACAGTGCGGTCGGGACCGGGCGGCTCATCGGTCGACCGTACCTCCCGGGTCCGACCGTGCCGCGCGGTCCACGCCGCAACGCCGCCCGGCGGGTGGGTCCGGCGTGCCCGGCTCGCCGGCGAGTTCACCGCAACGCCGTCTGGCGGGTGGGTCGGCGGGATCTGGCGCGCGGGCCGGCTCGCCAGAGGGCACCGGCTCGTACGTGCGACGGTGTCCTCGGCCGGCACCGGCGACTCCGGCGGGACCGGCCCAGCGACACCGTGTAGCCGGTCGGCGCCCGTCAGCCCGTCGGAATACCCGGGTGGCGAACTCGAGCACCCTGGGCGACCGAGCCGGCCAAGACATGGCCGGCCGTGCCCGGCTCGTCGGCGAGTTCACCGCAACGCCGTCCGGCGGGTGGGTCGGCGGCTCCTACGGTGCGACGGTGTCCTCGGCCGGCACCGGTGGCTCCGGCTCCGGTGGGACCGGTGGGACTGGCTCCGGTTGCACCGGTGGCTCCGGCGGGACCGGCTCCGGCGGCACCGTATCGCCGGTCGGCACCCGCCAGCCCCTCGGAATGCCCCGGGTGGCGAGTTCGAGCGCTCTGGGCGGCAGCTCCCGGATGTCGTCGGCGTTCCACGGCCTGGCCCAGCCGCCGAGCGCGAGCAGCCAGTCGATCAGTCCGGCGGTGAACCCCCAGACGGTCATGCCGCGTACCCCGAACGCCGGACCGGTGAAGCCGGACGGGTGCCGGACCCGGAACCGGTTCGCCGGGTCGGCAAGCTCGGCCACCGGCACCCGCTCCACGCGGGCCACCTCGGCCGGGTCGGCCACGCCGACCGGGGACGGGGCGTGCCACCAACCGATGACCGGGGTCACCGTGAACCCGGTCGGCGGCAGGTACAGCCCGGGCAGCAGGGCGAGCACGGTCACGCCGCCCGGGTCGAGCCCGACCTCCTCGGTAGCCTCCCGCAGCGCAGTCCCGGCCGGGCCGTCGTCGCAGGGGTCGGCCGCGCCGCCCGGGAACGCCGGCTGGCCGGCGTGGTTGCGCAGCGACTCGGCCCGCTCGATGAGCAGCAGGTCCGGACCGGCCGGCCCGGCGGCGAACAGGACCAGTACCGCGGCTGACCGCCCGCCGCCCGGTGGCATGGCCCACCGGCCCAGCGTCGGCGTCCCGGGCCGGCCGGCGGCCTCGACCAGCGGCCGGAGCCAGCCCGGCGGGTCAGCCGACATCGACGCCGAGCCGGTCGAGGACCCGCTGCCGAAGGGTGGCGGCGGTGAACGGGACACCGGTGTAGACCTCGACCACCCGGCCGGCCGCGTCCACGAACACCGTGGTGGGCATGTTCGCGCGGGCCAGGCCACGCCGCAGCCGGCCGGTCTCGTCGACCACGCTGGGGAGGTGCACGCCCGCGTCTGCCGCGAAGGAGAGAGCCCGGCCGGGCGGGTCCTCGTTCACTACGCCGAGCACTCGCAGTCGGCTGCCGGCTGCATCCTGGAGCTGGTCGAACGCCGGGAGCTCTGCCCGGCACGGACCACACCAGCTGGCCCAAAGGTTGATCACCGTGGGAGTGCCGGCGAGCCGGCGCAATGTCACCGCCGGCCCGTTGCCCAGGCACGGCAGGGTGAGGTCGGGCAGAACCGGCTCCCCGCTCGCCGGCCGGCCCGGCCCAGGACAGGACCGCACCGCCGCCCGGGCAGCGGCATCCGCGCCAGCGCTGTCAGCGCCGGCCGCCACCGGCACCGGGCCGCCGGCGTCGACGCCACCCCCGCGCGGGCCGCCGGCGCAGCCCACGAGCCCCGCCGACACCAGCAGCGCCACCACCACGCCGAACCGACCGTGCCACTGCGACCCGGCGCCTGGCCCTGGGACCGGCGGTCCGCTGGGTCTTGATGGTCGGCTGGGTCCTCGCTCGGGGCCGGGCCAGCCTACGAGCCTCGCCGACGCCAGCAGCGCCACCACGCCGAACCGGCCGTGCCGCTGCGACCTGTGCCGCCGCTGCCACCCGGTGCCCGGCCACCCGGCGCCCGGCCCTGGGACCGGCGGTCGGCTGGGTCCTCGCGGCCCGCTGGGCCGTGGCTCCGGGCCGGGCCAGCCCATGAGCCCCGCCGACGCCAGCAGCGCGATCGCCAGGCCGAACCGGCCGCCCCATTGCGACCTGTGCCGCCGCTGGGACCCGGTGCCCGGCCACTCGGCGCCCGGTCCCACAACCGGCGGTCGGCCGGGTCCTCGCGACCGGCTGGGCTGCGGCTCCGGGCCGGGCCGGTGCCGCCTGCGGAGCCCGGCGCCGCCGGCTGGACGGGACATGCCAACATGGCTCACAGCGACTCCGCGACCTGCTCGCCGGTCTTCACCAGTTTCCCGGCTTCGACCGGGTCGAGGGGGCCCTCGCCGTAGGACGGGCAGTCGTGGGCCAGCGGGCAGGCTCCGCAGGCCGGTCGCCGGGAGTGGCAGATGCGTCGGCCGTGCCAGATCACCCGGTGCGACAGGATCGTCCACTCCCGTTTCGGGATCAGCTCGGCGACCGCGGCCTCGACCTTCACCGGGTCGGTCTCGCTGGTCCACTTCCAGCGCCGGACCAGGCGGCCGAAGTGGGTGTCGACGGTCAGCCCCGGGATGCCGAACGCGTTGCCGAGGATCACGTTCGCCGTCTTCCGGCCGATCCCCGGGATCGTGACCAGGTCTTCCATCCGCGCCGGCAGTTCGCCGCCGTACCGCTCGAGCAGCGCCTGTCCCAGCCCGATCAGCGAAGAGGTCTTGTTGCGGAAGAACCCGGTGGACTTGATCAACCCCTCCAGCTCGGCTCGATCGGCGGAGGCGTAGTCGGCGGCACTGCCGTACTTCGCGAACAGCGCCGGGGTCACCTCGTTCACCCTTTTGTCCGTGCACTGGGCGGACAGGATGGTGGCAACGGCCAGCTCCAGCGGCGTGGTGAAGTCCAACTCGGTGTGCGCATCCGGGTACAGCTCGGCCAGTTCCCGGTTCATCCGGCGGGCCCGCCGGGTGAGCCCGAGTTCGGTCTCCTTCTCGAACCGCCGCACCCGCGCCGCCCGGCCCGGCACCGTCCCACGCCCCGCCGACGCTCCGCGTCCCGCCCCTGTCGCCTGCACTGCCACGATCGTCAGCCTACGGCGTGACTGCGGCCGGTTACGTGTCGGCGCATCGTGCATCGCATGTGACCCGTTGGCGTAACAGCGCCACCCTTGGGTAGATAACGCTGCGTGATGGGACAAGATGAAGCCACTATGGTCGGGTTGCTGGTGGTGTTCTTCCCATTCGTCCTCCTTGCGTTCATGCTGCTCATGGAACGCGTGGAGAGTCCGCTGCGGCGGGTCGCCGTGGAGGACCAGGTCGAGGAGTTCCTCCACGGGGCGCGGCCGGAGGAGATCGACACGTTCGTGCGGGAGGGCTTCCCGGTCGCTCTCGAGCGATTCTGGAGCCGCCGTCGCCTGTCTCGGCTGCTCCCGCGACAGGCCCGACGCGGTCGGCACGCCGCCCCTCGAACGACCAGTGTTTTCCGTTCGTAGGGCTCGTTAGGGCTCATTTCAGGGTAGGTGTCCCGCTGAGCGCATCCCGGTTCACAGGGCCGGGTCATGCGCCCGTCCTCGGGACACCTGGCCGACCGCTGGACTCCACCGCACCACGCCGCGATCATCAGGCTGGGGGCGGGGACGAGGGGAGGTTGCACGTGGACGAGGTGCTCGCCAAAGCCGGGCTCTTGCAGGGCGTCTCACCGGAGGACGCGACCGCGCTCGCGGCCCAGTTCGAGTACCTCGACGTGCCGAAGGGCGCGGTCGTCTTCAGCGAGGGCGAGCAGGGCGACAGTCTCTACATCGTGCTGGCCGGCAAGATCAAGCTCGGCCGGCGCACCGCGGACGGCCGGGAGAGCCTGGTCGCCGTGATGGGGCCGTCGGACGAGTTCGGCGAGTTGTCCCTGTTCGACCCCGGCCCACGCACGGCGACCGCGGTCGCGGTCACCGACGCTCGGCTGGCCCGGATGTCGAAGCAGGCGCTGCGCGTCTGGATCGCCAACCGGCCGCAGATCGCCGAGCAGCTGCTGCGGGTGCTCGCCCGCCGGCTGCGGCGCACCAACAACATGCTGGCCGACTTGATCTTCACCGACGTGCCGGGCCGGGTGGCCAAGCAGTTGCTGCAGCTCTCCCAGCGGTTCGGGTCGATGGAGGGCGGCCACCTGCGGGTGACCCACGACCTGACCCAGGAGGAGCTGGCGCAGCTGGTGGGCGCGTCGCGGGAGACGGTGAACAAGGCGCTCGCCGACTTCGCCCACCGCGGCTGGGTGCGGCTGGAGGGCAAGACGGTGCTGATCCTGGACCGGGAGCGGTTGGCGCGGCGGGCCCGCTGAACCTGCGGCGTTCGCCGGCTCACCGGGCGCGGAGGTAGTCCAGCTGCGCCCGTACGGACAGTTCGGCGGCCGGCCAGAGCGCCGGGTCGACGTCGGCGTAGACGATCTCGACCACGTCATGTGGGGTCGCCTCGTCACCGAGGAGCGAGACGGCTGCCCGGACCTGCTGCAGGCGCTCGGCGCGGTGCGCCAGGTAGGCGTCTGCGGCCGCGGCGAGGTCGGGCAGTTCGGGGCCGTGCCCCGGGAGTACGCTGCGGGCGCCGAGGTCGCGCAGCCGGCGGAGCGAGTCGAGGTAGTCGGCGAGCCGGCCGTCCGGGTGGGCGACGACGGTGCTGCCGCGGCCGAGCACGGTGTCGCCGGTCAGCACGCCGTGCGGAGACCTCTCGTCGGCGGGCGCCACCGCGAACGACAGCGAGTCCGCGGTGTGCCCCGGAGTCGCCAGCACCCGCACCTCCACCCCGGCCGCGGCCAGCACGTCGCCCTCGCCCAGACCCTCCTCGCCATACCGGTGCGCCGGGTCGAGAGCGCGCACCGGCGCCCGGGTCAGCTCGTGCAGCCGGCCGGCGCCCTCGCTGTGGTCGGGGTGCCCGTGGGTGAGCAGGATCGCGGCCACCGGCCCGGCCCCGGCGACGGCGCTCAGGTGGGCCTCGTCGGCCGGTCCCGGGTCGACCACGACGCACGCCGGCTCGCCGTGGCCGCGCAGCACCCAGGTGTTCGTGCCGTCCAGCGTCATCGGCGACGGGTTGCGGGCGAGCAGCACGCCGGCGTACGGGGTGACCGGCCGCAGCACGCCGTACGCCGGATGCGCTGGATGCTCTGGAGCAGTCACGGGATTGCCGACGGCGGGACGACCGCCGGACGGGCAGGCGCCATCGGCCCGGTGGACGCGGCGGGCACGGAGAACTCGCGCCCGTCGGGGAGACCCAGCCGCAGCCGGTCCCCGTCCCGGCCGACCAGGCGAGGCGTGATCGGCGTGATCGCCCGGTGCCCGGCCGCGGCGAGCACCTCGCCCACCGTCCGGTATGCACCGATCTCCTCCAGCGTCACCACGGTCGGCGGCAGCATCGTCCGCCTGCCGCCCGCGAGCTCGGCCAGCGCACCCGCCGGCGTGACCCATGCCGATGCCTCGGCCTCGCTCGTCGCGTTCCGTGTGGACTGTCCAGGTGGGAGCGCTGCGACGAGGAAGCGGGTGTCGTACCGGCGCGGCTCGGCCTCCGGCGTGATCCACTGTGCCCACGGCTGGAGCAGGTCGGCGCGCAGCCGCAGCCCGCGCCGGGCGAGCAGGCCAGCCAGCGACAGCGTGCCCGCTTCGACCGCGGCCCGGTCGGCCTCCCAGGCCGGGCCGTCCACTGTGCACACCTGCTCCGCGGTCGGGCCGGCGATCAGCACCCCCGACTCTTCGAACGTCTCCCGCACCGCGGCGCAGACCAGCGCCCGGGCCAGCCGCTCGCCGGCCGACAGCGCCGCCGTCCACTCCGCAGGCGGCCGGCCGACCCAGCCGATGTCCGCGTCGGCGTCCCGCTCCTCCACCGCCCCGCCGGGGAAGACACTCATGCCGGCGGCGAACGCCATCGCCCGGACCCGGCGGAGCAGGAACACCTCTAGCCCGCCGGCACCGTCGCGGAGCAGCACGACCGTGGCCGCGTCCCGGGGCCGCACCGCCGGCTGCTGCCCGGCACCCGCGCCGACGCCTGGACCGGCCGGCTCGCCGGGGCCGCCGGGCAGGCCGTGCCGGTGGCCCATCAGCCGACCTCGACGATCAGCTCCACCTCGACCGGCGCGCCCTTGGGCAGTTCGGCCACCCCGACCGCGGACCGGGCGTGCTGGCCCGGCTCGCCGAAGATCGCGCCGAGCAGCTCGCTCGCGCCGTTCACCACCGCCGGCTGGTCGGTGAACCCGGGCGCACTCGCCACGAACCCGACCACCTTCACCACCCGGCGCACCGCGTCGAGCCCGACCAGGGCGTCCACGGCGGCCAAGGCGTTCAGCGCGCAGGTACGGGCGGCGGCGGCTGCGTCCTCGGTGAGCACCTCGGCTCCGACGCGGCCGGTCACGACCAGCTCTCCCGCGACGGTCGGCAGCTGGCCGGAGGTGTAGACGAGGTCCCCGGTACGTACCGCCGGCACGTAGGCGGCCACCGGCACGGGCACCGGCGGCAGCGCCACGCCGAGCTCGGCCAACCGGTCGGCCACCGTCACTGTGCCGACCCCACCGGCCGCTTGAAGTAGGCAACGAGTTGGTCGGGCATGGGCCCGGGCACGACCGTGACGAGTTCCCACCCGTCCTGCCCCCAGTTGTCGAGGATCTGCTTGGTCGCGTGCACCAGCAGCGGCACGGTGGCGTACTCCCACTTCTGCATGACCGCACCGTACCCGGCCGGGCGTGCCCTGCCCGCCGCCGGCCGGGACGCCTTCTCCTACCCTGGTCGGTGATGGCCGTGAACGACCGGTGGCCGCGGGCGCGGCTGCACGTGGTGACGGGCAAGGGCGGCACCGGCAAGACGACGGTGGCCGCGGCGCTGGCGCTCGCGCTCGCGGGCGGCGGGCGGCGCACGCTGCTGGTCGAGGTGGAGGAGCGGCAGGGGATCGCACAACTGTTCGATGCGCCGCCACTGCCGTACGAGGAACGCCGGATCGCGGTCGCGCCGGGCGGTGGGGAGGTGCGGGCGCTCGCGGTCGACGCCGAGGAGGCGCTGCTGGACTACCTCCAGTCGTTCTACAACCTGCGCCAGGCCGGCCGGGCACTGCGCAGGATGGGTGCGGTGGACTTCGCCACCACGATCGCGCCGGGGATGCGCGACGTCCTGCTCACCGGCAAGGTCAAGGAGGCGGTGACCCGGACCGAGCACGGCCACCGGGTGTACGACGCGGTCGTGCTGGACGCGCCACCGACCGGTCGGGTCACCCGTTTCCTCAACGTCGCCGCCGAGGTCGTCGGGCTGGCCCGGCTGGGCCCGGTGCGGTCGCAGAGCGAAGGGGTGATGGCCGTGCTGCGGTCGGCACAGACTGCTGTGCACCTGGTCACGCTGCTCGAGGAGATGCCCGTGCAGGAGACTGTGGACACGGTGGAGGAGCTGCGCCGGACCGGCCTGCCGGTCGGCGCCGTCATCGTCAACATGACCCGGGCCCCGCTGCTGCCGCAGCCTGAGCTGGTGGCCGCGGCCGGCGGGAACGTCGACCTGCCGGCGCTGGCGGAGGGCCTGTCCGCGGCGGGACTGGACGGTGCCGCGCTGGCCGAGCCGCTGGCGGCGGAGGCGGTCGAGCACGCCCAGCGGTGGGCGCTGGAGGACGGCAACCGGGCCGTGCTCGCCGAGCTCGGGCTGCCCACCTACGAGCTGCCTTTCCTGGCCGGCCCGGTAGACCTCGGCGGGCTGTACGAGCTGGCCGACCTGATGCGGGACTACGGCGTGCGGAGCGCACCGTGACCCGCCAGCCGTTGCATTTGGACATCGACGGCGTGCTGCTCGACCCGGCCACCCGGGTCGTGGTGTGCTGCGGCAGCGGCGGGGTCGGCAAGACCACGACGGCCGCCGCGCTGGCGGTGCGGGCGGCCGAGCGCGGGCGCACCGTAGTCGTGCTCACGATCGACCCGGCCCACCGGCTGGCCCAGTCGATGGGCCTGCAGGAGCTGGACAACGCGCCGCGCAAAGTGTCCGGTGTGGACACCGCGAAGGGCGGCGAGCTGCACGCGATGATGCTCGACATGAAGCGAACGTTCGACGAGATCGTCTCTGCACACGCGACACCGGAGCGGGCCGAGCAGATCTTCGCGAACCCGTTCTACCAGTCGCTGTCCTCCTCCTTCGCCGGCACTCAGGAGTACATGGCGATGGAGAAGCTGGGCCAGCTGCGGGCCCGCGACGAGTGGGACCTGATCGTGGTGGACACCCCACCGTCCCGGTCCGCGCTGGACTTCCTGGACGCGCCGCAGCGGCTCGGCCGCTTCCTCGACGGCCGGATGCTGCGGCTGCTGCTGGCCCCTGCCCGGGCCGGCGGGCGGGCCTACCTGAAGGTGGTCAGCACGTCGTTCTCGCTGTTCACCCGGGTGCTGACCCGCATGGTCGGCGCCGAGGCGCTACGCGACCTGTCCGCGTTCGTCGGTGCGCTGGAGACGATGTTCGGTGGGTTCCGGGAGCGGGCACAGCACACCTACCGGCTGCTGAGGACCCCTGGCACCGTCTTCCTGGTGGTTGCCGTGCCGCAACCGGACGCCCTGCGCGAGGCGTCCTACTTCGTCGAACGGCTGTCCGAAGAGGACATGCCACTGTCCGGCCTGGTGCTGAACCGGGTGCGGTCCGCCCTCGCGCCAGGGCTGTCCGCCGAGCGCGCCGACGTGGCCGCCCAGATGCTGGCCGAACGCGGCGAGCACCCGCTGGCCGCCGCGGTGCTGCGGCTGCATGCCGACCGCACTGTCCAGGCTGGACACGATGCGCG
>Ga0066388_100003644_pt1 | contig 10076 bp, 8 predicted proteins | sample PanSoiMetaGPlot6_FD_64539 | JGI IMG/M metagenome (GOLD analysis project Ga0066388, IMG submission 64539) | Tropical forest soil microbial communities from Panama analyzed to predict greenhouse gas emissions - Panama Soil - Plot 6 (Hybrid Assembly) | ecosystem: Environmental > Terrestrial > Soil... | reverse complement strand
TGCTGCAGCAGGCAGCCGAGACTGCAAACAGCAATTGTGATCGCGCCATGGAGCTCGCGCATAAGCTGTCGATGCAACTGCGTGCCGCCGAGGAGCGCATCAGGGAGCTCGAGTCGGACACCAATCATTTCCATGATCGCGCGCAGCGGGCCGAGAAATGGCTGGCGCGAATCTACAAGGATATCGAAGACAAGTTCTTCAATCCGGAGTCCGGCCGCTTCGAGCAGCGCTGAGTCTCGCGCGCGCACCGCTCGCCAGTCCATTAACCACGTTTACTCGCGCCCGCGCGGCTACTCGCCAAAACGACTACGCCAAAGGGGGCTACTCGCCAAAGCGCCGGCGTGACTGTTTTTGCTTTTCGCCGGTCTCGTAGTGGCGTCCCTTCACCGCAAGCTCGGCCTCCTGTTCTTCCTCTTCGGTCCAGTGGCCGAGCGAATAGCCCCACCAGGGCGCTTTCAGGTTGAGGGCTGGGAGCTGCAGGCTCTGCCAAATCTCGGCCGCGCGCTCCATGAACTCGCGCTTGGGGAGCGACAGCGGCGGATAGGCCCAGGGCATGGTGGCGTCGATCAGGAGCGCGGTCGAGCGCGGCGGCTTGTCGCGCGTGACCAGCCCGCGCGACGCGCCAGGCGGGATCGCGGCTGGGTCGAGCGTGAAGGGCGGCGCTTCCACGACCTCCGTGTCCTTGTAGGGCTGCGCCCGGTAGGCGATTGCCCACAGCACGTTCTCGGCATCGCGCACGTCGATGTCCTCGTCGACCGCGACCAGCATCTTGCCCATGAACTTTTCGGCGAGTAGGCGCAGCGCCTTCTTGCCGTCCTCGGGATCGCGCTTTTTGAGCTTCACCACCGCGACTGCGTTCGAGCCGGCGCATTCGAGATACTCGACCTCGATCACATTATCCATGCCGGCGGCGCGCAGGAGCCGCAGGCCTGCCGCCGCGCGCCCGATATTGCGCATCTTGCTGCTCTCGCTCGGCGGCATCTGGCTGAGGATCGAAAGGAAGATCGGCTTCCTACGCATGGTGATTGCGGTCAGCTCCATGAAGAAGCTGTAGTCGCGCTGCGCCATATAGCCGGGAAACTCGCCGAACGCGCCTTCCATCTCAACCACGTCGGTCGGTACCTCGCCTTCGATGACGATTTCGGCCTCCGCCGGCACCAGCAGATCCTGCGTAACACAGCGCGCGATCTCCACTGGCCGTCCGATCATGCCGCCCGCGACGTCATACTCGCACATGTCGTTCGGGATGCGCGTCACTGCCGCGTAGGTGACATGCGGCGGCGCGCCGATCACGATCGCGGCCGGCACGCGCTTCGCCCCGCGCGCACGCCAGCGGTCGATGTGATAGCGCATGCCCCAATTGAGCCGGCCGAGCAGCACGCCGATGCGGTCCTCCGCTTTCACCATGCCGCGGTAGTTGCCGAGATTATGCATTCCGGTTTCCGGGTCCTTGGTCACCCAATGCCCGGCCGTCGTATAGGGCGCATTGTCGAAGCCGGGTGTTGAGATTGGAATTGGGATGCGCCCAAGGCCGCCGCCCGGGCGCTTGAGCTCATCGCCGGTGATGACGATCTGCTGGCAGGGCGGCTTGTCGACTTGCACGGGCGCGACCTGGTTCGAGAGCGCGTTGCGCCAGACCGTCTCGATCTCCTCCGGCTCGCATTGCATGCCGAGCGCGTAGATCTCCTTCGAGCCGGCCAGTGCGCCGACCAGAACCGGAATATCGTATTTGCGGCCATGCGCATCAGTGACGCTCTCGAACAGAAAGGCCTTGCGCTGGCTCTCCGGCAAGCCGCGGAATTGCAGCCGCACCAGTGGATGCAGCTCAGTGTCCTTGTTGATCGGCACCGTCACGCGCACGAGCTTTTGGGCTCGCTCGAGCCCCTCGACATATTGGCCCAACGTTAGCCAGTATGATGCCGTCATCGCGAACGTCCCTATACCTTGCCTGCGGGCCCGTATCCTTGACGGACTGTGACGCAGGCGGCAAGGGCCCGGCATGAGGCGGATGTCTACTGCTGATGCAGGCGCGCACTCTGCATCTGCCGATAGGCGGTCGGATGATGCGGCTCGTACAGCCCGAGATCGCCCCCGCCCGGAAGGCGTACAGTCGATAGCAGCCCCCATCTCTCCTCGCTGACCGGGCCGCAGGCGATCCCTTTCTCGGCGAGGCGGGTCATTTCCGCCCGCAAGTCGTCGCACATGAGGTAGAGCTCATGTTTGCCGTTGCTTTCGGCGGGATGGCAGGCGAGTTCGGCGGGCGGCGCAGCAAAGATCAGCCATCCACCTCCGGCATCGACGGCGGAAAAGCCAAGCACGTCCTTGAAGAAGGCCCGGTCGGCCTCGGCGTTGCGTGTGTAGATGACGGCATGCATCCCAGTAATCATGGCCATCTCCATCGCTGCAGGTCGTGAGTGCGTTTCATGAGTCCATCAGTGCGTCTCTTGGAGTGGAGTTCCGGTTGTGACGCACCAGAACCAACGCTTTAGTCTAATTTGAGGTTCAAGCGTACCGGCCCAGAAGCGCAAATGAGCGCAGCCCCAGAGCGCAAATGGGTCATCTGCCTGGCTGACAAACGCGCGACCCACTTTGTGATAGGGTGCCCTCGATTTCGAGGAGGCATTCATGATCAGGACTTTGCTCGCCGGGCTGTTGGCGGCAGGAGTTGCGGCCGGCGTGGTGACCAGTGCAGCGGCTGCGCCGTCCGGCCGCCTCATGGTCTACACGTCGCAGCCAAGCGATCAGATGGCCAAGGTGGCTGAGGCCTTCCAAAAGGCACATCCCGGCGTCAAGGTCGAGCTGTTCCGCTCCGGCACGACCGAGGTCATGAACAAGCTGCAGGCCGAGCTCGCGGCCGGGCGCCCGCAGGCCGATGTCGTTCTCATCGCCGATGCCGTCGCGATGACGCAGCTCAAGAACGATGGCCGGCTCATGAGCTACCCGGACGCACCCGCCGGCAAGGTGCCGGCGGCTCTGATCGATCCCGAGCGGACCTATTTCGGCACCAAGCTGATCACGACGGGCATCGTCATCAACACCAACCTGGTGAAGACGGCGCCGCGCTCCTGGAAGGATCTCCTTCCTGCAGCGGCCGCCGGCAAGACCGTCCTGCCACACCCGCTCTACTCTGGCGCGGCAGTGATCCATATCGGCTCGATGGTGCAGGAGGGCGAGTTCGGCTGGCGCTATTTCGAGACGCTGGCCAAGGGCGGCGCGATCGCGGCAAGGGGCAACGGTGCCGTGATCGAGGCGGTCGCGCGCGGCCAGAAGGCGTACGGGATCATCGTCGAATACATGGCGTTCAATGCCAAGGCCAAAGGCTCGCCGATCGATTTCGTTTTCCCGGAGGAGGGCGTCTCCGCCATCACGCAGCCCGTTGCCATTCTCAAGACCAGCCGCAATGCTGAAGCCGCAAGAGCCTTCGTTGACTGGCAGCTGTCGATCGAGGCGCAGGTGCAGTCGGTCGCCCAGGGCTATTTCCCGATCTTCCCGGATGTCGCGCCGCCAAAGGGCTATCCGCCGGTCTCGTCGCTGAAGCTTATGGCAAGCGACTTGGCAGCCATGTTGACAAACGACGAGAGCAACAAGCGACGGTTCACGGAGCTCTTCGGTGGCTAATGCCTATTCGGCGGGCGCTTACTCGGCCGTCAAGAAACGATCGTCGTGGGGTCCCGAAGATGCCCTGATCGTCGCGCTCGCAATCTACCTTGTTTTGTTTGCAGTCTGGCCGCTCGCGCGACTGTTCTACGAGGCGCTGCTGCCGGGCCGCGATGGCGAAGTCCTGGGCGTGCTGCTTGCGCAATGGCGCGCGCCGGCGGCGCAGGCTGCGTTGATCAATACCGTTGAGGCGAGCGCGCTGGCGACGCTTGTCTCCGTTGCGATCGGCGTCATCGTCGCCTTCATGCTGGTCTTGACCGATATCCGCAGCAAGGCTGCGCTCACCTTCGTGGCGCTGTTGCCGCTCCTGGTGCCGTCGCAGATCACTGCGCTCGCCTGGATCGAGCTCTCCTCTTCATCGATGCTCGCGCCGCTCGGGCTCGCACCCGCGCCGGGTACGACCAATCCGCTCTATTCCAAGTGGGGCATCGTGCTGGTGATGGGCATCGAGCACTCGACGCTGGTGTTCCTGGCGGTGCAGGCCGGCTTGCGTAATCTGCCGCGCGATCTCGTCGAGGCGGCGCGGCTTGGCGGCGCCCGGCCGCTGCGGGTCGCTCGGTCAGTCATCCTGCCGATGGCGCTGCCGGCGATCCTCGCCGGTGCGGCGCTCGCTTTCGTGACCTCGATCGGCAATTTCGGCATTCCGGCGCTGCTCGGAATCCCCGGCCGCTACACCATGCTCACGACGCTCATCTACCAGCACCTGCAGGGCTTCGGGCCGCGCGTTCTGGGCGAGGTTGCGGCGCTCGCGCTGGGGCTCGCTGCGCTTGCGGTGGTCGGGCTTCTGCTGCGCTCGATTGTAGTGCGCAAGTTCATGAGCGAGGCGGGAAGCGCCCCGCTCGAGCCGTTTCAGCTCGGGCGCGGCCGCGCATGGATAGAAGCACCACTGTGGATCATGCTGGTCGTCATCGCGGTGATGCCGCTCCTCGCGCTGCTTGCGTCCTCGTTCGCGCCCGCGCTCGGGGTGCCGCTGCGTTTCGACACCGTGACGCTTGCCAACTATCGATTTGCCTTGCTGGAACAGGGCGCGACCCTGCGGGCGTTCGGCAACAGCATCCTGCTCGCTTTCACCACTGCGCTCATCAGCGCCGCAGTCGCCTTGCCGCTCGCCTATCTCGCGACCTTGCGGCAGAGCCGGATTGCGCGCGCGCTCGATGCTGTCGCCGATGCGCCCTATGCAGTGCCCGGGACTGTGCTTGCCATTGCGATCATTCTGGTGTTCCTGCCACCGTTGCCGCTGCTGAAGATCAGTCTCTATGGCACGATCGGGATCATTCTGGTGGCCTATCTGGCGCGCTTTCTGGCCTTGGTGCTGCGGCCGACGATGGCGGCCATGAGCCTCATCAACAAGAATCTCGACGAGGCCGCGCAGATCGCCGGTGCCTCGATCTGGATGCGCCTGCGCGCAGTGGTCCTGCCAGCGGTGTCGCCATCGGTCATGGCCGGCGCGCTGCTGATCTTCATGACGGCGCTCAACGAGCTCACGGTGTCTGCGCTGCTGTGGTCGACCGGAAGCGAGACACTCGGCGTGGTGGTCTTTGCCTTGCAATACGAGGGCAATTCGCCGGCGGCGGCAGCGGTCGCGGCAATCTCAGTGGCGATGACGCTCGGACTTGCCGCCTCTGTCACGGCGCTCGGCCGCAGGCTGCCGGAAGGAGTGGTGCCGTGGCAAGCGTGAGCCTGGAGGGCGTGTCGAAGCGGTTCAAGGCGACGCGAGCCGTCGAGAGCATCAGCCTGACCGTCGCTGACGGCGAGTTCTTTGCGCTGCTCGGTCCCTCCGGCTGTGGCAAGACCACGCTGTTGCGGCTGGTGGCGGGCTTCGAGACGCCCGATGCCGGCACGGTCAGGTTGGCGAACGAAATCGTCGGCGCGCCGGGTTTTGCGCTGCCGCCGGAAGAACGCCGCGTCGGCATGGTGTTCCAATCCTATGCGCTGTGGCCGCATATGAGCGTCGCGGAGAACGTCGCGTTCGCGCTGCGGGTGCGGCGCGTTGGCTCCGATGAGCGCAGGCGCCGGGTGGCGTCGGCGCTCGCCATGGTCGGCCTCGAGGGCATGGCCAAGCGAAGACCGCACGAATTGTCCGGCGGTCAGCGCCAGCGTGTTGCGCTCGCCCGCTGCCTCGCCGTGCGGCCGGCGATCGTGCTGCTCGACGAGCCGCTCGCCAATCTCGACGTTCACCTGCGCGAGGCGATGCAGCAGGAGTTCGCTCGCTTCCACCGCGAGATCGGCGCGACCTTCATCTACGTCACCCATGACCAAGCCGAGGCGATGGCGCTCGCTAGCCGCGTGGCGGTGATGAACGACGGCCGCGTCGAGCAGGCGGCGGCCCCGCAGGCGCTCTATCGCGAGCCCGCGACCGAGATGGTGGCGCGCTTTGTTGGTCACGGCATGGTGGTTCCGGTCGAGGTCATCGGCCGCGAAGGACCTCGCACGCTGGTTGATCTCTGGGGCGTACGCATTGCCGTGCGCGGGGAGGGCAATGCCGGCGAGCACCGCAGCCTCTGCCTGCATGCCGAAAATCTGGTGCTCACCAGCATGACGACGGCCGCCATCCAAGGCCGCGTCGTCGCATCGGCCTATCAGGGCGCGGCGACGGTGCTGACCATCCAACCCAATGCCGCCGATGCGCCGCAACTGCGCGTCGAGTACGCCAGCGCGCCGCCGGCCGTTGGCGCCGCGGTTGCGGTGGCGGTGCGCGACGGGTTCATCATCCGGAACGTTGCCTGACCGGAGAGGTTGTCTTATCCATGAACGCAAGTCTTGATGGCGCAAGTCTCGACGCTGCCTCCGGTTTGGGGCCGAAGGAGCCCGCCGCCTTCGTGGTGGAGGCGGATGGACGCCGGCTGCTGCTCGATTGCGGCGAGGGGCCGGAGCCCGGCCGCCTGCCGGATGTCGAGCGGATCGGACGCGTCGATGCGGTGGTGCTGAGCCATGGCCATAACGATCACGTGGGCGCCTTGCGGCTCCTTGACCAGATCGGGCGGCCGCAAGTGTTTGCGACCGCGCCGGTGCTGGCGCGCCTGAAAAACATCACCGGCCACGTGATTCCGATCCACGGCCGTTGCGACATCCTGGGCATCACGGTCGAGACCGGCGCCGACGGTCATGCCCCCGGCGGGGTCTGGTTGCGCCTTTCTGTCGGTGACGGGCTTCTCTACATGGGCGACTATTCGTTCGAGTCGCGGCTCTATGCCATCGAACCGCCGCCGCCGACACCAACAATGATCTTCGATGGCTCCTATGGCGACGCCGAGGAGGCGATCGAGTTGCAGCACCGGCGCATCCTCGAGATTCTGGCGCGCGGTCCAGCGCTTTTGCCGGTGCCCCCCGACGGGCGAGGGCCAGAGCTCGCCATGGTGTTGCTCGAGGCCGGGCTCGATGTAGCGATCGACGAGCAGGTGCGCTCGGTCGCCAGCATGCTGACGCAGGCGGCGCGCGAATCCGCGCGCCCCGACAGCATCCCGCGGCTTCAGCGGTTGATCCGAGATGCGCGCCGCCTCGACGTCGATGCAGAGCCCAAAGGCGTCATGGTGGCGCATGGCGGCTCCGGCGACGCCGGCGTCGCGGGCGCTCTGATCAAGCGCTGGGAAAGCAAGCCTGATCCGACCATCCTGTTCACCGGGCATGTCGCGGGTGGCACCAGCGGGCGCCGTCTTGTCGACTCGGGCCGTGGCCTGTTTCAGCGCTGGAACGTGCATCCGCGCGCGTCCGACAATCTTGCACTGATCGAGAGCGTCAAGCCGCAACGGGTCATTCCGGCTTTCGGTGACGGCAAATACGCCGCGTTTTGGCGCTCGCGCATGCCGCAACGGCAAGTGCTGACCGCAACCCCGATTGCGTTATAGATACGCGGCGGGGGAGCCATGCAGCAGCTGGATCTCGTCATCGTGGGGGCGGGTGTTGCCGGCCTGACGGCCGCCATGGTGGCGGCGCGCCACGGGCTCAAGGTCGTGGTGATCGACCAGATCGGTGTCGGCGGCCGCATCAGCACCGCCGAGCGGATCGAGAATTTTCCGGGCTTCCCACAAGGCATCGCTGGCCATGAGCTCGGCCCGCTCCTGCACGAGCAGGCCGAAGCCGCGGGCGCCTCCTTCATGCTCGACACCGTCACGGCCATCGAGCCCGGCGAGCTGCACATCGTGCGGGGCGCCGCCGAGACGTTCCGCGCCGGAGCAGTCATCATCGCGGCAGGCTCGGTGGCGCGCTCGCTCGGCATTTCTGGCGAGGAGCGCCTCAACGGCCGCGGCGTGTCGCATTGTGCCTCCTGTGATGGTCCGTTCTTCAAAGGCCAGGTCGTCGGCGTCGTTGGGGGTGGCGATGCGGCGCTCGACGAGGCGCTGGTGCTCGCCGAGCATGCGGCGCGGGTCACGATCTTCCATCGCGGACCGACGCTGCGCGCTCAACACGTGCTGGTCGAACGCGCGAGCGGAAAAATTTCGACTGTTCTCAACACCGTCGTCGAGGAGATCCTGGGCGACGACGCGGTTGCAGGCGTGCGAATGCGCGACGTTGCGAGCGGCGCGATGCGCACGCAAGCCCTCAAGGCGCTGTTCGTCCAGGTGGGGGCGGAGCCCAACACCGCGTTCCTGCGCGGCCTGCTTGCGCTCGATCCGATGGGCCATATCGAGACCGACGCCATGATGCACACATCAGTGGCTGGCATCTTCGCCGCCGGCGACATCCGCAAGCATTCAGTCGCCCAGCTTGCAGCCGTGGCCGGCGATGGCGCCACCGCAGCGATCGCGGCGGTTCGCTACCTGGCGGCGCGCGTGTGAGAGCAGTTGGCGGGAGTGCTTGTCCTGGGCGGACGGGCGGTCCTATATTGGATAGGACAGTGAGCCTAGGGACAAGGAACATGAACAAGATCGTCGCGACGCCCAGCTCCGGCTCGACCGTGAGCATCCCTGAATCGAGCACAGAAAAGATCACCGTCCTCAGCCCGGTCGGCTTCCCACCCAAGATCAACAAGAAGGCATCGGCGCCGCGGCCGGAGAGCCTCGATGGCAAGACGATCTATCTGGTGGACTGCCGCTTCGATGATTCGATCGAGCTCCTGAAGCAGGTACAGAGCTGGTTCGCCGAGCACATGCCGGCGGTGAAGACTAAGATTGTCTCGCTGTCGACGACCTATCAGCATGACGATCCCAAGACCTGGGAGGAGATCAAGGCCAACGGCGACGCCGCGATTGTGGGTGTCGGTCACTGCAGCACCTGTGCGCCAGGCGTCGCCACCCACGCCATTACGCTCGAGACCAGATATGGCGTTCCTACAGTCGCGATCCACACCGACAAATTCGACCGCGTGGTGGCGTCCGTCACCAAGATGGCAGGGTTGCCGGAGGCGCGGCGCGCCTTCGTGCCCCAGCCGGTGATGGGCAAGAGCGCGGAAGAGCTCAAGGCCTATGTCTACGGCAAGGACCCGCTCACCGGCGTTCCGCTCATGCAGGAGGTCATCGCGGGGCTCACCACCGCGCTGAATGCATGAGCATGGCGGACTTCGATCATTCGTCGCCGCGTCTGCTCGAGCCGGATACCGAGGACAACCTCCAGCGACAGTTTCTTGAAAACAAATGGACCGACGGGCTTCCGATCGTATTGCCGACCGAGAAGCGCGTCGCCGCCATGCTCGCGGCCACCAGCCGCAAGCCCGACGAGGTGGTGGGCCGCATGCAGGCGACCGAGTTTCGCGGTGCCTGGGAGTATACGGTCGAGAAAGTTGCGGTGAACGCCGTGATGGCGGGCGCCAGCCCGCAATATTTCCCAGTGATCCTGGCGCTCGCCGCCTCGCAGGTCAGCGCGCGCGGCTCGACCTCGAGCTCCGCTTCCGCGATGGCGGTGGTGAACGGCCCGGTCCGGCATGAAATCAAGATGAACTGGGGCACCGGCGCCATGGGCCCCTACAACCATGCCAACGCCACCATCGGGCGCGCCTATGGCCTCCTCTCGCAGAACCTGCAGGGCGGCTCGGAGCCGGGCGTCACCTTCATGGGCTCGCAAGGCAACAACTACACCTATAACAGTCTCACCTTTGCCGAGAACGAGGAGCGCAGCCCCTGGGAGCCGTTGCATGTGCAGAAGGGTTTCAAGCCGACCGAGAGCACGGTGAGCATCTTCTATGGCTGCCGCTCCGTGAGCTTCTGCCTGGGACTGCGCGCAAAGCGCTGGCGCGAGCATGTGCGCGACATGCTCGCCGGTATCGACGGCAACTCGGCGCCGTGCCTGCTGCTTGATCCGATCACGGCGCGGCAGTTCATCGATCGCGGCGGCTTCGACACCAAAGCCAAGCTGATCCGCTTCGTGCACGAGACCGCGCAGATGCCGGCCGGCCGCTATTGGGATCTGCAGCTCGTTCAGAACTACGTCTATCCCTGGGCGACCTTCGGCCAGGAGCCGATGGCGACCTGGCTCAAGGCCAAGGA
>Ga0066388_100003643_pt1 | contig 10077 bp, 7 predicted proteins | sample PanSoiMetaGPlot6_FD_64539 | JGI IMG/M metagenome (GOLD analysis project Ga0066388, IMG submission 64539) | Tropical forest soil microbial communities from Panama analyzed to predict greenhouse gas emissions - Panama Soil - Plot 6 (Hybrid Assembly) | ecosystem: Environmental > Terrestrial > Soil... | reverse complement strand
CTATCCTCATGCCGCCGACCGACGACTGACGACCGACGACCCAATACCAACCAGCGGCCCATCTTACGAGCCCGCTTTCGCCTCTCGCTACCACGCTCTACACTGCCCGGCCGTGAACGTCCTGGCCATCGATCAGGGGACGTCTTCGACCAAGGCATTGGTCGTCGGGCCCGACGGTGCGGTGCTGGCCGAGGCGGAGACGCCGGTGCACCCGCGCGCCGTCGAGGCTGGCGGCGTCGAACAGGATCCCGAAGAGCTGTGGGAGTCGGTGTTGTCGGCCGGGCAGCGCGCGCTGGCGCAGGCCGGCGTGACGGTCGGCGCGCTGGGGATGGCGAATCAAGGCGAGACCGTGTTGGCCTGGCAGCCGGCCAACGGTCGGCCGCTGTCGGCGGCGATCTCCTGGCAGGATCGCCGCGCGCTGCCGATCTGCGAGCGGCTGCGCGAGCACGGCGCCGGGCTGCAGGCGCTCACTGGATTGCCGCTCGATCCGTACTTCGCGGCGCCGAAGATGCGCTGGCTGCGCGAGCAGGTGACCGGCGAGGGCGTGTGCACGACCACCGACGCGTGGCTGTTGCACCGGCTGTGCGGTGCATACGTCACGGACGCGGCGACCGCTTCGCGCACGCTGCTGCTCGACCTCGACGCCGTGACCTGGTCGCGGCAAGCCTGCGCGCTGTTCGACGTCGATGCCGACGCCAACCCCGCCATCGTCCCGTGCGCCGGAGGGATCGGCGAAACGACCGCGTTCGGCCGCGCCCTTCCCGTCGCCGGCCTCGCGGTGGATCAGCAAGCGGCGTTGTTCGGCGAACGCTGCCTCGGCGCCGGCGAGGCCAAGTGTACCTACGGCACCGGTGCGTTCCTGCTCGCGACGGTCGGCCCGCGGCCGCAACGCTCCGCGGCAGGCCTGGTGGCGTGCGTCGCCTGGCAGCTCGGCGACACGACCACGTACTGCCTGGACGGCCAGATCTACACCGTCGGCGCGGCGCTCGGCTGGCTGCGCGACGTCGGCCTCATCGGTCATGCGCGCGACCTGGATGCCCTCGGCGCGGGCACGATCGACTCAGGCGGCGCGGTCTTCATCCCCAGCCTCGCCGGCCTCGGCGCTCCCTTCTGGCGGCCCAGCGCGCGCGGCGTGTTCGCGGGCCTGTCACTGGCGACCTCGCGCACGCAGCTGGTGGGTGCGATGGTCGAGGGCATCGCCGCACAGGTGGCATGGCTGGCGCGCGCGGCCGCGGCCGATCTCGGCCGCTCGCTGCTGCGCTTGCGCGTCGACGGTGGCCTGACCCGTTCGCGCGTGCTCATGCAGATGCAAGCGGACCTGCTGCAAGCGCCGGTCGAGGTCTATCCCTCGCCGCACGCCACCGCGCTCGGCGTCGCCGCCCTGGCGCGGCTCGGCAGCGGCGCGGCGGCGGATGCCGCCAGCGCAGTCGGGCGCTGGCGCCCTGCCGCGGTGTTCGAACCGCGCATCGATGCGGACGAAGCGGAGGCGCGTCTACACCGCTGGCGGCGCGTCGCCGAGGCCACCATGGATCTGCCGTGATGAAGGGCCGTGCAGGGCGGCGCGCCGGCGCCGCCGGGGACAGGTGGTGCGTGAATGCGGCGCCGAATTCGCCACCCGCATCCGACAGATCATTCGGATGCCAGAGCTGAGCGCCCCGTACGATGTCGCGGTGATCGGCGCCGGCGTCGTCGGCAGCGCGATCGCCCGCGAGCTGGCTCAGTACCGCGTGCGCTGCGTGCTGCTCGAAGCGGCGGGCGACGTCGGGACCGGGACCAGCAAGGCCAACACGGCGATTCTCCACACCGGCTTCGACGCCAAGCCCGGCACGCTGGAGGCGCGGCTGGTACGCCGCGGCCATGCGCTGCTCGGCGCGCACGCGCCCTCGGCCGGCATCCCACTCGAGCGCGTCGGCGCGCTGCTGGTCGCGTGGGATGATGAACAGCTCGCCGCCCTGCCCCATATCGCCGACCGCGCGGCGCAGACCGGCTATGCCGCCGCACGGCTACTCAGCGCTGCAGACCTGTACGCACGCGAGCCGCAGCTCGGCCCGGGCGCGCGCGGCGCGCTATCGGTCCCTGACGAAGGCCTGATCTGTCCGTTCACCACCCCGCTCGCCTTCGCCACGGAGGCCGTGGTCAACGGTGTCGCGCTGGCGCTCGACAGTCCGGTCGAGGCGGTGCAGACCGCCAGCGCTCCGCTTCAACACCTGCATGCGCTGCGCACGCCGCACGCCACGGTACAGGCGCGCTACGTGGTCAACGCCGCCGGCTTGTACGCCGATGCAATCGATCGCTTGTTCGGTCATGCGGCGTTCACGGTCACGCCGCGACGCGGCGAGCTGATCGTCTTCGACAAGCTCGCTCGACCGCTGCTGCGCCATATCGTCCTGCCGGTTCCCACCCGGCTCAGCAAAGGTGTGCTGGTCAGCCCGACCGTGTTTGGCAACATCGTCCTAGGCCCCACCGCCGAGGACGTCGCCGACAAGCGCGCCACCGCTTCCACGGCCGCCGGCCTGGCGGCGTTGTGCGAAAAGGGCCACCGTATCGTGCCGGCGTTGCTCGACGAGGAGGTGACGGCGGTGTACGTCGGCCTGCGCGCCGCCACCGAGCACGCCGACTATCAGATCAGTTTCCATCCCGCGCAGCGCTACGTCTGCGTCGGGGGCATTCGCTCTACCGGCCTCACCGCCTCGATGGCGATCGCCGAGTACGTCGTCGAAGGACTGGCCGATGCCGGCTTGCCGCTCGAGCGCAAGGACGAATTTCACTCCGTGCGCATGCCGAACATCGGCGACGCGGCGCCGCGCCCCTACCAGTCCGCCGAGCTGATCGCCGCCAATCCGGACTACGGCCGCATTGTTTGTCACTGCGAGCGCGTCACGCGCGGCGAGATCCTCGCCGCCGTGCGCGCAACGGTGCCGGCGCGCTCTCTCGATGGAGTGCGCCGGCGCACGCGCGCGCTGCTCGGCCGCTGCCAGGGATTCTACTGCTCCGCCAGCGTGGCGCGCCTGCTCGCCGATGCGAGCGGGCAGACCGTCGAAGCCGTTCTCGGTGTCGGTGAAACACGATGACGCGACGGCGGGGCGTCTCTTTCGTGCGGTGAGGACCCGCGTGACCTCGATGACCGATGTCCTGATCGTCGGCGGTGGCCCAGCCGGTCTCGCGGCGGCGATCGAGCTGCGCCGGCTCGGCGTTCGACGCGTGACGGTGTTGGAACGCGAGGAGGAGGTCGGCGGCGTCCCGCGGCACTCGGCGCATACCGGCTTCGGGCTGCGCGACTTTCATCGCCTTCTGACCGGGCCGCGCTATGCCGCGCGCTACGTGCGCCTCGCCGCCAGCGCCGGCGTCGAGCTGCGCGCCGGCGCGACCGCCACCGAATGGTGCGGCGCGACGTCGCTGTCCGTCACCAGCGCGGCCGGTCTCGAGCAGATCGACGCGCGCGCCGTGCTACTCGCCACCGGTTGCCGCGAGCGGCCACGCGCGGCGCGTCTGGTGCCGGGCACGCGGCCGCTCGGCATCTTCACCACCGGCGCGCTGCAGCAGCTGGTCCATCTGCAGCACGCGAGCGTCGGACGGCGCGCCGTCGTCGTCGGCGCCGAGCATGTGAGCTTCTCTGCTCTGCTCACCCTGGCGCACGCCGGCGCATCGACGGTGGCGATGATCACCGAGCACCCGCGCCATCAGACCTACGCGCCGTTCAAATGGCTCACGGCGACGCGCTGGCGCGTGCCGATCCTCACCGCGTCGCGCCTGACCGAAATCGCCGGCCTGCGCCGCGTCGAAGCGGTCGAGGTCACCAGCCTTGCCAGCGGCGCCCGCACGCGGCTGGCGTGCGACACCATCGTGTTCACCGGTGAGTGGGTCCCCGACCACGAGCTCGCCCGGCGCGCGCCACTGTCCATGGAGCCGTGCACGCACGCGCCGCGCGTCGATCTCGCCTTGCGCACGTCGGTACGCGGCGTATTCGCTGCCGGCAACCTGTTGCACGGCGCCGAAACGGCGGACGTCGCGGCGCTCAGCGGCCGCCACGCCGCCGGCGCCATCCGCGCCTTCCTCGATTCCGCCACCTGGCCGGCACGTCCCCCCGTCCCGCTGCGCTGCGAGCCACCGATCCGCTGGGTCTCCCCCAACGCCGTCGACGATCGACCGACGCCGCCGCCGCACGGTCGCTTTATCCTGCGCGTCAGCGAGCTCCGCTCCGGCGCCGCGCTGGTCGTCGCGCAGGGCGGGCGCGAGCTCTGGCGGGGACGCCGCCGCCGGCTGGTGCCGAACCTACCGCTGTATGCGCCGAGCGCGTGGCTGACGCGGGTCGATCTCGACGGACCCGAACTGGTGTTTAGGGTCGACGACGCTTGACGTCCCACCACCCAGCAGCAGAAGTGTTCTCCGACCCGTGCTTGACCTCGATGCCGACCCCGATTCCGAACCCGATCCCGAATGCGATAGTCGTCCATTCGGGATCGGGGTCGGGATCGGGATCGGAGTCGGGATCGGGATCGGGGTCGGGGTCGGGCACAACGGTCCTACGATGGAGCAACGCCGCCTAGGTCGCACGAACCTGACCGCGTCGCGCATTGGGCTCGGCCTCGCCGCGCTCGGTCGCCCCGGGTACATCAACCTCGGCCATGCTGATGACCTGGGTCGCGACTACGCCGTCGCCGCGATGCAGGCACGGGCGAACGCCGTGCTCGACGCGGCTTGGGCGGCGGGGGTGCGCTACTTCGATACGGCGCGTTCGTACGGGCGCGGCGAGGAATTCCTCGCCACCTGGCTCGCAGCGCGCGACATCCGGCCCGAGGATGTGACCGTCGGCTCGAAGTGGGGCTATACCTACACGGCCGGCTGGCAGGTGGAGGCCGACCGGCACGAGGTCAAGGAGCACTCCCTGGCGACGCTCGAGCGCCAGCTCGCCGAGAGCCGCGGCTTGCTCGGCGCACAGCTCGATCTCTATCAGATCCACTCCGCGACGCTACACAGCGGCGTGATCGAGAACCGCGACGTGCTCGAGCGCCTGGCGCGGCTGCGCGACGCTGGGCTGGCGATCGGTTTGTCGCTGAGCGGCCCGCAGCAGGCCGCGACGCTACAGCGCGCTCTCGAGGTGGCGGTGGGCGGAGCGCGCGTGTTCGCCACCGTGCAGGCGACCTGGAATCTGCTCGAGCCCTCGGCCGGCGCCGCCCTGCACGCCGCACACGACGCCGGCCTCGGCGTGATCGTGAAGGAAGCGCTCGCCAACGGACGGCTGACGGATCGCAACCGCGCCCGCGCGTTCGCCGCGCAGCGGGCTCGCCTCGCGGCGGTTGCCGAGCGGCTGGCGTGCACGCTCGACGCGCTGGCGTTGGCGGCGGTGCTCGCACAACCATGGGCGGACGTCGTGCTGAGCGGCGCGGCGCGAGTCGCCGACCTGCGATCGAACCTCGCCGCGCTGGACGTGCGATGGGACGCGGCGGCGCACGGCGTGCTGCAGACGATCGCAGAAGAACCCGCCGCCTACTGGGCGACGCGCAGCCGAATGCCGTGGAACTGACCGTCCCTGGGGGCGTCAGCCGACCGGTTGCGGTCGGTCGAGGACGACGGGCAGGAGGCGGCGCGGACGCCTGCGCTTGAGCTCGTCGAGCTGGGCGCGGGCGGCGGCACTCGCTTCGGCGTCGCGAATGGCACCGAGGCGCTGTTCGAGGTCAGGGTCCGAGAGGTCGCGTCCGAGCTGCACCTCGGCGACCTGCCGCTCGATGTGATCGCGCACGGTCTCCAGAGCTCGCAGATCGGCTTCGGTGGACAAGCCGTTGAGCGTGCGCTGCAAGCGGTTGCGGGCCTTGGCGTTGGCGAGCCGCGCCAGCATGCGCACCTTCTCGTCGCGCAGGCGCGCGATGTCTTCTTGAAACGCAATCAGGTTGCGCTTGGCCCCCTCGGCCTCGGCGGTGAGCTCGCTCAGCTCGGCCGTGAGGCGCTCGACCTCGCCGCGCAGGACGTCGCGACGTCTGATCAGGCCGAGTGCCGTGTTGTCGTCGTCGCGATCCACGGCCACCTCGAGCCGCACCTCGAGGCCGGCGAGCTGCTGGCTCGCGGTCTCGAGCTCGCGCGCCAGCTTGCCGCGCAGATAGATCACACCGGCCGCGGCTGCGCGCAACGCGTCGTACTGGACCACGCGCTCGTTGATCGCGGCTTCATAGACCGCCGCCGGGTTGCGGCGCTCGCGGCGCCGGACCCACTGGGCGAACGCGCCGCGCAAGAGATTGGTCATGCGGGTGACGAAGTGCATGTAGCCTCCTTTCTTGAAGGCGGTTAGCGGTTACGCGGTTGGCGGTTCGGCAGATCCCCACCACCTAACCGCCAACCGCCTAACGCCAACCGCCTAACCGCGTAACCGCCTGCCTATTCGGCCTCGTCGCGGCCGCCGACGTCCTCGGCCGAGATGCCGAGCTCGCGCAGCTTCTGTTGCAGGTTCTGGCGGTACATGCCGATCTCCTCGGCCGCCTTGCTGATGTTGCCGCCATGGCGACGGAGGGCGGTCTGCAGGAACTCGCGCTCGAACGACTCGACCACCGCCGCCTTCGCGTCGCGGAACGACAGCGACTCGGGCGCCGGCGGCATCGCCACGGCGGCGACCATGGGCGCCGCGCCGTGCACCAGGTCGCCGACGTCGATCTCCGGGCCCGACGACAACAACAGCGCCTGCTCGACCGCCGAGCGCAACTCGCGCACGTTTCCATTCCATTCGTGCTCGACGCAGGCGCGCAACGCGGCACTGGTCAGGGGCTTCGGCGGGCGGTTGAAACGCGCCGCGGCCTCGCGCAGGAAGTGGTCGATGAGCAGCGCGATGTCCTCGCGCCGCTCGGCGAGCGGCGGGATGATCAGCTCGACGACGCGCAACCGGTAGTACAGGTCCTCGCGGAACTTCCCCACCCGCACCGCCGCCTCCAGGTCCTGATTGGTCGCGGCCAGCACCCGCACGTCCACCTTGAGGGTCTGGTTGCCGCCGACGCGTTCGAACTCGCGCTCCTGCAGCGCGCGCAGCAACTTGGCCTGGGTCTCGAGCGGCATGTCGCCGACTTCGTCGAGGAACAGCGTGCCGCCGTCCGCGGCTTCGAACTTGCCCTCGCGGCGGGCGATGGCGCCGGTGAACGCGCCGCGCTCGTGTCCGAACAGCTCGCTCTCCACCAGCTCGCGGCTCAGCGCCGCGCAGTTCATCTTGATCATCGGCTTGCCGCGGCGCGGGCTGCGGTAGTGCAGCGCGTTGGCGACCAGCTCCTTGCCGGTGCCGCTCTCGCCGCGGATGAGCACCGTGACGTCGGCGTCCGCCACCTTGGTAATGACGTCGAAGACGCGGCGCATGCTGGGGCTGCGGCCGACGAGCTGCTCGAAGCCGAAGTCGCCCTGCACCTGCTCGAGCAGGCGCCGGTGGTCGCGCCTCAGCTGCACCGTCTCGATGACGCGGCGCACCACGACGCGCACCTCGTCGTTGTCGAACGGCTTGGGCAGGTAGTCGACGGCGCCGAGCTTCATCGCCTGCACGGCGATTTTCTCGGAGCCGTAGGCAGTGATCATGATCACCGCCAGATCCGGGTCGACGCGGCGCGCGTGCTCGAGGACCTGCATGCCGCTTACGCCGTTCATGCTCAGATCGGTGATGACGACGTGAAAGCTGCCCTGATCGATGCAGCGGATCGCCTCCTCGCCGCCGCCGGCCGTCTCGACCTCGTAGCCTTCGCGGCCGAGCAGCGCCTTGAGGGCGAGCCGCATCCCTTTTTCGTCGTCGACGATGAGCACGCGTCCGGACATCGGCAACGTCTCGCTCACTGCTGTGGCAGCGGCAGCGCCACCGCGAACTCGGTCCCGCGTCCGGGCTCGCTGACGACGTCGATGGTACCTTCGTGCGCTTCGACGATCTTGCGCGAGATCGCCATACCCAGACCGGTGCCCTTCTCCTTGGTGGTGAAGAAGGGGTTAAAGATGCGGCCGATCTTGTCGGGCGGAATGCCGCAGCCGTTGTCGCGCAGGCGCACCACCGCCTGGCGGCCGCCGTTCTCGATGAACAGATCGATGCGACGGCCCTCGGCAACCGGCTCCAGCGCGTCGATGGCGTTGTCGAGCACGTTGGCGAACACCTGCTTGAGCTTTTCCTTGTCGGCGTTGATGGTCGGCCCACCGATGTAGTTGCGCGCCACGTTGACCTTCGCCGCATCGAGCTTGGCGCGCAGCTGCACGAGTGCCGCATCGACGACCGCCGCCAGGTTGACGTGGTCGAAGGTGTAGTCCTCCTCCTTGGCGAACCGCAGCAGGTGCGAGATGCGGCGTTCGACGCGGTCGAGCTCGTCGAGCGCCACGTGGGCGTATTCGACGTTCTCCACCGAGGTCGGGTCTTCGCCCATCTGCTGCACCAGGCTCTTGGCCGCCGCGATCGGGTTGCGGATCTCGTGCGCGATGGTCGAGGACAGCTCGTCGATGCTGGCCTGCTTTTCGGTCTGCATCACCACCTTCTCGCGCCGCACCTCGCGCTCGATGGCCGGCTCGAAGTAGCGTTCGCGCAGCACCTGACCGCCGAACACCGCCATGTAGTGCGAGAAGATTCCGATGCCCCAGCCGAACGCGGGCCAGAAGAACCACAGGTAACGCGGCCCGGTCATCAGGTTGATGAGTGCCAGACAGGCGATCACGCCCAGGTACCACATCAAGTGGATGTAGAAGCCCAACTCGGCCTTGGCGCGCTTGCGGGCACGCAGCAGCACCTTGGTCTCGGTGGTGGCGTCGGCGGCGCTCACCGCCGCAGCCGTCGCCGCGGCCGCCGCGGCTTGGATCGGCGGCGCCAGGCGCACACCCCAGCGGCGCTCGGCACGCGCCGCGTGGCGTTCCCAGCGCCGCTGTTCGCGCTCCAGCTTGTGCTGGAACTTTTCCGCCCACTTTTCGGCCCAGACGCGCTGCCATTCGTTGCCGCATTCGGAGGACGCCGTGCGGCCGATTTGCTCGACCCGCTCGCGCTCGCGTTTGGCGTGCAGATGGCGCTTGAAGTGACAGAACATGACGACCGCGACGATGAATCCGAGCAGTGAGAGCACGACGCTCCTATTTGGCGCCTCTGACGCCGAGGATGGCGAGCTGCGGGTGCGCCAGCGAGGGGACGGCCGGCCGCGCGCCGCGCCGCAGATGCGGGCCCGCCAGGCCGACCGCCAGCGCGGCGGTCGACAGCAGACCGGCTGTAAGCAGCCAGAGGGTGGGCCAGGAATTGAACTCGAGCACGCCCGTCAGCGCCGCATTGCCGACAACCATTGGATCGATGAACCCCATCGGATGCCTCCTCGATATCCCAGCCAGTGGAGAGGCAACCCTCGTGCCAGATTGTAGGCGAGAGGGGGTCCGCGGGTAAACCATGCCGCACGAGCGGCGACGCAGTCGGGGAACTGCAGCCGCCTGCAGCGCGCGGCGGGCGGTCCGCCCATGCCCTGCGGCCGTGGCCGCTCAACGCGTATCGGCATAGTGGCGCCGCAGGCGTTGCGGAGACACGCCGCAGAAATAGAGCAAACGCAGCCACCACATGCGCAGCACCGTGCGCAGCGGTCCGTCGGCCAGCCAACGGCGGGACGAGGTCTCGACCGGCATACGCAGGCAGGCAATCCGGCCGTGGCGCTTGAGCGCTCGGCTGAACGCCACGTCCTCCATGAGCGGAATGGCTGCGAACCCTCGCAGCGCGTCGAACACGGCCCGGCGGGTGAAGATCGCCTGATCGCCGGTGGCGATGCGGCTCATGCGCGAGCGCAGGTTGATGAGCGCGCCGACCAGCGCCAGCAGCGCGGTGGTCGGGACGAGGCGGACGTCGAAGCGCCCACCGACGACCGCCGGGTCGCGCAACGCCGCCAGCACCGCCGCGTCGAACCCGCGCGGCAGGCGCGTGTCGGCGTGCAGGAAGAGCAGCACCGCGCCGCGCGCGACAGCGGCACCGGCGTTCATCTGCACGGCGCGGCCGCGCGGCGCCGTCAGCACGCGGTCGGCGTGCTGCTCGGCCAACCGGACGGTGCCGTCGCTGCTGCCGCCGTCGACGACGATGATCTCGACGACTCCGGGAGCGCGCGCCGACGCCAGCGCGGC
>Ga0066388_100003641_pt1 | contig 10077 bp, 10 predicted proteins | sample PanSoiMetaGPlot6_FD_64539 | JGI IMG/M metagenome (GOLD analysis project Ga0066388, IMG submission 64539) | Tropical forest soil microbial communities from Panama analyzed to predict greenhouse gas emissions - Panama Soil - Plot 6 (Hybrid Assembly) | ecosystem: Environmental > Terrestrial >... | reverse complement strand
GTTTACATCTATCCACGTACCGGTGTGCCGGGGGTGGATCCGCCGGAGGGTTGGGACCAGATCCCGGGCGCCCGCGGGTGCACACCGCAATCCTGCTCGTTCCGTGACCATTTTGGTGAGCTCAAGCGGCTGGGCGTGTCGCAACTCTATGGCCTGTCGACACAAGACACCGACTATCAGCGGGAGGCTGCGACACGCCTTCATCTGCCGTTTGCAATCCTGTCGGATGCGAAGCTGACGCTGACAAAGGCGCTTAACATGCCGACATTTACAGCGGCCGGAATGACCTTGCTCAAGCGCATGGCGCTGGTGATCGACGACGGCAAGATCACAAAGACATTCTATCCGGTGTTTCCACCGGATAAGAACGCCGCCGAAGTGGTCGCTTGGATGCAGAAAGCGTAGAGGCGCTGTGACTGGCAGGCTGCCGGGATTTTTCGAAGGCACCGAAATGCCTACCGCGGGCTGGTGGGAAGCGTTATGGCCCGATCCCGTCGGAGTACTTACCGCGGCCGGACTTAAAGCCGGCATGGAAGCGATAGACCTGTGCTCCGGTGATGGCTGGTTTACGCTCCAAATCGCCAAAATCGCGCGCCACGTCATCGCAATCGACATTGACCGCAGCTTGTTGGCGGTGGCGCAAAAGCGGTTGTCCGAAAGCCGTATAACAAACTGCGACTACGTCAGGGGCGACGCCTATGAAATTGCCGCCCTTGCGCGGCGGCCCGCCGACTTCGTGTTTATGGCGAATGCCTTTCACGGCGTTCCCGACCGACCGCGCCTGGCGCACTGCGTTCGGGACGCGCTCAAACCCGGCGGCTTGTTTGCGGTCGTAAACTGGCATTCGCGGCCCCGCGAAGAAACGAAAATCCTGGGCGAACCGCGTGGGCCAAGAACCGACCTTCGTTTATCGCCAGATCAAACCATCAAGGATGTTGAGGCAGGCGGGATAAAGTCGGTGAAAGTCTTGGATCTGCCGCCCTATCACTATGCGGCTATATTTCGCCGGGATTAGACGGGCGAATCCAGGTAAGCCCGCACTTTGGCGAAGATGTCGCGAAACATTTCCGGCGTCAGCACGCCGGTGTTCGTGTTGTAGCGGGAACAATGATAACTGCAGAACAGCGTCACTGCGCCAAGCCGGTGCTGATTGCCATGACTGAAGGCGGCATCTGATAGTTTGGCGCCGAGAGCGCGCACCGTACTTTCATGCGCGATCCGGCCAAGCGCGACGATGGCGCGCAATTTTTTCATCTCGGCGATCGTGGGCGCGAGAAAATCGCGACATGTTTTTATTTCCTGTGGCGTCGGTTTGTTTTCCGGCGGTACGCAGCGCACCGCATTGGTGATGCGGGAATCCACCAGCTCAAGTCCGTCGGCGGGATGCGCGCCATATTGACCACGCGCAAAGCCGAATTTTCCGAGGGTCTCGTAAAGCAGAACCCCGGCATAATCGCCGGTAAAGGGCCGGCCCGTGCGATTGGCGCCCTGCAGTCCAGGCGCGAGGCCTACGATCAACAGCCGCGCGCCGAGCGGCCCGAAGGAGGGCACCGGTGCATTGAACCAGGTCGGTTGCTTGTTGCGCCACGTCGCGCGAAAGGCAGCGAGCCGCGGGCAGCGCGGGCAATCTCGCCCAGGCTTTCCGTCGCCGCCGATCATTGCGTCCCGCTATTCGAAGGATTCGTCGTCGTCTTCGGCGCCGACAGGCGCTCCGGCGCGCTGCGGCGCCGTCGGCGGCCGTTGCAGGAATTGCGGGGTATGCGACGCGGCCCGATCGTCGCGCGGAGCGCGCGGCTCGCGCGGGGCGCGCTCGGAAGGATCGCGTCCGATCTTGTTCTGCAGTTCGATAATGTCGAGGAACACATCGGCCTGGCGGCGCAATTCATCGGCCACCATCGGTGGCTGGGTTGAAACGGTCGAAACAACGGTGACGCGTACGCCCTTTCGTTGCACAGCCTCCACCAGCGAACGAAAATCACCGTCGCCGGAGAACAGGACCATGTGATCGATCGTGCCCGCAATTTCCATCGCATCGACCGCGAGCTCGATATCCATGTTGCCTTTGACCTTGCGCCGACCGGTCTGGTCGACGAATTCCTTGGTGGCCTTGGTGACAACGGAATAGCCGTTGTAATCAAGCCAGTCGATCAGTGGACGGATCGAGGAGTATTCCTGATCCTCGATCACCGCGGTGTAGTAGAACGCGCGCAACAGATAGCCGCGCGACTGAAATTCGCGCAGCAATCGCTTGTAGTCGATGTCGAAACCGAGGGATTTGGCGGTGGCGTAAAGATTGGCTCCATCAATAAACAAAGCGACTTTTTCGCCGGGCACTGTCATGGGTCTCTCTCACAATTCAATTCGGGTTACGTTTCGATCCCAAACGACGCGCACGCGAGCGGCTTTGCGCGCCGACGCGGGCCATTGTTTAACAGGGCATGTGGCATTCCCGATCAATTGAGCTGCCATCTGCGCAATTACGCCGTGCCGACAAAATCCGGTGCGATCGGCCTGCGGGCGGTCTTGCAACTCGACTAACAGACGGTTGCGGCTAAACCAAGACAAAAGGCTTGAAATTTCATTCGCCAGAGGATACCTAGCAGCGAAATTCAGGACAAGTTCCATTCAATGGAGTGGCGTGCCAATGGCCCGTGTCACCGTAGAAGACTGTATAGACAAGGTAGAGAACCGCTTCGATCTGGTGCTTCTTGCGAGTCACCGCGCGCGCATGATTTCGTCCGGGTCGCAGATTACCGTCGAGCGCGACAACGACAAGAATCCGGTCGTGGCGTTGCGTGAGATCGCGGAAACGACCGTGTCGCCCGGCGACCTCAAGGAAGATCTCATTCACAGTCTCCAGAAGTATGTCGAGGTTGACGAGCCAGAGCCCGAGGTGCCGCTTATCGGCGCTGGCGCGGGCGCCAGTGTCGATTCCGACGACACCGAGGTAACCGCCGATCGGATGACCGAGGAGGAGCTGCTCAAGGGGCTCGAAGGTCTGGCACCGCCGGAGGATCCGCCGGAAGAGGATGCCGAATAGGCGATCCTCGTTTTGATATGAATTTTACGCGCGGCCCGGCCCAAAAAGCCGGGCCGTGCGCTATTCATCAACTTTCCACGACCTTGCGGCTACAAGGAAGCGACGTGATATCTTAGGAGAGTTTCATCGCTTAGAGGCTGCGTGTATGGCACGGACGCGCTCTGATCTCCCGCGCATGCAGAAGCAGGCCCCCACGCGGGCGCCGCGCTCGCCGGCCATTGCCGTCCCAACCCAGGCTGTCGACAAGCCCAGCCTGCCCAGAAAGCCGCCGATCATGCGTCAGTACGACCTGATCGAGCGGGTGCGTCGCTATAATCCAGACACCAACGAGGCGTTGCTCAACCGCGCCTACGTTTACGCCATGAAGGCCCATGGCGAGCAGCGGCGGGCGTCAGGCGACCCCTATTTTTCCCACCCGATCGAAGTCGCGGCAATCCTGACCGATCTCAAACTGGACGATGCAACCATCGCCGCCGCACTCCTGCACGACACCATCGAGGATACCGAGGCTACGCGCGCCGAGATCGACAGCCTTTTTGGTCGCGACATCGGCACATTGGTCGAGGGCCTGACCAAACTGAAAAAACTCGATCTGGTAACGAAGGAAGCCAAGCAGGCGGAAAATCTCCGAAAACTTCTGCTGGCGATCGCCGACGATGTGCGCGTGCTCTTGGTCAAGCTCGCCGACCGGCTCCACAACATGCGTACACTCGAATACATGCCGCCCGAAGCGCGCCGTCGGGCGGCCGAAGAGACGCTGGATATCTACGCACCACTCGCGGGGCGCATGGGCATGCACGAAATGCGCGAAGAGCTGGACGATCTGGCCTTTCGCGAACTCTATCCGGAAGCCTGCGCAGTGATTACCGCGCGGCTCAATTCGCTCACCGAGCGCAGCAAGCTGCTCATATCGGAAATCGAAAAACAGCTCGCCAAGAAACTCGCTGATCGTGGCATCGAGGCGCGGGTGGTGGGTCGCCGCAAACGCGCCTATTCGATCTGGCGCAAAATGGAACGCAAGTCGGTCGGCTTTGAGCAACTGTCCGACATTTTCGGTTTCCGAGTTGTCGTAAAGACACTGGATGACTGCTATCAGGCGCTTGGCGTCGTCCACAGCAGCTGGCCGATGGTGCCCGGTCGCTTTAAGGATTACATCTCGACGCCAAAGGGAAACGACTACCGCTCCATCCACACAACCGTTATCGGTCCGAGCAAGCAGCGTGTCGAACTGCAGATCCGTACCGTTGCGATGCACGATATCGCGGAATACGGTATTGCCGCGCACGCGCTTTACAAAGATCATGTCGGCTCTCCCACAGAACTGCTGTCACGGGAGTCGACTGCCTATGCGTGGCTGCGTCGCACGATTGAACTCCTGGCAGAGGGGTCGAATCCGGAGGAATTCCTCGAGCATACCAAGCTCGAGTTGTTCCACGACCAGGTTTTCTGTTTCACACCCAAGGGAAAATTGATTGCCTTGCCGCGGCATGCAACGCCGATTGATTTTGCCTACGCGGTGCATACCGACGTCGGCAACACGGCCGTCAGCTGCAAGATCAACGGTCAAATCGCGCCGCTGACCTCGGAATTGGTCAATGGTGACGAAGTCGAAGTTGTCACGTCGAAAGCACAATCTGCGCCGCCGGCCGCCTGGGAGGCGATTGTGGTAACCGGCAAGGCGCGCGCGGCGATCCGGCGCGCGACGCGCGTTGCGGTGCGCATGCAATATGCGGGGCTTGGCCGCCGCATTGTCGAGCGTCTGTTCCAGCGCGCCAAGATCGCCTATTCGGACGAGAATCTCACTGGTGCGCTGCCGCGATTGGCGCGCGCATCGATCGAGGATGTGATGGCGGCGGTGGGACGCAGTGAATTGAAAGCGTCGGACGTCGCCCGCGCAATGCATCCCGACTACAAGGAGGAGCGCGCCGCCGCCATGGCCGCAGGGCCAAGATCGGAGAGCGGCTGGTTCGGCCTGAAAAAGCTTACCTCGGTGAAATTCAGGGTGCCCGACAACGCGCAAGGGCAGGCAATACCGATCCGGGGCATCAACGGAGATTTGCCGGTGCGGTTCGCGCCCAACGGCGGCGCGGTCCCGGGCGATCGCATCGTCGGCATTCTTACGCCGGGCGAAGGCATCACGATCTATCCGATCCAGTCGCCGGCACTGAGTGAGTTCGAAGACAAGCCCGAACGATGGCTTGACGTCCGGTGGGACGAAGAGGAGCGGGCGCCCCGGCGGTTCCCGGCGCGGATCGCGGTGCAGTCGGTCAATGAGCCGGGTTCACTTGCGCAAATCGCTCAGGTGATCGCCGAGCACGACGGCAATATCGACAACATTCGCATGACGCGGCGCGCGCCCGATTTTACCGACGTTACGATCGACCTCGAGGTCTACGACCTCAAGCACCTCACCGCCATTCTTGCACAGTTACGCGCCAAGGCCGTCGTCGCGAAGGCGGAACGGGTGAACGGCTAGTGCGCGGGACCAGCGCATGAAGCGTCTCCGTCTCGGCGTTAACGTCGACCACGTCGCCACTATCCGCAATGCGCGTGGCGGCCGCCATCCGGACCCGGTGCGCGCCGCCAAGCTGGCGATTGCGGCCGGTTGTGACGGAATCACCGCGCACTTGCGGGAGGATCGCCGTCATATTCGCGACGACGACATCGCCCGACTGAAGCAAGAAATCGACAAGCCGCTCAATTTCGAAATGGCGGCGACCGCAGAGATGGTCGGAATTGTGCTCAAAATCAGACCGCACGCCGTCTGCCTCGTGCCGGAAAAGCGCACCGAGCGCACCACCGAAGGCGGGCTCGACGTTGTTAGACAACGCACACAACTTGCCCCTGTCGTTCATGAGCTCAAGCACGCCGGCATTCGCGTGTCGCTGTTCACCGGAGCAATGCCGGCGCAGATCGAAGTGGCGGCCGAGCTCGGCGCGCCCGTGATCGAGATCCATACCGGCTCCTGGTGCGACGCGCTGAGCGAAGGTCGCGCCGGCGAAGCCAACGCAGAGTGGCAGCTCATCCGCGATGGCGCGCAGCTGGCCGCAAGCCTTGGGCTCGAAGTCCACGCGGGTCACGGGCTCGATTACACCACCGCCGAGACAATTGCCACGTTGCCGCAGATCGTCGAACTCAATATTGGACATTTTCTGATCGGCGAGGCGGTCTTCGAGGGGCTTGCCGAAAGCGTAAAATTGATGCGCGCGGCCATGGATCGCGGGCGCAAGAAGGCTCACAGGGAATGATCCCGCCGGTTCTAGGAGCAGATCATGCGTAGGAAAATAGCATGATCATCGGACTTGGTTCCGACATCGTCGATGTGCGGCGCATCGCCGATGTAATCGAGCGGCACGGCGAGCGTTTTATCGATCGCATTTTCACCGCGACCGAGCGCGCCAAGGCCGAGCGCCGCGCGAATTCCGCGGAAACCTATGCCAAGCGTTTTGCCGCCAAGGAGGCCTGCGCCAAGGCGCTCGGGACGGGACTTCGGCGCGGGGTGTTCTGGCGCGACATGGGTGTGGTCAATCTTGCAGGTGGGCGCCCCACAATGACGCTCACCGGCGGAGCGCTTGCGCGGCTGAGGGCAATCACGCCGCCGGGCTGTGAAGCCAGAATTGATCTCTCATTGACCGACGAAGGGCCTACCGCGCAAGCCATTGTCATAATTTCCGCCGTACCATTGTCCTCGTCCGGAGATTGACGTTGCGAGCGGGAATCTCAGTCCGGCCAAGCGCTTGTTGTTCATTGCCTGTCGGGGTGTCAGCCGCTACAAGGTCGCCCGGGGAGCGATGCCGTTTGGTGGGATGAAAGGCTATGAGCGTGTCATCTGGAGCAAAACGAAAAGAAGGCGGCGTCGCCGAGACGGTTCGCGTCATCATCCATGCGCTGATCATAGCGCTCGTGATCCGGACCTTTCTGTCTCAACCGTTCAACATTCCATCCGGATCAATGAAGGCCACACTGCTGGTCGGGGATTACCTTTTCGTATCGAAATACACCTACGGTTACAGCAAATATTCGCTGCCGCTCTCGCCTCCGGTCTTCTCAGGCCGTATCCCAAGCGATTGGCTGCCGCAACGCGGCGACGTCGTCGTGTTCCGCCTGCCGAAAGACCCGTCGACCGACTACATCAAACGGGTGATAGGCCTGCCTGGCGATAAAATTCAGGTGATCGACGGCGTGGTAAACATTAACGGCGAGCCGCTCAAACGCGAGCGCGCACCCGATTTTGTGGAGACAGAAGAGGGGGCCCGCGAAGCACCGGTCAAGCGTTGGAGAGAGACACTGCCGAACGGCGTGACCTACTATACACTCGATCTTGTGGACAACGGCTTTGCGGACAACACCCAAGTCTACACTGTACCGGCTGACCACTACTTCATGATGGGCGACAATCGCGACAATTCGACCGACAGTCGCTTCAGCCAGGTCGGCATGGTGCCGTTCGAGAATATCGTCGGCAAGGCACAAATTATCTTCTTCTCGGTCTACGAGGGCGAGCGCGCCTGGCAATTCTGGCGCTGGCCGGTGTCGGTGCGCTGGAGCAGGCTGTTCACGATCGTCAAATGAGCCGCAAGGCGAAGGATAGGACGGCGCTCGAAACCAGGATCGGCTACAAATTTGCCGATAAGGAATTGCTCGAACGCGCGCTCACACACATTTCAGCCCTTTCGGGCGGCAATCGCGCGGCCAGCTATCAGCGGCTCGAGTTTCTGGGGGACCACGTGTTGGGCCTCGTCATCTCCGACATGCTCTATCGCGCGTTCCCGAAGGCAAACGAAGGTGAGCTATCGCGAAGACTGGCCGATCTCGTTCGCAAGGACACCTGCGCGGAGGTGGCGCGCGCGATGGATCTTGGACCCGCGCTCAAGCTCGGCAACTCGGAATCCCACGCTGGCGGGCGGCGGCGCACGACCATTCTGGCCGACGTTTGCGAAGCACTCGTCGGCGCAACCTTTATTGACGGCGGCTATAGCGCGGCTGAGGAGTTGATCGTGCGGTTTTGGCGAGAGCGCATGCTTAAGCCACTGCGTCCGCTGCGCGACCCAAAAACCATGTTGCAGGAGTGGGCGCAGGCGCGCGGCCTTCCGACGCCGGCCTATCGCGAACTTGCGCGTACAGGACCCCACCACGATCCGGAATTCCGCGTTGCGGTTGTGTTGCCGGATCGCCCGCCGGCGGAGGGGTTAGGCAGTTCCAAACGCGCCGCCGAGCAGGCCGCCGCCGCCGCGATGCTCACGCGCGTCGGCGTTCCGGCGGATAGGCTTGATGGCTGACACCCGCTGCGGTTTCATTGCCCTGATTGGCGCGCCCAATGCCGGCAAATCGACATTACTCAACGCGCTGGTCGGCTCCAAGGTCACGATCGTTTCACACAAGGTTCAGACCACCCGCTCGCTGATCCGCGGCATTACGGTCCAAGGCCAATCGCAGCTGGTCTTCGTCGACACTCCGGGCATTTTCTCACCGCGGAGAAGGCTTGACCGTGCCATGGTGACGACGGCCTGGAGCGGCGCGCACGAAGCCGATCTCGTTGGCGTCTTGATCGATGCGCGCAAGGGGCTCGACGAGGAGGTGGATGGAATTCTCGGCCGTCTTGGCGAGGTGAGGTCGCCGCACTTTTTGATTCTCAACAAGATCGACGTCGTGGCCAAGGAGACATTACTGACCATAGCAAAGGATGCAAACGAGAAAGCCGTGTTCGAGGCAACTTTCATGGTCTCCGCGCTGACCGGCGATGGCGTCGCCGATCTGAAAGCCTGGCTGGCGCAACGTGTACCGCCGGAGCCGTGGCTTTATCCGCCCGATCAGATGTCGGATGCGCCCATGCGTCAGCTGGCGGCGGAAATTACCCGCGAAAAGCTGTTCGATCGCTTGCACCAGGAATTGCCGTACCACTCGACGGTCGAAACGGAGGTGTGGAAGGAACTACGCGGCGGCGACATCCGCATCGAGCAAACGATCTACGTGGAGCGCGAAAGCCAACGCAAGATTGTGCTCGGCAAGGGCGGCCGAACCATCAAGGCGATCGGCGAGGCTGCGCGCAAGGAGATTGCCGAGATCGCGGAAACCAAGGTTCACTTGTTCCTGTTCGTCAAAGTGCGGGAGGGGTGGGGTGAAGATCCTGAACGCTACCGCGCCATGGGGCTGGAGTTTCCAAAGGATTGACGGCGCATAGGACTCGCCCCCATGGTTCAAGACGCGCGCCTGCGCCGCGCTCCTCACCATGAGGGTTTCCTTGTTGCCTCATCCTGGGGAGCGCCCGAAGGGCGCGTCTCGAAAGTTGAGGCGTTAACGCGATATGCAATGGACCGATGAAGGCATCGTACTTGGCGTCAAGCGCCACGGGGAGGCGAACGCGATCCTCGAATTGCTGACGCGTGAGCACGGCCGCCATCTCGGTCTTGTTCGCGGCGGTTTCGGCTCCCGGCTCAAGCCGGTCTTGCAGCCGGCAAATACCGTGAGCGCGAGCTGGCGCGCGCGGCTCGACGAGCATCTCGGGAACTATACGGTGGAAGGCTTGCACCTGCGGGCGGCGAATTTCTTTTCTGCGACACACGCGATCTACGGTGTCGGTCACCTTGCGGCGCTGATGCGCTTGCTGCCGGAACGCGATCCCCATCCCGGTCTTTATGAGGCGCTCGATGATATTCTCAGCCACCTCGACGACGCGGCGGTTGCCGCGCCCCTGGTGGTGCGATTTGAATTGCAACTTCTGTCCGAGCTTGGGTTTGGTCTCGATCTTGAGCGATGCGTCGCGACTGGCACATCCGGCGATCTTGTCTACGTGTCGCCAAAATCCGGTCGGGCAGTCTCACGCAGCGCCGGCGAGCCATGGGCAGACAAGATGTTGCGACTGCCGGTGTTCTTGCGCGAACCTCACACGAGACCGGCCAACTGCGATCTCGCGGACGGCTTTGAGCTGACCGGGTATTTCCTGACCCGCCACGTCCTGGAGCCACGCGGCCTCGCGCTCGGCGATGAGCGCGCCCATTTCATCGCCGCGCTCAGCCGCGCTCTCCCGAGCGTCGCCT
>Ga0066388_100003640_pt1 | contig 10078 bp, 10 predicted proteins | sample PanSoiMetaGPlot6_FD_64539 | JGI IMG/M metagenome (GOLD analysis project Ga0066388, IMG submission 64539) | Tropical forest soil microbial communities from Panama analyzed to predict greenhouse gas emissions - Panama Soil - Plot 6 (Hybrid Assembly) | ecosystem: Environmental > Terrestrial >... | reverse complement strand
TTGATCATCCTGGTGCTGCGTTCGTCGAGCTGCAAAAAACGTGGCGGCTTTCTTGCCGGGCAAGACGTCCTCAAAAAGTGGGAGATAGCGCGAACGAAGCTGGACGATTGTTTCGTCGAGTTCGAGCCAGCGACGCATGAAGATGAGCGAGTCCGAGTCATCGTTGGACAGGGTGCGGTAGCTCGGAATAGCTGTGAAGCATAGAGAAGCGCTCGTCTTCGATGTCCTTCCGCTCCGCAGCATATTTCTGATGGCCAGCACAAAACTTAATCGCCTCGGGCTCACTCATGGGAAGATTTTGGCCGATGAGTTTCTGTTTCTGATTACGAAGGTCGTGACGGAGCATATTGTGCTCGTAGGGGGACATGCCTCAGAACCGCCGAAGGCACAGAATTGATGTCGCGGCAAGGTGAGAGCTAGAAAGAGTAGGTGAGAGAGAGGTTGATGGTGGGATCGGTGAAACCGAAATTGAAGAAGGTGGTGGAGTAGTTGAACCGTTTATAGGTAAAGCCGATGAGGATGCCGCGCTGAACGTCGACTGAAGTTTGATACGCGCGGGTGTGCTGGATGGCACAGCCGAGTTGCACCCAGGGCCGGGGTGCGTAGGTGAGTTGGGTCCACGTGTAGAAAAAGTCGCCGTCGCGAGAGTTTGTGTCGAAGATATATTCATTGGAGCTGAAGAGCTGGAGCTTCTTGTAGGTGAGGGTGAACTCCAGGCCTGGGGCAATGCCGTCGAAGTGACCGAAAATGCCGCCGAGCATGGGGGTAGCGGCGAGGGTGAGAGTCTTGCCGAGGTTGAAGTCGTAACCAATCCAAAGAGAGCCGGTGTGGATGCCTTCGTAGTTGTAACGGCCTTCGAGGTGCGTCCAGTTGTGGTCCGCAGTGAAAGTGGGCGAGCCGAAGTCAGTGCCGTGTGCGACGAGAGTGCCGCTCATATTGAAGGTGTAGGCCCAAGGGGCGGGGCCAGCGGAGGCGGATTTGGACGTGGCGGGAGGGGTTGTCTGCGCCGAAGCAGCCGCGGCACAGAGACAGACAAAGACGGGCGTCAGAACGGGAAGTCGCATTGATGAGATTCAAGCGGAGCGAGAGTCTAGAACCTGGTTGGGAGTTTAGCATTGAAGGTTGCAGGGATGGCGCACTGGCCAGAAATGGAGAGTGCGCCTCCCTGGGGAGGTGCACTCTTAAGGTTGCGACTGCCTTGTCCCTAGACGCCGGGTCTCGCGCTTGGCCGCACGAGTGCGTGGTAAATGAGCAGGACCACGATGGCGCCGACCACAGCCACAAGAATGCTATAGAGGTTCAATCCGGTTACGCCCATGTGACCAAAGGTGTTGAACAGCCATCCCCCGACAACCGCGCCGATGATGCCAAGAACAATGTCCAGGACAACGCCTTCGCCGGTTTTGTTGACGATCTTACTGGCGATGAAACCCGAGATCAGCCCGAGAACGATCCAAGCCAAAAATGACATTGAGTCCTCCTGTTTGCCCTGTGAGGGAGAAGACGCAAGAGTGCGAAGCTCTCCTTTCACCGGGAAGAGTGTGGGAAAGCGCGACGGCCATAGACATCGGTAGAAAACATGGTTTTGGGGTACGCGATTTGCCCTAGGCCACGCGGCGAGTCTAGTGCGCAGTCCGTAGCCTCAGCGCTGGAAGCCTAGGATTTTTCCCGGCCAATTGCCTGACTGAATCGGTTGCGCCATTCCGAGCACAGGAATTTCTTGGTCGAAAAGCAAGGAAAAGAGAGATTCCTCACTCTGCAGACTCCACTCGGAATGACGGTTGTGAGTTTTCCGCAAGCTGTGAAGTCGTGGGCTCCCGTCAGCGAAACCATGTGGAGAGGGACCGAAGGATCCCACGTGCAAACGCGGGCCGTGGGGCGGCCGGCAACAAATCAAGAAGGCCCACAGGCTAAAGCCCATGCTACGGAGCTACCAGAGAAGCTTGAGAGCGAATTGGAGTTGCCGGGCGGTGGTGGAGGTGCTGGTGATGGCACCGGCGGTGGGGCTCGGTGAGGCTGAGCCCGCGGTGAAGACGATGAGGTTCGGCGTGTTGAGGTTGGCGCGATCGAGAAGATTGAAGAATTCGGCGCGGAACTGAAGGCGGAAACGTTCGGTCAGTGTGGTGTCCTTGATAACGGAGAAATCCCACGTGGCGAGGCCGGGGCCAGGAATGGTGCTGCGGCCAGCATTGCCCCAGAAGCCGGAATTATTAGGTGGAGCGAGGAAGGCGTCGGGATTGAACCACTGGCCGGCTTTGCCGAGAACGAGCGGGCCGTGAAAGTCGGGATTGAGGAAAGGACGAACAGGATTGCGGGTGTCGCCGTTGTTGGAAGGGTTGTAGCTGACTTGCGGCGTGAGAGGAAAACCAGTCTGTAGGGTGGCGATGCTGGCGAGCGACCATCCGCTGATGAGATGGCCGGAAAAGCCGGAGAGATCGCTGGCATAGCGCTGACCGTGGCCGAAAGGAAGCGTGTAGAGCGCGTTGATGGAGGCCATGTGAGTGACGTCGAACGTGCCACGGCCCTTGTCGGCGGCGAGATCGTAGGGATTGGAGACGAGCCCTGGAGCGTTGGCGGCCGTGGTCTGGTTGATGGAATCGCCATCGTCAAGGACTTTGGAGTAGGTGTAAACGCCGCGGAAGGAGAGATTGTGGCTGAATCGGCGCGTGACGTCGACTTGAAGGGCATTGTAGGAACTGACACCAACGGCGAACCAGGTCCAGGTGTTGGCGATAGTGGGATTCGCTTTCGGAGTGGAGGGCGGTAGGAAAGGAATGAAATAAGAGCCCACGGGAACCGGACTGCCAGCGAGCGGAGCTGGGAAGTTGGCGGGATAACTGGCCGGGCAGGGATCGGCCGGACAGATCACGGGGATGGGAGTGTTGGCGTCGACGCCGATGAGTTCGTGATAGCCGTGCGAGCCGATGTAGCCGACGGTGAGAGATGTGTTCGGAGAAAGTTCGCGCTGGACGCGCAGCGACCAGGAGATGACGGTCGGCGTCTTCATATCGGGCTGAACGCCGCCGGGAACGAGTTTGGCAGTGGCTGGGACGGGCGCGGTGGGATCAATGGGGAAATTGGAGACGAGAAGATTGGGAACTGTGTAGACGGGGTTAAAGGGTGCGTTCTGATCGGCGCGATAGCCGAGCGCGTCCTGTAGATCGTTGTACATGCCGAAGCCAGCGCGAAGAACGGTTTTGGGACCCAGGGGGCTCCATGCAAGGGCGATGCGGGGTTGCGCGAGGAACTTGGCGTTATTTTCGGTAAAGAAATTGGAGCCGATGTGGGGATCGTTGGAGATGACGCCGTTGGGGAAGGTGTAGTTGGCGGCGTGGCCGTTGGCTTCGTTCCAGCCGGTGGAGGATTCGCCGCGGAAGCCGAGAGAAAGAGTGAGGTTGGGAGCGAAGCGGATCACGTCTTCGCCGTAGAAGGCGGAGAAGAGGGAGCGCCAGTGCATCTGCGTGGGAGCGGGATCATAGAGGAAGGAACTGGCGAGGCCTTGTGTAATGAATTGCGTCAGACCTGTGAAAGTGGCCTGACCGTATTGAGACAACGCAATGATCTCGTTGGATTGGAACTGCTGAATCCAACCGCCGAAACTGAATTGATGACGACCGCGCGTGAGAGTGAGGCGATCTTCGTAAGTGAAGATGTTGCGATTGATGGGGAGGTTGCTGCCGTTGTTGCTGCCGGCGAGGCCAATCTGCGCTTGCGGATTGGAGGCAGTGCTGCCACCGACGACGAGAGCGCCGACGCGAAGACCGCTCAGAAAACCGGGAACGCTAGCCGCGGGAGTGCCGGGAGTAGGCTCGCCAGTGAAATAGTACGCGGCACGGGAGAAGCCGAAGCGTGCGGTGTTGAGGAGCGAGGGTGAAAAGATGTGTGTCTCTTCGATGCTGAGGACCTGTTCGCGCAGAGTAAGGATGTCGGAGCTATAGGGATTGGCGGGAGTGGCGGTGTTGGATTCGCCATCGTCGATGGTGTAGATGGCAGCGAGAGAATCCTTGGACGAGAAGTTGTGGTCCAGGCGGATGGTGCCGAAGTCCTCGCGAATGGTCTGCAGCGGACTGCTGAAGTATTCGGAGACACCGAAGGACTGGCCGGGAACGTTGAATTCCTGGGAGCCGGCTGGAGGCGTGGGCCAGAGGTTGAGGTAGGGTTGAACGGAGGGGATTGCCGCGGCGCGAGCGTTGAGCCCGGGGACGAAGGCGACGGAAGTCTGGTTGAGGTCCTGGCGAAAACCTTCGTAGTTGAGGAAGAAGAAGGTTTTGTTCTTGCGCAGGGCGCCGCCGGCGGATGCGCCAAATTGGTTACGCTGGAAGGGAGGCGGTCCACCCTGATCGAAATAGTTAGCAGCATCGAGAGCGGAATTGCGAACGAACTCGTAGAGGGAGCCGTGCCAGGCATTGGAACCGGATTGCGTGACGATAATGACCTGGCCGCCAGGATGCTTGCCGAATTCGGCGCCGTAGGAGTCGCGCTGGATATTGAATTCGCGGACGGCCTCGACACCGAGGAGCTGGCCGCTGGGGCCGCCGGGAGTCATATTGTTTTCGGCCGCGCCCGTGAACTCGATGCCGTTGAGCAGAAAGATGTTCTGCTGGGGGCGATTGCCTGAGACCGCGAAATTATTAGCGGTGGTGGAGTTGGAGATGCCGGTGCCGCCAGTTTTTTGTGACGTGAAATTGACGATGCCGGGATTAAGAGTGAGCAGTAGATCGTAGCTGCGGCCGTTGAGGGGGAGCTGCTTAATTTCCTTGGCGCCGACGAGGCCGGAGATGTCGCTGGTGGTGGTGCTGACGATGGGTGCGTCTTCGGTGACGGTGACTGTGGACTGGGAAGTTGCGACCTGGACATGGAGGTCGATGACGACCTCCTGGTTGGCATTGAGAGAGATGCCAGAGCGAGTCGAATCGCGGAAACCGGATTTTGCGGCGGAAATTTCGTAAAAACCGACCGGCAAGGCGAGAATGAGATAAGCGCCGCCCGAGTCGGTGGTGGTGGTGCGGGTGGAGCCGGTTTCGGAGTTGCGGACGGTGACCGTCGCGGAGGGAACGGCGGCGCCGGAAGGATCGGTGACGGCACCCTTGATACTGGCGGTGACTTGCGCGCGGGCAACGGGTGAGAGGACGGAAGAGAGAATGGAGAGCAGCGCGGCAAGGAGAATGGACGAGATGGAGCGAGATCGCAGAGTCATTCCAGTTGTGCCCTTTCTATGTTAATTCCCTCTGCCAGAAGTTAATCATTCAATACGGTTCAAGACGTTAAGTCAAACCGACTTAAATCGGTTACTGGCAGATATGAATTTAGCCGGATTCTGATGGCGCTAGACGCATCTGTGGCGAAGGCGTATGCTCTGCCGCATGACACTCTCGGCAAGAAATCGGCTTGAAGGCAAAGTGATTGATATCCAGCTCGGCGGCGTGATGGCGCATGTGGTTGTGCGCGTCGGCAAAAACCTGGTGGAGAGTGTGATCACCAAGCGAAGCGTGGACGAGATGAAATTGAAGGTCGGGGACACCGTGTCCGCGGTGATCAAATCCACTGAGGTCATGCTGGAGAAGAAGTAACGGCGACGCCGCCGGGAATCAGACAGGAGCGCAGCGATGAAGAGCCGGATTGCGGCGGTGGCGGTATTGGTGTTTGTACACGGGATGGGTGCATGGTCATGGGAAGCAAACGGGCGTGCGCGCGTTCAGGAGGCCACGACACCGGGGACAGCTCTGAAGATCGACGGGGCCGTGGGGGCGCCGTTGACGTTGACGATCGACGATTTGAAGAAGATGCCGCGCAAGACACTGACGGTGACGAATCCGCACGATAGGAAGCAGGAAGTGTATGAAGGCGTGCTGGTGGCAGAGCTGTTGAAGAGGGCGGGAGTTCCGCAGGGAGAACAGTTGCGCGGACAATCGTTGGCGAGCTATGTGGTGTTCAAGGCGCAAGACGGATATCGCGTGGTGTTTTCAATTGCGGAGCTTGATTCGGGAATTCTGGATTCGGACGTGATGGTGGCGGATACGGTCGATGGAGGCGCGATTTCGGGAAAAGCGGGGCCATTGCGATTGGTGGCACCGCATGAGAAGAGGCCCGCGCGTTGGGTGAGGATGTTGAAAGAGATTACGGTGGTGAAGGCGGCGAGTGAATAGGGGCGCTTCGCGTCTCAGGAGAGCGAGGGGCGAGAAGCCGGAGTTCGAAGCGCGAAAGTCGAAATTTCGATTTGCCTTCGAGACGTCGAGTCAAGGCGCAACGGTTGAGATCCTTCATCGCGGACAGCGCTCTTCAGGATGACAAGGTTGAGTTTATTTGAAGTTCCCACGTGTAACAGCGGCCCGTGGGGCACCCCTGAACAGTTTGGTTTGCACCGGGGAGAGAGCCTTCGCTGCGCGCGGATGACGGTCTTGCCTGCTGGATGGCCTGAGGGGCTTCGCAAGGTATGACGGGAATGCTGGTATGATCACGGCGCTTTGAGCGGCGAGAACGGCTTCACGGGAAGATCCGTCTATGGGGGACAACGTGGGATTTTCGGATTGCGGAGTGCGAGTCTGCGGTGCGGCGGCGATTTTGTTTGGGGTGGTGGGACTGACGTGGGGAGATTTTGCAGCAGTATGGCAGCCTGTGCCCGAGGAGTTGCCGTATCGGCGAGCGCTAGCGTATCTGGCGGCAGCGCTGTTCTTGTTGGCGGGATTGGCGGTGCAATGGGCCAAGACGCGAGCGTGGGGAGCGTTGGCGTTGGCAGTGCTGTTCCTGCCGTACGCGCTGTTGTGGCTGAGGCGTGTGATCGGATTTCCAGGAATGATCGGGACGTGGAGCGGGCTCGGAGAGGAAGTGGCACTGGTGTCGGGGGGATTGCTGGCGTATCTCGAGTTCAGCGGCGAAAGGGGCGTCTCAGCACGGGGTTTGGCGTTTGTGTGCCGCGTGTTGTTCGGGCTGAGCTTCGTGTCCTTGGCGTTGGTGCATTGGATTGCGTTGAAGGAGACCGCGGGATTTGTGCCCAGATGGATTCCGCCGGGACCGGCGTTTTGGGCGATTGCTACCGGAGTGTTTCATATGATGGCGGCCGTCGCCATCATGAGCGGAGTGCAGGGGAAGCTGGGGGCGCGGCTGCTGACGGCGATGATTGCGGTGTTTGGGTTGACGATCTGGTTGCCGGCGCTCGCGGCAAAGCTACACGATCATTTTGTGTGGTGTGCGAATGCGCAGAATATGGCGCTGATGGGCGCGGCGTGGATGGTGGCCGACTGGTTTGGCAACGGCGAAATTCGAAGATAGAAAATGAAAAGTAGAAATTCGCTTGTAGCTTCACGAGCGATTGTGGCAAGACGGAATGGTTGAGATCCTTCGTGTCAGAAAACGCTCCTCAGGATGACAAGGCTTGGGGCCTGCTTGAAATAATCCCACCTGCAGAAGCGGGCCGTGGGACATCGGGTCGAAGTGAAGGCGCTTTGCAGGACTGTACCACGGTGCAATAATCCGCGGCCATGAAAAATGGCATGGATCAAGTGAACGCTGGTCATCGGAAAGAAATCCAGGATGAGTTCTGGTCGGGGCCGTTGGGGCTGACACTGGTGACCGTGTCACTGGCAGTGTTTATTTTTCTGATTATCCCGATGCAGAGGGCGGGGCTGCCGGCTCGATTGGTGTTCGATCGAGGTTGGGGAAGGCCGGTCAACGTGATCGCCTTCATGGTGGTGATCGCGACGGCGGTGCCGCTGTGGATCGCGATCGAATGTCCGACGTATTTATTGATGGGCTGGCATGGGCCTCGGCATACCGGCTGGTGGAACTGATGCGACCGGGATCGCTTCACTTTGCGATGGCACCAACGGATATGAGTGAGCAGTCTGGCAAACTGATGGATTTCAGTTTCAGCACTCTGACGACGGTGGGGCTCGGAAATGTGACGCCCCTCGAACCGTTCGCGAGATCGCTGGCAATCGCGGAGGCGGTGGTTGGACAGTTATATCCGGCAATCTTGATTGGGGCGATGGTAGCAATGGTCATGCAGGCGCGGGAGAAGAGTGCCTGAAGTGGGTGCATTTTGACGTTGCGGGGCGGCGCACGTCGTAGTGCCCTGGAAGCCGGAACACGCGAAGGTGTGGGCTTCGCGGGTGGCGGTGCCGTTGCGCTGGGGCGGACATTTGAGTGTATAATCCGGGCAAATCTGGCTGAGAAAGGTGAGTCTTGGATCCGGCAAAAACAGCGAACCTTTGGGTCCCGGTATGTTGCGAGCGGGTGATGCGGTTCAATATGTTTGTGCAGAAGAGCGGGACGGTGTATGGATCGCTGGTATGCACGGTATGTAACATAAGCGTGTCGTACGAATTGGAACATAACCCGGATATCAGCGGGTACGGCGAAGGGGCGAAGGTAGTTTCGATGTTGGGCTCGCCGAAACCGCCGAAGGAAGCACGGAAGCGGATTGATGAGGACGCGGCGTCGAATGATTTGACCCTGTCGTGAACTCGGTTGAGGGAACAACGAGGTCGAAGGCGCTGCGGATAAGAAGTGAAGAGTACTAGTCGAGAACTGGGGCCAAGGCAAACCGGGCAAGCGAAGAGATTCTGGACCACAAGTTCACGAAGCGCTGAGCGATGATCGACCAGACCATCTCGCACTTTCGAATCGTGGAGAAGCTGGGTGCGGGCGGGATGGGAGTGGTGTTCAAGGCCGTAGACCTGCGATTGGAGCGGGCGGTTGCGCTGAAGTTCCTTCCCGAAGACATGGTGCAAGACGTGGCGGCGCTCGAGCGATTCCGGCGCGAAGCGAAAGCGGCGTCGGCACTGAATCATCCGAATATTTGCACCATTTATGATGTCGGCGGCGCTCAAGAGAGCGGGAGCGACGAGAAGCGTTCGTTTATCGCCATGGAGTTCATTGACGGGCAGACGCTGAGGCAGCACGTCAATGGGAAAGCACTGCCACTAGAAGAAACGCTAACTCTCGGGAGCCAGATTGCAGATGCGCTGGATGTCGCCCACGGAAGCGGCATCATTCATAGGGACATCAAACCTTCGAACATATTCGTGACAAAACGCGGGCAAGCCAAGGTGCTGGATTTTGGGCTGGCGAAGCTGACCATGCAGCCGGATGTGCTGTCGATGGAGCCGGATTCAACAGCAACATCACGGTCGCGAGGTTCGCAAAGCGCAGTGTCGATTGTGGGAGTGATCAGCGGAACGCCAGCGTATATGTCGCCGGAGCACGTGCGCGGAGACGACCTGGACGCACGAGCGGACATTTTCGCATTGGGATTGCTGCTGTATGAGATGGCGACCGGGAAGCAGGCCTTTGGCGGAAGAACAGGCGGGGCGATCATCGAAGCGATTCTGACGAAGAAACCCGCAGCGGCACACAGCTTGAATCCAGACACACCCGCGCAATTGGAAGAAATCATTAACAAGTGCCTGGAGAAGGACCGGGAGAACAGGTATCAAAGCGCCGCGGAAGTCCGGGCAGACCTGCAGCAGCTGAAACGAGTGACGGAGACGGGGCAAACGGTCGCGCGAATGATGGTGGCTGGCAAGCCCAATGTCGGGTGGAAGCGGCTTGGTGCCGGAGCGGCCGCAGTCGTGGCATTGCTTGGAGTGGGGGGGTGGCTGTATTCGCGAAGGGCGCACGCGCTGAACCAGTCGGACAGGATTGTGCTGGCTGATTTCGCGAACAAAACGGGCGACGGGATCTTCGATGACACACTACGACAGGGCTTGGCAGCACAACTGCAACAATCGCCATTCTTGAGCCTGGTGTCGGAGCAGAAAATTCAGCAGACGCTGAAGTTGATGGGGAAATCCCCAGAAGCCAAGTTGACGGCCGCGATTGCCGGGGAAGTGTGTGTGCGCTCGGGCAGTAAGGCGTATTTGAGCGGGTCGATTACAAGCATCGGGAAGCAATATGTGATTGGAGTGAGCGCTGTAAATTGCGCCACGGGTGAATCGATCGCGCAGGAGCAGGTGACCGCGGACGGAAAAGAAACCGTGTTGAAGGCCCTGGGGAGTGTGTCGACGGCACTGCGCGAAAAATTGGGTGAATCGCTGAAGACAGTACGGAAGTTGGACACGCCCATCGATCAGGCGACCAC
>Ga0066388_100003639_pt1 | contig 10078 bp, 8 predicted proteins | sample PanSoiMetaGPlot6_FD_64539 | JGI IMG/M metagenome (GOLD analysis project Ga0066388, IMG submission 64539) | Tropical forest soil microbial communities from Panama analyzed to predict greenhouse gas emissions - Panama Soil - Plot 6 (Hybrid Assembly) | ecosystem: Environmental > Terrestrial > Soil... | reverse complement strand
ACCAAGTGCCAGCCCGACATCGATATCGTCATCGGCGACGCGCGGCTCACCATCGGCAAGCAGGAGGATGCCAGCTTCGATCTGTTCATCATCGATGCGTTCACCTCCGATGCCATCCCGGTGCACATGCTGACCAAGGAGGCGGTGGAGCTGTTCCTGCAGAAGCTGAAGCCGGACGGGGTGGTGCTGCTGCACACGTCCAACCGGTACCTCAACTTGAACTCGGTGCTCGGCGCGATCCTGAAGGAGCTGCCCGACGGTACGGCGGGCATGGGCATGTCCGACGAAGGTACGGACAGCAACGGGGCGTCGGGTTCCTCGGTGGCGATCTTCGCCAAGAGCGAGGCGGCACTGGCGCCCTACCGGGCCTTTGAAGGCGCTGTCGACCTCGACGACAAGGGCCTGCGGGCCTGGACCGACGACTTCTCCGATATCTTCGGCGCCTTCATGAGCCGGTGGCGCAGGGAAGGGTGAGGTCGCAGATTGGGTCAAGATTCGTAGGTTGGGGCAAGCGAAGCGCAGACCCAACACTTTGTATGGTGTGCCCTGAATGTGTTGGGGTCTGCGGCTTCGCCTTGACCCAACCTGCGACTTGCGCCGGGGTCGAACCTACGGACCGCGGCGGACGCGCAGCGGCGTTGCCGCGCAGGCCTCGGCGAGGCGCCGAGGGGCGATGGGAAACACCGCGTCGGGTGTGCCGGCTGCGGCCCAGACCGTATCATAGGCGAGCAGCGCCTCGTCCACAAACGTCTTGATCGGCGCCGAATGGCCAAGCGGCGGGATGCCGCCGATCGCAAATCCCGTCGCCTCGCGCACATAGGCGGCGTCCGGACGCTGCAACGGCTCGCCGATCTGCTCCGCGGCGACATCGAGGTCGACCCGGTTGGCGCCGGAGACCAGCAGCAGGTAGGGCTGCCCGAATTGACCCCGCGGAAGACCAGCGACTTGACGATCTGGCCGACCTCGCAGCCGCAGGCGGCCGCCGCCTCCTCGGCGGTGCGGGTGGTTTTCGCCATGTGGCGGACCTTGCAGTCGAGCCCCCTGGCATCCAGGGCGGCCTGGACCCGCTGCGCCGCCGGCTTGAGTTCGCGCATCGCTGAAACCGGCCTCCCGTTGCCGCTCGCCTCGCTTCTGTTGCCGGCCGCGCTGCGCGCCGCTAAGAGTGCGCAGCTCCAGGGGCCACGCTCCGTTTGAACCCAGAAGGACGGCTCATGCAAGTCGATGAAGCGACGGTGCGGCGCATCGCACGCCTTGCGCGGATCAGCATCACCGATGCGGAGGCCAAGGCGCTCGAAAAGGAGCTGTCGGGCATCCTCGGCTGGGTCCAGCAGCTCGACGCCGTCGACACCTCGGGCGTCGAGCCGATGACGCGGGTGATCCCGATGACGCTCAAGAAGCGCGGCGATGTCGTCACCGACGGCGGCATCGCCGACGACATCGTCAGGAATGCGCCGGCGCGGGAGGACCATTTCTTCGCCGTGCCCAAGGTGGTCGAGTAGCTGGTGGGGGCGCGGGCATGACCGACCTCACGAAGCTCACGCTTGCGGAGGCGCGGGCCGGCTTGCTTGAGCGGCAATTCTCCGCCACCGAGCTGGCGCGCGCCTTCCTGGATGCGATCGGGGCCGGCAACGCCGTGCTCAACGCCTATGTGCTCGTTACCGGCGAGCACGCCCTGGCGCAGGCCGCGGCAAGCGATGCCCGTCTCGCCCGGGGCGAGGCGCGTCCGCTGGAAGGGCTGCCGCTCGGCATCAAGGACCTCTACTGCACCGCCGGCGTGCGCACCACGGCCTGCTCCAACGTCCTCGCTGAGTTCACCCCCAGCTACGAGTCGACCGTCACGCAGAACCTGTGGGACGCGGGCGCGGTGATGCTGGGCAAGCTCAACTGCGACGAGTTCGCCATGGGCTCCTCCAACGAGACGAGCCGCTTCGGCCCGGTGACCAACCCGTGGCGGCGCCGGGAGTCGAATGTTGCGCTCGTGCCCGGCGGCTCCTCCGGCGGGTCGTCCGCCGCGGTCGCTGCCGACCTGTGCCTGGCGGCCACCGCCACCGACACCGGCGGCTCGATCCGCCAGCCGGCGGCCATCACGGGAACCGTGGGCATCAAGCCCACCTACGGGCGCTGCTCGCGCTGGGGGATCGTCGCCTTCGCCTCCTCGCTCGACCAGGCGGGCCCCATCGCCAGGACCGTGCGCGACGCCGCCATCATGCTGCGGCACATGGCGAGCGCGGATGCCAAGGACTCCACCAGCGTCGATCAGCCCGTGCCGGACTACGAGGCCGCCACCGGCGCCGGCATCAAGGGCCTCAAAGTCGGTGTGCCCAGGGAATACCGCATCGACGGCATGCCGCGCGAGATCGAGGACCTGTGGCAGCAGGGGATCGCCTGGCTCAAGGCGGCAGGCGCCACCATCCACGACGTGTCGCTGCCGCATACCAAGTACGCCCTGCCGGCCTACTACATCGTCGCCCCGGCGGAGTGCTCCTCCAATCTCGCGCGCTACGACGGCATGCGCTACGGCCTGCGCCGGCCCGGCGAGGACCTGATCGCCACCTACGAGGCGACGCGGGCGGCGGGCTTCGGCGCGGAGGTGCGCCGTCGCGTGCTGATCGGCACCTACGTCCTCTCCGCCGGTTATTACGACGCCTACTACCTCAAGGCGCAGAAGGTGCGCACGCTCATCAAGCGCGACTTCGAGGAGGCGTTCGCTCAAGTCGATGTGCTGCTGACGCCCACCACCCCCGGCCCGGCGTTCGGCATCGGCGAGGTGAGCGGCGATCCCATTCAGATGTACCTCAACGATATCTTCACGGTGACCGTGAACATGGCCGGCTTGCCCGGCATCTCCGTCCCCGCAGGGCTCTCCTCTGAGGGCACGCCGCTCGGGCTGCAGCTGATCGGCCGGCCTTTCGACGAGGCGACGCTGTTTCGCGCCGCGCAGGCCATCGAGGACGCAGCGGGCCGGTTCACCCCGCCGGAGCCCTGGTGGGCCGCCGGCAAGGGCGCGAAGCCCGCCAAGCTGCGGCGGCGTGCCGGAAACCCCGGCGAGGCGTGACGCCCAGGGCGCAGGTCCATCACAAAGATCGAGACGGTCTGCGTAGCGGAATTGCGCCTGCCCGGGCGGCGGCTATAGTCGATGCAAAGCTCGGGGTAGGGACATGCGAGGCGCTTGGGTTCGTTGTGCCGTTGTGGCGTTCGCCGCGCTGCTGGCGGGCTGTGTGGCGACATCCCGGGTCGGCGATGATCTCAGCGTCTCAGCGCTCAGCCAGAGCAAGAAGGCGGTGGCGCTGATCAAGCTCGGCGCCGCGGACCCGCTCTGCGGCACGCTCGTGGCCGGCATCGGCGTGCGGGAGGGCAACAACTTCCGCCACGTCCAGGCCGCGCGCATCGTGCGCAAGGCCGGCGAGGCCGCCGTCGCCGAGCTGGAGCTCGGGGCCGGCGAGTATCATGTGGTGAGCTACAGCTGCGCGAGACGGGGTGCGACCGTGGTGCTTGCCGAGCCTGCCGGCGTCGGTCTCTACGCCAAGAGCTATGCCTCCTTCAACATCGCCCCTGGCGAGGTCCTCAACGTCGGCTACCTGCAGCTGCTGCCGATGGCGTCGGCGCAGGTCTCTTACAACACCCGCATCATGCAGGTGCGCATCGCGGTGACCGACTGGCCGCTGGCGGAGCTCGACCGCTTCAAGCAGCAGCGGCCGCATCTCTACGCCCAGATGAAGACGCGGCTCATGACCGTGCACCGGGTGGAGCCGCCCAGCTACCAGCAGGTGCAGGCGGCCTGCGCCGAAATGCGGCGTCTGCAGGCCGAAGGCAAGATCCAGGACCTGCCGCTGAGCTGCACGCCCGCCACCAGGGCACCCCCGCAGCGGCCGCAGGGCCCCGCCAAGAAGTCGATGGGTATCTAGCCCGCTTTCCGGTTTGATATGGGGCGGACCAGCTCCAAATGCGCCGTCTGCGGGTGGCAAATAAATCTCCCTCCTCTTCGTCATCCCGGCGCCGTTTGCGAGCGAAGCGAGCAAACGGGAATAGGCCGGGGCCCATGCACTTTCAGCTTGCTCTCCTATTGGACGAGACCAAGACGGCTTCGCGGATCGCGCACGGTTGCGAAACTCGACCCGAGAACTTGCTTTGAGGTGCATGGGTCCCGGCCGAGTCCCGCTCGTCCGCTGCGCGGCCGATTCCGCCGCTGCGTTGCCGATGCTCAGTCGCCTGCAAGCGCGTGCGCTTCGGCGAAATAGAGGTCTTTCCAGGTCTCGGGCCTGGTCTTCAGCGCGCCGATGCGATGCATGAACTCCGCGAACTTGAAGGTCTTTTTGGGCACCTTGGTGAAATCGAAGCCTGGCGCGGAGATGATGGCCACCACGTCGTCCTCGGTCATCTTCTTCTCCTTCGTCATCTCGATGTAGAGCTTCGCCGCCCGGCGCTTGTCGGCGTTGGTCCAGGCGATCGCCTCATCGAGCGCAGCTACGACCGCGGCGTAGACTTTCGGGTTGGCGGTGCGGAACTTCTCGGTGGTGACGAACACCAGATTGCTCACCTCCCCGCCCATGATCTGATAGCCGCTCGTCACCGTCTTGAACCCGGCCTTCATCTCTGCCTCGTGGAAGGGCGAGGTGGCGAAATGGGCAGTGACCTCGCCCATCGGGTTGAGCACGGCTGCCAGCGCGTCGGGATGCGCAAGCCCAACGGTCAGGTGGTCGAGCTTGGTGTGCTGGCCTGGCCCCCACTCCTTCTCGGCGGCGATCTGCAGAAACAGCGCTTGTGTCGATACCTTCACCGACGGAACGGCAATACGGTCCTTGGCGGTGAAATCGCGGATTGACGCGATGCTGGGATTGCGCGTGTTGAGATAGATATCGGTATTGGTGATCGCCGAGACGCCGCGCACACCGATGCCACCCTTGGTGCGATCCCACATCAGAGCGAGCGACGGCACGCCCTGTGCGGAGAAGTGCAGGTTGCCGGACAAAATCGCGTCCACCATCACCGACGGGCCTGCGAGCTTTGACCAGTTCACCTTGAGATCGCCGATCCCGCGCGCGGTTGCCTGCTTCTCGATGAGCCGCAAGTTCTCCATGGCCATCAGAGGAATGAAGATGGCTCCGAACTGCTGCGCGACGGCGATCTCCTTGACCTCCTGCGCCACGGCCGCGGTCGGAGGTCCGCCGGCGACGGGCGCCAGCATCAGCATCAGCGCGAGTATCGATCGTCTCATGAACTGCCTCCCGGGCGTTGCGAGCGATCGGCTTTGCGCGGATGCCGGAAGCCTCCAATTGAAGCTCGAGCCTGCTTCCGCTGCGATCGCCTCGTTCCATGCAATCGTTAGCACATTCGCTGTGTCGCGCTGCAACGCCTCGCCTGATCGGCCGGGACGCGCCGACCCTGCTACAATCCGCGCCGGGGCCAACTTTTCGACACCCTCCTCGCACATGCGGGAACGCCCGCCAGCCATAGCAGGATGAGAAAGCCGCCGATGTCTCTCTGGATCAAGCTCGTGCTTGGCGCTGCCGCCGTCTACGGCGTGGTCGTGCTGGTCGCCTATCTCGGCCAGCGCCAGCTCATGTACTTCCCCGATCGCAGCCGCATCGAGCCGGCCAAAGCCGGGCTGAGAGCTGTCCAGGAGCGCGTGCTGAAGACGTCCGACGGGGAGCGCATCATCGCCTGGTACGGCAAGGCGCGGCCGGGTCAGCCGACGCTGCTCTACTTCCACGGCAATGCGGGCGGCTTGGCCATTCGCGCCGAGCGCATCCAGGACTACATGGCCGAGGGCTGGGGCGTCTACATGATGAGCTATCGCGGCTACAGCGGCAGCACCGGCTCTGCCAGCGAGGTGCACAATGTGGCGGATGCTCACCTTGCCTATGACGCCCTTGTCGCGGAGGGCGTGGCGCCCAGGTCGATCATCGTCTTCGGCGAGTCGCTTGGCACGGGAGTTGCCGTCAGGCTGGCCGCAGATCGCAAGGTGGCCGGCATCATCCTCGATGCGCCTTACACGTCGGCCGTCGACATTGGGGCGGCGGCCTATCCGTTCCTGCCGGTGCGGGTGCTGCTGACCGACCGCTACGAGACGACCAGGCACATCGCCAAGGTCAAGGCACCCCTACTGGTCCTGCACGGCGCGTTGGACCAAGTGATCCCAGTCGCGATGGGACGCGAGGTGGCGCGGCTGGCGAACGAGCCCAAGCGCCTGGTGATCTTTCCCGACGGCTACCACACCGTCGACGGCGAGGAGCCTATCAGAGCGATGCGGGCCTGGATCGGCAGCCTTCGTGGGGAGTGAGGCGCCCATGCAAAAGCGCTCCCGCGGGTCGCGAGAGCGCTGCAAAGGGCGTAGGCGGGGAGAGCGTCAGCGCGGGCCGCCGAAGCCGCCGCTGCGGGGCGGGCCACCGGAACCGCTGCGGGGCGGTCCACCGGGGCGCGTCCCGGGCCTGCCTGGAGCGCCGGGCCGGGCTGCCGTTGGTGCCTTGCCAGGGAGGAGGCCTTCGCGCTGCGCCTTTTTTCGCGCCAGCTTGCGGGCGCGACGGACCGCCTCGGCCTGCTCGCGTACGCGCTTTTCCGAGGGCTTCTCGTAATAGTTGCGCAGCTTCATCTCGCGGAAGATGCCCTCGCGCTGCATCTTCTTCTTGAGCGCCTTGAGGGCTTGATCGACGTTGTTATCGCGAACCTGGACTAGCAAGCAGGCCTTCCTCGTGGGTTGTGTGGTGCCGGGTCGAGATGCTGGTGAGCATCGCGCAAGACCAATGCCTTGACGGCACCTGGAACTGCGCTCCATGCGTGCGCGGGCTTTTAGCAGAGGCGGGCCCGCGTGTCCATCGGCGCAGAGGGCACAGGAGTGGCGCCAAAGCAACGCCACGCAATTCGCAGGTTCATCGATCCGTAATTGAGCCGGAATCAGCAGGCCATTGATCTGGCCCACAATTCTGTTCCATATTGCGATGCAACCTCTGGTCGTTGCAGCGCGATGCGCCACGCATCTCGCCAGAGATGCATTTTCGAGGGGGGACGGCATGGCACCGACATTGGTTGGGCTTCCTGCGGTTCCGGGGAACCGCTTGCGGCGGAGCACGGGCGTGCTCGGCCTGATGCTGGCGATGTGCACGGTACCCGCAGGCTGGGCCCGCGCCGGCGTGCCCGATGACGTTGGGGCCGACGGGGCGGCTTCGCCGATGGCCGAGGTGCCCGGCGTGGTCGTCGTTCCCGGCCTGCCAGACCCGGTACCGCAGGGCAAGGGGCTGTTCGGCGGCGAAACGGGCATTCTGGCGCCCAAGCAAGGTGGCGGCACCGAGGTGAAGCTGCAGTGGCGCTCGGAGCGCTATGTGCCGGCCGGGGCCGAGGGAGTTGCGATCGACGGCAATACCAGCGGTGTCGAGATCGGCGTCAACTACAGGTTGCAATCGGCGGTCTCGATCGGCGCGCTGGCGCAATTCGACCCCGCCGGCGAGACGCCGGTCAGCGGTCAGCGCAGTCTCTCCGATCACGCCTGGATGGCGGGACCTGTGGCGACCGTCAACGTCGCTCCCGGACTGGTGCTGGAGGCTCGCGCCGCCTGGGGCCTCGCCGAGAGCGGCGCGGATGAGATGCATGGCGCCAGTCCGGCGGCGCAGCGGCGTCTCGTCAACGCTCGGCTCACCAATCCGCACACGTTCGGGGCCTGGCGCTTCACGCCGAGCATCAACTTCAGCCAGGCCTGGGAGGGGGCAGCGCCCGTGGCGGGCCAGTCGCCCGGTCAGGTTCCGGCTGAGCTGCCGCACATGGTCGGCTCCGGCCGTGTCGATATCGCCCCCGAGATCGCCTACCGCTTTGAGTTCGCCCGGTCGGCGTTCATCGAGCCGAAGGCGGTCCTCGGCAGCTTCTGGGCGTTCGACGACGTGTCCAAGGTGACGCCTGGCGTGGGGATGCGTACCGAGCCGCGGCTCAAGGCGGAGGCAGGTGTGACCTTCGGGGTCGTCGACGGCGTGAAGGTGGAGGCCCTGGGCGGCGTCGAAGGTGGCGATGCCACCACCCCCGAGGTGTGGACCGGGCGCCTGCAACTCAGCGTCCCCCTCAAGTAGCCCCGGCAAGGCGGACGCGGCATTCTGAAGTGCTCGTCGGACGCCTCCGTCGAGGCCGATTTGACGATTGTATGTGCCGGCCGAATTTCGCGCCTGGCGGGGGTGCCTGTGGCCGACTCGATCGGGTGGCTCTCAGGTGCCCGCCAGGCCGGAGGTGGCCTCAAATCGCATCCTAGGCGGCGCCAGAGGCCATCCGCGGCGATCCCGGCGGCCGACGGATGCGCGCCGCCAGTGGCGCCTGCAAGATTAGGAAAAGGCCCGCCGTGGAGGGAGGTGTCCCGCCCCGCGGCATCGCGGCACCTGCAACTCTCCGCGCAGGCCAGCGCGTCACAAGTGGAGCTGCAACGCCGCCGGCAGCGGGCCGCTCAGGCCCGCTCGGCCCAGGCGCCGGTGCCCTGCTCGCGGCCCAAGGTGGCGAGCACGGTGGCCACGATCTGCGGGGCGTTGAGGCCCGCCGTGTCGTACATCTTCTCGGGCTTGTCGTGGTCGATGAAGATGTCGGGCAGCACCATCGGCCGCACCTTGAGGCCGCGGTCGAGCAGGCCCTCGGTGGCAAGAAGTTGCAGGACGTGGCTGCCGAAGCCGCCGACAGCACCCTCCTCGACGGTGATGAGCACCTCGTGGTTGCGGGCGAGCCGGACGATGAGGTCGCGGTCGAGCGGCTTGGCGAACCTGGCATCGGCGACGGTGGTCGACAGGCCGTAGGCGGCGAGCTGGTCTGCCGCCTTCAGGCACTCGGCGAGGCGCGCGCCCAGCGACAGCAGCGCCACCGTGGAGCCTTCGCGCACGATGCGGCCGCGGCCGATCTCCAGCGCCACGCCCTCCGCGGGCATCTCGACCCCCACGCCTTCGCCGCGCGGATAGCGCAGCGCCGAGGGGCGATCGTCGATGGCCGCCGCGGTGGCCACCATGTGCTTGAGCTCCGCCTCGTCGGCGGCGGCCATCAGCACGAAGCCCGGCAGGCAGCCGAGGTAGGCCAGATCGAAGGAGCCCGCATGTGTCGGGCCGTCGGCGCCGACGAGCCCGGCGCGGTCGATGGCGAAGCGCACGGGGAGGCGCTGGATCGCCACGTCGTGCACCACCTGGTCGTAGGCGCGCTGCAGGAAGGTCGAGTAGATGGCCGCGAACGGCTTCAAGCCCTCAGCGGCGAGGCCGGCGGCGAACGTCACGCCGTGCTGCTCGGCGATGCCGACATCGAAGGTGCGCTGCGGGAACTCCTTGGCGAACAGGTCGACGCCGGTGCCGGAGGGCATCGCCGCGGTAATGGCGACGATCCGCTTGTCCTTGCGCGCCTCCTCGATCAGGCTCTGCCCGAACACCTTGGTGTAGCTCGGCGCGTTGGGCTTGGAGGCCACCTGCGCGCCGGTGATGACGTTGAACTTGCTGACTCCGTGGTACTTGTCGTCGGAGGCCTCGGCCGGCGGGTAGCCCTTGCCCTTCCTGGTGACGACGTGCACCAGGATCGGCCCGTTCTTGGCGTCGCGCACGTTCTTCAGCACCGAGAGCAGCACGTTGAGATTGTGGCCGTCGATCGGACCGACGTAGTAGAAGCCCAGCTCCTCGAACAGCGTGCCGCCGGTCCAGTAGGTGCGCGTGTACTCCTCGGCGCGGGCCGCCTTCTCCTCCCAGAACTTCGGCAGGCGCTTGGCGAGCTGCTTGGCGACCCCGCGCAGGTGCAGGTAGGTGCCGCTGGAGGTGATGCGCGCGAGATAGTTGGAGAGCGCGCCCACGGGAGGCGCGATCGACATGTCGTTGTCGTTGAGGATGACGATCAGCCGCTCGTTGCGGGCGCCGGCGTTGTTCATGGCCTCGTAGGCCATGCCGGCCGACATGGCGCCGTCGCCGATGACGCACACGACGTTGTGGCTCTTGCCGGCGAGGTCGCGCGCGACAGCCATGCCGAGGCCGGCGGAGATCGACGTGGAGGAATGCGCCGCGCCGAAGGCGTCGTACTCGCTCTCGGCGCGCTTGGTGAAGCCGGAGAGTCCGCCGCCCTGGCGCAGCGTGCGGATGCGGTCGCGCCGTCC
>Ga0066388_100003638_pt1 | contig 10084 bp, 7 predicted proteins | sample PanSoiMetaGPlot6_FD_64539 | JGI IMG/M metagenome (GOLD analysis project Ga0066388, IMG submission 64539) | Tropical forest soil microbial communities from Panama analyzed to predict greenhouse gas emissions - Panama Soil - Plot 6 (Hybrid Assembly) | ecosystem: Environmental > Terrestrial > Soil... | reverse complement strand
ATCGAAGTGCAGGCCTGGTATCAGGGTGGCATCTCGGTGATGGATTTCAGCGATCCGGCAAAGCCGTTCGAAATTGCCTACTTTGACCGCGGCCCGATTGATCCGAAGATGTTGGTGCTCGGCGGCGACTGGTCCGCCTACTGGTACAACGGATACATCTACGGCTCGGAAATCTCGCGGGGCCTGGATGTTTTTGAATTGACGCCGACGCCCTCCCTGACGCAGAACGAAATCGACGCCGCCAAAGCGGTCAAACTGGCTGAACTGAATGTGCAGAACCAGCAGAAGATCGAATGGCCCTCGACCTTGGTGGTGGCCAAGGCGTATCTTGACCAATTGTCGCGGTCGCAGGCATTGCCGGAAAAACAGATCACCGATTTACGCAAAGCCATCGCCAGCGCGGAAAGCTCCCACATGAACAAGGGCAAAGTGTCCAAGCTCAAGAAAATGGCGCCTTCGGTCGAGAAGAGCGCCGCTTCCGCGAAGACGGCTGCCGATGCGTCGCGGATGCGCGCGCTGGCGGCCATTCTGAATCAGCCGTCCGTCTAACCGGCTTACCGAAGAAGCCATTCCTCTGGCCCACTGACTTGTGCCGGTCGCGCGGCACTCGCAGTGAGCGCACCGTCCGGAGTGACTGTGTCACGAAGAGACGCTCGAAGACCCGCGCCGCACAGGCTGAAGCCTATGCTACGGAAACCACCGCGCAAAGAAAAACCCGGCCAAGCGCACAGCAGCTCAGCCGGGTGAAGAGTGTTGATCTGGCAATCGGTTTAGAACTTCTGCCAGTTGAACGAATCCAGCATATAGTTGCTGACGATATAGCTGCTGTTCGCTAGGTTCAAGTCATAGTGGATGGCAGTTCCGCCCGCATCCGTAACCGTCTTGCCCAGGATAGCTCCATAGAAGTCCGAGCCGCCGGTCAGGGTGACGCTGGCGTTCGGCGCATAAACCACGGCAGCGGACTCGTTATTTCCGGCAATCTTGATCGTGCCTGTTCCTGCGTAGTTAATCTGAAAATACGAAGGATTCAGGGTCGGATTTTGAAGTCCGTTGCCCGTCAAGCTGACCGGTGTCGATTGATTGGCGCCGGTGACGTTGAGAACCACCGGTCCATACAGGTTCGTCGTAGGATTCGGGGCGAGGACGATTGACGTATTTGCGCCAGTTTCGCTAATGCTGTTGATGTTGTAAATGCCTGCCGTGTTGACGCCTGTCGTCAGGGTGAGCACACCATGTCCCGACATACTGATGTCACCGTAATTACCAGGTGTCAGCGTCACCGCGCTGCTGATGCTTTCGTTGGTGGTCCCAGGCGGCGGAACTACGGGTGTAGGGAAGGTGACGATCTGCGGCAATTTGACCAAACCACCCGTGACCTGCGCGTTTCCGTTGTCGGTCCAAGCGGTGACATTGCCTCCTGAGCAGTTGCCAACACCGGTATCCGGCGTAGACATTGTTCCGTAGATCGTGGTCCTGGCACCGTTCTCGGCCAGGTTTCCATTCGCGCCGACGTTTCCACCGTAGGTATTGAATGAGGTCGGCGCCGTGGCCACACCTGCGCCGTTGACCGACAGCAGCGAGGAGTTATAGCTATCCGTTTGGCCGCCACCGGAGAACGTGAGGGCCCCGCAGCCGTCTGAGGTGGCGAAGGCTGCGTAGACGTTCGAAGGAGTGACCTGGCGTTCCAGGACCGCGGTCACTTGCTCCTTCGAGTTGCGGACTCCGTTGATGGTTCCGTTCGCGGTAATCTGCCACATCTGCACGGTGATCGGGTTGCCGTAAGACATTATCGTGCCCATGGAGAGCAACGTCGCCGTCGCATCGTAGCCCACCACGGTGTTTCCAGCGTTTACCGTCCCGGGATTGTTCAGGGCATTGTGAAAGGCGCTGACCACAGTGCCGACCGGGTAGTTCGAATTGCCGCTGACGGAGGAAAGTGTGACTGGTTGCCCGTTGTAAGTGACGGGCGAGACATTCGTGTTGTAGTTCGTGAGTGGATCGCCGGTGCTCGCGGCTGGCGCGGTATACTGGTTCACGATGTAATCGGCGGCGAGGCTCAGGCCGGACTCGGCACCGTAGCGCGATTGGCTCATCATGCGATAGTTCATGCTGGACCAGGTTTCCGTCTGGGAGAGAACCATCATCGAAACTCCCATGAGCGAGATGACCAGGATCAAGATCAGCACGAAGATGAGCGCTGAACCTTTCTGATGACTTCGTTTTTTGGCCATTTGACAGATTCTCCCTGCTGCCTTACAACAACGAGGCAATATTTGCGGGCATGGGCTGATTCCGGGGTACTTCACCCAAGCTCGTGGCTTCCCAAACGTAAAAAACGTTCCGCGGCGTAATGTTCAGCAACGCCTTCGTTTCATTCTGGAAGTCGTTGGTCTGTGGATCCCTCAGCTGGGTTTGCACTGTGAGGGTCAAAGCTACATCGGTCACGAACGCGACAGGATTGCCGGCCGGTCCGGGAGCATTCTGCACCTGGTAGGTAAAGCATCCGTCCCAGGCCTGATTGGGATTCTTTTCGAGGTTGTTAAGCAAATACATTGCGGGGGTCACTGCCGGTTTGGTGGTTCCGACCACCACGGCATCGGCAACTTGGTTACGGTAGAGGTATCCCGGAGACGTTTTGCTGGCGTTGGCGGTGTCACATTTGTATTCGACATAGACGATGTTGCCGTCGCCGTTGATGTCGCCGTAGAGCTTCAAAGTGTTGCAATCGGAGCCTGTGCCAGGTCCGGAATACGCGAGGTACCCTGGTGTAGCGCAATTTAGCCCGGCGGCGGGCGGCACGATGCCGGTTCCGAAGGCCCCTGAAACTTGAACGGCAGTCGTATGAGTCGTTGGGTTTATGTGCGATCTGGTGAAAATAGCGGTAATGGTTCCCGGAGCCACCGCGGTTAAGGTAACCACTTCGAAATTCTGCCCCGCATCGATATCGAGCAGCATTTGGGGAAACATGTTGAGGGTCGAGCTGATCGAAACGGTTTGGGCCGTGGTTGGGTTGGCGGTGATATCTTGCGTAATGTTCACCGGCAACACCGCAGCGGGAAGCGAAACGCGGCCGGCCTGGCCGATTTCCTGTTGTAACAATTCGGTAGCGCTGCGGACGCTGGTGTGCATTTCCGTGCGATTTGCCACCGAGCCCTGCGTCTTCATCATCTGGAGCATGCCGGACATGACAACCGAGGTAATAACAAGGAACACGGCAAGTGAAACCATCAACTCCATTAAGGTGAAGCCGCTGTGGTGTTTCTGTCGCATAGATGGCATTCTCTCTGACCCTCAAAGCTAAAAGGGATACGCTTTTAGTGCGGTAACCGTCGACTGCGGAAGCAACGTAATTCCGCCGACCGCGCTGCTGACCCGAACGGTCACGGTAATTTGCTTAACGGTATTCGTGGCATTGGCAGAAGCTACCCGCCACACTCGAATGTATTTCCAATTAACAGGTGCAGCGCCGCCTGCTCCCGTTGGCAGCAAATTGCCCGAGTTATCCAAGTAATCCACGAATCCGGCCGCGGGGGCGCCGGGATTGGAACTACCGCCCACGCCCGTGCCGTTGCTGTTCAACGGGGCTCCGCAGCCCGCTAATCCCTGTCCTCCGGCTGCAGTCGTCGGCAGTACGGTGGTATCACTGGTGGCATCACAGAACTTCAAAGCGAGAAGCTGTTCCATTTTGTCCTGTGCGTACTCCGCTGTACGCGCCAGCAGATGTCCTTCGTTTTCGGTGGTCGCCATGGCCAAGCCTCCAAGGCTCAGGACGCCGACCGAAACGGTAAGCAACAGCGCGAGCGCAATGGTCGTTTCGATGAGGCTCATGCCCGATTCGGATATACGTGCTTTGCGTAATCTCTTTCCATGCGGTCTTTTCATAGATACCTCAGCGAGCCCGCCAAGCTGTCGAAGAAGCGCTCGTGTACCAGATTTGAATCAAGCCAGACACAATCACGGTCACGCCGTAAACGGAATTCTGGTCCGTGATATACAGCGCATCGTTGGCCGTGGGTAAGCCGTTCTGAGCCACGGGAAGTCCTCGCGAGTTGAATTCGATACATGCCGTCCCGCTGTGCGAACTTGCGATCACGCCCCCGGCAACTCCATCGTTGCAGGCTGGAGCCTGAGCAATGGAAGGTTGCGGGTTGGGACTTCCCGCAGTGGCGTCACCGGATCCGAAAGTAACTCCCGGCGATAGCTGCATGCTGGGGCTGTCGGTCGCTGTACAGGGGTGCACGCTATCGTTCTCGGTCTTCCAACATCCAACGCCCCCATTTGCGGTTTTGTCCCAGACTTGAAGAGCATAGGTATTGGCAACCAGATCGGCATGGATACGCGCATGGGTGAAATCCTGAGCCGCTCGCATTTTTGCCAAAGCAACCGTGGCATTAATGTCGCGGCCGTCACCCGCTATGCGCAGGTACCGCATCATGGAGAGATAACCGGGAACGGCAATCGTCGCCATTACGGCCGTAATGGCGACGACGATCAGAATCTCGATTACGGTAAAACCCCGGTCCGACGGCTTTGAACCCCGAACGGAACTGTGTTGTTGAGCGGCCATGAGAAAACCCGTTAGTTTCGTCGTACCGGTGCATTGTGAATACATCGATCGCGCGTCACAACTGAGCAACCGTACCGCTGTGGGCCAGTACTAATTGGCCTGTACGCGGGTCCTATGGGGACAGTAGCAGTCCAGATAACACAATTCAGGTGATAACGCATTAGGCAACGCTCAGCGCAGCCGAACTAACTCCTTATTCCGCAAGCGAATAGTGGAACAGAAGCACCTCCAGCGACCCGTTTGCGTCGACCGACGAGAGCTGCACCGAGTTGCTGCGATTGGTTCCCGGCGGAATTGGAGTGCCTGAGGTGTTATCTACTTCGCGTCATCACGGCTGGAATCGGCGGCCTAAACAGGCTTACGTTCTCTGACCGGCCGGTGGTCTGGTCTCTGATATATACTCGCGCGGCTACCAGGAGGCTTCTATCGTGTCTGCAACGGCTCGCAGCGAAGTGACCATCCGGCGCGCCAAACCGGAAGACAGCGCGGTGTGCGGGGAGATTTGTTACGCCGCGTTCTCCCGCATCAGCGCCGAGCACAATTTCCCGTGTGATTTCCCGAACGTGACCGTCGCAGCCGGCGTCATCGCCAGCCTGTTTTCCCATCCCCGCTTCTATTGCGTGGTAGCCGAACACAACGGGCGCATCGTGGGCAGCAACGTGCTCGATGAGCGCTCGTTGCTCGCCGGGATCGGCCCGATCACAGTGGAGCCAACCGCGCAGAATCTCGGCGTGGGACGCAAGCTGATGCAAGCGGTGATGGATCGAGCCAATCAATCACGGCCGGCGGGCATGCGGCTAGTTCAAGCGGCATTCCACAATCGGTCGCTCTCGCTCTATACGAGCTTGGGATTCGATGTGCGCGAACCGCTCTCCTGTGTCCAAGGGACTCCACGCGAACGGAGCATGCCTGGATGCGGTGTGCGAGCAGCGGCCACCTCCGATGTAGAGACTTGCAACGTTCTGTCGCGGCGCATTCATGGCTTCGATCGCGGCGTGGAACTGGCGGAAGCAATCGAACACAAAACGGCCCTGGTTGTCGAGCGGGCGGGCCGTATCACAGGGTACGCCTCGGCACTGGCGTTCTTCGGACACGCCACGGCAGAGACCAACCTGGATTTGCAAGCGCTGATCGCCTCGGCTGGGCCATTCGGCGGGCCAGGAATTCTCTTGCCCTCCCGCAACACGGAGCTGCTGCGCTGGTGCCTCGCAACTGGTCTACAGGTGGTTCAGCCATTAACGCTGATGACCATCGGGCTCTACAGCGAGCCCGCCGGCGCGTGGCTTCCGTCGATCTTGTTCTGAGTTATTGCGGGTTGCCGGTCTCGACTACACCAGCGGTTCGGACCAGTTTTCTAGCGTCTCTTTGACCTTGTGCAGGAACTGGTGCGCGATGGCGCCGTCGACCACGCGATGGTCGTAGCTCAGAGTGACGTAGCACATCGAGCGGATGGCGATAGCGTCGTCGACCACGACCGGCCGCTTTTCGATCGCACCGAGGCCAAGAATGCCGACGTTCGGCTGGCTAATGACCGGCAGGCCGAACAGTCCACCGAATACGCCCGGATTGGTGATGGAGAACGTGCCTTCCTGGACTTCCTCGGGCTTCAGCTTCTTGGTGCGCGCGCGTTCGGCAAGGTCGTTCAGCGTGCGCTGGATACCGAGCAGGTTCTTTTCGTCGGCGCCCTTGATGACCGGAACGATCAAGCCCCAATCGAGCGCCACAGCCATGCCGATGTTGATTTCCTTATGAAGGACCACGTTGGTGCCGTCGAGCGAAGCGTTCAACGTGGGATAGGCGCGCAAACCCGCAACCGCCGCTTTCACAAAGAACGGCATAAAGGTGAGCTTGGTCTCGTACCGCGACTCGAATTCCGCTTTGGCTTTGGCTCGAATGGCAGCCACTTTGCTCATATCGATTTCGTCGACGGAATACACGTGCGGCGAAACATGCTTGGACGCCACCATGTGCTCGGCAATCTTCTGGCGCATCACGGTGAGGGGCTGCACTTCGTAATTGCCGAAGTAGATGCGTTCGCGCGGCACGCCCACCTGCAACGCGGGGATGAACTGGCTGCCATGCACAGCAGGAGCGCCGGCCGCGGCGACTGGAGCAGGGGGAAGGGTCGGGCGCGCAGCGGCCGCAGGCGCGGAGGGTGCCGGAGCCGCAGATGGAGCCGCACCAGATTGCGCGGCAATGGCGGCTTCGATGTCTTCCTTGGTAATGCGTCCACCCGCGCCGGAGCCTTCGATCGAGGCAAGATCGATGCTGTGTTCCTTGGCCATGCGACGTACCAGCGGGGAAGAGTGAATGCGTTCCGGGCCGGTTCCCGATGCGGCCGCAGGAACTGCCGTGGTGGCAGCGGGGGCAGGGGACGGGGCGGCGGTCGGGGCTGGTGTCGGCTTGGCAGCAACGGGTTGCGGCGCAGGTGCAGGAGCGGCCGGCGCTTTCGCCGGAGCAGACGGAGCCGGAGCTGCGGCGGATGCTGCTGCGCCGCCCGCGCCGTCGATTATGGCCACTACGGTCTGGATGGGTACGGTCTGGCCTTCGGGAATCTTGATTTCTTTGAGCACACCGGCTGAGGGTGAAGGGATTTCCGCGTCCACCTTGTCAGTGGAAATTTCAAACAGCGGCTCATCGCGCTCTACCTTATCGCCGGGCTTTTTCAGCCACTTGGTGATGGTGCCTTCGAAAATGCTCTCGCCCATCTGGGGCATCACAACATCAACTGCCATGGGGATCTTCTCCTTGCGTTGCAGGCCACAGGGGCCAAAGCGGAACCGCACTCCAGGGTGTTCTCGTGGAATCCGCGGAACCTTACTAGTTTACCGCCAAATCCGCAGTGACGGGAAGGCGGAGGGCCCAGCCGGTTTTCGGGGGGCCTTCCGGCCGGCTCGAGCCGGTAGCGGCCGGTCATACTGCGAAGTTCGGGGGATAAACACGCATCGAATGGCGCGCCGACAATCCCTCAAATCACCACCGGGATATCCGCGACGCCTTCGAGACCGAACACACGGCGGTAGCGCTCGATCTCGTCAACAGGGCCGAGGGCTTTCTGGAAATTGTCGGAGAGTTTCACGGTCGGGCGCCCTTCCGCGTCGTTGAGCTTGCAGACCAGGCTCAACGGGTGGAACGAGTCGTCACCACGCGGATTGCAGTCGCGGAAATCGTTGGTGAGCAGCGTGCCCCAACCGGCGCTGAAACGGATGCGGCGTTCCGGTAGCCATTTTTTCTTGTCGAGGAAGTCGCGGGCGTCGCGAAAATCGCAAGGCTGAGTGCCATTGAGCAACCTGCCCTCGAAGTAGGCGTGCAGGCCCAGAATGTCGTCGACATCGAGCGCATCCGAAGCAATGAACAGCTTCTCCCTCGCATCACGTTTGCGCGCTTCGAGCCACGCAACATACTCATCGCCCGCAAGATAGGGATCCTTGCTATCGGCGCGCTGCCCTTTCCAGTTCGGCACCCATTCGGGGGCCTGGCGCAGAAACTGCGTCGTGCCGAAGGTGTCCGGAAGCAGGATCAACAATTCGCCGTGGTAGGTCTGCTGCCAAAGCTCAAGCAGCTTGTACTGCGACGCTTTCAATTCTTGATCGTCGCGAGCCACGGCAGCCAGAGCCATGGGAAGTTCGTGCGCATTCGTACCGATAGCCTCGAGGTCATGTTTATAGGCGAGGTAGGTGTTCGACGTGCCTTTGAAGTTCTTACCTAGCACATCGCTCATGGCCTTGACGACGTATTCTTGCCAGAGGAAGCTGTGGCGGCGGCGCGTGCCGAAATCGCTGACGCTTAAACCGGGCACGCCGCGTAGGCGGGCCATTTTTTCCCAGAGCCGCGTCTTAGCTCGCGCATAGAGGATATCGAGCTCGAATTCGCTCAGGCGCTTCAGGCTCGCGCGTGTTTTCAGCTCGCTGATCGCGGAGATCGCGTAGATCTCCCAAAGCGTGGTTTCCGTCCATAAGCCGTGGAAGTTCAAGATAAACTGCCCGTCTTTAACGGACAGCTCGTAGTCGGAGAGCCGGAAGTCGCGCTCCAGCCATTCCAGGAAATCGGGCTCAAAGATTCCGCGATGGCCGTAAAACGTGTTGCCGGCCAGCCAGATCAACTCGGACTTGTGGAATCGGCGCGTTCTTGCCTGCTCCAATTGTTCGCGCAGTTCGCCGATATCGATCATGTCCGGCAGGCGAACGTGCGAAGTACGGTTGATGAAGGTGAAGGTGGTTTTGGTCTTCGGGTAACACTTCCAGATGAACTGCAACATCAGCAGCTTGTAGAAGTCTGTGTCGAGCAAGGAACGCGTGATGGGATCAATCTCCCAGTTGTGGTCGTGCGCCCGCCGCGAAAGGTTGATAATCATGAATCCACTACTTTACCGCAAATGACGGTTTTCCCGGGCGGGGGCAAACACTTACTGGGCGGGCGAATTATTCTGTGTGAGCTTCCGGATCAGGTCCACTTCCTGCTGGCGGTAGGGCTGGCCGTCGGTGCGGAAGATTTCATGGAACCACACTTTCGGCTGGCGATCGCCTACATACGGCTTAGTCCATGAATCCCATGGAAGGTATGTTTGCGTCTTGCCAGCCACCAAACCCCAGTTGATCGCGCCGACCTTGTTGGCCTTCGCGATTGGCAAGATGCCTTCGAAGGTGCTTTTGCGCGGGCGCGCCATGTATTCCGTGCACATGACCGGCCGGTGATATTTCTGTAGTTCGAGCATCTGTTTCTTGAACGATGACGGCTTGCCGTAGTTGTGAAAGGAAAGCACGTCGGACTGTTCAAACTGCATCTTGGCGATCGGATCGAGCTTATCCGCGTTGGCATAGTCGCCTTCCCAAAGGCCGCTGGTGAGCGGCTGGATAGCCCCGGCTTCGCGCACCCAGGCAAAAACCTTGGGCAACAGCTGCTGCACGATTTCTTTTTTGTTCTGGGGCTCGTCTTTGCTGTAGGCCGGAACGTTTGTGTTGCTTGGCTCATTCCACACATCCCAACCCACCACGCGGCGATCTTTGGCAAATGCGGCGACCACTCCCTTAACGTAGGTCTCGAGTCGCGGCCATTGCGAGGAGTCTTTGAGCGCTGCGGCACCAGGACTTTGCACCCAGCCTGAATTGTGGACACCCGGTGTCGGGGCGCGCTGCGCGCCAAGGTGCGGGTTCGGGTCCCACACGGAATCGAACAGCACAAAGAGAATGCGGATGTGATGCTTATCGGCAATCGCCAGGAAGGTGTCGATGCGCTTCTGGAAGCCGGCGGCGTCTTCCTGCCACGGCAGATCGTGGAGAAACACGCGCATGGTGTTCAGTCCGATGGCTTCGGCCCAGCCAAGCTCGAGATCGATGCGCTTGGGATCGAAAGTGTCTGCCTGCCACATTTCGAGTTGGTTGATGGCGGTGGCGGGAATGTAGTTGCTGCCGACCAGCCAGGGCTGCTGCGCGTACCAATCATTGGCGTGCTGTGCAGTCCAGCGCGAGGGCTGAGCCAAAGCGGGCGCGCAAATGAGGATGAGGAGACACAAGAAAC
>Ga0066388_100003637_pt1 | contig 10086 bp, 7 predicted proteins | sample PanSoiMetaGPlot6_FD_64539 | JGI IMG/M metagenome (GOLD analysis project Ga0066388, IMG submission 64539) | Tropical forest soil microbial communities from Panama analyzed to predict greenhouse gas emissions - Panama Soil - Plot 6 (Hybrid Assembly) | ecosystem: Environmental > Terrestrial > Soil... | reverse complement strand
GGGAGTTTCTGTGGCAATTGAAGAGCTGAGAGCTCAAATTTTGCGGCCATGTCCTCACTCGGGAAACCGCCTGAAAGCGCGGCGAGCAGGTCGCGCTGTTGAGCCAACTGTTTTAGGAGCGGCGGTAGGGTGGCGTTGACTTGCGCTAGCTGTGATTCTTGTGCGGCGAGATCGGCCTGTGTTGCAACATGTTTGGCGAGTTGATTGCGGACGACCTGCACCAAGTTGGAGTTGATCGCGATGAGTTGCCGTGTCGCATCGATCTGCGCGCGCAACGACGCTTCCTCAATCGCCGCTGCGACAACATTCGAACTCAGCGTGATGTGAGACGCTATCAGAGCGAAGCGCGCCTGTTCGGCCTGCGCCTGCAAGGATTCAACCGTCCGCCGGTTTAGACCAAAGACATCGGGGACATAGGATACAGTAACCTGCGGCGTGTATAAGTTGTAGTAGAGCGCGCCCGAAGCAGTGAACGGAGACAGCTCCTGCGATGTCTTATTCCGGCTCCCCGAAAAACTTCCGCTTATGCTTGGATAGAACGCGCCTTTTTGGGCGAGAACGTTTTCTCGTGCGACCTTTAGGGCTGCCTGCGACGCCTTAATGTCCGGATTCGCTTTTAGCGAGCGGGCAATGAGATCATTGAGCGGCTTCGAATGAAATAGCGCCCACCATTCGCCGGAGATGTCGACCTTTTTGCTGAAATGTTGCGCCTCACCGCTGGCCGCGTTGACGGTGCTGCTCGTAGTCGAAAGAGGCGTACTCGTGTAACCGCTGACGTCCGGTGCAGCGGGCCTTGTGAAGTTCGGACCGACAGCGCAACTCACACTCACCAGGAAACCTGCGATCACAAGACTGCGCGCGATCCGCCAGCTATAAGATAGACTCATATAAGTATCGGTTAGGGTTTGCGTTTCATTCCTGTTCCGTTGAGCGCCGCCGTGTTTCTGAATGTGTTTGTGGGCCCACCAATGACTGCTGTACCTTGGCTGTGGAAACCCCTCAGGGACGCCTTACTTGAAGAAAAAGTAGTCAGCGTACGGACGCGGAGAGTTTCACGCTTGGCTGCTTTGTTCAGACGAACATCGATATCTGCCAACGCGCTCTTCGAGTCATCCGCCTGAGATGTCGCGTGCATCAGCAGAAGACAGCCAATCAACGCGAAACGGAAACCGATGTTTCTCATGTTGTTTGAGCAACCGGCGCCGCATTTCTATCAGGCGCGAGAAAAACCGCTTTGAGTGCAGGCACGACGATAAGCAGCATGATTGGGCCAAACAGCATTCCGCCAACGATCACCGTCGCCAGCGGGCGTTGTACCTGACTGCCTATGCCAGTGGAGATTGCCGCTGGCACGAGACCGATACACGCGGAGAAGCTGGTCATGAGTATTGGCCTCATGCGGGTATACGCCGCGAAGAATATTGCGTTCATTGATGTCTCACCACGAAACCGCGCTTGTTTGAAGTAGGTCACCAACAAAATCCCGTTCATGACCGAAACGCCGAACAATGAGACGAAGCCGATCGCGGCGGAGATGCTAAAATTGAGGCCCGAAAAGTAGAGCGCGAGCACGCCGCCGGCAGCCGCGAAGGTGATTCCAGAAAGTGTGAGCAAACATTCGAGCAGGGAATTGAAAAGCGTGTAAAGCAAACCAAGAATCAGTACGAGACTGACCGGCACAACGATTGCCAGACGATTGCGCGCTTCTTCAAGGCGTCCAAACTCCCCCGCCCAAACCAGCCGATAACCGCTCGGAAGTTTTACATTTTTCGCGATGCGTTTCTGCGCTTCAGCGACCGTGCTGGCCAAGTCGCGATCGCGTACGCTAAACTTGACCGGAATAAACCGCTGTGTGCTCTCGTGATAAATCCAGGACGCGCCCGTGTCGAGAGTCAACGTCGCCAATTCGCTTAGCGGAATATAGGCGTTGGCGCCGCTGCTGGTTTGGTAAGCAACTTTAATCTTGCGAATTTTGTCAATGTTGTCGCGATATTCGGGCGGATACCGGATGGCGACGTCAAATTGACGGTCGCCTTCCAAAACCGTGGTCGCTGAAGCGCCGCCCATGGCCGCATGGATCACCGAGTTCACATCGCCGGTATTCAGGCCATATCGTGCAGCCATTGCGCGATCGACCTTGATATTCAAATTTGGCTGCCCAAGGACTGGAAAAATACCGAGATCAGTGACCCCGCGAACCTGCTGCATCTCGTCACGAATCTGAGTTGCCAGCTTGGTCAAAGTTTCGAGGTTCGCGCCGACAATCTTGACTGAATTGGCGCCTTTAACGCCTGAGACCGCTTCTTCGATGTTATCCTGAATGTATTGGGAGAAGTTGAAATTGATTCCAGGCAATTCATTCTGAAACTCCGCCTGGATCTGCTCTGTCAATTTCTCTTTCGTCAAACCTCGCGGCCATTGGTCGAACGACTTTAGCGGTGCAAATAACTCTACATTTGAGAACGGCGAGGCGTCGCTCCCGTCATCCGGGCGCCCATGCTGTGAAACCACCGTATTGATCTCCGGATGTTTCAAAAGAATCGCGCGCATTTTTCGCGCTGCCTCCTCGCCATCTTGAAGAGCGAGCGTTATTGGCATTGAGGCGCGAATCCAAAAATTCCCTTCTTCGAGATGAGGAAGAAATTCGCTGCCGAGTCGCGAGGCCAACCAACCGGCGATGCCAAGGAAAACAATTCCGATCAACGTCACGACGATGCGGTGATCGAGTGCGAAATGCAGGACCGGTTTATACATTCGATGCAACGCGCGGACGGCGATCGTCTCCTTTTCCTTCACGCGGTCGGGAAGAAAAATTGACGCAAGCACCGGAGTTACAGTGAACGTACTGATCAAAGCGCCGGCCAGCGCGTACGCGTATGTGCGAGCCATCGGGCCGAATATCTGCCCTTCGATTCCTTGCATCGTAAAAAGAGGCACGAATGCAGCGACTGTGATGAGAGCGGTAAAGAAAACCGCCTTGTCCACTTGAATCGCGCTGATCAAAATGAGCCGAAGTCGATCGGTCCATCCTTCAGCCGGAGCGCTGGAATAGGAAAGCCTTGTGGGGTCGGGTCCCCAAAACCCATCGGCGAGGCGATGAAGCAGATTTTGTCTTTCTTCCGGCGGTCTCTGAAAATTTCGAAAAATGTTTTCAACCAGGATAACCGCTGAATCTACAATGATACCTAAATCAATAGCTCCGACCGAGAGCAGATTTGCGCTTTCGTTTTGGATTACGAGCAGAATAACGGCGAAGAACAGCGCGAACGGGATACTTAGACCAACAATGATCGCGCTGCGGAGATCGCCGAGAAAGACCCATTGAATCAAAAATATCAGCACGCATCCGAAAACGAGATTGTGCAAGACGGTGTGCGTTGTGACCGCGATCAGCGATGATCGGTCGTAATACGGAACAATTCTGACACCTGGCGGCAGACTACCGTCATGGTTCATCGTGTCGATTTCCGCCTTAACCTTCGGAATCATGTCGGCGGTCTTTTCCGTGCGGCTCATGACGACGATTGCTCCCACGACGTCATCTTCTCGATCGCGACCCAGGACTCCGAGTCGCGGCACATAACCGACGGAGACTTTCGCAACGTTCTTTACCAGGACGGGAATGCTGTTTGTTTGCGTTAGGACAACGTTTTCGATGTTATCTGTTCGGTAACCTTGAGTTAGATCGTCGTTGCCACCGTCATCGATCAGTCCAACTCCTCGAATGTTGATCGATTGCTGGCCGATGCGAATTTCGCGGCCGCCGACATTGATATTGGCGTTGCCCAGCGCGGTCAGCACTTGGGGCACGGTGATGTTGTAAGCTTCCAGTTTGTAAGGATCGACATCGACCGCGAATTGCTTGGTCGGCCCGCCCCAACTGTTGATAGCCACGATCCCAGGTATGGTCAAAAGGCGCCGACGCACGATCCAGTCCTGCACAGTGCGCAGATTGATGAGTCCGAAATGCTTCGGTCCGATCACTTGATAACGATAGATCTCTCCGGTTGTGCTGCTCTGTAGGATTGTAGGTACCAGCCCACCTGGAAGGCTGACATTTTGTTGCAGCGCAATCGCTGCCTGGGCATAGGCAAAATGGAAGTCAACACGGTACTTAAAGACTACGCGCACAAAAGACAGGCCATAGAACGAGGTGGACCGGATAACATCAATACCAGGTGTGGTATAGAGTCCGATCTCAATTGGACGAGTGTAGTAACGCTCCATTTCCTCTGCTGAAAGGCCCGGAGCTTGCGCCGTGATTTCCAGAATAACCGGCGTCGGATTTGGATACGCCTCAATGTTGAGCTTTCTAAAAGCAACGTATCCCGTGCCGAGAAATAGCAGCAAACCGAACACAACGATCGCACGTCGACCCAGGCAAAATGCAATCAGGGATCCGAACATTGATACTCTTTGAAAAGTTGCAAAGTCACTGAGCTAATCGCTAGGTGGAGCCTGAAGCATATTGCTCAGGAAGATGGCGCCATCAGTAACTACCAGTTCGCCGCGGCTAAGGCCTTCGAGAACCTGAACGCGCTCGTTCTGCCGTAACCCAGCCTTGATAACTCTTTGTGAAAAGTGATGCCGATCCGTTGTTACCCACGCTGTCATTGTGCCATCGGGTTCTCGAACCACGGCATTGGCTGGTACAGCAGTGGCTTCGGTCGGCTCCTGCACACGAATCACGCACTCAGCGAGCATTCCCGAACGCAGCTCGTTGCTGGGGTCTGCAATCTGTGAGCGAATCATGACCCGATGCGTGTTCCAATCGACCGCCGGAAAGATCTTGATGATTCTCCCTTCAAATACGCGGGCAGGGTACGCTGTCGCCGTAACTTCCACCGGCTGGCCTTCTTGAATAAGCGAGCTATCGCTCTCCGGGACGTTCCCGATCATCCATTTGCGCGAGACATCAGCGACGGCGTAAGGAGCCGGAGCCTTTCCTGGCTGCACCTCAAGTCCCGCCGAAGCATTAACAGATGTTACTTGGCCAGTAATCGGACTAGCGACGTCCACTGCGCCTTCACGGAAGGTATTAATCGTGTAGAGCGGCTGTCCCTTTTGAACCTGATCGCCAAGTTCAGCCAGAGTTTTAATGATCCGTCCTTCGCTAGACGGGAAGACCTGAACCGAAAGGTTATTATCAAAATAGAGTTTGTTATCAAAATCGATGCTCCCGAAACCCTTCTTCTCAAGATAAAATAGATAGCGCCCCACTGGTTGAACCTTGATTGCAGGCAATTGGCTGGGCGATAGTTCCACAGTCGATTCAAACGCTGAAGTGTTGGACGTTGACTTTGATGGGCGAGAAGCATTTGTCTCTTCGGCTCGGCGACATCCTGCCATCCAAAAGCCAATTGCGAGAACAACTACTAAGGATGGAAGCACACCTACGCGCACCTTTGGTCGTGATCGTTTTGTTTCGAGCATTTTAATTGACGCGTTTGGCTGACTTAATCGCACACCAAAGACGACACTTAACGCGAGCGCCGACGACAGACCATTGGGCTGCGCCTATTTTTCCGTGATAGGCGAAGCCTTACAGAGGACGGGAAGACGATTGCGCTTTATCTCAAATGCGCGTTTTCTTCCCAGAGAATCGCTTCTCGCAACAGTTCTGCCGCGGTGGTTAAACCGAGCTTTTCCTTCGCCCGAACGCAGTAGGCTTGAACGGTCTTGAGGCTGAGGTGCAGTTGTTTCGCAATTTGCGATGTCGATCTCCCCTGTCCAAGAAGTTCGAATACTTCAAGCTCGCGGTCGCTAAGCTGATCCACTCGCGATTTCGTAACACCTACGCTCTCATGCCCTTTTAGAAATTTTAGAGCCATTGTATTCGAAAGCTTCTCGCTAACGTAAATGCCGCCTTCGAGGACACGCCGGATCGCTGCGAGAATGTTCTTGCTTATCTCCCTTTTCCGAACGTAGCCACGTGCGCCTGCCCGCATTGCGCGTTCGGCGTAAAGCTCCTCTTCATGCATCGAAAGCACCAGCGGCGCGACCAATGGATATTGAATGCAAAGGTCCTTTATCAATTCCAGACCAGAAGCGGCATTGAGAGAAATGTCGATCACTGCCAGCGATGGCCGCGTGCGACCGATCCCGACTAACGCATCAGTCGCGTTTTCAGCCTCGCCACACACTTCGAGATCGGGCTGTTGATTAATTAGATTCATCAACCACTCTCGAACCAGTGGATGATCGTCCACAAGGTACACGCGCCTCTTCGGTTTGTTAACCTTGGGTACAGCAACGGACATGATTTTACTAGCTGTTAACTTTACCGCTTGTTACTGGCAACCCGCAGATCACGATGACTCCACCTTCGGGCTTATTCTCAGCCGAAAAGGTCGCGCCGATCATGCTCGCTCGGCTAGCCATAATCCGAAGTCCCAACCCTCGGCCTTCGGGCATGAACCGTGGCAAGCCAATTCCGTCATCGCTAATGCTCAGAATCAGATCTGTGTGTAGACAGGAGAGACTAACGTTAAGTCGGCTGACATGGCCGTGCTTAATGGCGTTAGCTACAGCTTCTTGAGCAATACGATAAAGATATGTTGCCGTGGTTGAGTCGAGCGTGGTCGTTTGCAAATCCCCACTGAATTCGCACTTAACGAGATATCGATCTGCCGTGCTCCAGCAGAGCTCTTGCAACGCACCGGCCAATCCTTCCCCCTCCAGTTCCAGCGGGAACAAACCTTTGGCTAGCTTACGCGTCAGGTCGATCGCTTCTTCGATGAGCCCGACGCTTGCGTCTGCATCTCTAGCTAGCGGCGATGAAGCGTCGGACAGTTTACCGCTTAGCACCTGGAGCGACAGCGAAGTAGCAGTTAGGTGTTGGCAAAGTGTATCGTGGAGATCGTGGCCGATTCGGCGCCGCTCGCGCTCAGTGACTTCAGTTATTTCTTTTTCCAATTGTTCGCGAGCAGCAATTTCATCGCGCAACGCGGCGGTGCGCTGTCGGATTCGATCTTCAAGAGTTTGATGAAACGATTTTAGCCGTGAGAGCAACCAAATGACGACAAGATACGAGCCGAACGTGATGAGCGTATTCCACACAGGAGCAAATCGGTTCGGGTAAACGACCCCAGCGGCCCAGTCGCCTACGAGCCAACTCGCGATGCTCAAGATCGAAGTAAGTAACGCAAATAGCACTCCGACGTTCCAGAGAGCCAATGAAATTGCCATCAGGTAAAAAATCGACCAATAGATGTAATAGCCAGAAACGTAGTCTGCTATTCCGACGACCAGTACAAGCAGCAATGTGATCAGAATCGAGAGTGTGCGCGACTGTCGAAGCGCGCTGCCGATGCGTCTTCGAATCAGGTCTGCCTCCAAATCTCGCAAGGCCCATCCTCGGTCGTCCATTAGTCAAGCAGAGTTGGATGAATATAACCTACAGTTGGAAATGGAATCGCGCGCCAAAAATATTGATCGGACCGCGGTCCGCATTGTAGGCAGGATTCGCCACGAACTGATAATCGACAGCGAAGTGAATGTTCTGGGTTATCTCGATATCGTAATAGGTCTCGATCACTTTTTCGAGCGAGTAATGCGGCAGTTTCCCATCACCGATCAAAGGCCCCAAGCCTCCTGCCGCGAGAAAAGCGCGGTGGGCCGGGCTAATTCCATCTATAATACCGGCGATACCTAGAGTATCACCGTTTCGATTCCAGGGGTTACCTTTGACCTGCAACCCAGCTGAAACGCTATCGTCAATATCAGTGTACTGCCAGACCTCGCTTTGGCCATCGCGCCAGCTCGCGCGCATGAAAGCACCAATGTTTTCGCTGATAGCCTGTTCGACGTTGAGCGCGAACCCGTATTGATATCGATAGCGTCGAGTTTTCGCGATGTCTTCCATAAGTGCAGGATCAGCGAGTGTTTCACGATAGCTACCCATGTGGGCGCTTTCTAACCACCCAAGAAGACGAATCTTCCCTGGGCTCTCTAGAATCGTATAGCGTTCTTCGAGTTCGATAACCTGTTGCCATGCTTTCAACAAGTGGAGGTCTTTCGCAAAGCCGTTGGAGACGCGCGGAACATCAAAAATTCCGTAACGCAGCGCCCACTGCTTTTGATTGAGTTCCAGCGTCGCGCCTTCTATGTAACCGTAGGAGTCGCCAGCGTAATCATAGGCGCCATTGTTCACGAGAGCCCAATTTAGAAACTGACGGGCGGGATCGTGTGCATACGCATTTACGTCAAATTGATCGCCGGTGGTGAGTCGGCCGATAGTAAAAGTCAGGCGCGATATATCGACTTTTTCTCTGAGCTGCAGTTCGTCAGCTTCGAGTTCTTCCTGTTCTCCCCCCAATCCGAATGTCTGCCGAAAAAATAAATGAGGCAAGACTCCGTCCCCGATTCTCTGCCCAACTTTCGAGCCTTCCGCATTCGGAAACGCCGCGATGCCATGCGTATTGGCAAACCCGAATCCTTGATAATATCCCACATCCGCGTACGCCTCGCCCCCCGGCCAAAGGCGTGCGCCTAGATAGACATTGAACGTGCTGGTCTGCCGAAAATCGTCGTCGGGAGGGATGCTGTTCGTGCCTTTATAAGGCGACCGAAAACCTGGTTGCCCCAGTCCGATCTCGGTCGCCTGAACGTGAAAAGACCAGTTCTGCGGCTTGAAATCTGGGGCCTGATTGTTCGGAGCGTTATCTTTCAAATCGGGATCCACGAACTGCGCAAAGGAAATATTTTGATCTAAGACAGACCGAGAATCGAATGCCTCCTGAGCTCTTAGGCGCGCGATGGAGAGGACCAGGACGAAGAGCAAAATGAGAAATCGCCATCCCCTTTCCATAACGAATCGTTTGCCCCTGATCCTCTAAATGTCTGAGGCACAACTTGGGTTCCAGCGTTCAATATGCGTGGTTCTACCACCATGTTACCTCGCTTCATGGGGATGCGGCAAGGTGTCAGTTGAGTTACCCCTTCACTCGTAACTTGATTTCATCTCAATCATGCCAAGAGAAAATTTTGACGGCGCCGGTCATCATTTGGCCATCGTTACTTTGAAGGTCACCGTGTTCTCTCCACCGGTGTTTGTGATGACGAACTTGTAGTTTCCATCCTTGTCAGGCGTCACTTTCACCGACGACTTCGGTCCAGGAGAGTCGTCCTTTCCAACTTGCTTGCCGGCTTCGTCATATACGAACAGGTTCACGTCGGTGTTCTTCGTGCCGTCGGTGGTCGCTTCGAACTCTTTTCCCGCCTTGAAGGACAGGAGGTAGGCGACCTCGCCTTTGTCCTTCATCTTGGTCTCCCTACCCTTGAACCGCGCACCGTTGCCTAAGTTCGTCGTTTTCACATGCTCCTGCGCGGAACATACTGTGGCGAACGCCAACACGACCGCCGCGGCGGTCACTAGCCGAGTCACCAATCGATTCATGTTCATCCTTCCTTTCCTCGCCAAGTTGATTCAGGGACAGCAGGACCCAAGGGAGGCGAAGAACTTACCGGGGCAATGCCCTTCGCCTGCGATCGGGTCTGTTTAGGCTTTGCGGTTTATACAGAAACGGCGCGCATTGTGTCTAGTCGGGTAGCGCCCGATTCTGATGTAAGGCATGTCCTGATATGCGAATCGCGGATTCACGTTCTACCGGCAAAAAAGATGCCTGGCACCGATTTTTCAATCTTTCCGAAGAGATATGGAAACAATTTCCGAGCCGTGGCGATTTGCGATTTGGCGTTTGTCCGTAGTTCGAGAAAGACGGCAAGAGTCCGAGGGAATCGTGCTACTCGCGATGCATCGGCTCGAGCGTGAAGAAGGTGAGTCGCGCGATGCATCAAAACTTCGCCTCTGGTGGGGGAAGCGCTTGCCGCTCGTACATGCTGTGGCCGAAGAGGAAACCGACCCGATTGTTTTACACTCTTCTTCAACTTGCGAAATCCCAAGATGCATCTCGCGCTACGGGCTGAGGAGGTTCTCAATTCAGTTAGCTGCCTCCTGGTGCACCTGCATACAGGTGACGATCACAACTCATGGCGAGAGGTATTGCGAAACGCCTCCGACGCGCTCGAAACGGCTCGTGCCGAAGGGTTGCTGCGAAATGACCTTCATCTAGAGCAGTCACGAAA
>Ga0066388_100003635_pt1 | contig 10087 bp, 12 predicted proteins | sample PanSoiMetaGPlot6_FD_64539 | JGI IMG/M metagenome (GOLD analysis project Ga0066388, IMG submission 64539) | Tropical forest soil microbial communities from Panama analyzed to predict greenhouse gas emissions - Panama Soil - Plot 6 (Hybrid Assembly) | ecosystem: Environmental > Terrestrial >... | reverse complement strand
CCATTCGACTCATCGCCGCCAGGCTCCGATCACCTGTGGTCCGCAAAATCACAGTCCAAGATCACGACACGAAGATGGCATCCAAACAGCAGGCCCGCCGCGCAGACGATGAGTCTGTGGCGGGCATCATGGGGTAGCGGACGCGGCTCACAGATCACTGACGCGGCGTTTACAATCGGCGGGTGTAACGAATCGGCGTTAACGCAAGAGCACTATCCAACCAGCACGATGGTTACCAATTGCCTACGCCGCGGCCTCATCGCCGCGCTCGTGTGTATGCCGGCGGTCACGGACGCCTCTATCGGACGCGTGCTAGGCCCGCAACAAGTCCAAGAACCCTACCGCGAACGTGTTGACGTGCCGCGCGTGTTGCTGGATGTGCGAGTTGTACAGGATTCAGGCAGGCCAATTGAAGGATTAGTCGCCTCTGATTTCTCCGTAAGAATCGATGGAAAGGTCTCAGCGATTGATACCGCCGAGTGGGTACCTCCAAGAGCCGAAGACGAACGTACAACGAAATCAAACGAATCTCATGCACGTACGCCGATAAACGGACGATGGATTGTGTTGTTGTACCAGAAGAAAACGGACTTGTCGGACGTCCAAGGCTTGATGCGCTTCCGTCGGGACTTCGCAGCATTCGCGAAGCTGATCTCAGAAGATGATCGGGTCGCAATTCTATCCTTCGATAGCAGCCTGCATGTGTGGCTGGACTTCACCAATGACGTCAAAGGCGTGCGACAAGTTATGGAACACGACATTCTAGTCGGCACACCGCCTCAGCTTCCTGCTGGTCCTTTCCCTTCACTCGCAGCTGCCGTCCCAAGCCGGACCGGCAACTCCACGACCACGATTGAGAAATCGCTTCGGTTAATTGGCGAGGTGCTCACGTCAGTCCCTGGCGCGAAGAGCATTATCGTCTTCAGCTCTGGAATGGGCACCTGGAGTCCCCGCGCTGGCGTCGTGCAGATGGCACGAGATTACGCCGATACATTTTTCGCGCTGGTGAGGGCCAGAGTGTCGGTCTTTTCGGTCGACATTATGAGAGCGGATTATCACCCGAGGCAAGAAGCACTCGAGGCGATCTCCAGAGACACAGGAGGGATTTACCTGAAGTCGCACGTCTTTACTACGGCAGTCTTCGACAGAATCGCTGGTGCGCTGGCTGGCTATTATGTGCTGTCCGTCGTTCCACCAGACGCGCAGACTGGCGGAAGAGGCATCGACGTCAGTTTGCGGCGTCGTAAGGGAACAGTATTTGCGAAACGTGCGTATTCGGCGCAGTAGTCCGGCGGGCGCAAGCAGCCAACTTTTCACATCTCGATCCACCTGCTGAAAACTCCGTGCGCGCGTGAAGAGCGTCGCGGGTCGTGTATAGCGATTCGCTCAAACATTCAGTTGATTGCGGACTTTTGGGTGATGCTGGTTGGCTAGCGACTGACAACCAAGAGGTGCTTGCGGTCCATTCCCAGCCACGACAAACGCCGTACTGTCTACCAGCGCGGTGCGGTTGTCAGCCGATCTTTTCCTCATGAAAATGCTCGGCAGCGGGCCGCTGAGGGTTGCTACAGGCTTTAAGCGAGCGGTCTGCCGAAAAAAATGTACTGAACTGTTCTGGGTCTGGTACGCGTACACGGAGGCGCCCGTGCCCCCCTGACGTTCGGCCGTCGCCATCGCAATTGAACCTGTAAACGGCAGTCACCCGCCGACCCGCGAGGACAACGCCGAAACCGTGTGGCGCTCCTATACCCGGCCGTATTCAGGCCGCGAGCCGAACCGCGCCGTAAAGCGGCAGATCGATGCGGGCCGCGTGCGCGCCGTCCACACGAACGATCCGGCGATGCCACGCATCGCGCCAGCCGCTGCGCGTTCAAAGGCGATTCGAGCCGAGTTGCCTCATGAATCGGGCCGCAAGTAGAGTGACTATATCGGAGGTGCACTGTCATGGCGTTGAGTGCCCGCAACCATTTGCCCGGAACCATCGAGGAAATCACGCACGGCGGGATCATGTCGCACATCGTCGTCCGAGTCGGTGAGCACTTGATCGAGTCGGTCATCACGAAGCGCAGTGCAGAGGAACTTGCTCTCAAGAAGGGCGATCACGTGACGGCAGTCGTGAAAGCGACCGAAGTCATGATCGCGAAGCCATGACGACGTGCCGACTATTCTTCGCCGCCGTCTTCGCTGCGACAACGACGCTCGCCGCGCAGCCACCGACATCCGTTCGGATCGTTGGACCACGAACCCTCGTCGTGTCGGCGTCCGATCTTGCGGCCATGCCGCGCACAACCGTGACGGCAACGGCGCACGAGCGAACGGCCAACTACGAGGGCGTCAGCCTACGCGAACTGTTGACGCGCGTCGGCGTCCCTTTTGGCGAGGCGCTCCGCGGGCGCGCACTGGCGGCTGCCGTTGTGGTTACTGGAGCGGACGGGTATCGCGTGGTCTTCGGCGTGGCTGAACTCGATCCCGGCTTCACTGATCGCCTCGCGATTCTCGCGGACAAGCGCAACGGCCTACCGCTCGCGGGCGACGAAGGGCCGTTTCAGGTCATCTTAACCGGCGAGAAACGGCCCGCGCGATGGGTTCGGCAAGTCGCCAAGATCGAGGTTCGAGCAATCGACGAGTAGCGATGGCTCTCGACTGGCAGCGTCGTTAACCGACCAGGCGGCGAGCCGGACTGCTCCCTCGAACGCCAGACGCACGCCGGTCAGAGGGGTTCCGCAAGGTCTCGAATCCCGTTGGGGACGTGCCAGCTTGCCGGGTAGGTCGGGCACGGTGCCTGCCAGCAGCTTGATGATCGTCCCCTCCCCACTGAACGTGTAACCCCACTTCTCGAGATCTTCAACGAGCAATGGCAAGCGCCCCTGTATCTCGTGTCCACGGGCTGCGTGCGCTCGAAGCGGCGGTCCACATCCTCGGGCTCCCCGCGAAAGATTTCAACGGGCGGCGATTTCAAGCGTGTGAGTACTTATCGCGTCGTTGATCAAACACAGGCCCTGGCGAACGCGGTGTAGGCGGCGCGGGGCACGATCAGCTCCTCCGCTACGTCGCCGTTGACGATGCCGTACCCCAGCAGCACCCCGATCCACCCCGCCTCAAAGAGTGCGGCCTTCACCGGAGCGTTATCAAAGCCGCAATCGTCGGCGCCGTCAATGAACGTCGTGCGTCGGCTCGGCAGTTCAAGAAGGTCTTGCGTTCGAGCAGGCGCTGAAGCGTCGCCTTATTACCTGAAAGCAAAAATCATTTGAAACATCATCAACTCTCCGCATTGGAGCATTTTATGATGAAGCCGTCGGGAAGAGAGGAAAGAGATCCGCGCGGAGCGCGGAGGTTCTGAAAGCCGCGAGTTAACGATGCAGGGTGCGTTGTTTGGGAACGTGAGGATGAATGGCTAGGGGGGCGAGGCACCAACGGGCCTACCCCTCCAGAACAGTTCACTGTTTCGACGTTTCCGTCTTTCTTGGCAGAGGAACTCCGAAGAGCGGCTCCTTGGGTGGTTGCGAGGAAACTTCAAATCTGCCCAGCGGCGTTTCTACTATCGCGCCGGCAGGCAACCCTCTAGTCGGACGGGGCCGCGTCTTGCTCACCACCGTGCACTCGTCAGTTGCGGATGGGCAATATACGCAGCCATTCTTGTTGCAGATATCGATTTCACCCTGGTCATTTACCGACCACGCGCATCGCGCGCCGCTAGCAGTGCTGTCAATGCACATGCCGACAGCCGTTCTTCCATCAGTGGCAAATGCCGGGGTCGACAGCCCGAAAGAGATCGCTGCAACGACCGCAGCCATTGACCAAAGGAAAGGGCTCCGAATCTTTTGACAAGCTGGAGAAGACATAATTCCACCTCCAGATTCACAGGGTGCAACGAGCTAGCCATGTCGAGTGAGCACTGGCGGGCGCGCCAATCGGACGTGGCCGAAGACGCCGGCTCAGATGTTCAAGAGCCCAGCGGAGAACTCGAGAACACCGGCCCAGCCGGGGACCAAGATTGATCCCGAGCCTTCCGTCTGTCCGCCGCCCTGCAATGGGATTTTTCTGGTTGCAACACGCCGTTTTCCCAGGTTTCGCGGGAATTGTGAAGGAGTCTCAGGGGTGAGATCCGCGGTTCGCGCTCGGGTGACTGAGCCGTCACCCGCGGATCCGCTCATGGTTGTCCTGACGAGCGATCTCATGGGGACGAGCGCGTCTTCTTGCGCCCGGCACCCTGAGCAGCGCAATCGCATTCCTCCGCCGCGGGGATCTTGAGCTCGCCGGTGCCCGCCCCATCATAGAAAAGAATATCGGTGCGCATAGGCTGCTCCCCTTTTCTGCCAAGCGTGGTGGTAGGCGACGTTCTGCCAAGTGCTGCTCCTCCAATGCCACCAATTACTGTCGATGCCTAAAACGTAGATGGTGTTACTCGTCCAGAGAGTCTTCGACCCTCACCCGCCTGTGCGCGATTACTGAATGACCGTTTGGGTGTAATCGAAGTACGTACTGTTCGGTACGCCGTTCGAATCGGCGTCGACGACGATGAACCACCAGTAACGACCTGGCGTGAGCGCCGAAACGTCCTGGTAGTGCACGGTCGTCGTCGGGCCGAACGGCGCCAGCGAACCGGAATAGACGGCGGTCATTGTCGGCACCAACGCGTATGTCGTTGGGTCCATCCACAAGACGGTGCCGCTGTCGTTAGCCACGCCGAGGTACACCTCGGCCGGATTGAGAACTTGCGCGCTTCCGGCGTCGAACGAAATGGCGACGGTCAGCGATTGGCCACCGCTGAGCGTCACGGATCCATGGATTCCGTTGGCCGTCACGAGCACTCGAGTCGGCGGGGAGGGACGCCAAGTCGGGCTGTGAGCATCCCGCACGAGCACGCCCGATTCAGTGCCGTCTCTGGTCACATATTGAATGCTGCTCGGGCAGCCGCGGCACTCTGACGAACCAAAAGCAATCCTACTTCCGTCAGGAGACCAGCTGGGCCGGGCGTAGCCGCCCGCGTTCGCGATCGATCGCAGTCCCGACCCGTCGGCGTTCATGAGAGCGACCGTACTGTCCGGAAAACAGTTGTCCCAGGCATATGGACAAACTGTGAGAGCAATCGTGCCGCCATCGGGGGACCATGCAGGCTGGAAGTAGTAGGTCAGCCCCTGCCAAAAGAACGGTCCACCGAGCAGCAATCTCACGTCTGATCCGTCCGCATTCATGACGTAGAGGTCATAAAGGATGTCGTAAGCGCGCCAGTCGCTCACAAAAGCGATCCTGCCTCCATCCGGAGACCACGCAGGTTGTCCGTTCCATCCGACGTCGAACCCGAGATGCGCCGGATTCCACCAATCCTCGTCAACCCGCATCACGTAAATGCCGAACTGACCGTCACGCAGACTCGAAAACGCAATTCTCGTCCCGTCCGGCGACCACGCAGGCGAGGAGTTGACGCCGCGATTGGTGCGGCGAACGACGTTTGACCCGTCTGCGTTCATCACGTAGAGGTCCGAGGCATACTGGTCCGGGCTGCTCTGATGGACGAACGCGATTCTCCTCCCATCTGGGGACCACGCCGGTTCGCTGTTCACGCCGTCGCTGGTCAACTGCACGGGCTCGCTTCCGTCCAATCGAACCCGGAAGATTTGACCGTCACGCACGAACGCCAGCTCAGGCACATCGGCGATCAGGCTCTGTCCGCCGCCTCTCGCGAACATCGCGGCCTGGCTGATTGGCGCGCGGCGAGTGGCGGTGTGAAAGCTTCGCGGCGTCGTCATGTCGCCGGTCGGCCTGAACCTACTAGGCGACTGTGCCAGGCACGGTGTGGCAACCAGCAGCGATAATGCAATTAGTGAAACGCGTCGTGTGACACGAGTCATACGAGCCTCCTTAGCAGACAGTGGCGGAACGGAGCCGCGAAGCCGAGAACTGTTCACCCGTTGTGTCCATGTCGTTCTATTCTGTAGAGCGGCAAAAGGCCGCCGACTCCCTCACCGACGCCGGTCGGCCAAGGACGGGACAGGCTTTGGCGGACACTACGGTCACGAATCTGCTGAAACGAGTCTCGGCTGGCGAGCAACGTGCTGCGGATGAGCTTCTGCCGCTCGTCTACTACGAGCTGAAGCGGGTCGCGCATCATCAACTGCGAGACGAGCGGCGGGGACACACGCTCAATACGACGGATCTGGTGCACGAGGCCTACCTTCGCCTTGGACTGCAACAGATTGCGTGGCAGGGTCGCGTCCACTTTTTTGCGGTTGCCGCTCGTGCCATGCGGCGCGTCTTGATCGACCACGCGGCTGCCCGCGCGGCCGACAAGCGCGGTGGCGGCGCGGACCATGTGTCCGTGGATGATGCGGTGGCGGCGCCAGAGCGACGCCTCGAGGAGTTACTCGCACTCGACGAGGCGCTGGACCGTCTCGAGCAACTCGAGCCGCGCCAGGCGCGGGTCGTTGAGTGCCACGTGTTTGCCGGCATGAGCCTGGAAGACACCGCTGCAGCGCTGGACATTTCACCAGCAACGGTGAGTCGTGACTGGACGGTGGCGCGCGCGTGGCTCAACCGCGCGCTGAATCCGACCGGATCGAGACGAACGTGAAGGAGACCACGCAATCGGAGCGATGGCAGCGCACGAACGCACTTTTTGCTGCGGCGGCCGGGGTCGATCGCAGTGATCAGGAACAGGTGCTCGAGGACCTGTGCCCTGATGATGCCGAGCTGCGTGCCGACGTTCGAGAGCTGCTTCACGCGCACGACGCAACGGGGTTTGTTGACGAACTGGCCGAACGACTTGCCCAGCCTCGTCGTATCGCCGCGGATCCGCCTGTGCGTGCGCGGGTTGGCCGGTACGACGTCATCGAGAGGATTGGCCACGGCGGCATGGGTGTCGTGTACAAGGCGCACGACACGCAGTTGGACCGTCTCGTTGCGATCAAGTTCCTCCGACCCGAGGGCGGGGTGAATGACAACGAGCGTCGCCGCCGGCTGCTCATCGAAGCACGGGCGGCAGCGGCGCTGGACCATCCGTCAATCGCGACCATCTACGAGATCGGTGAGACCGAAGACGGCGACGTATTTCTGGCGATGGCCTTCTATGACGGCGAGACGCTGGAGGCGCGACTTGCGCGCGGCTCGATCCCAATCGCGGAAACACTTCGCATCGCGCGCGAAATCGCCCGCGGCCTCAGTGCGGCTCATGCCCAAGGGATAACGCATCGCGATTTGAAGCCGAGCAACGTCATGCTCACGCGAGCAGGAGGCGTCAAGCTGCTCGATTTCGGCATTGCGAAAATCTCCGGAATCAACGAGACGACTGGCGGGGGGGTGCTCGGAACGCTCCCCTACATGTCGCCCGAACAGTTGCGCCGAGAATGCGACGACCCGCGCACGGATGTATGGGCGTTCGGAGTTGTGTTGTACGAGATGCTCACGGGCGACCGTTGCGCCGGCGCCGAAGCGTCGTCGATGCGCGGTGCGGAACCGTCGGCGCGCAGATTCCGGCTAAACATTCCGGCCGCCTTCGCGCCAGTCGTGCGGCGGGCCCTCAGCTGGTCGATCGATGACAGATTTCGCGACGGATCGGAATTGGTCACAGCACTCGGCCAGTTGGGACAACCGCGTGATGGCGATGCCGGCACTCTTGAGCGGATTGTCCATGTGCCGGCCTTGGTCTCGGCCATTTTCGGACGCGACCGAGAAGTCGCGGACATTCCACGTCGGCTCGCGGTCGTGCGGCTGCTGACGCTGACCGGACCGGGCGGGACGGGCAAGACGCGTCTCGCGCAGCAAGTCGCCTCGATCGTACGCGATCATTCCGAGGATGACGTTGTCTTCATTTCGCTCGCAGCGATCGTCGATCCGGGTCTTGTCTGCCGCGAGATCGCGCGTGTGCTCGGCATTTCGGATCGTCCTGCGCTGTCTCCAGTCCAGGTCCTTGCCACGTTTCTTGTGGGCCGGCGCATGCTTCTGATCCTCGACAACTTCGAACACTTGACGATGGCAGCCCCGCAGCTTTCGCTGCTGCTGACGGAGTGCGCTGACCTCCGGCTGTTGGTCACCAGCCGCGCGCCGCTAAAACTCGCAGGCGAGCACGAATACCCGGTTCTGCCGTTGCCGTATCCCCCACCAGGGGCGACCAATACGGCCGCGGACCTCGAGGCTTTTCCGGCTACGGCCATGTTTCTTGACCGCGTGCGAGCGGTGCGTCCCGACTTTGTTGTCTCCAACGATCAGGCCGGCGCGATCATCGAAGTCTGCCACCGCCTCGACGGATTGCCGCTTGCCATCGAGCTCGCGGCAGCGCGGGCTAAACTCTTCTCGCCCGGCGCGATGTTGACGCGCCTGGACCGGCGGCTCGACTTGTTGAGTGGCGCCGGCCGCGATCGACCGGCCCGCCATCACAGTCTGCGCCACGCCATCGCCTGGAGCTACGATCTCCTCCAGCTGGACGAGCAGGCGCTCTTCCGAGCGTTGTCGGTGTTTACTGGCGGATGCGATCTTGAAGATATCGCAGCGGTGGCCCATGTACTCGTGCCCGGTCGATGGGACGTAGTCGATCGATGCGAGGCACTCATTGATCACAGTCTGGTGATCCGCGAAGACGGTCCCGGCGGTCTGCCGCGCTTGCGGCTTCTCGAGACGATCCGGGAGTTCGCACTCGAGCGTCTAGAAGCTGCCGAAGAGGTAAGCGCGGCACGTCGCGCGCACGCGGTAAGGTTTCTAGCGCTGGCCGAAGAGGCCTACTCTCACTTGACCGGGCCGGACCAGTCCATCTGGCTCGATCGACTTGAGGTGGAGCATGGGAATCTTCGCTTGGCCCTCACGTGGGCCGAGGCAGAAGGCGAGACCGATATGGCGATGCGGTTCGGGTCGGCCCTCTGGCGGTTCTGGGCGGCGCGCGGCCACTTGCGCGAGGGACGGGATCGCATCGAACGGTTGCTGGACTTGCCTGGCGCCGGCCAGCCGACACTCCTGCGTGCGCGTGTGCTTCACGGCGCGGCGACGCTCATTCATGAGATCGCGGACTATCGCCGCGCTCGACCGCTAGCCGAGGAGAGTCTTGCCATCGCCCGGCAACACGAGGACCAGCCACTGACGGCGATTGTGCTCAACACCATCGGGTGGTTACTCGTTGGGATGGGTGAACTGGCGGCTGGCGAGGCTTTGTGCGAGGAAGCGTTGGCGCTGAATCGCGAGCTTCGAGACGGGCGCGGCATTGCGATCGCCCTGCACAACCTTGGATGGTCTTCCGCGTTTCGGGGCGACTACGCTCGCGCCTGCACCCTCAACGCCGAAAGCCTTGAATGGCGGCGGAATCACGGAGATCCTCGCGGGATCGCGTTCGCAATGACTGATCTCGGCTGGAGTGAGATGCGACGTGGCGCGTTGGCCCGCGCGTCCGAGCTGCTCGAAGACGCCCGCTCGATGTTGGAGGAGCTACACGATCGGCCAATCCTCGCTTGGACGCTTGGGATGCAAGGGTTGTTAGAGCGCGCCGCCGGCCGGCCCGGTGAAGCACTGAGTCGCTTTCAGACGAGCGTCGGGCACTGGCGGGAGGTGGGTAACAGCTTCGGGCTGGCATTTTCGCTCGTCGGTCATGCGGAAGCGGCGCTCGACTTAGGCGACCGTGCATGCGCATTGCGCGATCTGGAGGAGGCGCTGCCGTTATTCCGTCGAACAGGCGTTTGCTGGGGCCTGGGAGACGCCCTCAAGGCACGAGGCCGGCTCGCTGAGGTTGATGGCGATCGCGCAAGCGCTCAGGCATGTTACGCGGAAAGCCTGGACCTGTCTGTACGCCTGACCGATGCCCATGCTATCGCGGAGTGTCAGGCCGCACTGGCCCGGCTCGAGGCCGTTTAGCCCGGTGTGTTCCGACAATGCAACGCCGTTTCCGCTTTTACGGCGAATCCTGAAGCCTACCCCTTGAAATACTAGCCAACGAGGCTTTGACGTGGCGATTGAGATGCCCAACGAGCTCCACGACGCCAACGATTTCTGTGTCCGAAGTCTCATGACCTCATGCACTTAGGAAATCGGGATAGTCGGGCTCGAACGTGAAGGATTACGCAACCGTGACCAACCAGTTGCCAAAACCGTCCCGTACGGCTTGAGCAGG
>Ga0066388_100003634_pt1 | contig 10087 bp, 7 predicted proteins | sample PanSoiMetaGPlot6_FD_64539 | JGI IMG/M metagenome (GOLD analysis project Ga0066388, IMG submission 64539) | Tropical forest soil microbial communities from Panama analyzed to predict greenhouse gas emissions - Panama Soil - Plot 6 (Hybrid Assembly) | ecosystem: Environmental > Terrestrial > Soil... | reverse complement strand
CTCGGTGCAGGACGGCGAAGGCCATACCGACATCGGGTTGACCGAGGCGCACGGCATGGGCCAGACCGTGCAGGGCCGCGACCTCGCAGGCGAGAGCCTGTTCGAGTACGGCAGCCGTGTTGGCTTCTGGAGGATCGTGCGCCTGTTCGCCGAGCGCGAGCTGCCGATGACCATCTACGGCTGCGCGCTGGCTTTCGAGCGCAATGCCGAGGCGTCGGCGGCTATAGCCAAGGCGGGCCACGACATCTGCTCGCACGGCTGGCGCTGGATCAAGCACTATGAGCTCAGCGAAGCCGAGGAACGCGAGCACATCACCAAGGCTGTCGCCTCGACGACAAAGATGATCGGCCGCCGTCCCGAGGGCTGGTACTGCCGCTATGGGCCGGGCGAGAACACGCGTCGCCTGGTCGTCCAGGAAGGCGGCTTCCTCTACGACAGCGACTATTACGGCGACGAGCTGCCGTTCTGGGTGAACGTCGACGGCAAGGGCCACTTGGTCGTGCCCTATTCGCTCACCACTAACGACGGCAAATACATGGTGGGCATCGGCAACGCGGAGCAATGGTTCACGCTGTTGAAGGACTCGTTCGACATGCTTTACCGCGAAGGCAAGGCTCAGCCGCGCATGATGTCGGTCGGAATGCATGCCCGCCTGATCGGCCATCCCGGCCGCGCCATCGGCCTGGAGCGGCTGTTGGACTACATGCAGAAGCACAGCGGTGTGTGGATCACCCGGCGCGTTGAGATCGCCCGGCACTGGATCAACACCCATCCCTACCCCGGCAAGGGTCTGAGCGAGTAACCGCAACCAACTTGAGTACGTTCTTTCAACTTGGCCTCGTCCGAAGCATCAGGTCAGATCGCAGCGTTACGCAACAGCATATCCGCTACAACCCACTAAGCGCACACTGGCTGGCTGCTCGACTTGGCGTTGCTGGAGGTTGCCGTTCGTGGTGGTGCCCGGCTATCCGAGAGAGCTTGTCCCGCAGCCGCTGAATACAGTCTTGCAGGTCCGCAAGCCCATCTCTCGCCCAGAGGTGATCGACGCGCTGGTATACGCCATAGGACTGCCCGCGACTGACAGGAGCTTCTGACCGAGGGAGTCCCGCTCCGCGCCAGATCTTCTTCCCTGGCTCGGTTGGCGACTCAGCCTGCTGAAACCGCTTCGGCTCGCCGCTAGAGCTGTCGCACCTGCATTGGGGTCGGCCCGAAGTGGTCGTTGAGGTAACCTGCCTGACCTGGACGGAAGGCGGCCTTCTGCGGGCGGTCTCGTATCAGGGGCAGCGAGAGGACAAACCGGCGAGGCAGGTGGTGCGCTCCAACCCGAAGACAAGTAGGAGAAGCGCTTCACGCGGCTGACGGTTTCACCGCTGCGGTAGACCGCCAACACCCTGCGTGAATTCTACAACGATGAAAGGCTAAACGCCCGCAACTGATCTAGAGTCTCTTCGGCGGGCGACGTGGCGGTGTATTCCTGCGGACGCAGGAGCTGGCGCAGCAAGGGGATACCTGCTGCAAACACTGCACGAAGGAAAAGCCCTGCGGTAATTCCTGCATCGCGGCCAGCGGCAAGTGCAAGCAGCCGCCGGGGTGCGCATGTTAGCGTGTAGCTTCTGAGTCGACCAGTTACGGCGGCTTCACTGTGCGCGATCTTCCTTGCGACGGCGCTGTTTGCAAGCGCCAATGTCGTATCTGCACAGCAACCGGACCCCTCATCCGCCACTAACAGCGCCGCCATGCTTAACGCCTGCCGCGATCTTGAGAGATTGCGCGACGACGCTGGCGCTTCGATGTTCAAGCAAGGCTATTGCGCGGGCGCTGTCCAAGCTGCCGCACTCCTCCACAACGGCCGTGAGTTTTGCATCTCGCAGCCCGTCCCCAAGCTCCAGCTTGTGCGCATCGTCGTCAGCTATCTTGAGCATAATCCGACAAAGCAGAGCTACGAGCTAGCTGTGGCGGTAAGCTGGGCGCTGTCGGAAGCCTACCCATGTCCACCTGGTCAACGACGCTAAGATCGTTCGTCCACGAATAACGGGCTGTTTGCGAGCAACGCCTCCAACGTTTGCGCGCTACATGCGTGTTGCAAGCGCTCAAGGCGCAGCTTCGCCCACTGCACGAAAGCCCAGTAGCGTGACGACAACGCGTCTGCAGGCGGGGTTGAAGCATCTAATAGGGCGAGAAAGCGGTCGAGCTTCTGCATCTCGTCAAGCGCTCGCAGACGTTGAGCCAGGAAGTCGACGCGCGCACGGTCGAGCTCCGCAAGCCTGCGATACTTCTCGTCGCGCCGGCGCTCCTGCTCCTGCAGCTCTGCGGCGCGCTGCTGCTCATGCCACTGCTGCTTCAAAGCCGCCGCGTATGCAACAAGACCCGCGAGCACATCGTTGAGCATGGTCTCTAGCTTCTGCTCGGCTGTGTCGCGCCAGCGCCTGCGGGCATAGAAGCCGGAAAGCCTAGCGTCGATCTCGATAGAAAGTCGATCGGTGGGCTCATATTCGTATCGCCACCGCTGCTTCAGTCTTCCCAGCGCATCAGGGCTCGCAGAGACGCGTCGTCGCTTGCGCTCGCTCCACCCTTTAACACAAAGCACGATCACCACGCCCTCAACCACAAGGATTAAGTCTTCGTCGCCCGCCTTCGGGGTAAAGAAGCGAGCGGTGGCCGCAGCCAAGAGAGCTTGGACAAGACGCACGACGCGACCGACTTGCTCCGGACGCACTCTACGAACGCGGAAAAGCGTCGGGCCTCGGGCCGAAACAAAACCCTCTTGATCTGGTTTGCACCGCCTCAGTGCTGCTTCCAATCGGATGGCAGCCGACAGCGTAGGCTCGACGCTAATGGAGACTTCGATCTCCCTGCCCGGCTCGTTTTCGCGCGCTCTCGCCTCGAGTGCGGCGCTCCTAACTTCCGCCGGAACGCCCCGCCTCCAAGATCCGATGAAAATGGTGTTGATCTTGGAGCCCTCGAGTTCTCGAAAGGCTCTCTTCTTTGGTTTGTGGCCGGCGTTCACTTTGTTCCAGTAGCCCCGTCGCGGAACTGGCACCCGGTGACGGACGCAAAGCTTTTTCAGACCCACATCGGACATGCCCAGGTCCGAAGCTGCTTCTCTCATGGGCTTGGACCACACGAGGTCGTAGAGCTGCCGGCGCGTCATTGTCGGCATCTCCGGGCCTCCTACATGTGCAGCCTCAGCGTCACGCCCTCACCACGGCAGAAGACGGCAAGGCTGACGCAGCAAATCGAACGCCGCTCTTCGTCGACGGGGTATAAATCCGTGCTCTCGCGGTCGTCTGGAGAAAGGCCGGAAGAGTATTGTTGCGTAAACCATCGGTCGAACGGCGCTTGCAGGTCGCCAAACCAGCCGTTCAAAGCATCAGCCGGTACACTTGCATAAGGACCACTGTTGAAGCGGACGGCAACCGCTTGGCGAAGGAGCTGCTTGGAAACGGTGCGACGCCAGGGCAGTCGGTGATGCCAATCGTACGGTCTAAACAGCGAAGTTCCATGCAACGGGCGTAGTTGTACGTGGACGTGCGGTGCGCCGGGGCTCTCCCAGCCAAACCATTCGCGCTGCCAATCATAAAGTCGGACGAGCGCGGCAGCGAGCGATAGTTCAATCTCCGAAACTACACCGCTATCGTTCAATGCCATTTTAACCTCCGCGGTGGCGCTGCGGTCTTGGCGCGCTCGCCGTCCGGCTTACGCATCCGGCGCATCTGCATCTTCAGCCAAGCCATGCGTGCCCGCTGTCTTGCTTCAGCGATGCCGTTCGCTTTGACATCTTCCGGTGTCGGCGGTGGAGGCGGTGTGGCTTTGCACTTCGCGATGGCGATATACGCCTCGAGGTCTTCTTCGACCAGGGGAGGCCGCCCTGGCAGATAGGCCAGCTTGCCCGAGAGGCGCAAGCGCCGGACCTTACTAAGGCTGTAGCGCAGCCGGTCGGCAACTTCGCGTTCGGTTAGAAACATCGGCGCCTCGCCGAGTTGGGCAAAACAAAAAATTTGTTCGCGCACGCGGCGCCAGTTCCGCCGCGCGCTTTCGGGGTATCCGGGGGGCGTCTCTGGCACCCTCCGGCCGACGTCCCGCCGCAACAGCCCGACGGTATGCAATTGTCACATGCTAGCCGCTACTGCGGCAAACGGTGGCGTGTATGACGCCGCGCCCTACAACCAATGTGCAGATAATGCTGAAACTCTTCGCAAAATGCCAGGCGCCGGCCGATCGGCGACCGGCGTCGCAAGACGTCGGACAACGCGCCTTGTGGACAAAGAGAACCGGCCGCATCACACGATGCGGCCGGCTGCGGTTGCGATTGCGGCTGCGCCTATGCGCGGCGACGCGCCTTCGCTTAGCCCGCAGCTCATGCCGGCGCCCCAAGGCCCGGTGCCGGAGATACGGGGAATTTCAGGATCACAGACTGCGTCCCAGCGGGAAGCGGTTCCAGTGAGCGGATCGTCCAAATCCGCTAAGAGCTCACGCTCTTCGGCGTACTCGCTTGCCACGGCGTCGTTGTCGGCGCGCCGTCGTCGCGCAGGCCGCGTGTCATGCGCCAGAACTATTTAGCTGTCGCCTCAAGTGCGAGCGGCTGATCGAAGGTAGTAGTCACGGCCATCGTAGTAACCTCGCACATCGGTGGCCGGATCGCCGACGGTCCAAAACATCGACGATCCGGGGGTTGAACACCTGTATGCGAACCAGGCACGTGCGTCTTCGGGCTTTCGCCTTGGACATACACGGACGTCCCCCGGAAGGCACTGATACCTCAAAACTAGCCGGCGGCTCTAACGGGACCGTCGGCGTCGCATAGGAGTTGTTCAAGCTCCGAGTGCCATCACAGGTAGCAGGTGGCTCTTGTCAACCGAAATGTATCGTTGTAGGCAACGTTCGTTGACTAAAACGATACAGGAGCCCGGTCAATGGCAAACGGTCGTTTCGTATCCTACCTGCGCGTATCGACAGAGCGGCAGGGTCGCTCGGGCCTGGGCCTCGAAGCGCAGCGATCGGCCGTCGCCGACTACTTGAACGGTGGCAACTGGCGGCTCGTGGCGGAAGTGGTCGAAGTCGAGAGCGGCGCCAACGACGCGCGCCCCAAGCTCGCCGAAGCTCTCGCTCTATGCCGCTCCCACAGGGCGACGCTGGTTATCGCCAAGCTCGATCGGCTCGCGCGTGACGCCCACTTCCTGCTCGGCCTGGAAAAGGCCGGGATTGACTTCGTCGCCGCGGACATGCCTTCAGCCAATCGAATGACCGTCGGCATCATGGCTGTTATCGCAGAGGAAGAGCGCCGGATGATAGCGGCGCGCACCAAGGCGGCGCTGGCGGCCGTCAAGCAGCGCGGCAAGAAACTGGGCGGACGCAGGCCGGGGCAGGTTTGCACTGCTGCCACCGCAGCCGTAGCGCGCGCTGAGCGCACACGTTTAGCAGAGCAACGAGCCGCCGACATGGCGCCGTTGCTCGAGCGGCTGGATCCTGATGGCAGCCTTAGCCTACGGGAGCTCGCCGAAAAGCTGACGAACGAAGGCGTGCCGACGCCTGGCAACGCCGTTGTGTGGACTGCAGCGACCGTCGCTCGCATTCGTCAACGGCTCAACATCCTCACTGGTGTGAAAGGGCGCTGATAGCGCGGATTCCCATATTTGACTCAGGAGCGTTTTTAGCCTCGCCCTGCTAGGGCGACGCCACCCGGCATCCAAATCGCTCCCAACGGTCAATAAACCGGCCCTAGCGACGACGTCTAGCCGGGCTGCGACTCCTGCGCGACTCATCTAGCCCGTGCGCAGGCCACTTTCGTCGAGATAATAGATATCATTGTCACCGTATTAGGTGATGGAGCGCGGGCAGGAAGTGCCCGTGTTACGCAGCACCTTGACGAAAGAGTTGTCGGCCGGGTCCGCCTGTAGGTTCCAAATCTGGATCGTGCGCTGAGAGAACACCGCGGCCTTGTCACCGTACTCGACAATGGCCGTCAGGTCTTCCGCGCCAGCAGTGTAGCTTGAGGTGTCGATGGTGCCGAAGCCGGTGCCACCAAGCTGGCCGTCCCAATCGGTCGGGTCACCTATCGATGAAAATTGCAGATTGGGGCCGGATAGCGTGTAGATCTTCGTGCCGATCGTGCGGACGTATCGGGTGTTCCCGACATAGGGGGTAATGCCATTCGCCAGCGTACCCGCGTTGCCGATTTGGACGACCGGAGGCGTGCCCGTCACGGTCGCCACCACAGACAGCCCGTTGGACGCTGGACCTACTGTAGCCGCGCTGAGCGTGAACAGCGGAGAGAAGAAAAGTGTGGTGGCTGTGAAGTCCGGCGACGACGCGGTGGCGTTGATGGCGTTCGCGAGCGCTGTCGCAGTGGCGATGGCCGATCCCGCCCACGCTACCGGGCCGCCTGTCGCCGACACGCCAGCTACTTTGATGTCGATGGTGTCGCCGGGTTGGCCGGAAACTACGGTGATGCTGGTCGAGGCCGCTCGCCCAGATCGGTTGATCGACGCAGTGCCGTAGTAGTGGCCAAGGAAACCGTCGGAGAACTCCGCAACGGCGTATATCTCGTCCTGAAACAGATCCCAGGAAACGATGCGCGTCATTGTCCGGGGGAAATGCTGCAGGCGCCGAAATTTGACGCCGGCGGGCATTCCAAGCGGTGTGGCGGAGCCGAAGACATAGAGGCCATCCGAGCGCGCGGCCAGGTTGACGGTGTCGAAAGGAGGCAGGCCGTAAGTCGGAACGAACGCCTTGCGCTTTTCGAACTCGCCGCCGCGGGTGATGTGGCCGTTGACGCCGTGGATCAAGACGTCAGGTTCCGCCGTCTCAGGCAGCCGACGAGCGTCCAAGCCCCGCTTGAAGTCGCGAATCCAGATGGTGCTCATGGTGCTAATCTAACGCGCCGTCGTCGGGAGCGTCTGCCGCTTCCAGCTTCAGGCGGCGCGCGCGAATGCGCCGCACCTCGCGCTCAAGCTCCGCCATCGTCATCTGGTCTGGAGACTTGTCTTCGGCGTCAGCCTCCTCTTCAGCTTTCTTGCTGAAATATCCAGATGCACGAAGCAGCCCCGTCGCACAGGTCGCCCGAGCACTGGCTTGGGCTTTTTTGTCCTGGGCCACCTCAAGCATGGTGTTGATCGCCACACGTGCGCCCTCTGTCCTGAGCTTACGGAGCAGTTCCTCGCGAACAGTTGCCGGGCTGTCATCGACAAGGCCCTCAAAATCGTCGTCATCATTACTCATCAATTTCCTCCTGATTTGAGATAAGCGCCTCAAGCCTGGCGCGGGCAGCGGTCCACTCGGCTTCAAGTGCCGCGAGCTCGGGATCCGGCGTTTGTTCGCGGCGCGCGATTAGTTTCATGGCTTCGCGATTGCGTCGTCTCGTCTCCCGCTCGGATGGGCTGCCAGGTCTGTTCCACGCGCTGTACTTCTCATACTTCGCCCGTTCCTCGGGCGTCATGGCGGCGATCCGCGCCTCAAGCTTCGCCTTGCGCTTGGCCAGCGCGATCAGCTTGCGCCGATAGCGGGCGTCGTTCTTAGGGAACTGTGGGCGGTGCCACTGGGCGCCGCGTGGCGTGGCCCCGCCGTGGCTGAAACACCGGCCGCCTGCTCCCACACCGGGATTCTTGCATGGACTGCCGTCGCCCTTGGTTTTGGCACCGCAGCGAGGCAGCTTGGCTTTACCAGCGCGCGCCCTCGCGGCGGCCACCGCGTCTGATCGGCGCCCCACCCACCGCGTCATCGCAGCAACCCCACAAAGTAGATTACGGGAAGCAGCAAGTCACCGACGCACCACACGGCGGCAGGGATCTGCCACAGGGCTGTTGGCCAGGGTGTATTACGTTTGTGGTGTATTACGTTTTTCATTTTCCGGCTGTTGCGTTTGCGCGCTACGTCCCTACCGGAGGGGAGGCGGCTCGGAAGCCGCCCCTCCCTACGTAGTAGGGTTCCAAGACTTCCAAGCTCTAGGCCATTGAAATACTTGACCGATTTGCTGCCTCGGAAGTGACTTCCAAGAACGTTCGACTTCCAAGCTGATAAAACCCTTGTGGAATGGGCATCCGAGGCTTGTTCTTCCAAGCCATTTCCAAGACTTCCAAGCACCCACGGCTTCCAAGCGTTACGTATTACGTTCGACATACGATCAACCTTTCACGGCCGTGCGCTTGATGGTCCAAGGGGCAGTTGACCCTGGCTTTGTCTGGATGGCTTCGATGCGAACCCGCTGGCCCTCGTGGTCGATCTCCACGCCACCCCCGCCGAGAGCGCCACTCACAAGCGTGCGCAGCGCTCTACTAGTCTTGGCCTGTGTGATGTGTCGGTCACGGAGGACTTGGCCTAGCCGCTCCCAAATGACGCCGAAATCAGCAGTGCCCTCGGCTCCCAGCATCAAATTTGCGGCGTATGCTACGTGTAGCTTGATTTCCTCGGCGGTGCCGCTGGCCTTCTCGGCCGCGGCGAAGCGTTTGAACGTATACCCTTTGCGCTTGATGTAGATGTCCGGCTGATTAGGCAGCCCCCAAGTAATCTTCGGCCTGGCGTAGACGACGCCAGACTCGCCTTCGTGCAATACGTCGCCAGTCGCTTCAGCCCACTCCTCGGCCGTCAAGGATTGCATGACGTGCGTCATGCGCGAGCCATCCGCCAGGGCGCTACCGCCCCGGCCGGAATACTGATCGAGCGTCTTATCCCGAGCGTTTTGCTTTCCGGTGTGGTGGACAAATTGCACACCGCACCCGACCTTGCGCACGATGCGGCGCCCAGCCTCAATCAAGCCTTGCTCGGCGTCGTTGACTCGGCTTTCACCCACGCCGAACGACACTGTGGGGTCGATGATCAACAGGGCAGGCTTGGCGGCGCTTACCGCTTCGATCAGATCCGCCAGTTCGTCGCTTGGGACGATAGTGTCGTTCGCGACCTTGGTGAGCTTAAAGCCCTCTCCCGCCACGTCTAGGATGTGGACGTTCTCGCGCACTTGCTTGGTTTCCTCAGCGGTCAAGCCTAGTTCGGCGCACATATGGCGTAGGCGCGCTAACAGTGTCTGGCGCTCGTCTTCCCCCGTCAGGTAGACCACAGGGCCGCTGCGCTTGATGGAGTAGCCGAACAGGTCGCGACCCAGCACAACGTGAATGGCCTGGAACAACAACAGGGTTGTCTTGCCGACACCGCCAGGGGCCGCCAGGTGGCCGACGTCTTCATAGACCCAGTTGTCGACGATGCAGGGACGAGTCGCTTTGGACGTAGCCCACTCGTCATCCGTAACTGGCCTGAGTGCGAGTCGCTCTTTCCACGATGGCCGCTCGGGCGTTGGGCTAGGCGCCGATCCATCGGTCGCCGGTATGCCATCAAACCAGCCGTCATACTGTGGCCGACGCTTCGTCCGCGCCAATGCATTCTTGATCGTGTTGGCAGCGTACTTGGCCCCGTAGCCGTTGCCGTCTTTCTCGACCAGTTTTTCGGGCGACAGTGAAAATGTAACTTGGCCGATCTCCACGGGGTCCGTTAGACCGTATTCGACACAAAGGCACGCGAGGGCGTAATCGCGGGCCGATCTATCGGTGTTCCCGAGCGCCTTGCTGAACCCACGCATAAGCCGCATCTCTTCTACGGCCGTTTCCAAGTGCGGCGGCAAGGTATCACCCTTGGCAGCGACGAGGATCTCGTTGTAGTCGACGCTGGCGAGCTCGACGGTGGCCTTCTGCGTCACATCGAGCGGGGCCGCCACGGTGCGCAACCTTTCGAGCGTGCTGGTAGCGTCCTGATTGAAGTGCAGGAGACGGCTTGTGGCCTGCGTGCGCCCGTTGCGGCGCTTCGTGGCGTTCGGCAGGTTGGTCGTGAACGGCACTCTGAACAGGTGATCCACGCTCTGCACCGCATCGCCGCCGAGCATCTGGCCCATCCCCCTCGCCTGCGCCTTTACGGCAGCGACGTTTTCACGAGTTGCGGGCAAAGGCTCGGGGAACAGCCACACAAGTTGAAGTCCGCCACCACTGTCGATCGCCACGCTGGCCGGCGCGGAGACGGAGTCACTCGACCACTGCGCGGCCACGGCCGCGAGGCGTTGACGCTCGCTGGCCAGCAGCTCGCGCTTCTGCTGTTCGGTGGTATCGTC
>Ga0066388_100003633_pt1 | contig 10088 bp, 7 predicted proteins | sample PanSoiMetaGPlot6_FD_64539 | JGI IMG/M metagenome (GOLD analysis project Ga0066388, IMG submission 64539) | Tropical forest soil microbial communities from Panama analyzed to predict greenhouse gas emissions - Panama Soil - Plot 6 (Hybrid Assembly) | ecosystem: Environmental > Terrestrial > Soil... | reverse complement strand
TTGCCCGCAAGCAATCGGCACCGCAAACAATCCCAGGCGTGTTCAACCCGCCAAGAGATTCCATCGCCGCAGAATAGGACGACCATGCCGACGCCGCTTCCCACCTTGCACGACTGGCGCCTCTCCATAGACTACGAGGGCATTGCCTGGGCGCTCATGGACCGCGAAGGCGAGCGAGTGAACTCGATGGGACGCAGGTTCACCGAGGAGCTTGGAGGGATTGTCAAATGGACTGAGACGGCAGCAATCCACGGCGAGATCAAGGGCCTGGTGTTGATGAGCGCCAAGCCCACCGGCTTTCTCGTCGGCGCCGACATTCGGGAATTCTCCCGCTTCGCCACCGAGCCACAGATCAAGGAGGTGGTGAAGGAGACGCTTGGCCTCCTCAACCGCATCGAGAAACTGCCGGTCCCGGTGGTCGCCGCTATTCACGGCTTCTGCCTCGGCGGCGGGCTCGAGCTTGCGCTCGCCTGCCACTACCGCATCGCCGACCGCGAGGAGGACACGCGGCTCGGCTTTCCTGAGGTGAAGCTCGGCATCTTTCCCGGCCTCAACGGCACAGTGCGGTCCATCCACCTCGCCGGCCCGATGGACGCCATGAACGCCATGCTGACGGGCCGGATGTTGCGTCCGACCGCGGCAAAGGCGATGGGCCTGATCGATCAGGTCGTGCCCACCCATCACAATCTCCGCTGGGCAGCGCGGAAAGGGGTGCTGCAGAAGCGGCGCTCGAAAGGCGCGCCGTGGTGGAAACAGGTGGTGCTGAAGCAGCCGGTGCGCGGGCTGCTCGCCAAGCAGATGCGCGCCAAAACCGCCGAGAAGGTGCGCGAGGACCATTACCCCGCGCCATATCGATTGATTGATCTGTTCGAGCAATATGGCGACGATCCAGCGCGGATGCGGACGGCGGAGACGGAGATCTTCGCGCCGCTGATGGCGAGCGATACATCCCGCAATCTCCGCCGCGTGTTCACGCTGTCCGAGATGCTGAAGGATGAGGCGCCGAAGAACGGCTACAAGCCCAAGCTCGTGCATATCGTCGGCGCGGGCACCATGGGCGGGGATATCGCCGCCTGGTGCGTGGTGTGCGGCCTGCAGGCGAGTCTTCAGGATCTTGAGGAAGCTCAACTCAAGAAGGTGCTCACCCGCGCCAAGGGCCTGTTCAAGAAGCAGCTCCGCGGCAAGACGGCAATCGACTCCGCTGTGGCGCGCCTCATCGCCGACCCGCAAGGGAAATACATTAAGCATGCCGATGTGGTGATCGAAGCGATCGTGGAGAACCTCGAGGTCAAGCAGAAGCTATTCCAGGACCTGGAAGCGCAGATGAAGTCGGGCGCCGTGCTCGCCACCAACACCTCGTCGCTGAAGCTCGAGGACATCGCCAAGCCTCTGAAGGATCCGTGGCGCCTCGTTGGCCTGCATTTCTTCAACCCAGTGGCGCAGCTTCCGCTCGTCGAGGTGGTACACGGGGAAGGGACGCGAGAGGACGAAGTGCGCAAGGCCGCCGCCTTCGTCACCGCCATCAAGAAGTTTCCGCTGATCGTGAAGAGCTGCCCAGGCTTTCTCGTCAACCGCGTGCTGACGCCTTACATGATGGACGCCGTGCGCCGCTACGCCGAGGGCACGCCGCGTGACAAGATCGATCAGGCTGCGCTTACCTTCGGCATGCCGATGGGACCACTCGAGCTCATAGACCTGGTCGGTGTCGACATCGCCAACAAGGTGGGCCAGCAGCTCGGCTCCGGCTCACCGCAAGACAATCCGCTATCGCGACTGGTGCAGGCCGGCAAGCTCGGCAAGAAGTCGGGCGAGGGCTTCTATGTCTGGGAGAATGGCAAGCCCAAGCGCGGCGAGACGACTTATGACGCCGCCGAGCTCGATCGGCTTGGCCGCGAGCTGATCAAGCCCATGCTCGACGAATGCGAGCGCGCTCTAGCCGACGGCATCGTCGTCGACGCCGATCACGTCGACGCTGGCGTAATCTTCGGTACGGGCTTTGCGCCGTTTCGCGGCGGGCCACTGCATTATCGCCGTTCACAAGAGTCGGGCGCCGCAGCAAAGCAGGCCGCTGTTTGAGCTTCGAGGGAGTTTCCAAGACATCATGAGGGAACAGGGGATGCGGCGTGTCGCGGTGCTTGGCGGGGTGAGGATTCCCTTTTGCCGCTCCCACACGGCCTATGCGGAACTCTCCAATCTCGACATGCTGACCGCGGCGCTCGCCAGTCTGATCGACCGGTTCTCGCTGCATGGCGCGCATATCGATGAGGTGGTTGGCGGCGCCGTGGTCACGCACGCCAAGGACTGGAACCTTGCGCGCGAAGCGGTGATCGGTAGCGCGCTAGCGCCCACCACGCCCGCCATCACCATGATGCAGGCCTGCGGCACGAGCCTGCAGGGCGCGCTGGGCCTAAGCGCCAAGATTGCCACCGGCCAGATCGAGTCGGGTATCGCCATGGGCTCCGACACCACAAGCGACGCGCCGATCGTATTCAAGCGGAGCTTCGCCCAGCGTCTCGTGCGGCTGTCGCGGGCGCGTAGCATGGGCGAGAAGCTTGCGGTGTTCAAAGGGTTCGCGCCGGCAGAGCTTGCGCCTCAGCTGCCGTCCACTTCGGAGCCGCGCACCGGCTTGAGCATGGGCGAGCATTGCGAGCTGATGGCCAAGGAATGGGGAATCACCCGCGAGGCGGAGGACCTGCTCGCTTATGAGAGCCATAAGAAGGCGGCTGCCGCCTACGATCAGGGCTTCATGGACGATCTGATCGTCCCATGCGCCGGGGTGTTTCGCGACAACAACCTTCGCGAGGACATCTCGTTGCAGAAGATCGCCGAACTGAAGCCGGTGTTCGACCGAATCGACGGCACCATCACGGCTGCCAACTCGACGCCGCTCACCGACGGCGCCGCCATGGTGCTTCTGGCGTCTGAGGAGTGGGCGGCGAAGCGCAATATTCCGCTGCAGGCTTATCTGACGCTCGGGCGTACCGCCGCTGTCGATTATGTGACCGGAGAGGGGCTGTTGATGGCGCCAACAGTTGCCGTCAGCGAATTGCTAAAGCATAGCGGCCTGGTGCTGCAAGATTTTGATTTTTATGAGATTCACGAGGCGTTTGCTGCGCAGGTGCTCGCCACCCTGAAGGCCTGGGAATCGGAGGAATATTGCCGCAATCGGCTGGGGCTGGATAGGGCACTTGGCGCCATCGACCGGGCAAAACTGAATGTCAAAGGCTCAAGCATCGCCTTCGGTCATCCCTTTGCCGCTACGGGTGCGCGCATCCTGGCGGTTCTGGCCAAGCTGTTGCATACTGAAGGCGGCCGTCGCGGTCTGATTTCGGTCTGCACGGCAGGGGGTATGGGGGTTGCGGCTATCCTGGAAGGGGCTGAATCGCGAGCGCGACAGGGGACAGCGCCGTGAGAGGCCATGGACCACACGGTCAGGGGCCATACAATGGCCTTATAAAGGCCCGATTAGGAACCGGGGGCGTAAGGTTAGATAGTGACGTCGCTTTCGGCGTCGAAGAAGAGAGTTTTGTAGGAGGTGCTCGTATGAAGCATCGGACATTCTCCCCGGCCCTTGGAGCCTTAGTCACTCTGGTTTTGGCAGCCGGCGTGCCCTCTTACGCCTCCGCCGCGGACCCCTCCGGCATTTGGGCCAAGGATGATGGCTCGGCGAAGATGGAGGTTAAGAAATGTGGCCGTGGCATTTGCAGCAAGATCATCTGGCTCAAGGAGCCGAACGATTCGCGCGGCAAGCCGCTACATGACGCGCGCAACGAAAACCCCTCCATGCGCGACCGGCCGATCATCGGTATTCCGCTGTTCTCCAGCATGGTGCCGACTGAAGCGAACGCCTGGATAGGCAACGTCTACAATCCCGAAGAGGGGAAGACGTATAGCGACGTCAAGGTAACGCTCGCATCGCGGAATCAGATAGTGCTCAAAGGCTGCAAGGCTTGGCTCTTGTGCGGCGAGAAGGTGTGGACCAGATCCACGCTTCCTGCTGGTATGCCTACCGCGCCGGAAGAGATCGAGGTGAAGGCACCGGCGGGACAGGCCGAGCCCGGCAAACCCTCTGCGCCTGAAGCGCCGAATGCGATCGAGGTCAAGGCAACACAGCCCCCGATGGACATGGCTCCTAAGGCGCCGATCGACATGGCGCCCAAGTCACTCACGGAAACGGCTTCCAAGGCGCCCATGGACGTGGCCCCGAAGCCGCTGCCTGGGCTCAAGGCACCTATCGTCGAAGCGGCGCGCGATCCGATCGCGGAGTCGCCGAGGCCTCAGCCAGTGACTGAACCGCTCACGGTTGGAACGCCGACGGCAGCAACAACGGTTGAGGACAGAGTTTCGGTTGCTCCGCGAAAGCTCAAGTCTGCACCCGCTACCTCCTCCCAGGATAAGGCTATCGGTCCTGGCCTGGTCGCGACTGAAACCAGCCAGCCCGATACATTGCCCCTCTCCGGCGAGAGCGTGCCGAGTATGATGGTGATGACGAATCCGGCGCCCGCCACGGCTGCGGTTGGGGGCGGCGAGGCGAACGTCAAAGCCGCTGCCGCCGAGCCTGAGCAGGCAACGCCGGCTCCCATTCCTGCCTCGAAGCCGAAGCCGAAACCAAAGACCCTCTCGGTCGAGGCCGCCGAATCTGCTTCCGCGGCTTCGGTGCCGCATGCGGTGAAGCCAAAGCCGAAGCCGAAAGAGCCTGAGGAAGTCTTGCCCTGGCTTAGGCCGCGCACCTACTAGGCGACCGAAGCTGATTTTTTCGCCGCCCGCTCGGCGCGGAGCTCTTTCTTCGAGTGCTTGCCCACAAGTGTCTTGGGCAGACTGTCGCGGAACTCAATCTCTGCCGGCAACTCGATCTTCGAGAGCTTGGGCTTCAGGAACTCCAGCAGCTCGGCTTCGGTCGTCCGCAATCCCTCCTTGAGCTTGACGAAAGCCTTCGGCGCCTCGCCCCTATAGGCATCCGGGATGCCTATCACCGTGGCCTCCTCGACGGCAGGATGCTCGTAGAGAACGTCCTCGATGCGCCTTGGATAGACCTTAAAGCCCGAGGCGTTGATCATGTCCTTGATGCGATCGACGATGAAGATGAAGCCCTCTTCGTCCATATAGCCGACATCGCCGGTGCGGAAGAATCGCCCGACAAACGCATTCTCGGTGTCCTCCGGCTTGTTCCAATAGCCAGCCATCACCTGCGGTCCGGCGATGCAGATCTCGCCGGCCTCGCCCTGCTCCACTTCGATGTTCGGGTCCTCGAGCGAGCGGATGCTGAACTCGGTGCCGGGAAGCGGCAGGCCGATCGATCCTTCCTTTGGCAGTCGGTCATGCGGATTGCACGCAGCAACCGGCGACGTTTCGCTCAAGCCGTAGCCCTCGGTAAGCTTGCAGCCCGAGATCGCCTCGAAGCCGCGCTTCACTTCGAGCGGCAGCCCGGCGCCGCCGGAGATGCAGAATTCGAGCGAGCTGAGATCGAAATCCCGGATGCGCGCATGCTGCATCATGGCGTTGTACAGGGTGGGCACGCCGGGCATCATTGTCGGCTTGAGCTCGGTGATGAGCTTCAACACTTCAGTCAATTCGAAGCGCGGCAAGAGAATCATTTCCATGCCCTGACTCACGCCGAAATTCATCACCGTAGTCATGGCGAAGACATGGAACAGCGGCAAGATACCGAGCACACGGTCGCTCTGTGTGGCCTGCCGGCTCCACCAGGCGGTGACCTGTTGCACATTGATCGAGAGATTGGCGTGGCTGAGCATCGCACCTTTGGGCGTTCCGGTGGTACCGCCGGTATATTGCAGCACGGCGATGGCATCAGTGCTGGTCTTTGGCTTCCGATACGCACCGTCATTGGCGAGCAGATCTTGCTCAGCGACGATCTTCGCCTTCTGCGGCGAGGAGGGGATCTGCGCAAGCTTCGGCCCACGCCGGAATCTCAACCCAACCGCTTTGAGCTTGGGCAGGAGGGCGGTGAAGCTCGCCACCACCGCCTTGTCAAGCGCGCCCCCGGCAAGCAGCGCCTCGACCTTGTCAAAGGTGATGGCAAGATCGAGCGTCACCATGATCTTGGTGCCGCTGTCGCGGACCTGCGCTTCGATCTCCTCCTGGCTATACAGCGGGTTGAAGTTCACCACCATGCCGCCAGCTTTGAGGATGCCGTTATAGAAGATAACGAAGGCCGGACAGTTGGGCATGAGCAGCCCGACCTTGACGCCCTCCCTTATTCCGAGAGCCTGGAGCCCCTTGGCGACGCGGTCGGAGAGCTGGCCGATTTCGGCGAACGTCAGGCGCTTGCCCATGAAGTAGGTACAAGGACGGGTGCCGTAGGCTGCCACGGCAGCGTCGAGCAAGCTTGTGAGCAGAGCGGGCTTAAACACCATGCCCCAGTCAATGTCCTCGGGGTAGGCTTTGAGCCAGGGATGGGCACCCACGGACCTCTCGCCGCGGATGTGTGAACGTTTTGGGGTTAATTCGGGTTTAACCATGACCCAAATGCACTTTAGTGTCCTTTAGCCTCTTTCAGGTTAATTTGACTTGAGCGGCCGCAAGAATTGGAGGCAATTGGCCGCAGGGGCTCTTAATCGCCTAAAATTGATCCCTACTATAGCACGGCCGAGGCCAGAAGTCGGACGACGGGGTTGCCCGGAAGCGTTTCCGATTATGCTGAAACCATGGCGCATTAGGCCAAAAAAGGCCAATTTTGTTAGCGAAGAGAGGCGCGAATGGGCGGCGGAATTGAGCGAGGACGCCGTAGACTCGACTAGTTTTTAAGTCTATTCCACTACCTAACTTGCCCTCGGTAAAGCTATGAATTAGCGGGAGGGCCGTTGGACACGGACCCCGGAACGGGGCAGGGAGAGCGATATGGATGATGTGGCTACCAAGATCATCGAGATTTTGCGTAAGAACATGAAGGACCCATCGAAGGCCGTCACGCTCGAAACTCCTCTGAGCGAACTTGAGATCGAATCACTTGATCTCGCGGTAATCGTATTCGATATTGAGGATACTTTCGGGATTGAGATTCCTTACAATGCGAATGAAGAGGTTGAGGCGTTCGCGACGGTGGGATCCGTCGTCGATCGTGTGAAGAGCATCATCGCAGAGACAAAGGCTTCGGGCGCAGCTGCTTGAATTGGACCTTTCCCCGGGCCTTCCTGGGCGTTTGAGATCTCCGGAGTTACATTAGCAGGCATGACACAATCTAACGGGCGCCGCCGCGTCGTGGTCACGGGCCAGGGCGTAGTTACACCTTTGGGCACTGGCGTTGATCGTTTTTGGGCTGCGCTCAAGAACGGCGAATGCGGGATTCGTCAAGTGCAGAGCTTCTCCACCGAGGACCTCTACATCACCATTGCTGGTGAGATTCCGGACTTCGATGCAAAGGAGCGGCTGCAGTCGAAGCCGCTGATGCTTGCTGACAAATATTCCCAATATGCCGGTTGCGCCGCGCAGGAAGCCGTGGCTCAGTCGAGGCTCGAGCTGCCGCTCCAGGACAATGAGAGCTATCGCTCGGCCTGTATCATTGGCTCAGGTGTCGGCGGACTGACCACCCTCGAATTTTCCTACAAAATGCTGTTCAAGGAGAACAAGCGCGCTACCCATCCGCTGACGCTGCTCAAGGCGATCGGCAGCTCTGCCTCGGCCCATGTCAGCATCGAGTATGGCATCAAGGGTCCGACCTTCGGCGTGGTGAGCGCCTGTGCCACGGCGACTCACGCGATCGGGCTGACCTACCGCATGATCCGCGAAGGCCTGGTCGATCTCGGCATTGCCGGCGCGGCGGAGGCCTCGCTCAACTGGGGCGCGACGCGCGCCTGGCAAGCGATGCGCGTGCTGAGCCCCGATGGGCTGTGGCCTTTCGCCAAGCGGCGGAACGGCACCGTGCTTGCCGAGGGAGCAGGAATCCTGATGCTCGAGGAACACGAGCGCGCGAAGGAGCGCGGCGCCCCGATCCTCGCCGAGCTGATGGGCTACGGCATGACCGCCGACGCCGCCGACATGGTCAATCCCTCCATCGACGGGGCGTCCATGGCCATGCAGATGGCGCTCGACGATGCGCGTCTGTCACCGAGCGACGTGGACTACATCAATGCCCACGGCACCGCCACCGCGGTCAACGACGTCAACGAGACCCGCGCCATCAAGCGCGTGTTCGGCAATGCCGCGAACAAGCTGTCCATTTCCTCGACCAAGTCGATGCACGGTCATTGCCTCGGCGCCGGGGGCGGCATCGAAGCGGTCGCTGCGATCAAGGCCATCGGCGAGAAATTCGTGCCGCCCACAGTTGGCCTCGACGAGCCGGACCCGGAGTGCGATCTTGACTACACGGCGAATGTCGGCCGGCATAGGGAGGTCAACTACGCAATGTCCAACTCCTTCGCCTTCGGGGGCCTGAACGCGGTCCTCGTGTTTGGACCGGCTCCCGCCTGAGCCAAACCGCCGTCACTGCGGCGATCATGCGGCTTCCTACTGCCATGATCCGCGCCCATTGGTTGAGGTCCATCCGACCGAGCGAGGAGGGGCGACAACATGCGTGGATTTGGAGGATTGATCATCGCGTTGTTGTGCGCGATTGCCGCGGCGACGCCGGCACATGCCGTCGAGGAGCTGCAGGACTGCGACGCCATTAAGGATACGGCAAACCGCATGGCCTGCTTGCAGGCCCATATCGCGCATCTTGAGCAGACCCTGCTCAGCCTCAACGCCGAGCTCGTCGACATCAAGCACGACCTCAAGGCGAAGCTCGCGGCCGATGAGGTGTACAAGCTGCAACATGTGGGGAAGGGCTCCTGCCTCGGGTTTGTCGACAACGATAAACCGCCGGCATTCGGAAGCTGCGACCGCCCGGATTCCTGGAAACTCGTGCGCGGATCGCAATTGCCATCAAAGACGAGCACGGCACCAAAACAAACGACACCACCGACACCAAGCGGCCAAGCAAGTAATCCCGCGCCTGGTCAAGGCTCCAATGAGCCGAAATCGCAGGGCCAATCCGCCGATCAGTCGCAAGGCAAATCGAAGCTTCAGCCCCAGGCGAAGCAGGGCAACCAATCGCAGGGTCAGCCGAAGAGCGCGCCTCAGTCGAACTAGATCAGTCCCAGCCCACGAAAGCTTTCATGCCCCCTGCTTGCCGACGATGATGTGGTCGTGCACCACGATGAGGCTGACGCGACCTGCTTGGTCATCTCGATATTATATGGGCGCGCGACGGCGTCGGATCGCCCTACGGGTGGTCGTGCACAAGCACGATTCGCCGTCTCCGACAGCTCGAGCGCCGGCTTCACTAACCTCGCGCACATAGACCGGCGTGTGAAGTCTCTCTCGATGGCCGAGATAATGTGGCTTGCCGGCATCCTTGAAGCCCATCAATGCCGCACTATTGCCGAGTGAGGGGTGGCCGGTCTAAGCCTTTGGGGGAGAGGGTAAACACCTGGCACCCGGTCTCCGTAACGCCAACAGTGTGTTCGAACTGCGCCGACAGCGACCGGTCGCGGGTCACCGCGGTCCAGCCGTCGGAGAGGATCTTTACCGGAGGCTTGCCGAGATTGATCATCGGCTCGATGGTGAACAGCATGCCTGGCTTGAGCTGAAGGCCTTCGCCTGGCTCACCGTAATGCAGAATATTCGGCCGGTCGTGGAACACGCGGCCCAAGCCATGGCCGCAGAAATCACGCACCACGCTGCAGCGCTCTGCCTCGGCGTAGGCCTGAATGGCAGCGCCGATATCGCCGGTGGTTGCGCCCGGCCGCACCGCAGCGACGCCCCGCATCAGCGCATTGTAGGTGACCTCGAGCAGCCGTTCCGCGGCGCGAGAGATCTTACCCACGCCGTACATGCGGCTCGAATCGCCATGCCACCAGTCGACGATGAACGTCACGTCGATATTGAGCACGTCGCCTTCCTTCAACACGCGATGGCCCGGAATGCCGTGACAGACAACGTGGTTCAGCGAGGTGCAGATCGACTTGGGAAAGCCGCGATAGTTCAGCGGAGCGGGAATGGCGCCGTGATCCATGGCGAATTCGAACACGAAACGATCGAGCGCCTCGGTGGTCACCCCGGGCTTCACTTCATCGACGAGGAGGTCGAGG
>Ga0066388_100003632_pt1 | contig 10089 bp, 5 predicted proteins | sample PanSoiMetaGPlot6_FD_64539 | JGI IMG/M metagenome (GOLD analysis project Ga0066388, IMG submission 64539) | Tropical forest soil microbial communities from Panama analyzed to predict greenhouse gas emissions - Panama Soil - Plot 6 (Hybrid Assembly) | ecosystem: Environmental > Terrestrial > Soil... | reverse complement strand
AGTAGACATTCATGAAGGCAGTTACGCCTGGAGCTCGCACGTGATTGAGTTCTTTGTGGTCGGCACCGCCGTGGTAGCCATGCGCGCCGACCATCACATCCCGACACCCCAGCTGGTGCTTTCCGTGAATGATTGAGTCGAGGTTGATCCAGTATGCTCCAGGACCAGGCTAGCCTCTTGCTGCCGAGAGCCGGTGTGGAAAGCCAAGCAAAGTACGAGGCCAGAACAGTCGTACTGGGCGCTGGGCCGGCCGGAATCTCTGCGGCTATTGCTATCGGCAGTGAGGCGATCGTATTAGAGGCGGCCAAGAGAATTGGCGGTCTGTCTGGCACGGTGGAGCTCGACGGGGCGGTCTTTGATGTGGGCGGCCACTCCTTTCACACGCCACACCCGAAGGTCAGGGAGCTGATCTTCGATTCCTTAGACATGTACGAGCAAACAAGGCAGGCGTACTGTTACTCTTATCGCTCCACAATCCCATATCCATTCCAGAAGCATTTTCACGAATTGCCCGACAAAGGGGTGGTGGCGGAGTGCGAAGAGGGCAGATTGGCAGCAGATGGGGGTGCCGCCGCCGCTAACTTTCAGGAGTATCTCAGCCGGCGCTTCGGACCGGGAATTTGCCGCCACTTCTTGTTTCCTTACAATCGGAAGCTCTGGGGACCAGATTTAAGGCGGCTCTCAGCAGATTGGGTGGCTGAGCGGATAGCCGGTCCTGCGGACAGCACAGAAAAGTTCGAGTCGAACGGTGGACAGAGAAAGCCGTTGCAAGATGGTACGGTTGTTGCTTATCCGGCCCGCGGCGGCTTTGGCGAGATCGTGCAAGCGCTGGCCAGGAAGGTCGAGAGGATTCGGCTGGACACGAGAGTGGTGCGCATTGACCCTGACCGCAAGGAGCTTACCACCCAGCATGGTGAGACATACCGCTGGCAGCAGTTGATCTCAACGATTCCGCTCAACGAGTTGATGGTCATGCTTGAGGGGGTGCCTGCCTCACTCCGGGAAGACGCTCGCTGCCTTGAGTACCTGTCGTTGCAGCTAGTGTTTGCCGTGATCGACCATCCAGTGGATACTGAGATTCAGAGAATGTATTCCGGAGAGCCGCATATTCCGGCGCACAAGATTGCCATTAACCACGCCTCGTCGCCCTATTTGCGCTCTCTGCCGCGGTCCGGCATTAGCGGTGAGATTTCCTGTCATCCAGACAAGAGCTTGCCGCGACAAGACATTGAGAGGTGGTTTGTGGAGAGCCTCCTGGAAATGCGGCTGATCAGAGAGCCTGGCGAGGTGGTGAGGACTGCCACCATGTTCGTCAAATATGGCTATCCGGTGCCGACACACGATCGCAAGGTAAAGGTCCAGGCATTGAAGCGGTGGCTCGGCGAGCGGGACATTTTCAGCATTGGGCGCTTCGGCGAGTGGAGCTACATGAACTCTGACGAGGCAATCCAGACCGGCTTATCGCTTGGCTCTGTTTTAGCGGCAAGAAGCTAGCTTGCCTGGGAGCGGCCGCCGGAAGGTCCTCAAAACTTCTGAGCGAAACTTTAGGATTGGGCGTCAATTGCTTACCTGGTTCATACCTCTCGCTCCGGCATGAACTACTGAACCGGGCGCTCGCGCAGAACGTTGTGGTAACATGAACAGCCGGAAAATGGCTTTAGCCAATCCAGTTGAGTCCTGGTTAACCAAGATCAAGGATCTGTTCAACTGCCGGCGAACCATCAGCTCATGAGTAAAGCAGTAGACAACAAAATGCCGCGCCTTGCCATGCAACTGTGTGTCAAGAACGAGGCACCACTGCTAGAGGCATCGATTCATGAGTAAAGAAGCGAGCATCCCAGAGCCCCGTCTGGCGATACGAGTCTGTATCAAGAACGAGGCACCATTTTTAGAGGCACATCTCAAGTATCACCGGTATCTCGGTGTCTCCAAGGCTTATGTATACCTTGACGGCTGCACTGACGAGAGCCTTGATATTGCCAGATCCTTTCACTGGGTCGAATGCTTTGAGGTAGATCCCGGTGAGAGACGACGGTTTACGTATCCGGGCGACCTGCTAAGAGCATGCATGGACGACGCACTGCAGCGGGCCCGAGGGGATGGCTACGATTGGCTCCTGGTTATTGATGCGGACGAATTTGCATTTGGCGAGAACCAGGAGATGGAAGGTGCTGAAAACTCTTTGCGGCGAAAGGGCAGCCTGCTAGATCTATTGGCGCGGATTCCAGCAGAGATCGAAATGGTGAAACTTCGCACCAGAGAGGTGGTGCCAACATATCGGGGCGAAGGTTTCGAATTTTGGAAGCAAAAATACTTCCAGGACGAGCACGTTCTTACTAGAACTATCCTGGATCCTTGCACCGGCGAGACAAGGATATGGTCAGATTTCCTCATCCACCGCCAGGGTAAATCAATAGTGCGTACCAGCGCTTCCGTTCAGGCATACGATAGCCACAGGTGGGTGCGCGACCAACACATACTATCTCCACTGAGACCGGCGTATGTTCCAGTGCCAACTGAGTCCGCGGGCTATCACTACCATTTCTTTGCCTTTCAAAATAGCCAGTTCAGGAACAAATTTCAGAAGTATGCCGAACAACCAGGTGTGTGGCCCTGTGGTAATCCTGTGGAGTTTCCCAAGCAGTGCTGGAAAGTCGCCAGTAAGCGCCTTGCTGAGCAGGACTTGTATGAATATCTAGACCGACATTTTTACCTGTCTGAACCAGAATTGCAGCAACTCGTATCCGAAGGGAAGCTTTTGTACGATGATACGGTAGAGAGGGTTCTTGGTGAGGTCGGCTATTTCAGTCGTTGCCAGCAACTTCTTCAGCGTAGTAAACAGCAGCTGGGCAAAATCTGGAGGACATATAAGCCCGATAGGGCCCGCCTTCTTGAACCATCTGTTGACGGCGCGCTGGTCGTGTCGGATGGGAATGCCGTCACTTATGAGGCCTCAATTTGGCGGGATGGCTCGTTTTCCGGATTCTACTCTCTTGAGATTTGTAATGAACGGTATTTCCGCTGGTCATCGACCAGGGCAGAAGTAGTGGTGCCGCTTGAAGCCGGTGACTACCGGCTTGGCATAGATGTGGGATCGATCCTTAAGCCTGGCTGGAAAAAATACGTCGGCTTCAGCTTCAACGGGCGCAAGATTCCAGGGAGCGCGTTAGCGGTCGAGGGAACCTGTATCAATTTTGAAGTGGAACCAGCAGACTGCCTACCGAACCGGCAACGGCTTAGTTTGGATTGCTCAGACTTGGACACTAGCGCTTGGGCGCATCCTGATTGTCGCAAGCTCGGCATACCTGTATTTGGGATCAGCGTCACGACGGCAAATTCGGCTGACATGTCTGAGCCGGCTACCCAACCTGCAGAGCGTGTCTCGCTGCGGCTTCCTGCGCTCTCGGTTGGTACTACCAGTAGTGGTGAATCGGTCCTTCGGCAACAAAGTCTTAAGGCATCGGCCAACAGGAAGCCGCGTCTGGCCATGCAAGTTTGTCTGAAGAACGAGGCATCATTCTTGGAGCCGCACTTCAGGTATCACCAGCACCTTGGCGTCTCCAAGGCTTATGCATATCTGGATGCCTGCACAGATGAGAGTCTGGATATCTTACGATCATTCTGGTGGGTCGAGTGCTTTGCCGTAGACCCTGCCGAGAGGCGACGCTGCACGTATACTGTCGATTTGCAGAGAGCCTGTATGGACGATGCACTACACCGGGCCCGGCGGGATGGCTACGATTGGCTCCTGGTGATAGATCCGGACGAATTTGCTTTTGGCGAGAACGAGGGGTCGGAAAGCAAAGATAGTTCACCGGCGGCCAGGGGCAGCCTGGTGGACATGCTGACGCAGGTACCGGCAAACATCGAAATGGTGAAATTGCGCACCAGAGAGGTCGTGCCAGCATACAAGGGCGAAGGTTTTGAATTCTGGAAGCAAAGGTACTTTCAGGACGAGCAGGTGCTTGCTCGAAAGATTTCGGATCCTTCAACCGGAGAGGCCAGGACCTGGTCGGAATTCCTCGGCCACCGGCAGGGGAAATCCATAATACGCACCAGTGCCTCTGTTCAGGCATATGATTCCCACAGGTGGGTGCGCGATCAGAAAATGCGATCTCCCCTGAGACCAGCGCATATTCCGATTCCAACTGAAAGCAGAGGCTACCACGACCATTTCTTCATTTTTCAGAACAGCCAGTTCAAGGAGAAATTCCAGAAGAAGGCGATACTACCAAAAGTGTGGATTGGTGGGTATCCTCTGGAATATCCGATCCACTGCTTCAGAGTCGCCAGCACGAGCCTTACTGACGACGCTTTGCGTGAATATCTAGACCGGCATGTTTACCTGACTGAATCAGAGTTGCAGAAGCGCCTAACTGAAGGACAGCTGATCTACGACGATACCGTAGAAAAGACTCTGCGCGAACTCGGTTATTTCGGCCGTTGTCAACAGTTTTTGCGGCGATGCAAACGGCTTGTGGGCAGGATTTTGAGGTCAGATCACCCCGTTATGCCACGGCTCTTGGCAGTGAATGGTGAGGTTCCCCTGCTAGTCCCTGACGAGAATGCGATCTTTTATAACGCGTCAATGTGGCCGGACAGCTCGTGTTCGGGGTTCTACCATCTTGAGTCTCATAGTGGTCGATATTTCCGCTGGTCGTCTGCGAACGCGGAGCTGGTGTTGCCACTTGGGGCTGGTGACTACGAGGTTGGCGTTGATGTCGGATCTATCCTGCAGCCGGGCTGGGAAAAACATCTCAGCCTCGAGTTCAATGGACGGGAGATTCCCGGTTGCGCACTGCGCCTTGAGGGAAGTTGTGCCTCTTTTGAGGTCAAAAAGCTGGACTGCTTGCCGACCGAGCAACGGCTTACCATCAATTGCTCTCCCCTGGACACCAGCAGCTGGAGCTACGGTGATCCTCGCCAGCTCGGTATACCTGTGTTTGGTATTAGTCTATCGGTGGGCAGTGCTGCGAAAATATCCGGGAGCCCGCTGGAGAAGGTCGTTGTCCCGGATGGCCAGGAAATGTATTCGCGATCAGGGAGGTAACCAGAGTGCATCGCAAGCGTTCTGTCGTGGCAATCTGGCTCGATTCTGCGGACCGCGCGACGGTCGAGGAGATGATCGCCAGTGGCAAGCTGCCCAATCTGAAGCAGCTGAGATCCAGCGGCGCATACGCTCGATTGCAGAACGTGGAGCCGATGCTCTCGGAGACAGCTTACTCCACGCTCATGACCGGATGCAGCTCGGCAACGATCAACTACTGGTCGTGGTTACACTATGACGCAGAGTCCTGCTCGATGAGGAGCATCGGTGGCTATGACTTTCGGGAATTTGCGCCATTCTATGCGCTGAGCAATGACGTAAATGTTTGCGTGTTCGATGTACCCAAGGCGGTATTGCGCGATGACCTGAGGGGAATCCAGGTATTGGGCTGGGGCGCGCATTCCGATTCGGCTGGCGGACGCTCTATGCCAGGCGAATTATTATGCGAGCTCGAGGACCTCTATGGAAAATCTCCTGCACACCGTCGCGACCATGCCGACTTGGGCGATGCTCGCAGCATCCTGGCGCTCTGGGAAAACCTTCAGACCAGTCTTGAGCGCAGGCTGACCATTAATAGAGATCTTTTGAGGAGAGACAAATGGGATCTGTTCTTCACGGCATTTAGCGAGTTGCACGCGGGAACGCATTTTATCTGGCCGCACCCGGATCTTGATCGGCGCGATGGATTTCCCATCAATAGCGAGCTGCAAATTAAACTCTACCAGACGGTGGATGCCCAGCTTGGCGAACTCCTGAAGGAGCTTGATGAGGCCACAACGGTTATCGTCTTTTCAGTAGAAGGCATGACGAGCAACCGGCGCGACCTTCCAGCTATGGTGTTTCTTCCCGAGCTGATGTTCCGCTACAGCTTCCCCGGCAAAATCGCGCTTGAATCTGATCCCGCGCGGCTCACTCCCTCCCCCGAGAGCCAGGCTGGAATCTCCAACTGGGTAATGGAGATCTGGAATCACAGGGTCCGCACTGGCAAGTTCTCATCCTTTCTCCGAGAGAAGCTGGGCACCATTAATTCAGTTTTGATCGAAAGAATGCTGGGCGTTGGGCCTACCCTTTTTCAACCGGAGCTATTCACGGTTGCCAACTTCCAGCCGGCTGTCTGGTACAGCCCATACTGGCCTTACATGAAGGCTTTTGCTCTGCCTACCTTTTCCGATGGCTATATACGCGTCAATGTTCGCGGTAGGGATAAAGGTGGTGTGGTTGCGCCTGGCGAGTACTACCAGGTGTGCTCAGAGATAGAGGAACTACTCCACGATCTCAAGGATCCGGCTACCGGTGCGCCGATTGTGAGCAGGGTGATGAGAACCAGACGAAGCGTGGAACCGTTCGAGCAGAATTGCCCTTGTGCGGACTTGATAGTATTCTTCTCTGAAAGCGTGCGCAATTCCACATTCTCGTCTCGACTTGGAAAGCTCGGTCCGATGCCATATTTGATGGCAGGCAGCCATAACACAGACGGCTTTATGATTGTCGCCGGTCCTGGAGTGGCACAGGGCTCGACCTTGAATGACGGCTGCGCTCTCGATGTTGCGCCTACGATCCTAGATGCCCTGAAACTGCCTATCCCTGAGCATATGGAAGGCAAATCGCTAATAGACTTCCAGGATCGATCGGTGCGTGTGCAGGCAACGAGCTCTGCACCGGTAACTAACCAATCTCGATGAGCTCAGCTTCTATGGGAGGAAGGATCAGGACAGATGAGCACAAATCGTGAACTCGAGAGAAAACCACAAAGCAACCGGAAGCCACTTCTGGCCATGCAATTCTGTGCGAAGAACGAAGCACGTCTGCTTGAAGCGCATCTTAAGTATCACCGCCATCTTGGTGTCTCCAAGGCTTATGCATACCTGGATGCCTGCACGGATGAGAGTCTGGATATCCTGAGATCTTTTCCCTGGGTCGAGTGCTTTACTGTAGACCCGGCGGAAAGACAGCGCTTCAGGTATGTGTCAGACATGCTCGTGGCGTGTATGAACGATGCTCTTGAGCGGGCCAGACGGGATGGCTACGATTGGCTGCTGGTCATAGATCTGGACGAACTTGCTTTCGGCGAGAACCCGGAATCAGAAAGCAGTAAGACTTCATTGAGGAGGCGGGGAAGTCTAGTGGACATGCTAACGCAGATTCCGGAAGCCATTGAAGTGGTCAGCCTTCGCACCAGAGAGGTAGTGCCCATGTACCTGGGCGAAGACTTTGAATTTTGGAAGCAACGGTACTTTCAGGACCAGCATGTTCTCACTCGGATGCTCCTGGACCTTCGCACTGGCGAGACAAGCACCTGGTCGGATTTCCTCGGCCACCGGTTGGGTAAGCCAATAGTCCGTACCAGCGCTTCTGTTCAGGCATACACCCCGCACAGTTGGGTACGTGATCAGAACAAACGATTTCCTCTGAGACCGGCCAACATGCCAGTCCCAATCGCAACAAGGGGCTACCATTACCATTTCTTTGCCTTTCAGAATAGCCATTTCCAGAAGAAATTCCTGAAGTCTCCTAATCAATCAGACGTGCGTTCCAACGGGATTCCGGAGCGCTATTCCAAACAATGCTTCAGGCTCGCCAGCAAGCGCCTCACTGGTGATGCCTTGCACGAATATCTAGACCGCTATTTTTACGTGCCTGAACCAGAACTGAAAAAGCGCGCATCTGAGCGGTATTTGATATACGATGACACGGTAGAGAGGATTCTTGCCGAGGTCGGCTATTTCAGCCGATTTCAAAAACTTCTACGGAGAAGCAGGCAATTACTGGGCAAAATCTTCAGACAAGGAAGGGCGACCACGGCAAGCCTTTGCCAGCCAGCTGATAGCGCTCCCTTAGTTGTCTCTGATGGACAGGCTGTGTTCTATGATCCGTCGATGTGGCCGGACGGCTCTTGCTCCGGATTCCACCATCCAGAGATTCAAGATGGTCGGTACTTCCGCTGGTCGTCGACGAATGCAGAATTGGTGGTACCTGTTAAGGCTGGTGACTACCAGTTTAGCGTAGACCTCGGATCCATCCTCAATCCGAGCTGGAAGAAATATGTCAGCTTCAGCTTCAACGGACGTAGAATTCCTGGTCAGGCACTAAGGCTCGATGGTAGCTGCCTGACTTTTGAGGTCAAGCGTCGCGACTGCTCGCCGACTGAGCAGCGGCTGACGGTGAGCTGCACGCCGCTGGACACGAGCAACTGGGCATACCCTGATTTACGCAAGCTTGGCATCCCGGTGTTTGGGATTAGCGTGGCTATGGGCACTGTCCCCGAAATGCTTAGGCCGTCAGATCAGCCTGCATCGCGGGAGACAGATTTGAGCGGATGTGGCCTGCGCACTACCAGCGCCTGCGTACCGTAATATGAGGATTCGTCAAGCTAATTTGGAGTAGTGATCTTGAAGCAAGAAAGCTCAGGGGCCCAATCGCTTCTTCCAAGAAACGGGCGGCAGTGGCGGCCGGTGACCGGTCCGACTGAGCTGGACACGGCCAGGCACGAGTCAGTGCGACTGGCGATGGTTACTTGTATACGCGACGAAGCCGAGATGATCGGTGCGAACCTGCACTATCACCACGCAATTGGCGTTTCCAAAGCCTACGTGTTTCTGGACTCCTGCCGCGATGGCAGTGTTGATATTGTTCGGTCGATGAAGTGGGCGGAGGCAATCTTCGTCGATCCCGCGCTATCGCGGCGGGCTCGCTACATAGCTAGTCTCCAGCGGTTTTGCATGGACGAGGCGCTGCGCAGGGCCAGGCAGGACGGATACGAGTGGCTCTTGATGGTCGATCCGGATGAGTTTGCCTTCGCCGATAACCAGATTGTGCCAGGGCCGGATGATCCAGTGGACAAATCTTGGTTATTACGGGCGGACCTGAGAAGGATGCTCGTGGATGTCGCTCCTGACACAACGATGGTTACCCTGAGGACACTTGAGGTTGTCCCCACGCACATGAAAGCAGGCGCGCCATTCTGGCGTCAGAAGTATTTCCAAGATCGGCATGCCCTGGAGCGGGAGATAGTGGACCCCCGAAGCGGCGAGCGTTGGATCCGGCAAAAATTCTTTGGCCACAGGCGGGGCAAAGCTATCGTCAGAACGGAAGCTGATGTACAGGCTTTTGATCCACACGGCTGGGTCCAGAATCAGCAATTGGGCTTTCCACGGCAGCCTGCCTATCTACCGGCTAAGACAGAGTCTCGCGGCTGCCACTATCACTTTCTCTTCTGCAACAGCCAACAATTCAGGGACAAATACAAAAAGCATTGTCGTGACCCGGAGGTATGGCGTTCCGGCTCCCCGGTAGGACTTCCGAAGCAGTTGTGGAAGGAGCTTAGTCTTTGCCTCACGGACAGTCAGGTGAGCCAGTACCTGGACAGGTACGTCTTCCTGGCCGAGGATGAGCTTGATCGGTATGTTCGTCAGCGGCTAATCGTGAAGGACGACACCGTTGAACGTGTTTTGGCGGAGTCGGGCTACTTCTCTGGTAGCCAGCGATTTGCTGACCTGAAGCAACCGCGATGGCAGGTATTCATCAATTCGCTATCTGCGAAGCTTGCTAAACACAGGCTTCTGGAGCCATGCGAGGACATTCCGCTGCTTGCCCCGCAGTGCCCGCCTTATGAGGCTTCCGATTGGCTTGAAGGGTCTTACGATGGAGTGTATTCGCTAGAGATCCTGGAAGGTCGGTATTTCCGCTGGGTGTCTCCAAAGGCTGATGTCTGGCTGTACATCAAGCAGGGTGACTATGACCTGACGATCGACCTCGGACCGCTCCATGCACTGTGTGCTCGAGAGGCGCTGGAATTTGCTTTCAACGGCAATCTGGTTTCTCGGGAGCAGGTAAAAATCCAGGACTCCACCATTACCATTCCGATCATCAAGGGACAGTTCGTTCCGGGGCGGCACCAGCGACTGACAATGCTCGCGCCGCCTATCGATACATCGTCCTGGGAGCTTCCAGAGACGCGCAGGCTCGGGCTTCCTGTCTTCGCAATTGGCATCAGCGCTGCCCCTTAGATCGCCTGACGCGCGCTGAGCGGAACTGCGATCGCG
>Ga0066388_100003631_pt1 | contig 10089 bp, 8 predicted proteins | sample PanSoiMetaGPlot6_FD_64539 | JGI IMG/M metagenome (GOLD analysis project Ga0066388, IMG submission 64539) | Tropical forest soil microbial communities from Panama analyzed to predict greenhouse gas emissions - Panama Soil - Plot 6 (Hybrid Assembly) | ecosystem: Environmental > Terrestrial > Soil... | reverse complement strand
GTTTCGTAGAACTCCCCGTTGACGGGAGCTGATTTCCCGGCTGACCGGCCCTCCGTTTCGCGATCAATTTTGCGACCATCGCGCGGTCGCACCCCCGGCTTCGCATAGTCAGAGTTCCGCTTCGCGCTGACCAGCTTGTCCACATCGCGCCGAAGGGAGGTACCGTCTTGGTGGCTGATCCCGAGCCCCAGCCGGGCGGCGAGTCTGGTTCATCTCACGGTGCGCGGCATGATGCCCATGGCGGCTCCCGCGGTCCCGCGGGTCAGTGGTTTCCGCCGCTGGTAGGCCCGAGCTGCCCCGGTGGCCCCGACAACCCCTGCGCGGATTACCGCGCGCCTGAAGATTCCGTGCCCTCTGTGGTGGACGATCGTGACGTTCACGCGTCCCGCGGCACTCACGCTTTCCGGGCCGAACCTTCCGGGACGGACCCGGCTGGAGGGCCTGCCGGGCCGACATCGGTGTCTGAGGCGGTGCGGATGGCGCTGGCTGGCCTGGGCTGGCTGGCCGGCGCGGACGCGGCCGGGGTGCCGGTGTCGGTGCTGGCGGACTGCCTGCGCGGCCTGGAGCAGGTGCTGGCCGTGCACACCGCGGCCCGGGCCAGGATCCTGGCCGGGTTCACCGCGCAGCGCGGGTTCGAAGCGGACGGGCAGGGGTCGGCGCGTACGTGGCTGGCCTGGCAGACCAGGATCACCCGGCCCGCCGCCACCGCGGCCGCCGGCTGGGCCCGCCGCCTTGCCGACCACCCGGCCGTGGCCGCCGCGCTCGCCCGGGCCGAGATCTCCCAGTCCTGGGCCCGGCAGATCGCCGACTGGACCGACGCCCTGCCCGCCGAGGCGCAGCCCGACGCGGACGTGATCCTGCTCGCCGCCGCCGGCGGCGGCGCCAGCCTGGCCGGGCTGGCCGAGCTCGCCGAGCAGATCCGCCGCCGGGTCGCCGCCCCCGACAAGGACCGCGGCGACGGGTTCGCCGACCGGGGCCTGCGGCTGGCCACCACCCTCGGCGGCGCCGGGCGGCTCACCGGCGACCTGTCCGCCCGGTGCGCCGCCGCGCTCCGCGCCGTCCTCGATAGCCTCGGCAAGAAAGCCGGCCCCGACGACACCCGCACCATCCCCGAACGCGACCACGACGCGCTCGACGAAGCCCTCCGCCGGCTCCTCGCCGCCCGGTGCCTGCCCGACCGGGCCGGGCAGCCCGTCCAGCTCCAGCTCCAGCTCACCCTCGACCAGCTCCTGAACGGCACCGGCACCCCCGGCCGCCCCTGGCTCCCGCCCGGCTACGGCACCCGCCCCAGCCACCCCGGGCCCGGCAGCCCGGTACCCGACGCCCCGGTACCCGGCGTCCCGATGGCCGGGCCCGGCGACGACTGCGACGCGGCGGTCGCCCCAATCGTCACCGGCTGGGTCGACCACCACCTGCTCGACCAGCTCGCTCGCCGGCTCGCCGCCGGGCCGTGGGCGAGCTGTGACCCGGCCCGGCCGGCCTGCACCAGCCGCTGCGGCGCGCCGCACGGCCACGGCAGCCCTGGCCCCCGCGGCGAGCTCTCCCGCGCATGCGCCCGCCAGCTCATCCTCACCCACGCCATCGCCCTGCTGTCCGGGCCATCCGGCCTCGCATCCTGGCTGCGCACCGGCACCCTGCCCAAGCCCGCCGCGTCGGTCAGCCTGCCCCTGGACGTCGGCTCGGTCACCGAGCTGGTCCCCCCGCACCTACGCCGCGCCATAATCACCCGCGACCAGCACTGCGCCGCCCCCGGCTGCGACCAGCCCCCCGCCGCCTGCCACATCCACCACATCATCCCCCGCAGCCAAGGCGGCACCACCAGCCTCACCAACTGCCTGCTCCTCTGCGCCTTCCACCACCTGATCATGATCCACCGGTGGGGCTGGACCATCACCCTGCACCCCGACGGCACCACCACCATGACCAGCCCCCACGGCCGCGCCCTGCACAGCCACGACCCACCCGCCGCCGCCTAGCCGAGCGGCGCGGCGCCTGGTCCATAGGCGCGGAATGTCAGAAACTGAGGGTTGCAAGGTCGAGTTCGCGGAGCCGTTCGGGGTCGGCGATTACGTCGATCGCGGAGATCCTCTCCTGTTTGTAGGTGAACCCGAGGACCACGAACAGCCGACCCGGTGGGGCGGCAACTATCCCGACCGCTCCGTTCACGAGCGCGGGCTGGGCGAACCGGGCCCGTTCAGCGAACGCGAGAGCGCCCCTGGCGACAAGCGGTGCGCCTCGGACCTCCCGCGGCGAGCCAGCGGGCCCGGCCGAAGCATCGGCATGCAGAATCACCTCCGGGTCGAGCACCGCGATCAGCGCGCCGAAGTCTCCGTGGCGCGAAGCAGCGAGGAAGGCATCAGCGAGTTGCCGCTGCCGGGCCAGGTCTGCTTCGGAGACCGGGCCGGCGCCACGGACCCGCCGCCGGGCACGGCTTGCCAGCAGTCTGGCCGCGTTCGGGGTGCGTCCCACGATGGAGGCGATGTCTTCGAAGGGCAGGTCGAACATGTCGTGCAGGACGAACGCCGCTCGCTCCGCCGGCCTCAGAGTGTCCAGCACGACCAGCAGCGCCACGCCAACCGAGTCGGCCAGCAGCGCTTCCTGCTCTGGGTCCGTGCCGTCGACGCTGCCTACCGTCGGACCTGGGGTCCGGGCAGTCAGCGGCTCTTCGCGGCGGGTTCTGCGAGAGCGCAGCATGTCCAAACACACCCGCGCGACCGTGGTTGTCAGCCAGCCGGCCAGGTTCTGCACGCCGTCCCGGCCGGAGCGGCTCAGCCGCAGCCAAGCCTCCTGCACCGCGTCGTCCGCCTCGGCGGCCGAGCCGAGCATCCGGTAGGCAACCGCCTGCAGATGCGGCCGGTTCTGCTCGAACTGACCTGCTAGCCAGTCGTTCTCGCTCATTGACACATCCTCGGACCAAGTTCCGTCATACCAGTGACGAACTAAACCCCCGCTGATGTGTCAGAGATCGGGCCGGGGCCAGCGAGGCAACAGCGCACCGAGCCGAGAAAGTGAGGTCACGCGGGGCAGATCGCCCCAGGAGGGATGCTATGAATGACGTTGTATGCAGTATCGAGATATCTCGGACTCCTCATGATGTCTTTGCCTATGCGACAGATTTCGCGCAGTTCGGTACCTGGCAGGACAGCGTTACGTCGGTGAACAACGAAGGGGCACCCACAGTCCGAATCGGCTCCGAAGCTATCGTGACCCGCCGGGTCGGCCCCCGCCGGCTGCGAGCCACCGAGCAGATAACCATGCTGACCCCGCCAAGCAGCTGGGAGGTTCGCGGCGACGGCGGTGTTCCGGTCACGGCGATCGCCAGGGGCAAGATTGAACCCCTCGACGGGGGCAGCCGCTCGCGCGTGACAATCAGTCTGGGCTTCGAGGGACACGGGATCGGCAAGCTCCTTATCCCGCTCGTCATACGCCGCCAAGCCCGCAGGCAATTGCCGCAGAACATAGCAAAACTCAAGAAAGTCCTCGAGCAAAAAGGTTAAGCTGGCCGATCCCGGTCCCGTGCCAAGAGGGATCGAGCACATCGGTTGTGACCACCTGAAAGCCTGCCGCCAGGGCCTGGCGAACAAGCTGCTGGCCGGTGCACCCACTGGCGCCGAGCACGGTTGGCCACGCTATCTGGCTCCTGACGCTGAGCTTGGGATCGAGTCCGGGAACTCAACTCCGAGGTCATGGCCGCGGACCCGGCTGGGGAGGATGAACATGCCGAGATAGACGAGGACGAGCAGCCCAGCCGCGTATCCCAGGGTGATGCTGAAGGTCCGGGCGAAGTTGTGCGCGTTGGCCTGCTTCGCGGCGCGGGCAACCGCCCTCTGAAGCAAGGCGGCCTGCGGCGAGGCCAACCCGCCGCGCGGGCTGATGCAGCTGGCGGGAATCTCCGTGGGGTCGGTCGCTGCCGATCGGTCATGTACGCAGGCTCGGAAGCGCGAAATAATGCGGCCCTGGCCGGGTGCCGGGACGCCGGCAGCGGCGATCTGCGTGTGCAGGCGGGGCGTGACCGCGTCCACACCGCGCCAGGAGCCGCTGGCCAACAGGGCGAACAACACAACGCCTACGAGGGCGTAGCCGAGTGCCAGGCCGACTTGCTGGATGGTGCTCAATAGACCGGAAGCAGAGCCCGCGTCAGCGACAGGGACCCCTGTCAGGATGACGTCGACCATTGGCGCGACTACCAGCCCGAACCCCAGTCCCGTGACGACTAGCGGCCCGGCCATCTGCCATGAGGTGATCGCAGGGCCATAGTGGATACTGGCCCACGCGTAGCCGCCGAACCCGGCAGCGTTCAGCAGAGCTCCTGCCATCAGCACCCGGCGCCCGAACCGCGGTGTGAGGAGCTGGACCGACCAGCCTGCTCCGGCAGCAGCGCCGACGGCGAACGTTGCAGCGGTCAGCCCTGCATGCAACGGTGTCCAGCCGAGACCCACCTGCAGGTAAAGGGTCCAAGCGAGGAAAAAGCCGCCGAGCGCGATCCAGAAGATCAGCCACACCGCCATGCCCGTGGTGAAGGCCCGGGCCCGAAACAAGCTGAGTACCACAAGCGGCGACCCCACGGTCCTGGTCCGGTGTCGCTGATAAACAGCCAAGATGGCCAGCACCCCGGCCGAGCCGGCCATGAGCAAGAAGGTCCAGGCAGGCCAGCCGAGCGCGCGGCCCTCGGCAAGCGGATAGACGAGCATCAGCACGCCCGTGATGGCCAGCACCATGCCGATTAGGTCCAATCGTGCAGCTGTTGGCGACCGCGACTCCCGGACAACCAGCCACCCCAAGATCATGGCCGCGAGCCCGACCGGCACGTTGACCAGGAATATCGAGCGCCATCCCAGGCCGGCCAGGTTCCACCGCACCAGCAGGCCCCCCGCGATCAGCCCCGCCACCGATGCCGAACCCAGCACGCCGCCCCAAATGCCGAACACCTTTCCCCGCTCCTCCAGCGGGAACGTGACGTGGATGATCGCCAGGATCTGCGGGACCATCAACCCCGCCATAACGCCCTCGAAAAACCGGGCACCGATCAGCATGGCAGGGTTAACCGCCAGACCGCACAGCGCTGAGGCGACCGTAAAGCCGGCCACTCCCGCCAGAAACAGCCGCTTGCGCCCGAAGATGTCGCCCAGCCGCCCCCCAGTGATCAGCGCCGCAGCGAAACCGAGCACATAGCCTGCCACGATCCACTCGACCTGCGCGTAGGTGGCGCGAAGGTCCCTCAGGATGACCGGGATTGCCACGTTGACGATGGTCACATCCAGCAGGTCCATGAACCCGGCCACTAGCACCACGACCAGGGCCAGCCAACGCCGCCGGTCCGGCGTTGACGTACCCGCCGGGAGCTGCTTTCCGGTGAGCGCAGGGTTAGATATGTCCGCCAACGCTTCCTCCACAGTCCTGTGCGTCCCGAACGCGGATCGTCGTAACGCGCCGATTGAGCCGTGTGCGTCACTGCTACTGACGGAACCCGGACCGTAGATGTGTCGGCCCGCCCCACACGAGGTGGGCGACACCGTCAGCCGTGCGGGCCGCAGATGGATCCCAGCGGTCGGCGCCAGAACTGCTGGCAGACTTCCACGCCAGCCTTGCGCCAGGTATCGGACACCACCTCGGTGTCAACCCGCTTAGCCCGCGAGTCCGGTCGGTGCCGGCCCCGACAGGTCAGCCAATGCCTTGCTGTTCATAGAGCGACTTGATATCCAGGACGTGTTCGCGCATCAGCTGGGCGGCCAGGCTGCCATCCGAATCCCGCACCGCGGCGTAGATCCTCTCGTGCTGCTCGACATCCCACGCACCGAACCCCTCCTGCAGTTCGTACAGGCGGGGCGCCCGGTCGAGCATCCGCTGAAAGAGCGATCGGATCATTCCGGTTAGCACTTCATTTCGCGCGGCCTCCGCCAGCCGGATGTCGAACTCCGCCCCGGTCTTGGTCGCGCGTTTGAAGTCGGCCGCCTCGGACAGCCGGCGCTGCACTTGCAGCACATCCTCGAGCGCGCGCAAATCTGAATCGGTGCGCCGCTCGGCCGCCAGCCGCACCACCTCGGGCTGGATGACCAGTCGAGCCTCAAGCAGCGCATGAGTCTCTGCCCTGATCAGCGCGGGAACGATCGCCGAACCGCTCCATCCCGCCGGCTCGGAGGAGGCGACGAACACACCGCGCCCGTGCCGGATATCGAGAACTCCCAGCGTCGCCAGCGCGTTCAGCGCCTCGCGGACCGTGGAGCGTCCCACATCGAGTTGCTCGGCCAGGGCGCGCTCCGAGGGCATGCGGGTGCCTGGCGGCTGGGTCCGCACCGCGTCGAGCAGGCGCTGCGCGACGGTCTTGGCGAGGGTGCGGCGCGGCGCTCGCTCCAGGGCGAGGGTCGGCGGCGCCGGAGCGCGGTCCTGTCGGCTCGGGTCAGGATGGCCGGCCTGGTCTGGCTGGCCGTCGCCAATGACGGGGTCGATATGCGCGTTCATCGCTCCTTCAGTATCGGCCCTTCCCCGAGTCATTGCTTGACAGCGGGACCAACCCTGCCAACAATGGTCTGACCACCATATCACCTGATGATCTGTGCGGTACTTCCGCATCGTTCCCGCCGGATGCCGCCGAGCAGCCGAATGGATGGGATCATGGACGAAGTCGGAGTGACCGGCGCGGACAGCCAGGCTGGCGATCCGGAGGGATCAGGCACGGAGACCGTGCTCCGTTCTGACCTGCAGCGCAATGCCCTGGGCCTCGTCGGCGCCACGATGCAGGCGATCACCCATATCGCGCCGGCCATCGCGGCGCTGTTCTTCACCCAATTCATCGTCTCGCTCGCCGGGATAACCGCGCCGCTGGCCTACGTGGTTGGCGTGGTAGTCGTGCTGATGCTGGGCAACACGCTGGTTCAGTTCTCCCGGCATCTGCCGTCGGCAGGCGGCTACTACACGTACGTCAGCCGCGCCATGAGCCCGAGGGCCGGCTTCATCACCTCGTGGATGTACGTGCTGTATTCACCACTTTCCGGCGGGGCGATCTACGGGTTCTTCGGGTTCATCCTTGCCGGACAGTTGCAGGCTCACTACAACGTCGATGTGCCGTGGCTGTGGTGGGTCTGTATCGCGGTCGGCGCGCCGACAGTCGCGTTCCTGCAATACCGCGGCATCAAGGTTTCCACTCGGGCGATCGTGATCCTGGGCGCTGCCGAGATACTCGTCGTGCTCGCGCTGGCGATCACTGGGTTCGCCAACCCCGGCCCGGGTGGCGTCTCGCTCAGCGTCTTCAACTTCAACAACAAGCTCGCGCTCTCCGGCTTCGCGCTCGCCGTGGTCCTGTCGGTTCAGGGCCTGACCGGCTGGGAGGCCGCCGCGCCGCTGGCCGAGGAGACCAGGGACCCGAGGAAGAACGTCCCGCGGTCGGTCATCATCTCCATCATCCTGCTTGGCTGCTTCCTCGTGTTCACGTTCTGGGGCGTGATCACCGGATTCGGCGTCAACTCGGTCAACCGCCTGATCAATTCGCCGGTGCTCCCCGGCCTGGCGCTCGCCGACAAGTACTGGCCGGCGGTGTGGTGGCTGGTGATGGCGGCATTCCTGTCCTCCACGATCGCGGTATGCATCGCGACCGCCAACGTCGGCACCCGGATGTGGTACGGGATGGGGCGCAGCGGCGCGTTCCCCAAGGCGTTCGCCCGGGTGCACCCGACCTATAAGACTCCGGTTGTCGCGATCCTCGCTCAGCTCTGCCTGTCCCTGGCCAGCGGACTAGCGGTGGGCGCCGCATACGGTGCCGATGTGTCGTTCTTCTTCGTCGACGGGCTGATCTTGGTACTGGGCGTTGGCTTCGTCTACGTGATCGCTAACGTCGCCGTCATCCGCTACTACCTCGTCGACCGGCGGAGCGAGTTCAATGTGTTCAAGCACGTCGTGTTCCCGGTGGTCTCGAGCGGCGTTCTGATCTACGCCGTCGCGATCTCGTTCCAGCCGTTCTGCACGACCATCTGCCCAGCATCGCCTTTTAAATGGGCCCCCGTGGTTGATGGCGGCTGGCTGGCGCTTGGCATCCTGGTGTTGATCTACTACTGGTACCGGGGACGTGAGGACTGGCTCCGGCGCGCAGGCCTGAGTCTCGGCGAGGCCGAGGAGGAGTACGAGAAGGTCGTCGGCGGGCCCTGACACGAGCTAGCCGCGGCAGCCCACCGCTGGCGAACGGAATGAAGTTCATCAACAACCCGGCCAACGTCGTCGACGAGATGCTCGAGGGATACCTCGGCACGTATCCGGACATCGTCCGCCGTCTCGGCGACGCACGCGTTGTCATCCGCGCGAGTCCGCGTCCGAGCGGCACCGCGGTGATCAGCGGCGGTGGCTCGGGTCACGAGCCCGCGCTGCTCGGGTACGTGGGGCATGGGCTGCTCGACGCCGTCGTGGTGGGCGACCCGGTCGCGTCTCCGCCGGCCGACGCCGTGCTGGCGGCGATCCGGGCAACCGACACGGGGCAGGGCGTCCTGATCGTGATCGGCAACTACGCCGGGGATGAGATCAACTTCGGGATGGCCGCCGAGTGGGCCCGTGATGAGGGCCACGAGGTGGCGATGGTGCTTGTCACCGACGATGCCGCGGCCGGGACAGCCGACCCGCGGCCGCGGCGCGGACTGGCCGGAGGCGTCCTGGTCTGGAAGGCAGCCGGGGCCGCGGCAGCGGCGGGCGCGCCGCTTTCCGAGGTACGGCAGGTGGCCGTGGACGCGATCGCCAGCACGCGGACGATCGCAGTCGCCAGCGCACCCGCGACCATCCCCGGTTCGGTTCATGCGGCGTTCACCGTCGAGCCGCAGCGGTACCAGTTCGGTGTCGGCCACGGCGAACCAGGCGTCCGAACCGAGCCGATGCAACCGGTCGATCTCGTTGTGGACCGAATGCTTGACGCGTTGCTGACCGACGGCTTCCTGCGAGAACCGGGCACGCGCGCGGTGACCATGGTCAATGGACTGGGCGCGACGCCGCTGATGGAGCTGTATATCGTCCAGCGGCGTCTCCAGACCGAGCTGACCCGGCACGCGATCACCGTGCATCGTACCTATGTGGGGCAGTTCTATACCGCCTTCGAGACTGCCGGATTCTCGATCACGCTCATGCGGGCCGACGAGCGCCTAGCCAATCTGATTAGCGCGCCCGCCAGGGCCCCGCACTTTCGTGACCAAGGCGGCGTGGCCGATGACTGAGCCCGCGGCGCTGCTGGCCGGCGTGCTGCGATCAATCTGCGCGGAACTGACGAATCACGAGCAGTACCTGAACCAACTGGACTCGGCGCTGGGAGATGGTGATCACGGTCAGACGATCTCGCGCTGCATCCGTGCCATCGAAGCAAGCCTGGACGCCGCGCCGGACCTTGCCGTGCCCGCGCGCCTCTTCGCCGCCGGGAGGGCCGTTGTCGCGACGGCCGGCGGGGCGAGTGGCGCGCTGATCGGCTCAGCGCTGATCGCGGCCGCCCGGGCGGCGCAGTCCTCGTCATCTGCGCAAGGCGGTGCGGGGCAGGCCGCGGACCTGCTCGAAGCCGCTCGCCAGGAGGTCGCGACGCGCGGCAGGGTCGCCCCAGGCGATAAGACGATGCTGGACGCCCTCGAACCGGCGGCCGCCGGCGCGCGGCACGTCGCCGATGCAGGCGGCTCGGTTGCCGAAGCGATCCGCGGCGCGGCTGAGGCCGCCGAGCGCGGCGCGGCCGCCACTGGGGCGATGATCGGCCGGGCCGGGCGGGCTGGACGCCTCGGCGAGCGATCGCGTGGTCATCGCGATCCCGGGGCCGTCTCGACAGCGATCATGCTCCGTATCGCGGCGGACTACCTGTCCAAGGCGGGTGATCCATGACGCCCGGTCCCGTCCGCGTCGCGATCGGCTCGGATGATGTCGGCGACGAGCTCAAGAAAGTGCTGATCGCCCATCTGACGACGGCGCCCGCAGGCCGCTTCCGGTGCGTGGACGCCGACGAACTCGGCGGCAAAGGGCTGGATGTCCCGGAGATCGCGCGCCTGGTGGCTGAGGCGATCCGCGTTGGCGAAGCGGACCGCGGCATCCTGATCTGCGGATCGGGCGTCGGGATGGTGATCACGGCGAACAAGGTGCCGGGGA
>Ga0066388_100003630_pt1 | contig 10090 bp, 9 predicted proteins | sample PanSoiMetaGPlot6_FD_64539 | JGI IMG/M metagenome (GOLD analysis project Ga0066388, IMG submission 64539) | Tropical forest soil microbial communities from Panama analyzed to predict greenhouse gas emissions - Panama Soil - Plot 6 (Hybrid Assembly) | ecosystem: Environmental > Terrestrial > Soil... | reverse complement strand
GACAAACAAGATGACGATACCAACTGCGCCCTCTAGTGTGCCGTACAGCCAAGATCCAAGAATCCAGTAATCAACGAGGAGGGCGGATACAAAGAGTGCCGCCCCAATGACAGCGAACATCAAGAAGTAATGCACTCCCGAAATTCTTTGACCTCCCGATTATCTGTCCAAGGTTCTTCGGTGAGTTGTGCATAACCTGATCGTCGCACCAATTCTCGAAGAGCGCGAGTCTCCAAAGTAAGCTCCTTGTTGATTCCCCAAATCCCCAGTATGGTTAAGGGATGTCGCGTTTAGTTCGGCTTGCGCGGACGCCCCTGATTTTTGCGTTGTTGCTGACTTCATGTGCAGCGCAGTCGCCATCGCCTCCTGCGACGCAATCGTCACCTCCGCAGGTGAGCTCGGAACCAAGAGACAGCACCTCTTCCAGCCAAACACCAGAAACCAAAATCACACCTCACCAGGCCGAGCAGCTGTTTCGCGACGTGGATACGATCCTGCAATTTGCCAGTCAGGATACGGCGCTTCCAATCAAGCATGAGGTCAAGCGGAGGATGGCCAGTCGCGAGGAAGTCGTCAGCTATCTCAAGAAGAACATGGCTGAGGACAAGGACGTGCAGCGGCTGCGGCGGACGGAGCTGGTGCTGAAAAAGTTTGGCCTGCTGCCGAAGGACTACGATCTGCAAAGTTTTCTGGTCAGCTTGCTGGAGGAGCAGGTGGCGGGCTACTACGACGCGAAGACGAAAATGGTGAATCTGCTCGATTGGGTGCAGCCCGAGTTGCAGCGTCCAGTACTGGCGCATGAGCTGACGCACGCGCTGCAGGACCAGTCATTTGACCTCGACAAATGGCTACGGCGAGGCGTCGAAGATCTGGACACGAAGAAAGACCTCAGGCCGGAAGACATTACACGGGATGAAAGCAGCGAAGCGCGCGAGGCCGTGGCCGAAGGCCAGGCGATGGCGGTACTGCTCGATTACATGCTCGCGCCGATGCATCGTAGCGTGGCCGATGCTCCCGAGATTCTGGAGTTGCTTAATGAAGGCATGGCCAGCGGCTCGGCTGATTCCGTGCAGTATAAGAATGCTCCCATATTCATGAAGGAAGAGTTGATGTTCCCGTACCACTATGGTGTGGAGTTTGAGGCAGAGTTGCTGCGGTCGCAGGGCAAAGAGAAGGCCTTTACCGCCACGCTTACCAATCCTCCGCAGACCACTCGTGAAATCATGGAGCCGCAAACTTACCTAGCCGGGGAGCATTTGCCGCCGCTGCCATTGCCTGATTTCAAGCACATATTGAAAGATTATGCACGCTTCGATGTCGGAGCGATCGGGGAGTTCGATGTCGCGCTGCTCGCGCAACAATATACGGACAAGGAAACGTCGAAGAACATTTATCCGAATTGGCGAGGCGGTTACTACTACTCGGCCCGGCGAAAAGGGAATTCATCTGACCCACTGGCGCTGGTGTTTGTGACGAAGTGGGCGGGCGCCAGGGCAGCCGCACAGTTCGCCGCCATCTATGCGCGTGGTGTTCAGCAACGATATAGAGATGCTCAAGCTCCAGAAGGCAGCAACTTGCCGGCAGACATGAAGACGCTGGGCAGCCTGAGCGGCGATCATGTTTGGAAAACGCAAGACGGGGATGTTGTGATTGCCGTAAAGAACGATATGGTGCTGGTTACGGAGAGCTTGGAGCCAGGGATTACGGATCAGTTCCGGCGTGCGGTGCTCGCGGGCGAATCAGAAAGCCACTAACCACAGAGGCACAGGGGTGCACGGAAGAACGCCACAGAGGATTTCTGTTTTACCTATGGTGTAACTCTGTGCCCTCGGTGGTTGACGCTTTTATCTGTATAATCACGCATCGCTTTCACCGGAAACAGGGGGAAATTTGTCGCAAGCGGAAATCGGAATCATCGGAGGCAGCGGGCTTTATGCGATGCCTGGGCTGAGCGGCGTTCAAGAAGTCGCCCTTGAAACTCCATTTGGAGCGCCTTCTGATGCATATGTACTGGGTACGCTGGAAGGCAGAAAGGTTGCGTTTCTTGCGCGCCATGGACGCGGGCATCGAATTCTGCCGAGCGAGCTGAATTTCCGCGCGAATATTCATGGGTTCAAGCAGCTGGGCGCCGAAAGAATTCTTTCCATCTCTGCTGTCGGATCATTGAAGGAAGGGCACAAGCCCGGCGAGTTCCTGATCGTAGATCAATTCGTGGACCGCACGCGCCATCGCGTGGATACATTTTTCGGCGATGGCGTGGTCGCTCATATTGCATTCGCCGATCCGATTTGTCCGCAGCTCACAGAAGTGATGGCGAAGGCCTGCCAGATGGCCAAGGTCGTCGGGAAGCGCGGTGGGACCTACATCTGCATGGAAGGGCCGCAGTTTTCAACCAAGGCGGAATCGAATCTTTATCGCTCCTGGGGAATGGATGTGATTGGCATGACCAATTTGCAGGAGGCGAAGCTCGCGCGCGAGGCCGAGATTTGCTATGTCACAGTCGCAATGGTGACGGATTATGACTGCTGGCATCCGCATCATGATTCGGTGACCGTGGAGCAGATTGTGGCGGTGCTTTTGAAGAACGCCGAGAACGCCTGCAACGTTGTGCGCGAGGCGGTAGTGGCTATGCCGAAAGAGCGGAGTTGCAAATGCGGATCCGCGCTGGCGCACGCGATTTTGACGGACCGGGCGAAGATTCCGGTGGCGACGCGGGAGAGGTTGAAGTTGATTTTGGGGAAGTATTTGTAGTGCCGTTACCGAGAATTCGATCCCACTTTGGGCCATAGTAACTTGATTCTCGGTATCAGTGGAGATGACTCTGATCTGGTCGCAGGGTGCTGTGTTCGCACCAATTTCTAGGCCTCGATTAGTCGAGGCCTTTCGCTTTATTGCTACAATCCAAGATTCATGTCCATCCTCGTGGTTGGCTCCGTAGCCTTTGACAACATCACGACTCCATCCGGCAGCGCCGAGAATGTTCTCGGCGGCTCGGGTACCTATTTCGCGCTGGCTGCCAGCTACTTTACCGATGTCCGGGTGGTTGCGGTCGTGGGCGAAGATTTCACTGAGGACCAGGAAAACGTACTCAAGAGACGCGGAGTGGACACCCGCGGCATCGAGCATGCGAAAGGCAAGACCTTCCGCTGGGGAGGACGGTATCTCGACAACCTGAACGAGGCCAAAACGGATTTTACCGAGCTGAATGTCTTCGAAAAATTTCAGCCGCGCATTCCTGCAGAGTACAAGGACTCGGAATTTCTATTTCTCGGAAATATTCATCCCACGTTGCAATCCGCCGTGAGCCTGGAACTTTCCGATGTGAAGTTGACTGGCGGTGACACCATGAACTACTGGATCCAAAGTGCGAGTCAGGAGCTTCGCGAAACCCTGCGGCTGGTGAATATTCTGCTGATTAACGACGGTGAAGTGAAAATGATTGCGAAAGATTCCAGCCTGCCGCGTGCCGCACGGAAAGTGCTGGCCATGGGCCCACAGGGGCTGGTGATCAAACACGGAGAATATGGCGCAACCATTTTTTTTCGCGAGGGCGCATTCGGCGTGGGGACACACCCGTTTCGCGCTCCGGCGTTGCCGATTGAAGAGGTCAAAGACCCGACCGGCGCGGGCGACTCGTTTGCCGGCGGGTTCATGGGATACGTTGCCTCACAGGACGTGCTCAATCGCGAAGTCATCAAACGCGCGCTGTTCTATGGCGGTGTCATGGGATCGTTTGCCGTCGAGCGCTTCGGAACCGAACGCCTACAATCGTTGACGCGCAACGAAATTGACGGGCGCTTTCAAGTTTTCCGCGAACTGACTCACCTGGAATGAAGAAGGTTAGACCCACCCGTGTTACAGACAATGACCTGTTTGTGGTCGCGCAGTTGGCTGCGGCTGTCTCCATTGGATCGTTCTTTTGCTATCTGCGCCATGGAGACCTGCTTCTTTATGGCGACGCGGTTGCCCACATCAATATTGCGCGGCGGGTCTTCGATTCGCAGACGCCGGGGCCTTTGCAACTGGGAACTGTCTGGTTACCGCTCCCGCACATTTTGATGATGCCGTTCATTGTTTCGCGCTGGATGTGGCAGACGGGGATCGGTGGGGCGATTCCGTCCATGGTCGCGTACTTGTTCAGCGTGATCGGGGTCTTTTTGTTGGTCAGGGAAATCCCCCCTTCTCGCAAAATCGGCGAGACCCGGGGCACCCCTGTTGATTCGATTCAAAGATTTTCGGCTTGGTTTGCGGCGGGCATTTTCGCGCTCAATCCAAACCTGATTTACTTGCAGACAACCGCCATGACGGAGCCGCTCTACTTGGCTCTGTTCATTTGGACGGTTGTGTTTTTCGTGAGGGCAATACGGGCCTGCGCAAACGGAGAGCCGCAGCGCGGGAATTCATCGTTGGTGAAATGCGGTCTTTGTCTTTTTGGCGCTTGTTTGACGCGCTACGATGGCTGGCTGCTAGCGGCTGCGATCGCTGCGCTTTCGATTGCGCTTGCCTGGGTGGGTAATTTCTCTGCGCTTCGGCCGGGAGTAATCAAGCTGACTTTGCTTGCTGCCACTGCTCCTGGACTCTGGCTGGCCTACAATGTGGCCGTTTATCGGAATCCACTGGAGTTCGCGAATGGTCCATACTCTGCGAGGGCAATTGAGGAAAAGACTGCTGTCCCCGGAACACCGCCGCACCCGGGGGCACACGACCTGCCGGTGGCGTTCCGTTATTTTTTTAAGTCTGCCCAGTTAAATCTGGCTCCTGGACATTGGCAGATTTTCTGGGTATGCGCGCTCCTGCTCGGTACCGCGACGGCGCTTCTGTTCCAGAGAAGATTTTGGCCACTCATGTTGCTTTGGGTGCCGGTGCCGTTCTACATGCTCTCGATCGCGTACAGCGGCGTGCCGCTGTTCATTCCTGTGTGGTGGCCTTTTTCGCATTACAACGTGCGCTACGGGTTGGAGATGCTGCCGGCATTTGCGGTTTTCACCGCGGTCACAGTCTACGGATTGCTGCGTTTTGCGGCAACGGTGCGAGCCAAGGCAATCATTGGCTTCGGGTTTGTCTTACTTACGGTCGCAAGCTACACCAGGGTTTGGAAAGCCGGGCCCGTGAGCTACCAGGAAGCTGTAGTTAATTCAAGTACGCGAATCGCGATTGAGAACAAGCTCGCATCTCAATTCGAGCAATTGCCCTCGAATACGCGGTTTCTGATGTATCTGGGCGATCACGTAGGTTTGTTTCAACAGGCGGGCATTCCGCTGTCACGAGTGATCAACGAAGGCAATCACAGACCGTGGGTCCTTCCTTCTGATCCGCAAGGACTGTGGGAGCGCGCTCTGGCGCATCCTGCAGACTATGCCGATTATGTGATCGCCTTCGATTCCGATCAGGTTGCGTCGAAGGTGAATAAGGCGGAACTCGTTTCAATTGAAATTTTGCGCGTGAGCGGTCAGCCGCCAGCCACCATCTATGGGACGGTGAAGAGTAATCAGGCACGTTAATGGCGCGCTGATCCCAAGTCCGAAGTGCGGCTCTCAGGATGTTAGAATCCGTCAGTTGCACGGGCGAGGACGCCCGTGCCCCCACGCTTCCTTATTCCTAGAGGGACGGCGTCCTCGCCCGAGCCGAATCACGCGCCATGACATCTCTAATCCTTGTTGACATTGAGAAGCTGGCGTTAGCCGCAGTTCTGGGCGGATTGATCGGCTTGGAACGCCAAGCCAAGCAGCGGCCTGCAGGTCTGCGCACGAACCTCCTCATTTGTGTTGGCGCGGCTCTGTTCACGTTGCTCTCGGATGAGTTGGCTGCCGCTCACGGCGGCGATCACACACGCATTGCCTCGCAGATCATTCCCGGGATCGGGTTTATCGGCGCGGGTTCGATCCTGCATGCGCGCGGAGACCTGGTGACAGGAATTACGACGGCGGCGACCATCTTTGTGGTGGCATCGGTCGGTATGGCGGCGGGTGGCGGACAGTTCGGGCTGGCAATCTTTACCACCGTGCTGATTCTGGGCGTTCTGCTTCTGCTCGGCGGAATCGAGCGATGGCTGAATTTGAAAGTCATGTTACATGCCTACGAAGTTTCCGGACCGAGCGCCGAAGCGGTAACGGCCCGCGTGAATGAAGTACTGGAACCGTTACATGCGATCATGCTGAACACCCAACTGGCGCAGACCCCCTCGCGCATGCGCATTCACTTTGAGTGTGAAGGCACACGCAAGCAACAGTTACAGATCCTCAAGCGCCTGGAGGACTCGCGAGCCTTCGATAGTGTCGCTTCGCTCGGACCGGTGCAGTCGGAATGAAAGCACCGGTTGTTCCGTTCACGAAGGCCAGTGCCTGCGGGAATGATTTTCTGATCATTGACGGAATGCATGCCCCGGCGGACTTGAGTGGTTTCAGCCGCCGGATTTGTGATCGCCACAATGGAGTCGGCGCCGACGGTGTCGAGTGGCTCTTTCCCGCGCAGGATGCGGATATTCGGGCCAGACTCATCAACGCAGATGGTTCGGATGCGGAAATTTCCGGCAATGGCACGCGTTGCGTTGCCGCTTATCTGTGTTCACAAGATCCGCGAGAGCAGCTGACGGTGCGAACTGGAGCCGGAATCAAGGCCTGCACGCTGACCTCGCATAGCGGGATGAGTTTCGAATTCGAGACCGACATGGGCCAGCCCCAAGTGGGTGATGAATTTTCGATCAAGGTAGCATTCGGCGAAGTGCGCGGAACGCCAGTTTCGATGGGCAATCCGCATTACGTCGTCTTTGTAGATGAATTCGCTCCTGGATGGCAGGCCGACGCGGCAGAAATCGGCAGGCACCACGATTTCAAGCATGGCATCAATGTTGAACTAGTGCGGATGAGCGACGCGGAGAATATTGAGACACGTTTTTTTGAGCGGGGAGTGGGAGAAACGCAGTCGTCGGGAACGGGATCGTGCGCGGCAGCAGTTGCAGCGATTTTTCTCAAGCGAGCAGCATCATCAGTGCGAGTGCACGCGCCGGGAGGAGTGCAAACGGTGCGGTGGGAGAGGGAAGTATTTCTGCGCGGGCCAGCGCAAATTGTCTGCCAGGGAGAGTTCTTCGTCTAAATGGCACAATCAAGACAGCGAGTCAAGCCTCGGGCGCTCGAGACGGGGGACAGGGTCGGCATCGTCGCTCCGGCGAGTTATTTCAACCGAGAGGAGTTTGAAGCAGGGTGCGCGGTACTGCGCCAGATCGGCTATGAGCCGATTTACTCTGAGTCTATCTTCGATCGTGACCTCTATTTTGCCGGGACGGCGGAACGTCGTGCGCGCGAACTGGAGGAAATGTTCGAGCGAGACGACGTGAAAGCAATGCTCTGTGCGCGCGGAGGTTATGGCGCAAATTACCTCTTGCCTCTGTTGAGTTTGCGGAACATGTCGTCTCATCCCAAGATATTAGTCGGCTACAGCGACATTACCAGTCTGCTTACGTACTTTTGCGATGCGGGAGGTTTAGTCACTTTTCACGGGCCTATGGTTGCAAAAGATTTTGCCCGAGCCGACGGAGTCGACCTTAGGTCGTGGCAGGGTGTGCTCGGCGGCGAGAAATGACAGGTAGAATTTGGTCCCGACTCTGGGGTCAAACCCCTTCGGGTTGGATCGGCGGAAGGAGTGCTCTACGGCGGATGCCTTTCTATGTTGGCCGCATCTCTCGGCACTCCGTATGAAATCGAGACCGAAGGCACGATCTTATTTATTGAAGATGTGGCGACGAAGCCCTACCAGATTGATCGCATGTTGATGCAGCTGAAGCTGGCGGGGAAGGTCACGGGCGTACGGGGAATCATTTTCGGCGAAATGCTCGATTGCGTTCAACCGGGCGATCAGAGTTTCACGCTACAGGAAATTATTATGCGTGTGGTAGGCGATTTGTGGATCCCGATCGCGTATGGAGTGCATTCTGGGCACGTTTCGAGCGGGAACATTACCTTGCCGTTAGGAGTGAGAGTGGCGCTGGATGTTGGCACATCGCAGGTCGGACTCAGGATGTTGGAGCAGGCGACTGCGGATTAGCAAGCCGGGAAATCACCGGGCTTCGCTCGGTCTGGACAGGCGAGCCGCCCATTCGACTCCCGCGCTTCGCGTGGTCGCTCAGGGCAGGCTCTGTCCCACGTAATTATGTGATTCGGATGAAATCAGACAAACACATTCATCTCATAGGAATTTGCGGTACGGCGATGGCCTCACTCGCAGGAATGCTGGCTGAGCGCGGGTTTCGCGTGACCGGCTCCGATGCGGCTGCATATCCGCCCATGTCGGATTTTCTGAAATCTCTGGAGATTCCGGTTCTGCAGCCATTCGCGGTCGAGAACCTGAGTCCAACACCTGATTTAGTGGTCGTGGGCAATGCGATTTCGCGTGGGAACGTCGAGTTGGAACACGTGCTTGATCAACGCCTTCCGCTTTGCTCAATGCCTCAGTTGCTGCACGATGAATTTCTTCGCGGCAAGGAAGTCATTGCGGTCGCCGGCACGCATGGTAAGACCACGACGACTTCCATGCTGTCGTGGATCTTCGAGTATGCAGGCCTGGAGCCGTCGTTTTTGATTGGCGGGATCGCCGAGAATTTCGGACGTAGCTTTCAACTCAAAAATGGCAAGCACTTCATTATCGAAGGGGACGAATACGATACCGCATTCTTCGATAAAGGGCCGAAATTCCTGCACTATTTTCCCGATGCAGTGATTCTTACTTCTGTTGAATTCGATCACGCGGATATATACAAAGACCTTGAAGCGGTTGAAACTGCGTTCAAGCGTCTGCTGAATCTGGTGCCGGGGCGTGGACGGATCATTGCTTTCGATCGTGGGGAGAGCATCGAGCGATGTGTGGCGCGGACTTTCTGCACGGTTGAACGGTACGGATCAACATCCTTGGAGGGATACAGAGCGCGAAACCTTGAATTCGAGCCGAACCGGACCCACTGGTTCGTGTCGCAGAAAGACCAAACATGGGGCGAGCTCGAGATGCCTTTGGCCGGGGAATACAACGTGTGGAATGCGACCGCGGCCGCTGTCATGGCCTCGCACTATGGGATCCCGGTGCACGTAAGTCGAGAAGCGCTTGCGAACTTTAAGAGTGTGAAACGCCGTTTGGAGGTGAAAGCGGAAGTAAATGGGATCACCATCATTGACGATTTCGCGCACCATCCGACTGCTATAGCAGCAACTCTGAAGGCGCTGCGCGAGCGCTATCCGGGGCGGCGCTTGTGGGCAATTCTCGAGCCGCGCTCGAACACGTTGCGGCGGAATGTGTTTCAGAATGATCTGGCCGAAAGTCTTGGCATCGCCGACGAAGTGATCATTGCGAACGTCTTCAAATCGGAGACAATTCCAGAGAAGGAAAGATTGGACATTGCTGCGGTAGCTGAGCAGCTGGCAAAATCGGGACATCACGCACGCGTGATAACAGATGTAGAGGGAATCGTGCGCACCGCAGCGCCAGAGATGCAGCCGGGTGATGTGGTCGCGATCCTCTCCAACGGTGGCTTCGGTGGAATTTATGAGAAGCTTCCTGCCCAGCTAAGATCGCTACAGGAGACCGGTGAATTCGAGGCGAGATCGGCACGGTGAGCTTGCGACTGGCGAAATCACTGCTGATCGCTGCTTGTTTCTGTCATCACGTTGGTGCACAGGTCCGATACACGGTTTCACTGGCTGATCCAGAACATCATTTGGTGCGAGTTGAGATGAAGATTCCTCCGGGAAAATCCTCGCACGAATTACAGCTTCCCGTCTGGAATGCGCTCTATCAGGTACGCGACTTTGTTCAGTACATGAATTGGATCCGGGCGCGTGATGGTGATGGGCAAGCCCTGGAACTTACGCAGGTCAACAAGAGCAGGTGGCGGCTCAAGAGATCGAGCGGAGGCGCGACGGTTGAATACGAAATGTTCAGCGATGATCCGGGCCCGTACGGCGCGCAGCTCAACTCTGAGCACGCCTTCTTCAATCTGGCTGAGATCTTGCTGTATGCCGACGACCAGCGCAACACCGCCGACGAGGTCGAATTCCGCAATGTTCCGGCGGGCTGGAAGATTGCGACTCCTCTGCGGCAGGAGGGG
>Ga0066388_100003629_pt1 | contig 10092 bp, 3 predicted proteins | sample PanSoiMetaGPlot6_FD_64539 | JGI IMG/M metagenome (GOLD analysis project Ga0066388, IMG submission 64539) | Tropical forest soil microbial communities from Panama analyzed to predict greenhouse gas emissions - Panama Soil - Plot 6 (Hybrid Assembly) | ecosystem: Environmental > Terrestrial > Soil... | reverse complement strand
CGTCAGGTTGTGGATCGTGGCGGTGAGCGTGCCGGCCGCGCTGCACGCGTACTCCTCCTGGACCTCCTGGTGCAGCGCCGCCCCCGAGTGCTCGACGGCGATGCTGGACAGGTCGTCCCGCTTCGTCAGCCCGGGATCGAGCGGGAACAGCACCTCGTCCCAGACCGCGATGTCGCCGGCCGGCCGGCCAGTCGCGTCGAGATGGCTCGCCTCGAGATAGCGGAAGAGTCCGACGTTGTGAACGGGCTGGTACCGCCGCCGCACCGTGAGCGGCGGCTCGCCCGCTGATGGCAGCCGCGTGCCCCGGGGGAAGATCACGTCGAAGACCATCAACCGCCCGGCCTCGCCTTCGCGCCACACGCCGAAGTTCCTCGAGAACACCTCGCGCAGCGAGTACCCGGACAGCGTGTCGGCCTGGATCGCCAGGCCGATCGCGGTCGCGGACCGCGTGTACGCGCTGCGCCGCACGCGCCGGCCGAACTCCTCGCGAAGCATCCGCGACACGAGCGGCAGCTCGCTGCCGCCGCCCGTCACGTAGAGCGCCTCCACCTGGCCGTCGCCCAGGACCGCGGACACGGTCTCGACCGTCTCCTTGACGAGGGGCCGGCAGCGCTCGTAGTACGCCGTGACCGGGACCGTGACCTGCCCCCAGCCCTCGCGCGCGTGGTCCAGGTCCACGGCGATCTTGCGGGTGTTCGGGTGGAGCGCCTCCTTCTGGCGGCGGCACTCCTCGAGAAGTCTGAAGAGCTCGCCGGCCGACAGCTCGGCGACCCGGCCCTCGTCCAGGGCCAGGTCCGCCAACAGGTGATCGAAGTCGTCGCCGCCCAGCGTGGCGATGCCCTGACTCGCGACGACCGTGTGGGCGGTGTCGTCGAGATCCACGAGCGAGGCGTCGAACGTGCCACCGCCCAGGTCGTAGACGAGGAGCCGGCCCTTGAGCTTCTGGCTGTGGCCGAACTCGATAGCCGCGGCCGAGGGCTCGTTCAAGAGCCCCAGCACGCGGAACCCGGCCCGGCGGAACGCGTCGACGGTGAGAAAGCGCTGGTTGCTGTTGGCGTTGGCGGGCACGCCCAGCATGACCTCCACCGGATCGTCGAGCGCGAGCGCGCGCCTGAGCTCGACGGCGAGGCCGGTGACGAGATCCAGCAGCGGATAGCGCTCGCCGTCGAGCTCGAGCGCGGTGTCCGGTCCGGCGTCCTCCAGCACGCGCTTGAGAGAGCGCACCACCGTCCATCCCGGCTCCGCCTGCACCGCCCACGCGGCCCATCCGTATCGCCGCTCCGATCCCCGGATCGCCACCAGCATCGGAAACCAGTCCGCGGTTCCCTCCCGCGTCTCGAAGGTCAGGAGGGGATAGTTGCCACGATCGACGGCCGCCACGACCACGCGCGTGGTCCCGAAATCGACGCCCAGCTTCATGATCCGTCTGCCTCACCTCATCGGCTGCTGGTTCACGTATGCGATCGCCGCCCAACGCACGCGAGGGCGAGCGGACATCCCTTGAGGCATCATAGCGGATGCGATGCCGAAGCCTCTCCACGAACCGCGGCGCTTGCGCCCGCGTTCCGCTGCGGCCGCCGCTGCCCGCATGATGCGCAGACCGGGCGCGCGCCGATGCCTCGCCGCGGCGGCGCTCGCCCTGACGCTCGGCGCCGGCATCCGGATCTCCGGCGCCGAGGTCCGCCGCGTCGCGGTGAGCGCCCGTCAGGACGTGCTCGGGGGGCGGTACGAAAAGCTGAGCGGCACCGTGTTCTTCGAGGTCGATCCGGCGCACCCGGCCAACGCCATGATCGTCGACCTCGCGCGAGCGCCTCGCAACGCGCGGGGATACGTGGAGTCTTCCGCCGACTTCATGGTGTTGCGCCCGCGGCGCCCGCCGGCGGGCGGCTCGACCGCGCTGGTGGAGATCAGCAACCGCGGCGGCAAGGCGGTGCTGGCCTACCTGAACGGCGGCGCGTGGCAGCTCGACCCGACCGCCGACGCGGACTTCGGCGACGCGCTCTCCATGCGGCTCGGGCTCACGGTGATCTGGGTCGGGTGGCAGTTCGACGTGCCCCGCGAGCCCGGCCTGCTTCGCCTGCGCGCACCCGTGGCGACCGACGACGGCCGTCCCATCGAGGGCCTGGTCCGCAGCGACTGGACCCTCGACCGCCCCGCCGCCGTCCTGCCGCTGGCCCACCGCGATCACGTACCGTATCCAGTGGTCGACCCACAGCATCCCGACAACGCGCTCACCGTGCGCCGGAACCCGGTCGGGCCGCGACAGCTAATCCCCCGCGACCGGTGGCGCTTCACCGGCGCGAGCGATTCGGAGATCGCGCTTGCCGGAGGATTCGAGCCGGGGATGATCTACGAATTGGTGTATCGCTCTCGCGATCCCGTGGTCGTCGGGCTCGGGCTCGCGGCGGTCCGCGATTTCATCTCGTGGGCTCGGCGCGATCCCCGGTCGGAATTCCCCGTCACGTCCGCCATCGCGATCGGCATCTCGCAGAGCGGCCGGTTCCTGCGTCACTTCGTCTACCAGGGCTTCAATGCCGACGAGGCAGGCCGGCGGGTGTTCGACGGGATGCTCATCCACACCGCGGGCGCCGGACGCGGCAGCTTCAACCACCGCTTCGCGCAGCCATCGCGCGACGCGCACCGGTTCTCGGCGTTCTTCTACCCGACCGACCTCTTCCCGTTCAGCGGCCGCGTCCAGACCGACCCCGAGACGGGCGCGAGCGACGGGCTCTTCGCGCGGACCGAGAGCCGGCCGGATCTTCTGCCCCGCGTGTTCTACACGAACACCGGCTACGAGTACTGGGGACGCGCGGGATCTCTCCTGCACACGTCGGTCGATGGCCGCGCCGACGTGGCGCCCTTGCCCAACGAGCGCATCTACCATCTGGCCGGAGGCCAGCATTTCGTCGGCGCCTTCCCGCCGTCGGAGCCGGTGGGGCCCGCGTATCGGGGCAACCCGCTCGACTACCTGGTCACGCTGCGCGCGCTGTTCGTCCGGCTCGTGGCCTGGGTGGTCGACGGGCGCGAGCCGCCGCCGAGCGCGTACCCGACGATCGCCGATCGAACCCTCGTCCCCACCGCGCGCCTCGCGTTCCCGAGCATCCGCGGTGTCACGCCACCGGCGGTGATCCACGAGGCCCATCGCGTCGACTACGGACCGCGGTGGCCGGAGGGCATCATCACGCGCGAGCCGCCGATGGTGGGGGCCGCGTTTCCCGCGCTCGTGCCCCAGGTCGACGCGCTCGGCAACGAGCTGGGCGGCCTCCGGAGTGTGGAGCTGCTGGCGCCGCTCGCGACGTACGCGCCCTGGAACCTGCGCGGCGGTAACGGCCCGAGCGCCGGCGAGCTCACCGACTTCCTCGGCACGTATATCCCGCTCCCGCGGACGGATGCCGAGCGTCGCGCGCGCGGCGACAGCCGGCCGAGCATCGAGAGCCGCTACGCCGGAAAGAGCGCGTACCTGCAGTCGGCAACGCGGGCCGCCGAGTCGCTGGTCGCGTCCGGATTGCTGCTGCGCGACGACGTCCCGCGCGTGCTCCTGCGCGCCGAGCAGCACTGGGACTGGATCATGCGGCGCTGACGGGTGTGGGTCGCGTCGCTTTCGACCGCCGGCGGCGGGGGCGATTCGGCTGGTCAAGATTCTCTTGCTGCCATAGAGTCGTGCCAGGCGTTCCTGGTCGCGCTCGGACAATCCGTGACGCGCTTCCATCGTCCTCGAACCCATCGACTCCGGAGATCGCTGATGACGTTCTGGGACAGGGCCCGCGCGCGTCAGTGGCTCGCCTTTTCGTGTCTCGCGCTGGGCTGGCTGGTCGCGGATCCGGGTTCGTCGGCGGCCGAATCGGCGATCCCTGAGCCGATCGGGTGCATCGCCACGCACGGCGACGTCGACGCCGGCGCGCCGAGGCAGGCTTCCTTCGGCAACTTGCCACTCCACTTCGAGGTCGACAGGGATCACGTTGCTCGGCCTGCGCAGTTCGTCGGCCGCGCACGCGGGTACGGCGTGCGGGTGAATCCCGGGAGCGCGGAGCTGGCCCTCGGCCGGCCACGGCACCCCCTCGCGAAGACGGAGCCCGAGGCCATCGGCCCTGCGGAGCGAACGATCGTGCGCATGACGCTCGTCGGCGCCGATCTCGAGGCGGCGGGCGCCGGCCTGGAGCAGCTGCCAGGCAGGGTCAACTACTTCATCGGACGCGATCCGGATCGATGGCGCACGGACGTGCCCACGTATCGCAAGGTCTGGTACCACGCCATCTATCCGGGCATCGACCTCGTGTATTACGGCAATGAGCGCCAGCTCGAATACGACTTCGTCATCGGCGCCGGGTCTGATCCGGGCGCGATCGATCTCTCCTTCGAGGGCGCGGACACGATCGAGATGGAGGCCGATGGCGATGTCGTGCTCCGAGCGGGCGGTGGCGAGTTGCGGCTGCGCCGGCCGTCGATCTACCAGGACGTGAACGGCGTGAGACAGGCGGTAGCGGGCGGCTACGTCCAGACAGGCGACCGGCGTGTCGGCTTTCGAGTGCCCGCGTACGACACGACGAGGGCGCTCACCATCGACCCGGTGCTCATCTATTCCACGTACCTCGGTGGCGTCGGCGAGGACAACGTGAGCGGCGTCGCCGTCGACGCGACCGGGATCTACCTCGCAGGGCTCACGGTCTCGCCGAATTTCCCGACGGCCGGCTCTCCGTACCAGGGCGCCCAGGTAGGTGACTACGACGCCTTCGTGACGAAGCTCGATCCGACGGGCACCACGCTGATCTACTCGACCTACCTCGGGGGCGCCGGCACCGACTACGGACTCGGGCTGACGGTGGACGCTTCCGGCAATGCCCACGTCACCGGCCTCACGACATCGACGGATTTCCCGACGACCGCCGGCGCATACCAGGCCGCCAACGGCGGCGGCATCGATGGCTTCGTGACCAAGCTCAACAGGACGGGCTCGGGGCTGCTCTACTCGACCTACCTGGGCGGGGACAGCACGGACTACGGCATCGGCGTGACGCTCGACGGCTCGGGCAACGTCTACGTCGTGGGCCGGACCGATTCCACCGACTTCCCGTTGGCCGGGACGCCGCTGCAGAGCGCCCTTGGCGGCGATCAGGATGGATTCGTGGCGAAGCTGAACCCGGCGGCCAGCGGCACTGCGTCCCTCGTCTACTCCACGTACCTGGGCGGGAGCGGCCAGGACCGGGTGCACGGCATCGTCGTGGACGCCCTGGGCAATGCCACGGTGACGGGACGCACGTCCTCGACCGACTTCCCGACGGCCGGCACGCCATTTCAGGCCGCAAGCGGCGGCGGGTTCGACGCCTTCGTCGCCACGCTCGATCCGACCGGCTCGAACCTGCGCTACTCGACCTACCTCGGCGGGAGCGGCGACGACCGGAGCTTCAGCATCGCCCGGGACTCGTCCGGCAAGGTCTACATCACGGGGCACACGACCTCGACCAACTTCCCGACGACGGCGGGCGCATTCGACACGGCGTGCGGGGTGGACGGAGCGTGCGACGGCGGCTTCATGGACGTCTTCGTCGCGAAGCTCGACACCGCGGCCGCGGGCGCCGCCTCGCTGGTCTACTCCACATATCTCGGCGGAAGTCGCGACGACGAGGCAGAGAGCATCGCCGTGGACACCTCCGGCAACGCCTTCGTCACCGGGTACACCGACTCGACGGACTTTCCGGTCGCGAACGCCTTCCAGCCCATCTGCGGCATGGGCTGCGGCACCGGCTTCGTCGATGCATTCGTGACCAAGCTCGACCCGACCGGTACGCCGGTGTTCTCGACCTACCTGGGCGGCAGCAGCTCGGATTACGGCATCGCGATCGCCATCGACAGCTCGGGCAACAGCTTCGTCGCCGGCGAGAGCTTCTCCGACAACTTCCCGACGGTGAACGCGGTGTACAGCACGTGGTCCGGCAACTACGACGGCTTCGTGGTCAAGATCGACAATGCGGGCGCGCAGGCGGATCTGGCGCTCGGCGAGACGGCTTCTCCCGATCCTGCGACGGCTGGGGCCCCGTTGACCTACACGCTCACCGTGACCAACAACGGCCCCGATCCCGCCACGGGTGTCAGGCTGATCGGTCGGCTGCCGGCGGCGAGCGTCACCGTGAGCTCGTTCACGCCGAGCCAGGGCGCCTGTCTCGTGGCGAGCGACGCCTTCTTCCACGAGGTGCGCTGCGACCTCGGCTCGCTGGCGAGCGCCGCCGCGGCGACGGTCAGCGTCGGTGTCACCCCCACGTTCGCGGGAGCCATCACGAGCACGGTCAGCGTCGGTTCCCAGGTGTCCGATCCAGTCGCCGGGAACAATGCGGTCGCCCGCGACACCACGGTCAATCTGCCGCCGCCTCCGACGATCACCGGTTTCACGCCCGGCAGCGGAGCGGTGGGCGCGAGCGTCGCGATCGCGGGGACGAACCTGGGCACCGCGAGCGCCGTCGCCTTCAGCGGCACGGACGCGGTGTTCACGGTGGATTCCAATGCGCAGATCACCGCGGCCGTCCCTCCGGGCGCCACGACCGGCGCCATCGCGGTCACGACGCTCTCGGGCACGGCGACCAGCGCGTCGGCATTCTCGGTGGGAGTGCCCCCGTCGATCACCAGCATCTCGCCCGCGAGCGGCGCGCCCGGCACCGCAGTCACGATCAACGGGACGAACCTGGCCGGCGCCACGTCGGTCGCCTTCAACGGAACAACTGCGGCCTTCACGATCAACACTTCCACGAGGACCACGGCGACGGTGCCGGCCGCCGCCACGACGGGCCCCATCACCGTGACGACACCGTTCGGCTCGGCCGCGAGCGCGACCGCGTTCGCGGTGGCCCCGCGCATCACCGGCTTCACGCCCGCCGGCGGGGCTGTCGGGGCTAGCGTCGTGATATCCGGAGCGAACTTCACCGGCGCCACGGCGGTCCGGTTCAACGGCATCCTGGCCACGTTCCACGTGGACTCGAGTGCGCAGATCACGGCCACCGTGCCGGCCAACGCGACAACCGGGCCGATCAGTGTTGTGGCCCCGGCCGGCACCGGCTCGAGTACGACCGCGTTCACGGTGGCGCCGAGGATCACGAGCTTCACGCCGTCGGCGGCGACGACAGGAACCAGCGTGGCGATCAACGGCGCCAACTTCACGGGCGCGACGTCCGTCGCGTTCAACGGAGCGCTCGCCAACTTCACCGTCGTCTCCGCGGTGAAGATCACGACGGCCGTCCCGGCGGGAGCCAGCAGCGGCCGCATCGCCGTGGCGACATCCGCCGGCACGGCCACCAGCGCGGCTGACTTCACCGTGACGCAGGCGCCCGCGATCACCGGCGTCTCGCCGACGAGCGGCGCCGCGGGCGCGAGCGTCGTGATCACCGGGTCGAACTTCACCGGCGTCAGCTCGGTCAAGTTCAACGGCATCGCCGCGGCCTTCACCGTCATCTCGCCCTCGCGGATCACGACCACCGTGCCGGCCAACGCCACGACCGGCGCCATCGCCGTGACCACACCCGGGGGCACGGCCACGAGCGCGCCGTTCACGGTGGCGCCGCGAATCACCAACTTCTCCCCGACCGGCGCCGTCATCGGCGCGAGCGTGGCGATCGCCGGCGCGAATTTCACCGGCGGGACATCGGTGACGTTCAACGGGACGCCCGCCGCGGTGAGCGCAGTGACGCCGACCAGGATCACGGCGACCGTGCCGGCCGGCGCGACTACCGGAAAGATCGGAGTGACGACACCCGCCGGCTCGGCCGCAAGCGGCGCGTCCTTCACGGTCAAGCCCGCGATCGCGAGCCTCGCCCCGAGCGCCGGGGCGGTCGGGACGAGTGTCACGATCACGGGTACCGCGCTCGGTGGAGCGACCGCCGTCCGGTTCAACGGCACGGCAGCCAGCTTCCACGTCGATACCAGCACGCAGATCACGGCCACGGTGCCGGCCAACGCGTCGACCGGGCCGCTCACCGTCACGACGCCGAGGGGCACGGCCACGAGCGCGACCGCCTTCACCGTCGCGCCTCGCATCATCGGCTTCACACCCACACACGGCGGGCCGGGCACGAGCGTGGTGATCAACGGTGCGAACTTCATTGGAGCGACGTCGGTCCGGTTCAACGGCACGTCGGCCCGCTACGCCGTCACCTCGGCAATCAAGATCACGGCGACCGTGCCCGCGGGCGCGAGCGCCGGCACGATCAGCGTGACGACGCCCGCGGGCACCGCGACGAGCGCCGGCGCCTTCGCGGTCCCGTGAGAGCGACGTGAGCAGGACGCGCTCGATCTCGCTCACGGTGAATGGTCTTCCCCGGCACGCGGTCGTCGAGGCGCGCACCACCCTGGTCGACCTTCTTCGCGAACAATTCCGGTTGACGGGCACCCACGTCGGCTGCGAACACGGCGTGTGCGGGGCCTGCACCGTGCTGCTTGACAGTGAGCCTGTTCGCGGTTGCCTGATGCTGGCGGTTCAGGCCGAGGGCGCCCGGGTCGAGACGGTCGAGAGCCTCGCGCCGGATCCCGACCATCTCAACCCGCTGCAGGCCGAACTCGTGCGCCATCACGGCGTGCAGTGCGGCTTCTGCATCGGCGGGATCCTGATGTCGCTGGCGGCGTCGCTGCGCCAAAATCCGCATCCGACCGAGGCCGAGACGCGCGACATCCTGGCCGCTCACCTCTGCCGCTGCACCGGCTATCAAGGCATGGTCGACGCGGTGCGGGCGCTGTCGCAGTCGCGCAATCCGGTGGACGCACACAAGCCGGAGGAAGCGGGCAACCGGCCAGGCGTGCATGACCAGGCGGGCCTGCGCGCCGGGGCGGGTGCCCATGATCCGACGGGCTCCCACGATCAGCCAGGCTCAAGCGATCCGGTGAGCTCATGCGACCCGGCGGGCGCGAAGGACCTGGCGGGCGCCCGCGACCCGGTGAGCTCTCGCGACCAGGCGGCCTCTCGCGGCCCGGCAGAGGCGCCGGCAGCAGAGCCAACGTCATGAACGCGCCATCGCGACGCCGCGGCGGAGGCCGGCCGACGCCCGAGGGGGGGTACATCGGCGCGTCTGTTCCGCGCCGCGAGGACGCGCGGCTCCTCACCGGCCGCGGCACCTTCGTCGACGACCTGGAGATACCCGGCGTGGCCCACGCGGCGATGGTGCGGAGCCCGCATGCCCACGCGCGCCTCAAGCGCATCGACGTGGCGGCCGCTCTCGCGCTGCCGGGAGTGCTGGCTGCGGTGACGGCGGTCGACATTGCGGACATCCAGAAACCCTGGCCGGCGCGCATGCCGAGCCCCGTTCCGGGGACGGTCGTGCGCCACGGCCCGCGCCACACGCTGCCGGTGGAGAAGGTTCGACATGCGGGCGAGGTCGTCGCCGCCGTGGTAGCCGAGTCGCGCGCGCTCGCAGAGGACGCGCGCGACCTGGTCGCCGTCGACTACGAGGTGCTGCCCGTCGTCGCGTCGCCGGCCGCGGCGCTGGCGCCCGGGGCCCCGCTCGTCTACGAAGAGCTGGGCGACAACGTGGCCGCTCACATCGTCCAGCGCGTCGGCCAGCCCGACCGGGCGTTCGCGACGGCCGAGCACACGCTGCGGGAGACGTTCCGCGTGATGCGCGGAGGCAGCCACTCGATGGAGGGGCGCGGGGTGGTGGCGCAGTACGACCTGGCCCTCGACGGCTTCACGGTCTGGGACGCCACGCAGGCTCCGCACGCCATTCGCGCGACGCTCGCATACCTGTTCGGCCTGCCCGAGCACCGCGTGCGCGTGATCGCGCCACCGGACATCGGCGGCGGGCTCGGGCCCAAGGGCAGCTTCTATCCCGAGGAGGCGCTGGTCTGCTGGCTGGCCCGGCGACTGCGGCGGCCCGTCAAGTGGATCGAGGATCGCCTCGAGCATTTCCTCTCGGCCGCGCAGGAGCGCGAGCAGGTCCACACCGTAGAGATCGCGTTCACCGGCGACGGCACGGTCATCGCGCTGCGGGACGTGTTCGTCCACGACATCGGGATGTACGGCGCCCTCGTCTCGCCCGTGATCACCGCGTGCACGGTGCCGGGGCCCTATCGCATTCCGAACATCCACTCGGAGTTCACCGCGGCCTACACGAATCTGCA
>Ga0066388_100003628_pt1 | contig 10092 bp, 7 predicted proteins | sample PanSoiMetaGPlot6_FD_64539 | JGI IMG/M metagenome (GOLD analysis project Ga0066388, IMG submission 64539) | Tropical forest soil microbial communities from Panama analyzed to predict greenhouse gas emissions - Panama Soil - Plot 6 (Hybrid Assembly) | ecosystem: Environmental > Terrestrial > Soil... | reverse complement strand
GAAGCTGCAGCGCCGGAACCAGTTCCGGACGATCACCATCTCGACTTTCCCGGCCGAGGGTGTGCTGCCGTCGGAGGTGCTGAACGCGGCGATGCCGGCGCTCAAGGCGCTCGAGCGGTCGATGCCGCCCGGCTACACGATGGAGATCGGCGGTGAATACGGCGAGCAGGTCAAGGGGTTCGGCAATCTGGCGGTCGTGATGCTGGTCTCGATCGCGATGATCTTCCTGGCCCTCGTGCTGCAGTTCCGGCACGCGATCAAGCCGCTCATCGTCTTCGCCGCGATTCCGTTCGGGATCATGGGCGCGCTCATCGCGCTCTGGGTGATGGGCACGCCGTTCGGCTTCATGGCCTTCCTCGGCGTCGCCAGCCTCATCGGCGTCATCGTCAGCCACATCATCGTGCTCTTCGACTTCATCGAGGAGAAACGGGTGGAAGGGGAGTCGCTCGAGGATGCGCTGCTCGACGCGGGCATCATGCGGCTGCGGCCGGTGCTCATCACGGTCGCGGCGACGGTCATCGCCCTCTTCCCGCTGGCCGCGCACGGCGGCCCGCTGTGGGAGCCGATGTGCTACACCCAGATTGGCGGGCTGAGCGTGGCGACGTTCGTGACGCTGCTGGTCGTGCCGGTCATCTACGCGATCGTCGTCAAGGATCTGAAGCTGGTGAAGTGGGAAAAGGCTTGAAGCGCGTGCTCTAACCGCGGAGCACGCGGAGAGTGCAGAGCAAGGTCTTCTCTGCGGCTTCTGCGTGCTCTGCGGTTCGTCCAACGTCGGAGTTCATCAGGCACGAGGGAGGCGGCTTCCTCGTGCCTTTTTGTTTTTCCTGAACGATCGCCACTGCAGATCGACAACTTGTCGATTCAGATACAGCCTGCCGGTTCGTGCGCACGCGTCCGCGGCGCGCGCAACGCGCCTCCGCAACCCGCCTTTCTCCTAACTCGTTGATTTCTTTCCGCCAAGACATTGCCGACGCGCATCGCGCGCGTCCTGGCGACCGAGTTGCCTTATGCCGGCGCGGGAGGAGTCATGAGATCGATGCGAGTGTTCGGATTCATTTTGATGCTGATCGCTGCCACGCGGGTCGGCGCGTTCGCCGCCGACGCGTCAACGTCGATTACCGGAACCGCAGTCGACGCGCAGGGCCTCGCCCTGCCCGGCGTGACGGTTACCCTGAAGTCGCCGTTCGCGCCGCAGACCGAGCCCGAAGTACAGGTGACCGACGCGACCGGCCGCTTCACCTTCGAAGGGCTCGCGCCCGGCACCTACAGCCTGACGTTGTCGCTCGATGGCTTCGCGGAGAAGACCTTCGACGCGGTGACGGTTCCCGCCACTGACGAGGTCAAGGCGACGCTGCAGCTCGCCGGCTTCACCGAGACCGTGACGGTGCGCCCCGAGCAGAGGGCGACAGCCATTCAGGCGACGTCGATTGGCGAAGCGGTGTTCGAGCAGCAGGTGCTCGCCGAGGTGCCGCTCGCGAACGACCGCTTCGAGGACGCGCTGCCGCTGCTGCCTGGCGTCGTGCGCGGTCCCGACGGCCTGCTGAACATGAATGGCGCGCGCGCCGATCAGAGCGCGGTGTTGATGAACGGCATCAACATGACCGATCCGGTCACCGGCCACTTCGCCGTCCGCCTGCCGCTCGAAGCCATCGACACGATGAACGTGCACGGCGGCGTCTATTCCGCCGCCTACGGCAATGCGTCGGGCGGGGTCACCGACATCGTCATCAAGCCGGGCCAGGACAAGTTCGACTTCCAGGTGCAGAACCTGATGCCGCGGCTGCGCCTCAACCACGGCATCGAGGGGTTGGACTCGTTCACGCCGCGCGTCCGCGCGTCCGGCCCGATTCAATCAGGGCGAATCTGGTTCTCGCAGGCGATGAGCTATCGCTTCGTTCGATCGCAGATCGACGAGCTCGGTCCGCGCGGTCAGGACGAGCAGAAGATCAAGAGCTTCGACTCGGTCAGCCAGATCGACGCGCAGCTGAACCAGAACAACCACGTCTCGGCGACGTTCATCGTCTTCCCGAGCAACATCGACAACGCCGGCATCGACACGCTGCATCCCTACGAGGCGACGCCCGACATGCGGCAGCGCGGCTGGGTGGCGGCGGCGTCCGGGCGCTCGATCCTGTCGGACAACGCGGCGCTGTCGACGACGGCGTCGGTGAAGCAGTACGACATGGACGTGACGCCGAAGGCCGACGCGGCGTCGCTCGTCACCGTCAGCGGCATCCGCAGCACCTACTTCAACCACTTCGACCGGACGAGCCGCCGCTACGAAGGCAGCGCGACGTTCACGATCGCGGCGCCCGACGCGTGGGGCCAGCACCTGCTGCGCGCCGGCGGCCAGGCGGCACACACCACCTACAGCGGCGTCGACGCGAGCCAGTCGATCCTGGTCACCCGCGCGGACGGTTCGCTGCTCCGCCAGATCGAGTTCAGCGGCTCCGGATCGGTCGGCGCCTCGAACACCGAGATGGCCGGATTCCTCGAGGACCAGTGGGCGCTCTCGGAACAGATCACCGTGCATGCCGGCGCCCGCTGGGGCTACGAGCAGATCGCCGGCCAGCAGACGCTGGCGCCGCGGGTCGACGCGACCGTGCGCCCGTTCGAGAACACCGTGATCAAGGCGGGCATCGGCCAGTTCTTCGACAAGCTGCCGCTGAACGCCGCCGACTTCGACGCCCACCAGTCGCGCCGCATCACCGAGTACGGCGTCAACGGCGACGCGATCAGCTCGACCTCATTCACCAACCGCATCGCCGCCGACGGCCTGGATACGCCGAACACGGTGGCGTGGAACGTCGAGATCGACCAGATGCTCGCCAATCATCTCCTGGCCCGCGTCGGGTATCGGCGCACGCGCGGCTACGACCAGCTGGTGGTCGATCCGTCGAGCGCGCAGGAGACGCTGTGGCTCTCGAGCCGCGGCCGGTCTGAAGCGCGGGAATTCGAAGCCACGCTGCGCAAGCAGTTCAACACCCTCAGCCACATCACCGCGTCGTACGTCCACGCGTCGACCAAGGCCGACCTCAACGACTACGTCTCGCTCTTCGGTGACATGCGCGACCCGATCATTCGCGCCAACGAGTACGGGCCGCAGTCGTTCGACGTGCCGCACCGCTTCCTGGTGTGGGGCGTCATGGGGCTGCCGAAGGACATCGTCGTCGCCCCGACGGTCGAGTATCGGAGCGGCTTCCCCTACACCGTCATCGACCAGTCGCAGCAGGCCATCGGCGGCCGCAACGACGGCGGCCGGTATCCGAACCTCTTCACGCTCGACCTCGCGGTCACCAAGGACGTGCAGTTGACCAAGTCGCGCCGGGCGCGCGTCGGCGTGCAGTTCTTCAACCTGACCAACCACTTCAACCCGCAGGACGTGCAGAGCAACGTCGACAGTCCGACCTACGGCCAGTACGCGAACAGCGTCGATCGCCAGATTCGGACCAAGTTCACCCTGCTCTTCTAGGAGAGGTTGCGATCATGTTCCGGTCAACAGCATTTCACGCAGTCGTGCTCGCGGCCGCCGCTCTCGCGGCGCCGCGGGCGGCTTCCGCGGACGGACGCGAGTCGGGCATCGTGGCCGCGCCGCCCGTGGTCGCCGAACACAAATACCGGATGCTGGCCAAAGTCCGGCCGCTCCTCTTCTGGATCACCAAGGACGACGTCGGCGGCGCGCGGATCAGCTGGCGCGGCGACAACGACGGCGCGTTCGGACTCGACCTGCTGATCGGATCGGATCCCGAGAGGGCGCCGCGCCAGATCAACCGCTGGGGCTACATCGCCGAGCAGGTGCGCGGCACCGACGCGCGCGTCATCGGCGTGATGAAGCAGTCGAACGAGCAGTCGATCGCCGAGGCCGAATCGGGTCTGGGCAAGGAAGGGGCGCAGGGCGGCTACGTGTTCCGCGCCATCCAGGGCGGCGCGTCGTCGAGCGAGGCGCACGCCGCCGTGACAACGGTCCGCGTCCCCCGCGATCTCACGTTCCACGACATCGATCCGCTGCTCGAGATGATCAACGCCGGCGGCCGGACCGGAGAGAACAAGTCGATCGCGCTGCCCGGCGGCACGCGTCCCGGGCTGCTGGTGGCGCTGAACGATCTGGTGAAGGGGAGCGTGGACGCGTACGGCAAGCGGAGCGCGACCAGCTACAGGGCGCCGGCGCCGCTGTCCTACGTTTACTTCGGGACGTTCTACGACCTCACGATGAAGTCGAGCGAGCTCCAGCGCGCGACCACCATCGACGGCAAGCGCTACACCAACCTCGCGCGGTCCGACTTCGAGATCCGGAATCGCGCCACCGGCGAGACGACGAAGTTTCAGCTCACCTACGGCACCGACGGCGCGCTCGCCGGCGTGCCGGTCCACGCCGTCTACCAGCCGCGCTGGTGGTTCGAAGTGCAGTTGTTTCTCGACGAACGCACCGCGTTCTGAGGACCAGTCATGATCCGCATCGCTGCCGTCGTGGTTCGCGGCTCCGCGCCCCTTCGTTTCGCCGGTCTCGACCTCGCCGCCCGCGCCGCCCGCGTGCTGCGGCGGGTCGGGATCACCGAGATCCAGGTGGTCGACGACGACTGCCCGCTCGCCGGCGCGCCGTTCGCCGATCTCCTGATCGTGCTGCCCGAGCGCGTCATCGTCGAGCCCGGAGCGCTCGTCGACCTGATGCGGCGGGCGCGGCATCAGCCGGAAGACGCGGCGCTGGTTGCCGACGCCAACGGGCGCGACACCGGACTGCTGCTCCTGTCGGCCGAGGCGATCGAGCGCGTGCGACCGGTGCGGCGGATGCGGTCGGCGGCGCGGCGGCTCGCCGCCGAAGCCGTCGTTCGCGTGGTCCGGGTGAGCCCGCGCTTCATCGCGCGGATCCGCGACGCACGCGACCTCGCGGCACTCGAAACGGCGTATCTGTCGCGCACGAACGGCGGCGACGGCGAAGGCGTCTTCACCCGCAACATCCGTCGCGTCTCGGTTCCGTTGAGCCGGTGGCTGCTGCGCTTCGACGGCGTGACGGCGAACGGCGTGACGCTCGCCGGTTTCGGCCTGGCGCTCGCGGCCGGCGCCTGCTTCGCGACCGGCGCGTATGCGGCCGGAGTCGTCGGCGCGGTCATCTACTTCGCGAGCATGGTGCTCGACTGCAGCGACGGCGAAGTCGCGCGTGGCACGCTCAGTGACTCGAAGTTCGGCGCCTGGCTCGAGACCGTGACCGACTATCTGTCGTACTTCGTGGTGCTCGGTTCCATCGTCGCTGGTGACATCCGGACCGAAGGCATCGATCACCACACCGTCGCGGCGGCGATCGCGGCGTCATTCAGCACCGGCATCGTGTTTCTCGTCGGCTGGCTGCGTGCCCAGATTGCCGGCGCCAACCCCGGCGCCTTCGACGATGCGCTGGCGGCGGAGTTGAAGCGAGGGACCATGACGCAGCGCTTCGCTGCCTGGGGCCGGCAGCTGATCAAGCGCGCGTTCTTCGCCCACCTGATCGTGTTCCAGGCAGTCATCGGTCAGCTTCCGGCGCTGACCGAGATCTGGGCGTGCGGCGCCGTGGCCGCGTTCGTCATCGTCATCGCCGTGCAGACGTTTCTCGTTCGCAGCGTTCGCGTCGAGCCGCTGCAGCCAGAGCCGCTGCTCGCGTAGTGTCCGCCTTCAGGCGGACGGATCCAATTCCGTCGTGTCCGCCTTCGGGCGGACCGGTCCGGCTAAAGCCGGACACTCCATCAGCCAACGGATTTCGTAGCGCGAAGGCTTTAGCCGAGCGTTACCGGGAGTGTTGTATGTCACCCTCACGCGCCATCATCCTCGCGGCCGGCAACGGCTCCCGCATGGGCCGCCTGACCGCGGATCGTCCGAAAAGCATGCTGGAGATCGACGGCCGCTCGATCATCGAGCGCGCGCTCGACGCCCTGGCCGCCTCGGGCGTCGGCGACGTGACGGTGGTCGCCGGCTATCAGAGCGAGCGCCTGCGCCAGCATCTGGGCGCGCGCGCGGACTCCGCGAATTCTGCGGTTGCTTTCCCGCACGTTCGGGTCATCGAGAACACGCGCTACCGCGAAACCAACAGCCTGTTCTCGCTGTCGCTGGCGCGCGACGTCCTCGCGCGCGGCGCCGTCGTCCTCAACTCGGACGTGCTTCTCTCGCCGGAGCTGGTGGCGCGGCTGGTCGAAGCCCGGGTTGACGACGCCGCGCTCGTCGACACGACGAGCACGCTGGCCGACGAAGAGATGAAAGTCAGGATCTGGAACGGCTTCGCCATGGACTTCAGCAAGCAGCTTCCACCGTGGGAAGCGCATGCCGAGAACGTGGGGCTGCTGAAGTTCGGCGCGCGGGGCGGCCGCCGCCTCGTGGCGCACATCGACGCGCTGCTCGCCGACGGACACGAGAACACCTGGGCGCCGAAGGCGTTCGCCGCGCTGGCGCGCGAGTGGCCGCTTCGTGCGATCGAAACCGGCGGTCTCCCGTGGACCGAAATCGACTTCCCCGAGGATCTGGAGCGTGCCCGCGACATGGTCGCGGCGCGCGTCGCGAGGCGGCGATGATGCGCCACAAGCGTTGGCATTTTCCGGTCGCGGCGGTCGCCGGCATCGGCCTGTTCGTGTACTCGGTGGCATCGGCGGGCCCACGCGTGCTGGCGGCGCAGATGCGATCGCTGGCGCCGGTGCTGCCCGTGATCCTCGTGCTCGCGGCGATCCGCTTCTTTCTGCAGGCCGCCGGGTGGCGCGCTGCGTTGCCCGCCGACACGCGGCCGCGGTGGCGCGATGTCTTCGCGGCGGTCGTGGCCGGTGAAGCGGCCGGCTACTTTGCATGGGGACCGATCACCCGCGAGCCGATGAAGGCGATCTTCGTGAGCCACACGGTACCGGAGCGGTCCGCGCTCACCGCCGCCGTCTTCGAACGCTTCGTCTACGCGATCGCCGCCACGCTGCTGATTGTCACGGCGCTCGCGATTGCCGCGGTCCGGTATCACTTCGTCGGCCGGTTCCTGCTCGGCTCCGGCGTTGTCGTCGGCGCCGCGTTGACAGCGACGCAGTACTGGCGCGGTGTCCGGGGCGATCTCCATCGTCACCGATCGTCGCTCGGACGGATGAGCTCGTTCGCCGTCGCGCAGGAGATCAGCAATCTCGTCGAGGCGTACCTGGTGCTCGCATGGCTGGGCGCCACGCCGACGCTGGCGGCGATCATCGTGCTCGAGGGGATTGGCCGGCTGATGAACGGCGCCGGCCAGTTCATTCCGGGGAAGCTTGGCATCACCGAAGCGGCGACCGCGGCGCTCGCCGACGGTCTGCGTCTTGGCAGCGCGCACGGCCTGAGCCTCGCGCTCGCCCGTCGGGTCCGATCACTGGCGTGGGGCGCGGTGGGTATTGCGCTCGTCTCGTTCCGCGCGTTCAACTACCGGGTGTTCATCAATGATGCGATTTGGTACCTTCGCCGCCGTGGCGTTCCTGGCCGTGTTCCGGCTCGCCGGTTACTTCAATGAGCCGCGGCTGAGCGACGCCGACATTCACGCGATCGCCGGCGAGCCGAACCGGCTCGCGCCGGCTGCGCTCGATCGCGATGGCCTCACGTTCGTCAGCTGGAACATCGAGCGCGGCGTGCGGTTCGAGAAGATCGCGTCGACGCTGAAGGCGCTGGCGCCCGACGTCGTGCTGCTGCAGGAAGTCGATCGCTACTGCAACCGGAGCGGCAACCGCGACATCGCGCGCGAACTCGGCCAGGCGCTCGGCATGAACTGGGTGAGCGGCGGCGAGTTCCAGGAGATCGGCGAAGCGCGCGGAACCCCGGCCGCGATCACCGGCCAGGCGATTCTGAGCCGCGACGCGATCGCCGATCCCGCGGTCGTCGTGTTCGGCGATCAGGTGGCGCTGCGCTGGCGGCTGAACCCGATGCAGCCGCGGCGCGGCGGGCGGGTCGCGCTGCGCGCGCAGACCGCCGGCCTCGTCGTCTACAGCGTTCATCTCGAAAGCGGCGGCGACGACCGGCTGCGGACCGCGCAGCTGTCCGACGTGCTGGCCGACCAGGCGCGGCAGCCGGGTGAGCACGCGATCATCGCAGGCGACTTCAACAATCAGGTCGCCCTGCAGTCGTTCATGTTCCGCGGGCTGGTGTCGAACGGGTTCGCCGACGCGCTGTCGTCAGCCGCAGAGCGGCAGACCTCGATCAACCATCAGCATCCGATCGACTGGATGTTCGTCAAAGGGGCGACGGCGCGGAACGGCCGTGTCGTGCGAGTCGAGGAGGCGTCGGATCACTATCCAGTGGTCGCGACGATCGCGGTGAAATAGAAGAATTGAGCGAAGGCCGGGACGTGGCGCGGAGGCTTCAGCCGACTCGATCGGACCTCCCCTGAAGGCTTCGCGCCACGCCTGGCGCCGGGTGGCGGTTAGCTGCCCGGAATCATCAAGTGGGCGGTCGACGTGCCGGCGTTCATGATCCAGATGCCGCCCTGTTTGTTGTTGTCGGGGATGCCCATCGACTGCGCCGTCGCGCCGGGGACGGCGACGGTGGTGTGAACGCGCGTCGCATGTTCTTTGTCGGGCGCGTTCATCGTCAGCCAGACCGACCCGAACTCCGGCTTCGCGCGGGTGCCGTCTTTCTCGGCGGCTTCAATCGCCGCCTGGCGGGCGGTGCGGTCGGCGATCGCTTCGAACTTGCGATTCTGGGCGACGCGATCGAGGTTCGCGATGCTGGTGCACTGGGCCGAGAACGGTTGCTGCCCGGGATCGCCCGACCGCTCGTAGCACACCATCCGGTTGGTCCCCTTTCTCAGTGTGTCGTAAGTGCCGTCGCCCTTCCACTTGATGACCGTGGCGCCGTCTTTCAGCTGACGCGGCGCGGGCATCAGTGCTCCTTCGAGCTTGGGATCCGTCGGCGCCGCGGGGGTTTGTGGCGCTTGCGCGGATCCGCCGGCGGTGGCCATCAGCAGGCCGAGCGCGATTGTGACGATGCCTTTCATGTGCTGCCCTCCAGAAGTCTGCGAAGCCGAGATTACACGATGGACGTAAGACGCGTGTGACGCTCAGGGCGTTGCAGCGAATCGTTCCGGGAGATCGTGCAGCGTATCGCGGAGGATTTGCAAGACCGCCGTGCGATTCTCCGCCGGCAGACGCGCGTACTTCGGGTTCGTCTCGCGGCCGGACAGGACGTCCCAGATACGGTCGTAGATTGCCTGACGAATCGGGTCGGGCAGTGCCTTGAACGCCTCGGAATAGATCATGAAACTGCAGGGGTACCGGAGTAGCCGGTGTTCGAGGTCCAGTTGATGGAGCGAGCGCCCGCGCTGGTCGGCGGGCCCTCGCGCCGAAAACTTCTCGGCGAATCCCGACGCGCCGCGAACCGGTGCGGTGAGCGGCTGCTCGTCGACGAACAGCGCGTAATCGACCAGTTCGTCGATGGCAACCCGAAGATCACCGGGCGCGACGTCGGCCTGCCCGTCCGCCGGCGCGACTCTCGCCTGCCACCCGACTCGCGTGATGAGGTTCGTCATGTGCGCCTGGTGGGCGAACACCATCAGCGCCGCGATGTCGCTCCGGGCCGATGCGTAGCCCTGCGGATCGAACAGGCCGTCGAGCGATGTGCGGTTCAGTGTCCGATCGGAGATTGCCGATTCACGATCGCCCGGCCGGTCGACGATCGCGTTGCCCATGTGGCGCATCGTGCCGTGCGTCCCGGTCACATACCATCCGCCCCAGCGCTTCTGGAACGGCGTGCGATCGTCGATGTCGTACGCGCCGAACTGCCCGAGCGGCAGCCCGTCGCGCGCGACGAACGAACTGCGTGACAGCATCCCGGGGACGTGGAGTGTGCTGTAGACCTGGTGACAGCGCACGCAGGCCGACGGTCGCTCGAAGCGCGGCTGCTCCTGGCGCTTCTGGTCGAGCGTATAGAAGAGGACACCCTGCTGCGGATCGTGCACGGCGAGCTCGAGCAGCGGCGCGCCGCGAATGTAGCCGACGGCGACGGCGTCGTTGAACAGGATCGCGCGCGGGTTCGACGGTTCGGTGTACAGCGCCTGCACGCCGGTCTTCGAGATCACCAGCATCTGCGATTCGACCGGGATCTGCAGCGCGTCGAGTACCGAGTGGAGATAGCCGGAGCGAT
>Ga0066388_100003627_pt1 | contig 10092 bp, 3 predicted proteins | sample PanSoiMetaGPlot6_FD_64539 | JGI IMG/M metagenome (GOLD analysis project Ga0066388, IMG submission 64539) | Tropical forest soil microbial communities from Panama analyzed to predict greenhouse gas emissions - Panama Soil - Plot 6 (Hybrid Assembly) | ecosystem: Environmental > Terrestrial > Soil... | reverse complement strand
CACGAGCTTCAGGACCTCCCAGCGCTTGAGGGCGCCCGGCTGGCCCTCGACGATGATGGAGAAGAGATTGGTGCCGACGATCTGCTGGTTGATGGTCTCGTTGTCGGCCCGCACCGCGGCACGCGGGCTGAAGAAGTAGAGGAAGTCCGCGTCGACCCGGATCTGGTGCAGGCCCCAAAGCGACACGACGAGAAGGACGAGCGCAAGGACGAGGATCCGGCGGGGGGCCCAGGCTGCCGCCCAGGCGAGCCCACCGAGCAGCCGGTCGAGGAGCGGCGTTCCTCCCTTCGCGCGCTGAGCCACGCGCTCGACCGGCATCAGCGCCAGCGCCGCCGGCAACGCGAGCAACGTGCTCACCGTGAGACAGAGGACGCCGACGACCGCGAACGCGCCGAGCTCGAAGATCGCCGGAATGCGGCTCACCATGAGCGACCCGAACCCGATCATGGTCACGAGCGCCGAGATGAGGAGGGGCACCCAGACGCGCTCGAACGCCCGCACGATGACCTCGGTCCGATCGGTGCGCGTCGCCGTCTGCTCGTAGTAGCGCGCCATCACGTGGATGGCGTAGGAGCTGCCGACGATCACCAGGAGCGGTGGGAGGACGAACGTGCCGAGCGTGATGGCGTGCCCGGTGAGCACCATGATGCCGAGGGTCCACACGAGTGCCGTCACCACGGCGAGGAACGGCAGGAGGACGCCGCGCTTGGTGCGAAACGAGATCCAGAGCGCCACCAGGACGAGGACGATCGCGATCGGCGTGAAGTACAGGAGGTCCGCTCGCATCATCGCCACTGCGGCCCGCGCGACGTGCGAGGCGCCGGTGAAGGAGAAGCGATCGGTCGGCGTCCGCTCCGCGTCGAGGATCGCGGCGATGCGCTCGTCGATGCGGAGCGCCTCGTACTCGGTGTCGGAGAGGGGTTTCAGGAAGACGTTGATCGCCGTGCCGTGCAAATCGTCGGCGACCAGATTGCGGCGATAGAACGGCACTTCGACGAGCCGGGTCTTCAGCGCCGCGACGTCCTCGGGCGGCGGCGGGAAACGGGGCAGGAGCAGCGGTGGCCTCGGGAACACGTTGAGCGCGACGTCGGGGGTGTTCGTCAGCGAGAGGACTCCCTCCACGCCTTCGAGCTTCTCGAGCGCGACCGTCACGCGGTGTACCTTCTCCAGCGTCGCGGGAGCGAACAGGTCGTCGGTGCGAAGCCCGACCACGACAACGTCGTCGCTCCCGAAGGTCTGGCGGATCTGCTCGTAGTAAGCGACGTCCGGATCGTGTCGTGGCTGCACCGACTCGAACGAGCTCTCGATCCGGATCTGCCATGCATAGAAGCCGAGCCCGAGGGTCAGCAGCAGCGCCGCGGCAAGAACGATCCACGGCTTCACCGCGAGCCAGCGGGCAAAGCGCAGCATGGACGTCGAGAGGTCCCTCACGGTGGTCCTCCTGCGTTGTTGCGGTTGGAAGAGCCCGCTATGGATGCTCTCGGGCACAGCTCCTCGAAGCGCGCCCGCGCGCGGTCGAGGTCCTCGGGTTCGAAGAACTCCACCCCGACGAGCCGGTCGCCCCGGAACGGCGCGAGCAATATGTAGACCAGCTCGAACTCGCCGCCATCGGTGAGTGTGCCGAACGTGCGGGTCATCGCGAGCAGCCCGTGCTCCTCCGCCGCGACGACATACAAGAACTCGACCGTCATCTCGGAGGTCAGCTCGAACTCCGCGGCCTGCGAGGCGATGTAGCGATCGGCGTTCTCGAGCCGGCCGCCGCCCGTGCGACGCTGGTCGTCGTGCACGAAGTCGGCTGGCAGCACGGCGCGGAGCCGGTCGATGTCGCGGGCGTTCACCGCGCGAATCGCTTCGAAGAAGCCAGACGGGATGCACCGCGCCGCATCGCTGCGCGCGTAGCGCTCGAGCATCTCTACGCTGGCGGTGCGGCGATCGTCGGGATCCAACATGATGACCGCCACGAGGCGACCCTCACTATCGACTTCGGTCACGAGGAGGTGTTCGATCGCTGATTCGCGCTCGTCACCGGCCGCGATGTCCAAGCCGAACGCCGCCAACCCTCCGCGCGAAGACCAGCGCAGGCGGGCGAGGGCCAAGCGGCTCCCGGCGATCGCGAGCACGGTCCGAGCCAGGGTCTCCCCCGCCAAGCCTCCCCCCAGCTTGCAGTTCGCGATGAACATGTCGCGATCACCGATGATGCGGACGAGCCGCCGACGATCCTCGAACATGAGCGACGGTGCGCATGTCGCCGCAACCGCTTCCCAGTCTCCCGCCACCACCGCGTCCAGATTGCGATCGTCGGCCCGGGTCGCCGCGTTGGGCGGGATGCGCAGCGGATCGGGGCGCAGCGCGTGGTAGCAGGCACGGGCTTCGTCGAGCTGGTCGAGGTTATAGAGGTGCCACCGCCGGATTCCGTCCGGGCCCATGTCCCGGACGAGCACGTTCTGGATCTCGAATGCCCCTTCCGCCTTGCCCCCAGCCCACCGCACTACCGTCAGCGCTCGGGTGTCTTCGATGGCGAGGACGTGCTCCAGGCGCAGCGTGGTGTCGGGTCTGAGCTCGAACATCGCACGGACGCTCGCGACCCACGCGTCCCGCGAGAACGACGCGAAGAGTGCGACCGGACGATGATCCTCCACGGCGAAATCCGGCGTGAACATGGCGGCGAGCTGCTCCCAGTCCCGAGCTGCCAGGGCTCGCCACAGGCGCAGATACGTCTGCCAGGTGGCGGCGTGGGGAGCGGCTTCGCCTGCGGCATAGCGCTCGTCGAGCTCGGCGTAGGCGGCGTCGAGGTCGTCGGGGTCGAACGTGACCCACACCGTGGGCTTGCCGCCCTCGTCCACTTCCAGGATCGAGAGCCACGCGATCTCGCTCGGTCCGCTGTCGCCGTCGGCGCCTATCCAGACGCTGCGCAGCAACGCGAGCCGATCTCCCCGGGTGGCGAGCACCTCGTCCGGGAGTCTGGACGAGGTCATCTCGAAGAACGGGCGGAAGGAGTCGAGAAACTCCCCCCAATCGACCTCGAGCTGCACCATGCTGCGCCTGTCGATGAGCCGAAGATCCGGCGGGAAAGCGGCAGCGAAGCGCGCCCAGTTACCCGTTGCCCATGCTTCAGCGAACCGGTTCGCCGCCCGCGTCGCGGCGTTCTCGACGCGAAGCGGAGGAGCCGCGGGAGCCGGCCTTTCGGCGCTGCTCGCCACGAGCTCGCCGAGGCGGGCGAGCGCGTCGGCCTCCCGATCGATCTCGAACTGCTCCCAGCGCGTGACGAGGCCATCGGGTCCAAAAACGAGGAGTCCGAGGTAGGGTCTCTCCCAGACACCTCCGCCGGTACGGTCAGTGCCGGAAGTGATCCGGCGCAGGATGCACGCATCGGATCGCAGGGCGAGGACATCGTCATGGCGTGCAGCGTAGTCGTCTGTGAGATCGAGCAACGAGCGTATGTGCCGGGCCACGACCTCCGCCCCCCGCGCGGACCACGTCCCCAGGATTCGGTGATCGACGGACTCGGCGTCGGGTGCCAACACCCGCGCGTAACGATCAGCGTCGTAAGGACCCTGCAGCCACTGCGCGACCGAGCGCGCGGTCGCCGCCATCCGGCTGCGCTCGGCGCCATCAGGGAGGATCTCGGCGTAGCGCTCGTAGAGTCGCACGACGGCATCGCCCAGCTTGTCGGCGGCGAAGCTCTCGGTCATCGTCCGCCTTCCGTCCCCGTCGACCTGCACCAGTTCGAGCCACTCAATCTCGAAGGCGCCCCAATCCTCGAGTATCTCCTTGGCGCCCGAGTCTTCGAACGGCCTCCCGGCTACCCCGCTTGCCGACACTCGACTGCGGCACAGGGCGAGCGAGCCACCGAGCGTTGCCAGCGGCTCAGCCCGGTACGTCCCATCCCGCGCCTTCAGGAGCGCGCGCCACGTCACGAGCGCTCCCTCCCGGTCGTGGTCGACGCCGATATCATGGTCGATGAACTGGCAGTGGTCGGCGAACACCGCCGGGAGTGCGTCGGTGTCTCGGGCAGCGATCGCTGCTTCCAGCCGAGCGACATTGGCGGTCGCGGCGTTCGCCCGCACGCGGCGGCGCGCAGGGTGCGCGGGCGCAATTCGATCAGGGGGGGCCTGGTCGGTGCGCGGGGTGCTGCCGCGCGCACGCTCGGCGAGCACCGTCGCTCCCTTCGTCTCCCACAGCTCGATCGCGCGCGCCTCCTCGGCAGCGGCGTCGGTCTGGCGACCCGCGACGCGCAGTGCGGCGGCAAGCGCCAGACGGGCTCCAGCGTGGTGGAGGAGCGCGTCGGTCGCGGCGGCGAGGTCGACGGCGCCCCGGGCAAGATGGAAGGCGGCGGCGTGCTCGCCGCGCCGCGCCAGCGCCTCGGCTCGCACGCGCCGCCAGGTGATGGCCGCCTGGAGGTCATCGCCCACGACACCGCCGGCCAATGTCTCGCTCTCGTGGCTGAGCGCTTCGGCCTCCGCGCCCCGATCCCGCTGGAGGAGCGCGAGACCCAGCAGCGCGGCGGCCCGTGCGGCATCGATCCCGAGCCCATGGGTACGGAATCCATCGTACGCCGCGCGGAAGCTCTGCTCCGCCGCGGCGGCGTCTCCCTCGATCAGTGCGATGAGCCCAGCGAAGAACTCGGTCTCGAGCACCCCCTGCGTGATCCCGAGCTCCTCGACCATGCGCCGCGACGACGCGATCATCCGCTGCGCGGCCTCGGGTCGCCCGCGGAGCGCCTCGAGCACCGCCTGACAGCGCAGCGCCACAGCCTCGACCGCCGGCGCACCCTGGGTGATGCGCAGCACCCGCACGACGTCGAGGCAGCGGCCGCTGGCGCGCGTCACCGGGCTGGGTCCCCAGAGGGCGGCGAGCGGAGCGCCCGCGAGCACTGCGTTGGCGCGCCGGCGGTCGTGCGCACGGCGCGCCGCCGCAAGCGCCCGGTCGAGCGCAGCCTCGCACGCGCCGATCCTGCCGAGGCGCTCGAGCGCCATCGCGTGCACCGAGTGCGCCTTCGCCTCGCCGGCGAGGTCGCCCGCCGCCGCGAGCGCCTCGGCCGCGGCGGCGACCGTATCGGCCGTCCTGCGCAGCGTCTGTGGCGCGGTGAGCACCGCGAGCTGGGCAGCGAAGCAGGTGTGCCATCCCCGCAAGCGGTCCGCGGACGCCGAAGTACCCGTGCCAGTCCAGCGGCCGAGCTCGTCGATCGCCCGCGCGGCGGGCCCGACGTCGCCGGCGGCGAGCAACGCCTCGCACCAGTCGAGCGCCAGCTCGACGCGCGCGGGATCGGCGGCGTCGAGCCGCTCGAGCGCGCGCCCGAGCAGGTCGGCCGCCACTGGCAAGTCGTCGCGCGCGAGCGCCCGCCGCCCCGCAGCCGCGAGATAGCGTGCCGCCCGCTCGCCGAGCGCGCGACCAGCTGCATCGAGGGGGCCCAGCTCGCTCAGGTGTCGGTGCGCCTGCTCGAGGTGCCAGCCGATCGTCTCGTCGTGCTCGACCGCCTCGCCCACCCGGCTCGCGATCCAGTCGGCGAGGCGTCCGTGCAGCTCCGCGCGCGTCCCCTTCAGCACCCGGCGGTACGCCGCGTCGCGGATAAGCCCGTGGTGGAACCGCAGGGCCGGCTCGCCCAGGAACCACCCCGCGTCGGGCTCGATCAGGTCGCTGCGCCGCAGCGCTTCCACCCGCGCGTCGAGGTCGTCCTGGACCTCGCGCGTCAGCAGGTGCGCCACGGCCGCGCGCGAGAACTGCCGCCCGACGATCGCCGCTCGCTCCAGCACCAGCCGGTCCTCTGCACGCAGCCGCTCGATGCGAGCCGCCAGCAGCGCGTGGATGGTCGGAGGTATGTCGACGGCGGCGAGATCGACCCCGGCGGTCCAGCGATCGCCCTCCCGCCTGAGCGCGCCGTCGTCGACCAGCATGCGCACCAGCTCGCCGAGGAAGAGCGGGTTTCCCTCGCTGGTGGCGAGCACGCGGCCAGCGATCGCCGCGGGCAGCGCGTCGGCGCCGATCACGTTGGCGGCGAGCCGGGTCGCGGCCGCGGCGTCGAGGCCGCCGAGCATCACCACGTCGGTCGCGAGCCGGCCGGGCGAGGCCAGCGCCGAGCGCGCGTCGCGCAGCTCGGGCCGCGCCGCGGCGAGAAGCAGCAGGGGCACTCCGGTGCTCCACTGCACCAGATGCTCGATCAGGTCGAGCAGCAGCGGCTCGGCCCAGTGGACGTCGTCGAGCACGAGCACAACCGGCTGCGCCGCCGCCAGCCCGGCGAGCAGGCGGCGAACGACGAAGAATGTCTCCTCGGGCGCCGCCGGGGTCCCGGCGAGGAGTGCGCCGATGCCGGCAGCGATGCGGCTGCGCTCGGCCTCGCCACCCAGCACGGCGGCGTCGATTGCGGCGCGCAGATCGTAGCCCCCGGTGCCGGTGGCGACGCCGAGGACCGTGCGGAGCGCGTTGGCGATCGGCGCGAAGGTCGCACCACCGGCCGCCTCGCAGGCGGCGACGAGCACGGTCGCCCCGTCGAGGCGGCTGGTGAACTCGTCGAGGAGCCGCGACTTCCCGACGCCCGGTGATCCAAGAACGACCGCGAGGCGCGCGCCGGACGCCGTCCGCGCCGCGTCGTACACCGCCGACAGCCGACGGAGCTCCTCGTCGCGGCCGACGAAGGCGACCGCAGACGCGCCGCCCGGCCGCTCGAGCGACACGACGCGGTACGCCGCCACCGTCTCCGCCCGCCCCCGCAGCGTCACGGGACCGAGCGGCGCCAGCGTGACCAGCGCGCCGACGAGTCGCCGCGTCGCCTCCCCGATCACCACGTCGCCGTCCCGCGCCGCGTCCTGCAGGCGGGCCGCGACGTTGATCGGATCGCCGACGAGGTCGGCTGTTGTCGCCTCGACGACGACCTCGCCGCTGTTGACAGCGACGCGGAGCCCGATCCCGCCCTGCTCTTGGGCGAGCGTGCGGAACGTCTGCTGCATAGCCAGCGCCGCGCGCACGGCGCGAATCGCATCGTCCTCGGTGACGCGCGGCAGCCCGAACGCGGCCATGACACCGTCGCCGAGCAGCTTCACGACCGTGCCGCCGTGGGCCTCGACGGCCGCGTGCAACGCGCCGTAGTACCGCCCCATCAGACTCCGCACGGACTCCGCGTCGAGCCGCTCGTGCAGCGCCGTCGAGCCGATCAGGTCGGCGAAGACGACGGTGACGATCTTGCGTGCCACCACGCCGGCGCCGCCGACCTCGTGACCGGGTTTCGTGATGTGGTCGAGCGGAGCGACGAGCGACGCGCCGCAGCCGCCGCAGAACTTCGCCGTTGGAGGGACGTCACCGCCGCAGCACCCGCATCGACGCGCCAACGTCGCACCGCACTCCTCGCAGAAGCGATTGGCCGTACGATTCTCGTGGCCACACGATTGGCAGTCCGTCGTCATCGGCGGGGGGCGCAGTCCTCACAGAGCTTTGCAGTGTCGCGGTTTCTCATGGGTCGACGATTTCCGCGCTTCGCGCCCGGCAAGGCGCGGGGTCCGTCGGCGAGGCTGGACGGCCGGACACGTTACGTATATACAGAATCGTGTTCGAGTGGGATCCGGGGAAGGCGGCACGCAATCTCGAGAAGCACGGGGTCACGTTCTTCGAAGCAGTGTCGGTCTTCACGGATCCCGATGGGCTGGACTTGACTGATGACGCGCACTCAGCGGCGGAGCGCAGGAGCTGGCGCATCGGCATGTCCGATGAAGGACGCGTACTTACCGTGGCGTACGCGGTACGGAGGTTCAGAGATGGCGAAGCGATCCGCATCATCAGCGCGCGGGCGGCGAGTCGAAAAGAGAGAGCGGCGTACGCGAGCCGAGACGATTGACTTCTCCGACGTCCCAGAGCTGACCGACAAGCAACTCGCTCGCGCGCGGCGAGTCGGCAGGCCTCCGCTCGGGCGTTCGGCCCGCGAGCTGATCGCGATTCGTCTCGACCCCGACGTCCTGCGTGCCCTGCGCATTGAGGCAACGCGCGCGGGAATCGGCTACCAGACGCTCATCCATCAGCTGCTCGCCGCACACGTCCGGCGGAGCGCCTGACAAGATATCGACCTTCACGATGCTCTTCCTCCTGCCGTTTGCGGTCGGATGACACCGACGAGGATGTCCTCGGGCGCAGCTCCTCGAAGCGCGCCTGTGCGACAGCGGCGCGAGCATCACGGTCCGCTGACCCCCCGGCAGCGCATGACCACACGGGGGGTCTAGCTATCGCTTCGAGGACGAACGGGTCAATCAAAACCGACCGCGCAAGTGCCGTATTGCGGCTGACCAGCCGATTAGTTCGAGTCACTTCCTCGGCTTGGCAGATAGCCGATACCAACGACGTTTTCCGCGAAAGTCTGACAGAACGCCTTCTTATCAGACGTAACCGCCATTGCGCTTCCGGGAGGAGCCGGACGCGGCCATCGGGTGCGTCCTAGCGTCCGTACGGCCGAGTGATCGAGAGATCCGGGCTCATCGCGGTCGCCGGAGCATCGGCGTGAGGACGGGCGCCGCACCGATCCGGAGCTCGCCGATCACCTCGAAGCCGTGGCGCAGGTAGAGCGAGATGTTCCGGGGGTTCGAGGACTCGAGATAGGCCAACGCGCCTTCGTCGTCGCAGCGGGTGAGGGCGTGACGCATCAACTCCGCTCCGAGTCCTCGTTGCTGAGCTCGCGGCTCGACGCCGATCATCGCCAGGTACCAGTGAGGCTCTTTCGGATGCGACTCCTCCATCTTCTCGAACGTCGCCAGCACATCGTCGAGATGCTCGGAGCTTGCCGTTTCGCGGAAAACCCTCTCGAGAGCCTCTCCGTTCGGATGCACCCCCGGCGGCAGCCAGAGCGCGGCGCCGCAGAAGTCGGCCGACACGTAGGCCGTGCCGTGCTCGAAGCTGTTGCCCGCGAATTCGCGAGTGGCCAGGGGCATGCCGCGGAGGTAGTCGTGCGGAAAGGGCCACGCGAATCGCGCGACCGGGTCCGTGAGGAACGCGGCGACGATCGCACCGATCGCCTGGGGCATCTCGTCAGGGGTCGCGCTGCGTACTTCGGTCGAAGGACGAATCATCTGCTCCTCCCGCAGCAGAAGCGACGGGCGCTTCACCAGGCGCTCCTGCCGGCAAGGGAATTCTGGACGGTCGCGGCGAGCGGACTGAAGCGATCCGAAGAACGCTCCGCTACGACCAGGCGTCGCTACGCGAGAACCGGCTTCGGGACGTGCAGGATCTCGTCGGGAGCCGGGGATGCGACGATCGAGAGCTCTGGTCCATCCCAGCGACTCTGCCGTGGCGCTGCCGGTTGCGCGATGACGACGTGCCGGGCAGCAAGTGCCTCGTCCGAGGTCGGCGAGCATCCGCCATCAGCCCCGTCGTCGGCGCAGGCCGACCGAGTCACTCGGTGGTCCAGCACCGTGCGCGCCGCCATCGCTTGCATCATCAGCATGGCAGCGCACAGCAGGGCGACCGCCCGGAGCATCGTGACGACGCGTATCACGCGTGGCTTGTCGTCACCACCGTGACCGGTCGTGAGCGTGTCCCCGGAAATCCCGGGGTCGTGCTCGATCAAGGGGCCGTCGGCGCCCGCTGGGTAGGGCCGGCCATCTCCGGCGCATCTCCAGCGGGCGCTCGTGGTTCGTTCCGGACGAGCGGGCGAACACTCGTCGGACCGGCTGACTGCGCTGCTACTGCTTGATGTTCATGGTCACGCCCGAGGCACCGAGCGTGAACTTGACTCCCTGGGTCCTCGACCGGAGCGTGACTCGCACGCCGTTCTGATTCTGCATTGTCGCGATGCTGGCGCCGCCGCCGACCGCGGCGCCCGCGCCGACGGCGGTGTAGGTGCCGTTGAAGTCCTCGAGCCTCTTCATATTCGAGACGGATCCCGACGCGGTCGCCCGGGAGATCCCGACCGATCCTACTGTAAGCCCGTCGACGCTCACTGGATACCGCTTGCCGCGGTATGTGAGCGTTCCGCCCCCCCAGCTGAAGCCGATCCCTGCCGCGACCGACCCCTGGCTGAGCTCGAGGGTCGCATCCGGACCCTTCCCCTTTGCCAGAGCCGTCGAGAGCGGCAGGCTCAATGTTGCCGCAACCATGAGACCGAGTGCCAGCTGACGC